>Ga0315338_1000980_pt1 | contig 44372 bp, 29 predicted proteins | sample ASW8metaG_FD_204518 | JGI IMG/M metagenome (GOLD analysis project Ga0315338, IMG submission 204518) | Ammonia-oxidizing marine archaeal communities from Monterey Bay, California, United States - ASW #8 | ecosystem: Environmental > Aquatic > Marine > Coastal | place: USA: California | collected... | reverse complement strand
TCGACGTCGTGCGGGTCCTCTTCCAGAATGACCAAGTCCGCGAGCTTGCCGACAGTAAGACTGCCCTTGATGTCCTCTTCGAAGGAAGCGTAGGCGCCGTTGACCGTGCAGATGTGCATCGCTTCCGCTACGGAAATGCGCTGGCTCGGACCCCAGACGCGTCCCAAAACGTCCTTGCGTGTCACCATGCTTTGGAGCGCCATCATCGGCTCGAAAGGTCCCGGCGTGTAGTCGGAGGCGGGCGCGACCGGGATACCGGCGTCCAAAAAGCTCCTGTGCGCGAACATCGTCTCCATTTTCTCCTCACCGTATTCGGGCCACTTGTTCCCGTGAAAATGGGCGTAGGTGTAAAACGGCGTGGGGATGACGCCCGCGCCTTTGATACGCGCAATCAGGTCTTCATTGACGAGAGAGCAATGCTCGATCCGGTAGCGAGGGTTCTCGCCATCGTGGTTTTTGAGCACCCGCTCGTACGCGTTCATGACCATATCGATCGCGACATCACCGTTGGCGTGAATTCCGATGCGAAAGCCATGAGCCACGGCGTCATCGACGACCGCGTCGATTTCTTCCTGCGTCATGGTGAGGATGCCGTAGTCGTCCGGCCGTCCCTCGTAAGGCGTGCTCATGCTCATCGTACGCTCGGAGGCAGAGCCATCGGACCAGTACTTCACCGCGCCGATGCGGATCATGTCGTCACCGAACCCGGAGCGAATCCCGGCCCGCTTCATCCCTTCGTACACGGCGTTACCGGAATAGTTATCGCCGCCATAGGGCATGAACGAGATGCGCACCACGAGCTCTCCTGCCGCGCGGGCGTCCTGGTACGCCGTCAGTTCGTCATAGCCTCCAAGCGAGTCGGTCGTCGACGTGAGCCCGGCCGCCGCCATCGACAGGAGGGAGATCCGTGCACCTTCCTGTCGCGTTTTGCGATCCATCACCGGCCACGTACCAACTTCATGGAATCGATCGACCGCATGCTCGGCGACCTTGCCGGTGAACTCGCCGTTCTCGCGATAGAACTTCCCGTCACGAGGGTCCGGCGTGTCCATCGTGATCCCGGCAAGCTCGAGCGCCCTCGAATTGACGACGGCGGTGTGACCACCGCGATGTTCGACGATCACCGGATGGCCGGAGACGGCTTCATCGATGTCTGCGCGATTGAGCGGCCGCTCCTCCTCGAACTTCGTGTCGTCGTACATGTAGCCGCGGACCCAATGCCCCGGCGGGGTGTCCGACGCCTTCATGGCGAGCGCCGTCTTGACGTCGTCGATCTTGCGAAGGTCGACGTTGACGCCGGTTGCGGTTTGAGCGAGCAAGGGATGACTGTGAGCGTCGATGAAGCCGGGTGTCACCGTCTGCCCCGTCGCATCGACCCTTTGGGTGCTCGCGTCGGCAATATTCGAGATGTCGTCCGTCGAGCCAATCGCCAGGATTCGATCGCCGCGCACTGCGATGGCCTCGGCTTCCGGCTGCGACGGGTCCATCGTGATGACTTTCCCGCCGGTCACAATCAGGTCCGCGGTGCCTGCGCCGGACCCCTCCGGGGACGAACCGCAGGCTGCCAAACCAAGACCAGCCGGCAGTGCGGCTGCAGTACCAAGAAACTTTCTCCGTGAACGTTTCGTCATAGCGACCCGATGGTAAGCGTCAGCCGGTAAGAGAGCAAGCTCGGGCTCGTTCGTGGCCGCCGGCCTAGAGCTCGCGGCTATGCCGGCCCTTGAACAACAGAGTCTTCGGAGGTTGCTGGCAACCACAGCTTCACCGACGTGCCGGAACCGAGGGCGCTTTCGACCTCGATCCGACCCCCATGGTCATCCATGATCTGATGCGCCATGCTCAAACCGAGGCCGGTCCCCACGCCCACACCCTTCGTCGTGAAGCCGGGGTCGAATACGCGGGTAAGATCCTTCTCCGCAATTCCCTTACCGTCGTCCTCGATCACGATCAGCGCACCGCCGGATTCGGTCGAAGTGCTAATGATGATGCGACCTTCATCGCCGATCGCCTGTGAAGCGTTCATGAGGACGTTCATGAAGACTTGATTGACTCGATTGACGTAGCAGTGGACGGGCGGCAGAGCGCCGAACGTCCGCACGACTTCACAACCCGCGGGCAAGTGACGTCCCAGTAGGACCAGAGCACTTTCCAGGCCCTCGTGGAGATCCACGGTATCGCGCTCGGACCGGTCGAGCCGGGCAAAGCTGCGCAGGCTGGTCACCAGAGTCGCGATACGGTCTATCGGTTCGACGCTCGATTCGCCGAGCTGACTCGCGCTGGCCAGCACTCTCTTCAACGCACGGTGCTCGCGAACCACGCCAGGAAATTCGTCGGAGGCCAGCAACTCGCGTATGCGCTCGAGCGCGCGCGCCAGCGTGTCGTTGTTCGCTTTGATGACACCAAGAGGGTTATTGACCTCGTGTGCCACCCCGGCGACCAACTGGCCGAGGGAGGCGAGCTTCTCGCTCTGCAAGAGCTGGGCGTGCTTGGCTTTCAACTCGCGAGTGCGCTCCTCCACCTTTCGCTCGAGGCCCTCATGCGCTGCCCGAATGGCCTCATCGGACTGCTTTCTCAACACTGCCAGGCCGAAGATCGGCCCCGCGAGGCGCAGTTGCTCCTCAATCGTGTCGTCCCAACGCCGAGGCGCGTGGCAGGTGTCGACGGCCAAAAGGCCGACCGAGACGTCCTCCAGGATGATCGGCACCGTCAAGCGTGAAACGACACTCTGGAGCTCCCAACGTCGACGTTGCCACGCCATCTCTGGCGCGAGATCGTCGAGCGCATCCACCCGGATCGTGTCTCGAGAAATGATGAGCGCGTGGATCCATTCGTTCGCTCGGCGTACGTCGTCCTCGTGCTCCGAGGGCAGTCTCAGACGGCCGTCTTGATTGAACGAAGACGGGACGCCTTCGGGACGCCACTCGTGGACCATGAGCAGGAGATCGTTGATCCCGGTATGCGTCGGGTCGTAATCCTCTCGTACCAAAGCCGGTACGACCATCACGATGCAGCGGTCGACCCCGAAGAAGCCACCCAGCTCCTCCAGAGACTTGTCGATCCCGGGCTCGATGGCCTCTACGGGAAGGTTGATGAAACGCGTCGCGATCCTGTTGAGAAGATCGGCAAATGCCAGCCGCGCCGCGAGATCGGCCTCAAAGTCTTTGGCTGACATTTCAGTCACGCGGGATGATAGCAGCGACGTCTATCCCGAGCTATCGCGCTCGGATGAGCTACCGTTCCGGAGACTCCCCCGTCTCGAGCCAGTGCGCGCATTCGGGGCCAAGCTCCTCGAGCGCACGTGCTTCGTAGGCGGAAATATCGTCGTCGGTGAGCGTATCTCGCCAGCGGCCGTTGACGCCTTTGTTCACGAAGACCTTGGCTCCACCATCGAAGACCGCGCCGCCGAGCGGTGTGCTCAAGGTCGCGTTCTCCTTCATGTAGTCGAAGCTGCAATGATCGACCATGAGGTCCCACTTACTTTCGTCGATCTCGAAGCCGAGGAAGGCGGCGATCTCGCGCATGTGACCTTCCATATCGTCCTTGAGGTTCTGGTAGTGAATCAGATGAACGTTCGGCAAGTCGCGGATCGCCCACCATGAACGCACGTGCTCCCAGAACGGCCATAGTGGTGAGCCTTCGTTGTGGAACCATTCGAGGTAGTACTCTCGAAGGTCGTCGGTTTTCGGTCGTTCCCATACAGGACCGAGATACGGTAAGTCCCTGATGCCGTCGTAAAAGACGTCGTTCAGATAGTAGTGATGGTTGTAAAAGCTGAATGCCACGTCGCGGCCGTCACGAGCGATGTAGATATACTTCGCCTCTGATGAGAACACGAGCGCATCGACACTCAGATGCGTCTTGAGGAAGCGACGATGCGCCTGAGCCTCGATACCCGGTAGCTTCGCTTCGAGCGGTGGCAAACGAAAGTCGAGCCACGGCGAGATCTCTCCTACGGGCAGACCCGCCGTCTCGCCGTTGAAAACGAACTGCGCGAGGATCTGCTGAACCCACGTGGTCCCGGCCTTGGCGTAGGTCGCGACGATGATGTCGTCGTCACGAAAGGCGAAATCGTTCCAGTAGGTGGAATCGACGAGCGCGCACCTGAACTCTCGCGTCTTCTTCGGCCATTCGACTCGTTGACCCATTATGGACGTACCACGATCATTGGACCTTAGTGTTCAGCACGGCCCGAGAGGAAGTCAACCTTCGGGAATTAAAGGGACACAATACTTAATTGAAGCTCCGCCCCCCGAATTAAGTATTGTGTCCCTTTAACTTCATAAATACACGAACACCGTGTATCATGTAATTCATGATTCAGTCGTTCGCGGATCAAGCAACGGCTGACTTGTTTCGTGAACGCTCGACGAAGGCGTCGCGGCGCGTCCCCAAGGCGCTTTGGCCAGTCGTCCGGCGCAAGCTCAAAATGCTGGACGCTGCTCAGCGGCTCTCCGACTTGAAGAACCCGCCGGGCAATCGGCTAGAGACGCTGAAGGGCGAACTGTCTGGTCGCCGGAGCATTCGCATCAACGAACAGTACCGATTGACGTTTCGCTGGGAGGGAAATCATGCGTTCGAGGTCTGCTGCGAAGACTATCACTCGTGATCCGAACTGGCTCGGCCCGGTCATCCATCCGGGCGAGATACTACGCGAGGAGTTCCTCGAGCCGCTAGGACTCACGCAGGTGAAGGCGGCGAAGGAGCTTGGGATGTCCGTGAATCGACTGAATGAGCTCGTCCTCGGCAAGCGTGGCATCACTGCGGACACGGCGCTCCGCCTGGCGCAGCGGTTCGAGATGACGCCGCGCTTCTGGATGCATCTGCAGGCCGATTGGGATCTGCACGTTGCCATGGGCCGCACTTCAGCGGCGTAGACGAGCCAAGCGGACGAAGGGGCTGGTTACTTCTTCTCCTCTTTCTTCTCTTTGGCTTTGTCTTCCTCGGCCTTCGTCGAGTCCAGGTGCATTTGCTGGTCACCGTAGTAGTCATCGATAGCGTGCTCCGACGACAACGGGCTCAGGTAGTGCTTGCCGGTCAGCCCTTCCTTTTTCATCGCGATTCCGGTCAGGCACGCTTTGATGATGTGGACACTGTTGAGGGTCGTCCGGTAGGTCGGGTCCAAAGCCGGATGCAGCTCCACCAGGTCGAAGCCCACGACATTGGACTCCGCGCACAGTCGGCGCACGATGGTAATCGCCTCACGCATGTCGAGGCCGCCGGGAACCGGGGTGCCGGTCGCCACGGTGAACGCGGGGTCGATGACGTCGATGTCGAAGGAGATGTGCAGCTTGCGTCCCTCTTCACTGGCCTCGGCGACGACCCGGTCCAGTACCGCATCCCACCCGCGCCGCTCGATCTCGGCCATCGTGTGGTAGCGCATGCCCTGGTCCCGCATCCACTTGAAGCCCGACTTGTCGGGTCCGCTCGAGCGTAGCCCGACCTGGATATAGTCCGCCGCTCGCACGTGGCCTTCGTTGATCAAGCGGTAGACGGGATAGCCATGACTGATCAGGTGCCTGCCACCCCACCACGCGTCGTAGTGCGAGTCGAAGTGGATCACGGAGACCTTCTCCTTGCCGTAGACGTCTGCAAGGGCGGCGACGTTGGGATATTCCAGTGAGTGGTCCCCGCCGACAATCATGGGTACGGCACCCGTCTCCGCGATCTCACGCACGATCTCGCGCACGTGTCGCATCGACCGCTCGGTGCTGTCGTTGTCGACCGCGACATCGCCGTAGTCGACGACGTTCAAGGCCTTCGACGCATCGACTTGCACGTACTGGTCAGCGACCCCCATGTGACCGCCATGCAGGCGAAGATCGACGGTGGCACGCTCACCGGAGTCGCGCCAGCCCGAGCCCATGTTCAAGGGAGCGCCGAGGATGGCGACGTCCACCTCGCCGGCGACGAGGTCGTCCTTCGTCAACGCCAGCGGATAGCCGCCGAATGTCGGCGGACCACCACCGCCACCATAGCGTCCGAGATCGACGGGCCCGGCCTCGCGTTGTGGATCCATAGAGCGGGGGCGCGGTAGTCGCCACGCATTGAAACGGGGCGAGTCGGTGTTGAACGGGATATTGGGGAGGTCTCGACCCTCAGTGTAGCGACTCTCCGCCACGACCTGTTGCATGGCCTCGACCCACACCTTGACTTCCTCCGGCGTCCGCTCCTCGAGCCTCTCGACCGCTTTTTCCGCGGGCCCGGTAAAGCGACGCGCGTCGCTACTCTTCAGGAACTCGATCTGCTCGGGCGTCAGTAGCTCGAGTTTGGGTGTCACGGTGTCGGGCAGCTCGAGGGGCGGTGCATCCTCTTCTCGAGGATCGACGGTATCGAACGGGTAGGCCTGCTCACCGGCAACGTGCTCCGGTGTTGCCGGCGTTTGCTCTTGCTCCTGTTCTTGTTCTTGCTCTTGCGCGCGGCCAGGGGCTCCGTGCACCGTAAGGGCGAGCAGAGCAAGGGTTCCGATCGAGACGAGTCTCATAGCGAAGCTCCAGTTCATGTGACTACCGCTGGCCATGATCGAGCGCCAAAGGATGCACGAAGTCGGGCGCGTGGCCCGCCTTGCGCACGGCGATTCCGACAAGGCAGGCATTCAAGACCGCATTCGCATGCATCACCGAAAGTCGCGAGTAATCCAGCATCGGCGCCATGTCGGTAATCTCGAAGCCGACGATCTCCTTCGCGGCGCACACGTGACGGACGGTTCGGGTGACCGCTTCGAGCGACATGCCATTGGCCGTGGCGCGTCCCGCCCCGATCATCTCTCCCGGCGTCACGGCGCTCACATCAATCGAGACGAACAAAGCGTCCGGACCGGCCTCGACTTCCTCCCTTACCCGGTCCAGGACCGCTTCGGAGCCGCGGTGCTGGAACTCAGCCATCGTGTGATAGCGGACCTCGTGATCGCGCAGCCATTGCAGCGTGTCCGCGTCGACATCCGGCCCGCGCAGGCCGACCTGTACGGTCTCGCTTCCTTGGACGATGCCTTCGACCAGCAAGCGGTAGACGGACTGACGGTCGGAGATCGTGTGATCCCCGTGGCGCTCGGCGTCCGGGTGGGCGCTGAAATGGAGCAACCCGAAGCTCCCGGCTCCGCGAGCCTCGGCCACGCCGCGGACACCAGGGTAGAGCATCGACGTATCGCCGCCCACTATCATCGGGATCGCGCCCGTTCCCGCCGTCTCGGCGACCATCTCCGTCACGTGGGTGACGGTCTTCTCGACGCTCATCCGATCGATCGCAAAATTGCCGTAGTCAACGACGGACAGCGTTTCGAGAGGCTTTACCAGCGACTGCATGTCCGGTGCAGCGATCGTGTTCATGCCACGCATCTGGCTGGGCCCGTTTCGCGCGTCGCGCCGGCCGCTGCTCGAGTTCGAAGGCACGCCGACAATCGCCACGTCTACGCCGCCGGCGACGAGGTCCTCGGGCCATATCGCGACCTCCGCGCCACCAAATGTCGGGACCCCGCTCTCGGGAAACAGATAGCGGTGCACGCCGAACGGACCCGGCTCACGCTCGAAATCGCGTAACGGCGCCGGGGTCGGACCGCCACCATTGAAGTCCTTGGACGCAAGGTTGAGCGGCGCCGCGCCCATATCCCGCTCCGGCTGGTATGCCATCTGGTCGGCGAGCGCCATCAGATCGTCGACGAAGGCCCGCATGCCGTCGGCATTGCGCGCGGCGAGCTCGTGCTCGAGCTGCCGCTCCGGAATGAACGCAAGTATCGCGCCGGATGTCAGGAACTCGAGCTGGTCGCCATTCAGCACGTCCGCCCGAGCTTGAAGCTCTTCGGGAATGGACCATTGAGCCAGCGCGCTTTCACCGGACAGCAGCATCGACACGGTACAGATCGCGAACAGAGCACGATGCTTCGAAAAGAGTCGAGATATTCTCATGACATTCCGCACCCTACGGGAGATAGGCTCCCCGTGCAACGTTGATGGAATCGCCGCATGCGCGTACCGGCGTTCGTACCACGGCGGCGATACTCGTCATCAGAGCTAGTAGCCGGAGGCCGCCGGGGACTCCCGAGCACGCCGACGCTCACCACTAAGACCTCGGAATCTGGAGGCCCGGAACACGGAGATGTACTCCTTGACGAAGCTGCCCGCCCTCTTCGTGTCGAGGCCCATATCGGCTACGAGGTCATCGACGTACGGCGTGATGTACATACCGATGAAGCCCTCGGTCGGTCTTAGCGGCATCGTCGCATCCGCCCAGTCATGCGCGTGATCGATCATCGTGTTCATTGCGTCGACCGACGGTAGCTTCAGTGTCCCGTTAAAGTGCTCCGACAGCCAATGAGCGCTGATCTCCGAAGTCAGCTGGTTGGCAAACGACGTGGCATAACCCACGAATCCGATGTTCGGCACCGTCGGCGGCAGGATCTGACGAAAGAGACGCGGGTAGCCGTCTGCCGCAATCTCGTTGCGGAGCTCTTCACTAAGGAAAGACTGGCGTTGCTGCCACCCGGTCGCGAAGACCACGACGTCGGCGGGCAGGGTGTCACCATCGTCGAGCTCGACCCGTCCTGGCAAAAAACGCTTGATGGAACCACGTCTTGCCACCGCGGAGCCGTCGTTGACGGTCTCATAGAAGTCACCCCCAGCCCCTCCCTTGATGATCCCGGCGGGCAGTGCCTCTTCCGACCTCAACGCCTTCGGCATCTTCAGATCCTTGGGCCAAACGAACGAGAGCAAACCCCAGTAGAGGCGGACGAAAGGCCTGCCCACACTGTGCATCAGGCGCTCGACTCGATTGGAATGATGATGGTACGGCATGAACAGAGCGTTGAGCCGCGAGACCAACAAGCGGTCTCCGGTAACACGGCCTCCGGGCAAGAATCGCGGAGCCATCCAGATGGGGCGGCGAAACAAGAGCGTCGGCGACAAGCCTTGGCGCGCGGCCCAGTTAGCGCAATCGAAAGCCGATTTTCCCGCCCCAACGACGATAACCTTGTCTCCGGGTTCGTAGGTGGACTCTCGAACTTCGTGGGAATGCAAGATGCGCCCACCGAAATCGTCCTTCCCCGGGATATCCGGGACGCGGGGCACGTGGAAGACTCCGTTGCAGACGGCAACGAAATCGAAGCTTCGTGAGGTCTCGTCCTTTTCGCCGTTCGTCGGGCGAGAAGTCACCGTCAGCCGATTCGCGTCATCGGATGCGCGGGAGATGTCGCAGACTTCCGTGTTGAAAGCGATCCGCGAGCGAACATCGAAGTGATCCGCGTAGGACTCGAGATAGTCGCGCACCTGCTCGGCCCGCGGAAATAGATCGACGCCCTCCGGATACGGAAAGTCGGAAAACTCGTACGTTAGCTTCGAGTTGTTCGTCCGCAACCCCGGATAGGTCCGTGACGGGGCCCAAGTCCCACCGAGGTCCGAGTCTTTCTCGAGCACCTGAACGTCAAAGCCGTCCTCGAGGAGAGTCTTCGCGGTCACTAAACCAGAAACGCCAGCGCCAAGGACACAGACGCTTTTCGGTTCTCCAGGCATACGATTCCTCGCTTTCCTGAAGACTGGCCCCGCGACAGTCTTGTTGCGGCCACCCTACCATTCCTACTGAGTTGTTGCTCGTTCTCCGAACGTGAACTTCGCCGAGCATTGCCATTGCCAAATCGGCGGAGGGAGATCGTTCTGCACGGACTCGAAGAGCACGACGGACAGCGATTTCTCGTTGCCGGATTACCAATCGAACCAATCCACCACGCGCCGGTCGAGCTCCCCACTCCGAGGCCGTGAGGAAGCGGTCGTGCCCATACGACATCCAAGTGATTCCAGCACCGCCGTTTAGGCCTCACATACGATTTCATATAGTATCTTTGGCGTTCATGCCGAACACCGTATCGACGTCCGGTCAGAGCTCTGAAGCCAAGCCCGGACCCCGTTTTCGTCCCGCCCTCGACGAGCTCGAACGCGGGCGGACGTCGAGCCGCGCGGGACGGGAGCGCCTGAGCCGGACACGATGAAGCTCGCGACGGTCGAGCACGAAGGTCGGGATATCGTCGTCGTCCGATTCGACGACGATTTCGCGATTCCGATATCCGAGCTCCTGCGTTCGAGTCCGCAGCCGAAGAACGACAGCATGTTGAGCGTCATCGAGCAAGGTGAGCCACTCGTCGGCGAGCTTCGTAGCGCGCTCGCAGCGGCGCACGACGAGCCCGAGAGCGTCTCGAGGCTCGCTCTCGACGATCTGTCGTGGCGGCCTCCCGTGCCTCGGCCGGGCAAGATCATCGGCGTCGCGATGAACAACTCCGCGAGTAACGAGCGGAAGGTGAGCGCCCCCGACCACCCGGCATTCTTCTTGAAACCCTCCTCCTGCCTTCTCGGACACCGGCAACCCGTTCGGGTGCGACCGTATTACGGCTCCGTGCACCCCGAGCCGGAGCTCGCCGTCGTGATGGGCCGCTCCACCCGGGATGTGCCCGCGGCGCGTACGATGGAATACGTTTTCGGCTATTCCATCTTCGATGACATCACGAGCAACGGAATGAGGGCCGAGGATCGCTTTCACTACTGGGCGCTCTACGCAAAGCCGGACCGGCCGGATGAGACCGAGAGGGTCGAGCAACACCTCTCCTATGCGGCGCGCTACAAAGGATCCGACGGCTTCGGCGTGCTCGGACCGTGGCTTACGACCCGTGACGCGGTGGCCGACCCGGACGCGCTCGCGGTGCGCTGCAAGATGGGCGGCGAGACCATCGCGGACGACAGCACCAGCTACTACAACTACAAAGTAGCCGAGCTCGTGAGCTTCATCAGCTACTTTCAAACCCTCGAGCCCGGCGACGTCATCGCGTGCGGGACTGCGTTCAAGCCCTCCGCGAGCCGGAAATCGATCCATAGCGCCAATCTCCAGCGAGTCGACGGGCCGATCGAGATCGAGATCGAGAATCTGGGCACGCAAATAAGCCCCGTGGCCGTCGAATCCACGGAAATGGGGCCCTGGCGACTCGCCTGACTCGAGGCAAGACGATGGCGGCGGCACTCCTTTGCGCATCACACTCACCTCTCATGTATTGCTGCGCGCGCGAGCCCGAGCAGTTCGATGCGATCGAACGCGTCTTCGCAGAGCGGGCGGAAGCCGTGAAGCAATTCGACCCGGAGGTCGTCTTCGTCTTCGGCCCGGATCACTTCAACGGCTTCTTCATGAAGCTCATGCCTTCATTTTGCATCGGCTCGGCGTGCCGCTCCGTCAACGACATCGGTGGCTTCGAGGGTGTTTTCGACGTACCCGAGCAACTGGCGCATGACGCCATCCGCTTCGTGCGGGAGCAAGGCGTCGACGTGGCGGCGTCCTACGAGATGATCGCCGACCACGGCTTCTCCCAGACGATGGTCCGCACACTCGGCGGCCTGGATACGTTTCCGGTGGTGCCGGTCTTCATCAGCACTGTCGTCGAGCCCTACGTACCGTTCGCTCGCTCTCGAGCGCTCGGCGACGCTATCGGGAAGTTCGCGGCGTCCCTCGGCAAGCGTGTCCTGTTCTTGGGCTCGGGCGGAATGTCTCACAACCCGCTTCGCTACTACCCCAAATTCGGCACCGGTGAATCTCGTGTCACGGAGTATCAGCTCCACGGCGGCACGAGCCCCGACGGCTTGACGTCGGACGAGTGGCTCGAGCGTTTGGTCACGATGCATGAAGAGGGAGCGCACATGCTCATCGACGGGCGGCGCACCAAGGCCGACATCAAGCTCAATCCCACCGTCGACAAGGAGTTCTTGCAGGTCCTCGTCGAAGGACGCCTGGCGGACGTCGATGCATGGAGCCCTGTTGAAAAAGTCGAGCAAGGCGGCATTGGCTTTCTCGAGCTGCACACATGGCTCGCCGCAGCAGCGGCCGCGCGCGCTGCCGGGGGCTCGTCACCGGTCGTCGATATCTATGCGGAGACGATGGAGTACGGCATCGCCCTCGGCATCGTCCATTCGGATCCGTGACGGTGGAGGAGCGTCCGGAGACGTCTTCGGCGATCATCGCCGTCGCTCCCAACGGCGCCCGACGCACGAAAGCGGATCACCCGGCGACTCCCCTACGAGCTGACGAGATCGCGGAGGACGCCGCCGCGTGCTGTGATGCCGGCGCGACTTTGATCCATCTCCATGTACGCGACGACGAGGGACACCACAGCCTCGACCCTCAGATCTATCGAGCAGCGACTGACGCGATTCGCACCAAGCTCGACAAGCGCATGCTCGTGCAGGTCAGCACCGAGCTTGCAGGCGTATACGATACGGCCGATCAGATGAGCCTCGTGGAAGCCCTGGACCCGGACGCCGCTTCCATCGCACTGCGAGAGCTCATGCCGGATGCCAGCGCCGAAGCGAATGCCGCGCGTTTCCTCGAACGGGTTTGCGCGCGCAAAACGGCGGTCCAGTACATTCTGTATAGTCCGGACGACGTGCGTCGCTATGAGCGGCTCTGTCGGGAAGAGTTGATCCCGCGCAGTCCGCAGCTACCGCTCCTCGTGCTCGGCCGGCACGCCGAAGGCGGTGCGCATGTCGGCGAGCTCGCATCCTTCGTCGAAGCGTTGCCGGAAAGGACTCCGCATATGGTGTGCGCGTTCGGGTCGGAGGAGCCCAAGATCATGCAAGAAGTTCTGCGCGTGGGCGGTCACTGCCGCGTCGGATTCGAGAACAATCTGTGCTTGCGGGACGGGAGCACGGCGCCGGACAATGCCGCCGTCGTTGCCGCCACGGTGTCACTCGCGCACGCCATCGGGCGCACCGTCGCGGACGCCGGAGAAACGCGCTCACTTCTCGGGATACGCAATACGGGGTGACAAACATGAGCGTGACGGCCACTCCGTACAATCCACGTCACTTCGGTGACCTCGCGGTCCAACGCTAGTGGCCGCGACATCGGTACCGCACGCGCTCTGGTCCTCTCGCCTTAGCTTCCTCTTCGCCGCGGTCGGCTCCGCCGTCGGGTTGGGAAACATCTGGAAGTTTCCCTACATGACCGGCGCGAACGGGGGTGGAGCGTTCGTCCTCGTCTACCTCGCCGCAAGCGTTCTCATCGCGACTCCAGTGCTGATGTCCGAGGTCCTCGTGGGCCGTCACGCTCAGCTGAGCCCTCCGGGCTCGATGCAGTTCGTGGCGGAAGAGTCGGGCGCCAGCCGACATTGGCGCGTCTTCGGCTATCTGGGTCTCGCCGGGGCGTTCCTGATCATGTCGTTCTACAGCGTCATCGCGGGATGGTCGCTCGCCTACGTGCCCAAAGCCGCGTCCGGTGCGCTGACGGGTTTGGACGCCGCCTCGATACAGGGCGTCTTCGGCGAGCTCTTATCGTCGCCGACGGAGATGGCGCTTTGGCAGGCGCTCTTCATCGCGGTCACTGGCTTCATCGTCATCCGCGGGGTCAATCGCGGTATCGAGCGTGCCCTCCACCTGCTCATGCCGACGCTGTTCGTGATGCTCGTCGCGTTCATGGTCTACTCCGCCATGGCCGGTGATCTCTCCGCGGCGGCCCGGTTCCTGCTGACGCCGGATTTCTCCAAGCTCACGCCCAGCGCAGTGATGGCCGCGATCGGGCAGGCGTTGTTCTCGTTGAGCGTCGGCTTCGGAGCCATGATGACCTACGGCGCATACGTTCCTCGTGACGTGGACATCACCCGCTCCAGTGTGATCATTGCCGTCGTCGACACGTTGGTGGCACTCGCCGCCGGATTCGCCATCTTTCCAATCGTTTTCGCGAACGGAATCGATCCGAGCGAAGGACCGGGACTCATCTTCATCTCGTTGTCGCTCTCGTTCGCGCAGATGCCGGCGGGCGCCCTGCTGGGAACGCTGTTCTTCTTGCTGTTGATCTTTGCCGCCCTGACGACCTCGATCGGCTTCATCGAGCCCATCGTGGCCTGGGCCGAGGAGAACCGTGGTATTCCGCGGGCTCGATCCGTCGTGCTCTCGTGCGTCAGCGTTTGGGTCGTCGGGCTCGCCACCGTTTTTTCCTTCAACATCTGGTCCGAGCTACACCTTCTGGGAAACTTCCAGACGTTTGCCGGCAAGACCCCCTTCGACCTCATCGACTACCTGATCACGAATATCATGCAGCCCGCCGGAGCCTTGCTGTTGGTCATATTCGTGGGCTGGAAGATCAAAGACAGCCTCCGGAGGCATGAGCTCGGCGCCGCGGACGGCAAGTCGAACGGTCTATACGGGGCATGGTTGATCGCAGTCAAGTACGTGGCACCGATCGTGATCGTGACTCTGTTCGTCATGGGGATCACGGCATAGAAGAGAGGATTCCGCGATGGACAACCCGATAGGAGCCCACCTCGTCGGAAGCGTTCCGCTGGTCTCGAGCGAGGATGTCTTCGACACGGTTGGCGGCACACTTGGCTCGCATCTACGGCGACTCCCGGATGGCGAGACCGGAGAGAGGAGTGGCTGGATCGGCTTTCAGCACGACATGCTCGAAAAGCACCCGGCGGTCACGCTGAACCCCGAGGGTCGGACAGTGCCGATCCGCGACCTCGCGGGCGGCATCAGCCGCGAGAACAACCTTTTCGTGTTGAATCCGGAGATCCCACACGAGGAGATCGATTTCCGCCCCCTCGGCTATCGGGACGCGGCACTCGACTCGTACCGCGTCTTTGCCACGAAACGGGATGAGAACGTCATCCCCGAGCACGTACGGTTTCAGGTGAGCCTACCGACGCCGTTCGCGACCGGGCTTCTATACTTTCACCCCACGTCGCAAGTCGCGTTCATCGAGCGTATGGAGGCGGCGCTGCTAGCGGAGCTGGCAGAGATTTGTGAGCACATCCCGGGCGAGGATCTCGCGATTCAGTGGGACTGTTGCCAGGAGATCCTGCTTCTCGAAAGCTACTTCCCCGACGACTGGGCCTACGACGTCAAGACACTGTCGCCGACATTAGGGCGGTTGGGCGATGCCGTCCCGAGAGACGTGGAGCTCGGCTACCACCTTTGTTACGGCAGCCCCGTCGATGCTCCGCTGGTCCGGCAACACGACCTCGGCGTCGCCGTCGGCCTCGCGAACGACATTCAACGAGCCCTCGAGCGTCCGCTAACGTTTATCCATCTGCCGGTGTCGGACTCGAGCGCCGGCACCGAGTTCTTCGCGCCGCTATCCGAGCTCACGCTCGACGAGAGCGTCGAAGTCTATCTGGGCCTGCTTCATCCGAAAGACCCCGGAGACGATCCACGGCGCATCGCCGATGCGAGCCGTTTTCTGCCACGCTTCGGTGTGGCGACCGAATGCGGCTGGGGTAGAAAACAGCCCGAAACCGTCCCCGAGATCCTCGCACTCCATGCGAGGGCATTTCACGGCTAGCCGAGCCTAAGAGGCCACGGGTCCGCTATTGGAGGGAGCTTCGAAGACCCTCTCGATATGCCGTGACGAGAAACGCCACCGGTCATCGTCGCAAAGTCGATAGCGGTCGCTGAAATCGGCAACGAGGTAAGGCTCCGCGGGCGAGATCGGCACTTCACCGTTCGCGGCAAAGGTGAGGCACACGCTGCGGCCCCGAGCTTCGCGCGCATCGACGATGTCGATGAGAAGCCCCGTCTGCAAGTGGCGCGCTACGCGATCGCCCTGAGCTCGACGGCTATCGAAGAGCGCTCGTATCTCTTCACGCCCTCGCGAGCGACGCTGCCCGTGAACGTAGACGGCGTCCTCGGTAAATAGCCCGACGAGCGCATCGTTCTCCTGGTGGTCGAGGTGATGACACCAGGCCGCGTTGAGCCGTTGAAGCTCCAGATGGGTCCGAACGTCTTCGGGGCTCATCGGGTCCCTCGTCCTGTTCTCGGAAAGCGGCCGCGGCGAGGAAACATCGTCAGAATGTAGCCGCCGGCCTCGCAAGTTACAAGCTCGTTGCCACGTTCGGGTGGCGCCGACGACAAGCGCTCGAGCACCACATCGTCGGCCTCCTTGAAGGCGCACTCCCCTGCCCCTACAATCACCGCGCATGTCTCTGGAAACCGGACACAAGCTCGCCCAATACGAGATCCTCGACGCTATCGGCGCCGGCGGCATGGGCGAGGTGTACCGGGCGATCGACACCAAGCTGCGCAGAGAGGTCGCGGTCAAAGTGCTGCCCGCTCACCTCTCGGGGGACGCTGACTTCCTCGCTCGCTTCGAGCTCGAGGCACGAGCGGTCGCGGCACTCTCACATCCCAACATTCTCGCGATTCACGATCTCGGAGAGCAGGACGGTACGTCCTACGCCGTCATGGAGCTCCTCGAAGGCGAGACGCTCCGGTCGCGGCTCGAAGACGGATCGTTGACGCCACGCAAGGCCACCGAGCTGATGCTACAGATCGCCGACGGTCTCGCGGCAGCGCACGAAAAAGGCGTCATTCATCGCGACCTCAAGCCGGAGAATTTGTTCATCACCGCGGAAGGTCGGGTCAAGATCCTCGACTTCGGGCTCGCGAAAGTCGAGAGCGCGTTCGACGACGGCACGGATTCCGAGACCGCGACGCGCCAAACCTCGCCAGGCACAGTGATGGGGACGCTCGGCTATATGTCGCCCGAGCAAGTCCGCGGCCAGGAGTGCGATCAGCGCTCGGACATTTTTTCTCTCGGCGCGACGTTCTACGAGATGCTCTCGGGCGTGCGCCCGTTTCGGGGCGATACGAGCGCGGACACGATGAGCGCGATCCTGAAGGAAGACACGCCGAGTATCAGCGGCGTATCGAAACCACTCGAGCGCATCGCGAGCCGATGCCTCGAGAAGAAGCCCGAAGAGCGGTTTCAAACGGCGCGTGAGCTAAAGGCCGCTCTCGACGCGATAAGCGACGTGCAGGATTCGCACCCACCTGGCTCCGGGTATGCGGCGCCCTTCCAGGCCAGAGAAGCCCTCGCGATCGCACCCGCGAAACGAACACCTTTCGTCGCCCGCGATCAGGAGCGGGCCCAGCTCATCGCGGCGCTCGACGACGCCGTTGAAGGGCGAGGCTCGCTGGTGCTTATCGGCGGAGAGCCCGGAGTCGGGAAGACGCGGCTCTCGGAAGAGATCCTCCTCGAAGCGCAACGACGGGAGCTGCTCTGCTTCATCGGCCATAGCTACGAAGGCGAGGGCAGCGCGCCTTACACGCCGTTCGTCGAAACGCTGGAATACGCGGTACGAGCCATCCCCGAAGACGTGTTCCGGCAGACGCTCGGGGACTCGGCCGCCGAGATCGCGCGCATCATGCCCAAGCTGCGCCAGATCTTCCCGGATATCCCGCCCGTGATCGAGCTCCCTCCCGACCAGCAGCGTCGCTACCTCTTTAATAGCTACCGCGAGTTCGTGGAGCGCGGTACCCACGTCTCGCCGCTGGTCGTGCTGCTGGACGACTTGCACTGGGCCGACGAGCCGTCACTCCAGCTGCTCGAACATCTCTCGCAGCATCTCCCGACGCAGCACGCGCTCATCATTGGTACCTACCGGGATGTCGAGCTCGAAGTCACCCGGCCTTTCGCGAAGACCTTGAGCAACTTGACCCGTCAGCGTCTCGCGCAACGGATCATGATCCGGCGGCTCACGAAGGACTCCGTCGGGGAACTGCTGGCCTCCCTCGGAGGTCCGGGTCCGCCCGCCCGTCTGGCGGCGTCCATTTTTAACGAGACGGAGGGGAACCCCTTCTTCGTCGAGGAAGTGTTCCGCGACCTGGACGAGGAGGGAAAGCTCTTCGACGCCGGTGGCGCATGGCTCTCCGAGCTGGACGTCGAGCAGCTGGAGGTGCCGGAAGGCGTGCGGCTCGTGATCGGGCGACGGCTCGAGCGCGTGGGCGAGGATGTTCAGAAGGTGCTCACCGCGGGTGCGGTCGTGGGCAGAAGGTTCGGTCTGCGGATTCTCGAGGCCCTCGGGCAGGTCGCCGAAGACGCGCTCTTCGATGCGCTCGAAGCCGCCGAGAGCGCTCAGCTCATCCACGCGTCGACAGAAGGAAGGGATACGGTCTACAAGTTCAGCCATGAGCTGATCCGACAGACGCTCGTGGGGCGGCTTTCGATCCCGAGGCGGCAACGCCTCCACCTGAAGATCTCGCGAGCGATGGAAGAGGTGCACAAAGCGCGTCTCGAGGATCACGCTGCAGACTATGCGTACCACCTGTATCAGGCCGGCGCCGCAGCCGACCCCGACCAGACGATCCGCTTCCTGACCCTGGCCGGCGAGCACGCTATCGAGGCGGCCGCGTTCGAGGAAGCGCTCGAACATTTCGAGCTCGGCCTCACCGTCGTCGAGGACCCGGTGCCCGAGCAGCTCGCGGACCTGCTCTTGAAGAAGGGCTCCGCCTTACGTGGACTCGGGGATTTTGACGGCGCTCTGAAAGCTTGGGACCAGGCGCTCCCGCTATTCGAGGAGCAAGGCGCGTCCGGGACCGTTGCCGAGATCTGCCACAAGGCGGGCATCATCAACGCCTGGCTGGGTCGCCCCGACGCGTGGCGCGCGACGGTAGATCGTGGACTCGAGGCGGTAGGACAAGAGGTCTCGTCGACCCGAGGACGACTCCTTGCATCCAGCGGGGGCGTTAACGCCCTGACCATCGACCCCGATGGCGGACTGACGATGCTGGACGACGCCGTGCGCTTCGCGGAAGAGCTCGACGACACCGCGCTTCGGGGAAACGCGCTGCAGTACAAATCGATGGCGCTCCACAATCACGCCCGATGCACATCCGCTATCGAGATTGGCAGGCAGGGAGCGGATGCGCTCCGCTCCGTCAACGACTCCTGGAACCTCGTCGAGCTCCTTGCGCATGTCGAGTATACGTCCGTCCACGCGGGGCGACTCGAGGAGGCGCGAAGCATGAGCCCCGAAGTCGGTCAGCTGGTCGATGAGCTCGGCCACCCCGGCGCAGCCATGCTCGATGACTTCACGAACGGCATTGTCGACTACATCCTGCCCGGACGACTTTCCGAAGCAGTCGAGTGGTCCGAGCTCAAGATCCAAGACTGGGTGGGTCCCTGGGCACAATACGGAAGATTCTGGATGGCGATGAGCCGGTTCCTCCTCGGAGACTGGGAGGAGGCGCGCGCCGATGCCGCGCTCGGCACGCAGAACTTCCCGGACGAGAATTGGTGGACCGATTCGTTTCACGCCGTGGAAATACTCATCGATGCCTACGCGGGCACCGGGGATCCGGCGGGGACGTTCGAGCAGAAGCGAGATCGCATCCCTCGTCCCGGAGACGCCGCCGTAGCCGGGATACGAGCGTACGCGCTCATTGCGAGCGAAGCGCTCGCGGTCATCGGGGATCGGGAAGCGGCCGCATCGCTCTATCCCGCGGCGCTCGATGCGGTCGAGGGTGGGTTCGTGATCTGGGCGCCGACGCTCAATCGTCGATGCGTCGCTATCGCCGCGGCATGTGGCGAGCTCTGGGACGAGGCCGAGGCTCACTTCGAGCTAGCGCTCACACAAGCTCACGAGATACCGGTCCGTACCGAGCAGCCTGAAGTACGGCGCTGGTACGCGTGGATGCTGCTCGATCGCGGACGCGCGGGTGACCGAGAACGCGCGCAGAAGCTGCTCCACGAGGCGATCCCCATGTTCGAAGAGCTTGGGATGGCTCGGCACTTGGAGATGGCGAAAGAGATGCTGTAGACCAGAGTCCTTGAAGGGCTTGTCCCCTACCCCTACAATCAGCGCGCATGCCTCTGGAATCAGGACGGAAGCTCGGCCCTTATGAGATCGTCGAGCCCATCGGCAAGGGTGGAATGGGCGAGGTCTACCGCGCCCGGGACACGAAGCTCGACCGCGAGGTTGCGATCAAAGTCCTTCCGGAAGAGTTTGCTGAAGATGATGAACGCCTGGCGCGATTCGAGCGAGAGGCCAAGCTCCTCGCGTCGCTGAACCATCCGAACATCGCGAGCATCTACGGGTTCGAGGAAGCGGACGACGTGAACGCGCTCGTTCTCGAGCTCGTCGAGGGGCCGACGCTCGAGGAACGGATCCAGCAAGGGCCGATCCCACTCGACGAAGCTTTGGAGATCGGAACGCAGATCGCGGAAGCCGTCGAAGTCGCGCACGCTCTGGGCATCATCCATCGCGATCTGAAGCCAGCGAATATCAAGATCACACCCGAAGGCGTCGTGAAGGTGCTGGACTTCGGATTGGCCAAGGCGTTCACTTACGATGAGAGCTCCGGTTCAGCAGTGTCGCAGTCTCCAACACTGACGAAGGGAACCGCCATCGGGGCCATCATGGGAACGGCTGCCTATATGAGTCCCGAGCAAGCGAAGGGAAGGCCAGTCGATACGCGAACGGATGTCTGGGCGTACGGTGCGGTGCTCTACGAAATGCTGGCCGGCGAGCGCGCGTTCAAGGGAGAAGACGTGTCCGACACGTTGGTCGCGGTATTCCGCGACGAGCCGGACTGGACCAAGCTTCCCAGCGACATTCCGCCGCGGATTCCGCAAGCGATGAAGGTGTGCCTTCGAAAGGATGCAAACCAACGAGTGCGCGACATCGCCGCAGTACGGCTCGCACTCGATGGTGCGTTCGAGACGATGGGGAGCACATCTCCCGATGGCGTCGCTGCGAGTCAACCCCCAGATCGAGGCACGTGGAACCGAGCGTCCCTAGCCTTCGCGTCGCTCTTTCTCGTTGCCGCCGGGGTCGCAGGTTGGTTGTTTCTCAGACCCGATCCGACGCGCCCGGTATCTCGCTTCGAGGCGCCGTTTCGTGAGGGGCAAGCCCCCATAGGTCCGATGGAACTGACGAGAGACGGCTTGGCCGTGGTCTATGTCGGACCGGGCGAGTCAGCCGGAGGCAGCCAGTTGTGGATCCGGAGCTGGGATGAGCTCGACGCGAGGCCGATCCCTGGAACCGAAGGAGCACGGCAAGGTTTGTCCGGGGGCAAGCTCGCCCTCTCGCCGGATGGCAGCGAGGTTGCGTTCGTGGTTGGGCGTCCTGGACCGCTCCGCACGGCACCCTTGGCAGGCGGCGTGGGTCGGACGCTTGCGGAATCCGCGTTCAACGCGTCGTGGTCTAACGACGAGTGGGTCTATTTCACGTCCGGAGATGGCGGTGGCATTCGCCGGGTTCGGTCCACGGGAGGTGAGACCGAGATCGTCTCAGAGCCATCCGAAGGGGAGGCGTACCACATGTTCCCCCAGCCTCTACCTGACGGCAAGACACTGTTGTTTCAAGCGAACTACGGTGGCGGAAGTGACGATGAGGTCCGTTCGATCGACCTCGAGACGCATGAGCAGAACCGACTCACTCTTGGAAACAACCCTCGCTACACGGCTTCGGGCCATCTGCTTTTCGGCGCGCTCGGTAGTACGCTCCTGGCCGCCCCGTTCGATGCCCAGAACCTGACCCTCACAGGAGCCACAATACCCGTTGCCGAAGGTCTCTTCATTTCGAGCACCGGGGAGAACGCGGTCTACACCGTGTCCGAGGACGGCACCCTCTTGTACAAGGCCGGTAAGACCTGGGCAGGGGCATTCGAGTTCGTGTGGGTCACACGAACCGGTGACGTGACGCGGGTCGACGCCGGAGAGACATTCAGTCCCGTCGCGCGAGACTATCAAGGATGGCGCTTGTCACCCGACGGGCGACGCATCGCGTTCGGGCGACGCATGGATGCAAACGACGACGTCTGGATCAAAGAGTTGCCCGACAGCCCGATGTCACGCTTGACGTTCAACGAGGGCGTGGACGGCCTTCCGCAATGGACGCCGGACGGTCAGTCGATCACCTACCGAAACCACATGATGTCGATCGGCGGGGGCTCCCTGTGGTCCAGGCGGGCGGACGGCACGGGCGAGCGGGAGATTGTGTCCGACGAACTGAGCGTGAAAAAGGGCGTGTGGAGTCCCGATGGCGAGTGGCTGGTCGTTCGCACTGCGGAACCTTCGGGCGAGTCTCGGGACATTCTGGCCATTAGGCCTTCAGTCGACCGAGCGCCAGTTCCTCTGGTAGCCACGGAGGAGTTCTGGGAGCAAGCACCCGCAATCTCTCGGGATGGGCGTTGGCTAGCGTACAGCTCGAACGAGACCGGTCGCAATGAGATATTCGTGCGCCCGTTTCCGGACGTGGACGCTGGGAAGTGGCAGATCTCAACCGGCGGAGGCATCCAACCCGTCTGGGCGCACAATGGCCGAGAGCTTTTTTTCGCGAACCCGGAGACACGTGAGCTCAACGCTGCAGCGTTCACGACAACGTCCACGACGTTCCAACGGGATCGAGTGACAACGCTCTTCGTGGTCGCGGAAGACATGATTTTCAACGAAACCCGGTCAGGCAGTATCGAGTTCTACGACGTCGCCGCGGACGACCAGCGGTTCTTGATGGCTCAGCGATCCGGAACAGACGACGACAGCACGACGTTCGTCCTCGTCCTGAACTTCTTCGAGGAGCTGAAGCGCCTCGTGCCGAACTAGGACGCCGAAGCCCTTACGGCGGCGAGAAGAATCACCCACTTTCCTTGAAGGCGGACTCCCCTACCCCTACAATCAGCGCGTATGCCTCTGGAATCAGGACGGAAGCTCGGCCCGTACGAGATCGTCGAGCCCATCGGCAAGGGTGGAATGGGCGAGGTCTACCGCGCCCGGGACACCAGGCTGGATCGCACCGTCGCCATCAAAGTCCTTCCCGAGCAGCTAGCGGAGCAAGCCGGCTTTCGCGAGCGATTCGAGCGCGAGGCGAAGACGGTCTCGGGTCTGAATCATCCGCACATTTGCACGCTCTACGATGTCGGCAGTGAGGACGGCTTGGACTTCCTCGTCCTGGAGCTTCTCGAAGGCGAGACACTTCAGGCACGGCTCGAGCGCGGCGCTCTTCCGCTGAAGGAAGCCTTCACCCACGCGGTCGAGATCGCAGGCGCGCTCGCTCGCGCCCACGATGCGGGTGTCGTCCATCGAGACCTGAAGCCCGGCAATATCTTTCTCACGAAATCCGGCGCGAAGCTCCTCGACTTCGGCCTCGCGACCGCTGTCCAGCAAGGCTCGGTCGATGCCAGTAGCGCTTTGTCGGCGATGACGGAAGCCAAGCCCTTGACCCAGGCAGGGACGGTGCTCGGCACCTTCCAGTACATGTCCCCTGAGCAACTAGAGGCCAAAGAGGCCGACGCGCGCTCGGACATCTTTGCCTTCGGCGCGGTGCTCTACGAGATGGTGACCGGGCGAAAGGCATTCGAAGCTTCGAGCCAAGCTCTCCTCATCACCGCCATCATGAGCCAGCCGCCTCCGGAGCTGAGAAAGACCGTACCGGAAGCACCTTCCGCTCTCGACCGCTGCCTGTCCAAATGCCTCGCGAAGGACCCCGACGCCCGGTGGCGTTCGGCTCACGACCTGAAAGATGAGCTCGTATGGGCCGCCGCCGGCGGAGCGAGCGAGGCGGAGCCTTCGACCGACACCGACACGTCCAGCCCGCGGCGGAACGCGCTCGCGGCGGGCGCCCTCGGGCTCGTACTAGGCGCCATTCTCACCGCCGTCGCGCTCAGCGGGCGCAGTCAGACAGTGACGCCCCAAACGACCCGGCTAACGGTCGACCTCCCCTTCGACCTCGGGCGTTCCTCCATCGCCATCTCGCCGGACGGCAGTGAGATCGTCTACAAAGCCTCGCTTGCCCCGACGCGTGGTCTCCACCGTCGCTTGCTGAACGAGTTCGAGTCGACGCCGATCGCAGGTACTGAGGACGCTCTGTATCCGTTCTTCACCAAAGACGGCCGATCCATCGGTTTCTTCGCCGACGACCGTCTCAAGACGGTGCCTTCGGGGGGCGGCCCGCCGAAGACGATCGCCTCGGCCGGCAATCGTGCGGGAGCGAGCTGGAGCGGGAGCGACATCGTCTACGCGCACCTAGCCTCTCCCTTCATGTTTAGAGTGTCGGACGAAGGCGGCCCGGCAGAAGAGCTGACGGGCGAGGCCGGGCAGACGCAGCGATGGCCGGACTTGCTGCCGGGAGGTCGCGCGGTGCTCTTCACGTCCGTCGCAGCGACGATCAACGACCATCAGGTGGGCGTTCGCTCCCTCGAAACGGGTGAGACGAAGATGCTTCTCAAAGGCACCTACCCCCGTTATGTCCCAACGGGCCATCTCCTCTTCGCGTGGCAGGAAGCGCTGTGGGCCGTCCCGTTCGATCTCGACTCGCTCGACGTCGTGGGCGAGCCGACGCGGCTCATCGACGAGCTTCGTATCTATAACGGTGGCATGGCACTCTACTCCGTGTCGGACACAGGCACCCTCGCGTATCGAACCGGGATTGCCTCCTCGCAAACCCAGCTGTTCTGGATCGGCAGAGACGGCAAGCGCGAGCCGATTTCCGAGGTGGGGGTGTACGACAACCCTGAGCTTTCTCCGGACGGCTCGCAGCTCATCGCGCGAGAAGGCGACCGCGACCTCGTGCTGTTCGATCTTAATCGCGGGACGTCGTCTCGATTCAAGCAAGACGGGGAGCACGTGAACGCAGTGTGGGCTCCCGACGGAAAGCGACTCGCATTCGGCTCGCGCCGGGGTTCCGGTGACGTGGAGTTTCTCATCGAATCGACCGAGTCGTCGGATCGCTCGCGGCACCAGTGGCAGCTGGAAGGTGACGCGCGCGGCGTCGTCGATTGGCCCCAAGACGGGCAGTCCCTGCTGGTCCTCGTCGGCGTATCCCGGACGGCTAGCATGCTCGGGTCGATTCCTGCGGTCGAGGGTGCAGCCGAGCCGTCCGTCTACGAACTAGGCGGCCTGGACCAAGCCCAGGTCTCGCCGGACGGGCGCTGGCTCGCATACACCGCGAACTTTCGGGGGATCGTCGTCACGAGTTTTCCGGATCTTGCCATCACCCTTCAGGTATCCGACTCCGGCGCGGGCGCCCATCAGCCGCGTTGGTCTCCGGATGGCGACGAGCTCTTCTATCGACTCGGGAGCGGATCGCTCGTCAGTGTGCGCGTCCACGAGCGCGGTGACTCTTTGAGCTTTGATTCTCCGACGGAGCTATTCGGCTGGAGCGTGCGCCGAGGCACTTTCGGCGGAGACGTGAGAGCGCAATACGACGTCGGCCCGGAAGGAGATCGGTTCGTCGTGGCCGCTCCGGTGGACGAGCAGTCTTCGCAAGTCCGGGTCATCGTTAATTGGTTCGAAGAGCTGAAGCGCCTCGCGCCCATCGATCCGACGCCTTAGACGTTGGCGCCCAGCCGCCCATGTCGAAGCAGAAAATCGGCCGTGGCGGCATGGGCGGCGTCTACCGAAGCCGCGATCCCAAGTTTGGCCGGATCGCGCAAACAACCTAAAGTAAAAGAGTTAACGAACAATCCAACTTGATCTCTTTCCTACTTTCACCTATACTACACCTTATGGGAATCATCCAAAGCTACCCTTCCGCGCAACCGTACCCTGCCCGCTTGGAGCCCATGGCGCCACCGATACGCAGCGAGAAAGATATCCGGGGCGAAGCGCTCGGTGACGAAATTGCCACACTGTCGGCCCAGCTCCAGGTGGCCACGTATCGGCTGCTCGTGCTGCTCCGGGAGTTCAATGAGATTGGCGGCTGGGCCGAGGCCGGCCTCAAGTCGTGCGCCCATTGGTTGTCATGGCGTACCGGACTCGATGCGGGAGCGGCCCGAGAAAAGATTCGTGTCGCTCATGCGTTGGGGCAGCTGCCGCTCATCAGTAGCGCCATGGAGCGAGGCGAGATCTCGTACTCGAAGGTGCGAGCGGTCACTCGGGTCGCAACGCCAGACAACGAAGAAAAGCTCTTGGACATAGCGCTCGGCGGCACCGCGGGTCAGGTGGAGCGCATCGTGAGAGCATGGCGGAAGGTCGACCTCGCGGCCGAGAAGGAGCACGCCAATGCGGTGGAGGCTCGGGCCGGCTTGTCCGCCTTCACGGACGACGACGGTATGGTCGTCATTCGAGGCAAGCTGCCCCCGGACATCGGTGCGGTTTTTCTCGAGGCGCTCGAGGCAGCCTCGGAGCGCGTCTATCGGAAAGACACGGAGCGGCCACTCGAGCATCGTCGAGTGGAAGCGTTGAAGCTCATCGCAGAGGCCGCGCTGACGGCCGACCTCGACCCGGGTGTCGCCTCGGACCGGTATCAGGTCGTCGTGCATGTGGATGAGCCGGTGCTGGCCGACCCGGAGCAGCCGGGTGGTCAGTCCGCGTTGGAGGGAGGCGTCGGCGTTTCCGCGGAAACGTCTCGAAGACTCGCGTGCGACGCGTCGCTCGTGACGATGCGACACGACAAGAAGGGTGACGTGCTCGACGTCGGGCGCAAGACTCGAAAGATCACCCCCGCGATTCGGCGCGCGCTCGACACGAGAGACCCGACCTGCGTCTGGCCGGGGTGCCACAGCCGCTACGTACAGGCGCATCACATCAAGTTCTGGGCGGAGGGCGGCGAGACCAAACTCCACAATCTTTGCAACCTGTGCCACTACCATCACCACCTGGTTCACGACGGCGATTACCGCGTCGAGATGCCCGTCGACGGCGCGTTTCGCTTCACCCATCCACGCGGGTGGGTCATACCGGAAGTTCCGCAGCCACCAAAGAAGAACGGCGAGTCTTTGAGTAGCATCGAGGTCGAACGTGGAGCAGGTAGAGCAGGATGGGGAGGCCAGGCCGTCGATATCAACTACTTGATCGAGACAACCCATTAGGAGATCAGTTGCACGACCACGCCCTTGGTCTTATGCTCGTGTCTTCGCTTTGAAAAGGAGACAGCATGCCTAAAGTAATCGTCACCGCCGAAGTCGAAGATGGAGCGTCGTGGGAACAGAAGTTCCGGACGCACGCGGACTTGTTCCGAGATCAGACCGTTTCCGAGCCAGTCGAGTTCGCGGTCGACGGCAACGATGTCACGATCCAATTCGAGCCTGCCGACCTGGACAAGTGGCAAGAGATTTTGGACTCGGATCGAACCGCTCAGGCGATGGCCCACGACGGCGTCAAACGCGATACGGTCAAGATCGTCGTCCTCGATAAAAAGCTCGAAGTCTGATCGGGCCCTCCGGTCGACGCGGGCGAGTCGCGTTCGCCCATCGCTTGCTAGAATGCGCCTTGCGCATTCCCTTTAGCCTGAACGACCGGAGAGTCAAGATGAAGCGACGCGATTTCAATATCCTCCTGGGTGCGGCGGTGGCACCCGCGATTGTAGGCAAGACTCGGAACGCAGCAGCGGCAGCCGGGTGGTCACTGACGGCGGACATCGCCGAATGCTGCAGCTGCGAGATACCGTGCCCGTGCAACTTCGGCCGGGCGACAGAGCGGCGCTGTGACGGGAACCGCCTCGTCGAAATCCAGGAAGGGCAGGTCGAGGGCGCGGACCTCGCCGGAGTACGGTTCTTGGTGACCTTCGAGATGGGCAAGTGGAGCCGCATCTATGTCGACGAGCGCCTGGATGACGCCCAGATGGAGGCATGCAACGCGATCCTCCCTGTGGCTTTCGGTTGGTTTCACGAGAGTTCCCGCTCGATCGACCGCGTGCCCCTGACCGTAGAACGCACGCGCGACAGAGTCCGGTTCTCGACGCCGGCGTCGAAGGTCGAGATGAAGCCCCTTCCCGGTCTGAACGGCGAGCCCATCACCGTTAGCGGACTGCCGTCGAACGCCTTCCACGACTATGTCCAGTACGAGTCGGTCACCCATACTCACCAAGGGCAGGATCGGGAGTGGTCGCACTCCGGGACCAACGGCTTTACCTCCCGGATGATCGCGAGCGGCTAGGGCGCCGAGCGGGTTGAGCCGGCTCAGTGCTCTGACGACTCTTCGTCCAGCTTCGGCGTATGGACGGGCAGCCGGCGTGCCGGCATGAGCTTCTCGAACGCATATCCGAGGCCTAGCAACCGGGCTTCGCTGAACGCGGGCCCGATGAAGCTGATGGCAACCGGCAACGCAGGGTCGGACGTGAAGCCCGCAGGGACGATGAGATCGGGCCAACCGGCGGCGTTCGCGAGATGCGCCGCGCTCCCCCGACCGGACCCCGGGCGACGGGGCGGCCGGTCCTCCGCAAGGATGTGAGACGGCGGGGTCGTACGCGTCGGAACGATGAAGGCATCCAGATCGTTGTCATCCAAATACCACTGCAGACTGTCCCTTACGATCTTCCGGCCTTCATTCAACGCCCTCAGATACGGGACGTCCTCGGTCGTTCCCGCTTTCAGCTCTGCCTGGTAAGACTGCAAACGATTCGGATTCGGCACCCAGCCTTCCGGCGTCTCTTCGGTGATCTTCTCCGTCAGCTCGACGACGTCCGCGTGGGATTTGGGCAGGCCCTCAGGGAGCGTCTCGAGGTACTCCGTGATCTGCTCGGGAAATTCGGGATTGCGTATGCCACGATACAAGCCCGACGCGATACCGGACAGAAAACGCGGAAACTCGATGTCGATAATCTCGGCGCCGTGATTGCGCATGATCGCGATAGCGGTCTCGATCACGGCATCGACACCCGGATCACTTCCCATGTAGTCGCGCAACACACCGAGGCGCGCGCCCTTCAGCGAATCCGGCTTCAGAGCGTCCGTGTACTTGTCCAAAACACGGTCGGCGAGCACGTCGGTCGCGGCATCGCGCGGATCCGGCCCCGCCATGACCTCGAGCGCGACAGCGAGGTCCGCGACATGACGCGCCATGGGGCCAACGGTGTCGAGAGAGAGCGAGAGCGGCACGATACCGCCGCGCCCGGTAAGGCCGGTAGTCGGCTTGAGGCCGGCGATCCCGTTGGACGCGGACGGCCCACGAATCGATCCGCCGGTGTCCGTGCCCAACCCGAAGACGGCATAGCCCGCGGCGATGCCGGCGCCCGTTCCCCCACTGGACCCGCTCGGCGAGCGTTTGGGATCGTGCGGGTTGCGGATCTGCCCACCCAGGGTGCTGATCGCGGCGCCACTCGCGAACTCGCTCATGTTCGCCTTACCAATAATGATGCAGCCCGCTTCACGCAGGCGCCGCGCTTGCTCGGCGTCTTGCTCGGGCTGGTAGTCTCGCAACGCATAGAATCCCGCCGAGGTCGGAAGGTCTTTGGTCTCCACGTTGTCCTTCAAGAGAATGGGGATTCCGTGTAGCAGTCCGCGAGGGCCATCCTGCGAGCGCTCCTCGTCGAGGCGTCGCGCTTCCGCGAGGGCTTCCGGGTTGAGGGTGATGATGGCGTTCAGCGCCGGTCCTTCTTCCTCGTACGCTTCGATCCGCGCGAGGAAGAGCTCCGTCAGTTGCTCGCTCGTCAGCGAGCCCGCGGCCATGGCTTCCTGAATCTCGAAGATGGTGGCGGCGAGCGGATCGAGTTCAGCGGCCTTCGCCGGGCTCGCGATGGACGCCAGTACCGCTAGCGTCAGGGCGAGCGTTGCCTGGTTTCTGAGCGCTCTAGAAATCGTGGTCAACATTTTTTGGAGCGTAACACATGCGCTTCGTAGCGCCCCGGAGGCGAGAGCGAAAGGTGCTTCCTACTTCTCACGCTCCCAGATGAGCTCGCTCGTGCCCTCGACCGGGCGCAGCGCGATGCGATCGTCCGTCTGCAGCTCGAAGCGGCGCGTCCGGTCACCTCCGACCCACTCCGGGTTGATGCAAGCCTCGATATGATGCGTCACCGTGCCGGCGTCCTCATCGACGGTGTAGCCGCCTGAGTAGGCGAAAAAACCGCTCGCGAGGAGTCGTGAGTCCTCTGGACTGAGCCCGGCCAGAGGACCCTCTTCGGAGCCGGCCGTGCTTCGGTCGCGCCGACTCAACACCACCGCCATGGTCCCCGCCGGTCCGTAAACGATCCGCCCGAACGCATCTTCACCGAAGGGGTGGATTGTCTCTCCCGCTTCATCCTTGTCGGTCCAGGTCGCTAACCTCCAGCTTCCTTCAAACTTGCTCGCCACGTCGACAACGTCGTCGTTGGTCGCCTCCGCGGTATCACTCCCTGCGGGTTGCGACGCGCACGACAAAGCGATGAACGCTGAGAGACAGGAGGAAACCAATAGGAAACGCATCGTGAACACCTCGCCGAAAAGACGACACAAGAGGTGCCGGCCTCGCACGAAAGAATAGGCGACATCGAGCCCAAAGGGAATCGTTGCGTCGTAAACGTCATTCCTCCTTGAAGACATCCTCCCCCGCCCCTACAATCACCCGCGGATGTCACTGCAAGCCGGACTGAAGCTCGGGCCCTACGAGATCCTCGAACCCATCGGGAAGGGCGGAATGGGCGAGGTGTACCGCGCTCGAGACACGAAGCTCGATCGCGACGTCGCCGTCAAAGTCCTTCCGGAAGAGTTCGCGAGCGATGGCGAACGACTCGCGCGGTTCGAGCGCGAAGCCAAGCTTCTGGCTTCGCTCAATCATCCGAATATCTGCACCATTCACGATATCGGAGCGCAAGACGGGATCGACTACCTCGTCATGGAGTGCATCGAGGGAGAAACGCTTTCGGAGCAGCTGAAGAAGGGAGCGTTGGGCCTCGAACGAGCTATCCAATACGGGGTTCATATCGCGGATGGATTGGACAAAGCGCATCGGGCCGGCATCGTCCACCGAGATCTGAAGCCCGGCAACATCATGTTGACGACGTCGGGCGTCAAGCTCTTGGACTTCGGCCTCGCACGGCTCATCGAGGACGCGCACGATCCCGAGTCTTCGGATGCGCCGACGCGGGAGCAAGACCTCACCGGAGAGGAAGCTATCATCGGGACGCTTCAGTACATGGCCCCGGAGCAACTAGAACGAACGCCGGCAGACGCGCGCACGGACATCTTCGCCTTCGGAGCTCTGCTCTACGAGGCACTGACGGGTCAGAAAGCCTTTGCGGCGGACACGCAAGCGTCCTTGATCTCGAACATCATGAGCTCGACGCCACCGCCGGTCTCCCAGCTTCAACCTCGAGCATCGGCCGCGCTCGATCGCACCGTGGGCCGATGTCTCGCAAAGGACCCGGAGGATCGATGGCAATCGGCTCGCGACATCGTTCTCGAGCTCCGATCCACTGGCGTCGCGGAGGACGAGCGAGCGGGCGAGCCTCGGCCGCATTCGCGTTTCGGAGAACGACTCGGCTGGGCGGCCGCCCTCCTCGCGGTGGCAGGGCTCGCAGCGTGGTGGTCGACAGGCGACGACGGGCCTCCGCCTTCGATCCAACGCCTGACGGTAACGCTTCCGCTCGGCGATCAGCTTCGCGAGGGAGGCATTATCGGGATAACTCCGCCGTTCGCGGTCTCGCAGGACGGGCAAACGATCGTTTACGTATCCGAGGGCGGAGCCGAGCCTATGTTGTACCTCCGACAGCTCGACGCACTCGAGCCCATCCCTATTGCCGGGACGGAGGGTGCGAGGAGCGCGTGGCTGTCGCCGGACGGGCAGCACGTCGTCTACCGCACCTTCAACGACCTCCAGAGAAAAGCCCTCGCCGGTGGCGCGGCCGTTCAGCTCGCGGAGTTCGAAGGAACCGGCGCTAGCTGGGGAGTAGACGGCGCGATCACGGTCAGTCACGGTAGCGGGCTGTGGCGCACGAATGAGGGAGGGCGTCTTCTTGAAACCGTTGTGCAGACAGCGCCTCCGGTTTCTTACTCGTGGCCGCAGTGGCTTCCGGATAGAGAGCACATGCTCGTTACTGTCGACGATCTCGACGGACGTCCGAGAGAAGGCAACGACGGACGACGTACGGCGCTCGTGTCCACGACGTCAGGCGAGGAGAGGACACTTCTCGAAGGCTATGGCGGTGCCCGAATCGCACCCTCCGGCCATATTCTCGTCGGAGACTTCGAGACCAACAGCTTGTTTGCCGCCCGCTTCGATCTCGAATCGCTCGAGGTGCACGGCGAGCCCGTCCCCGTCGTCCGTGACCTCTCGATCTCTCTGCGCTCCGGGTTCCCTCACTACTCGGTCGCCAACAACGGGACACTTGTCTATGCGCCGGCGGGCTCGAGTGGAAACGTCCTCGTTTGGGTGGACCGACAAGGAAGCGTCGTCGAAGAGCTGCGCGGGGCGGGTGTCTACAGCCATCCAAGAGTTTCGCCCGAGGGTACGCGCATCGCGGTGGACATCATCTCCGGCGGGGCCCGCGACATCTGGGTTCTCGACTTGACCCGCGGCACCCGCACGCGACTGACCGACCGCGGCGCGAGCGGCCTGCCGTCGTGGACTCCCGACGGTCAGTACGTGAGCTTCTACTATCGCGACGACGAGGGACGCAGCCTTTTCCGACGCCGAGCCGATGGAAGTACCGAGGTCGAACAGCTCGTCGCGTCCAACGGACGACGACGCTACCCGATCTCGTGGTCGCCCGATGGCAAGCGACTGGCTTACGCGGAGGACTCCGCCACCACGCCTCAGCGCGATATCTTCGTCCTCCCTGTCGGCGGCGAGCCGGAGGCCGTTCTCACGAGCCCGGTGGGCGAGAGCTCACCCAAGTTCTCACCGGACGGCCGCTACTTGGCCTACGTTTCCGATGAGTCCGGCCGCAACGAGGTGTACGTACGAAGCTATCCGGAAGATCGTCAAAAAGTGTCGATCTCGAACGACGGCGGCGAAGAGCCCGTTTGGTCTCGAGACGGTACCGAGCTTTTCTACCGCGAGGGCTATGCGATGATGGCGGTGCGCGTCCAGCTCGGAGAAACGTTCGCGGCCGCGAGGCCCGAAAAACTCTTCGACACGCCCTTCCACCTCGACGCTGCGGCGCACCCGGCCTACGACGTCAGCGCCGACGGACAGAAGTTTCTGATGATCCAAGATGAGCGCGAAGAAAGAGCGAGTCTCGTCGTCGTGCTGCATTGGTTTGCCGAGCTCGAGCGGCTGGTTCCGACCAACGACTAGCTCGTCGTGGAGTTATCCTGGCTGTAGAGCGTCGAGACACGACTCGTGACTGCGATCTTCGTCGGCTACCGTGAAGAAGACGCCAAGACGTAGGCGCTTCTCCTTCGCTTCGCCAGAACGTTCTCCGGCGCGGCTATGGTCCATCGGCAGCCCGAAAGTAGATGCAGCCTTCGTGGTAGGCTGAAAAAAGTCGGTTATTCCAATGATAGAGCCACAGCGAGATCGCAACGTCGCCCGAGTGATGGTGCTCGGCTACCTGACGGTGGGCGCTTTGATGGTCTCCGCAGCGTGGTTCAGCATCGCGCGGATCGAGACGGAGATCGAGACCACCAGTCAGCTCCACGAGAACGCCTACGGCAGCCTGACGGAAATCAAGGCAGGCGCAGTCGACGCGGCCAGACAACTTTTCGGGTACCTCGTCGCCGGCAATAGCCAAGATCTGACCGAGTTCCGGGCTGCGGTCGACGTCATTACTACCGAGTCCGAAAGATACGCCTCTCGCGCGAGGCTATCGGAGATCGGTCGTGAGGACGATCTCGAGCAGTTCACCGCCCTTCAGGCAGCCTGGGCGACCTGCTTGAGCCGAGCCGAGTCGATCATCGTCGAATTTGACGAGACGGGGTCTGTCTCACGGGACAGCTTCGACGACACCGAGCGCGTCTTGAATGCGTTCACGGCACAGGTCGACGCGATGCTCGCCGATCGGGCGATCAGGGTCGGGAGCTCTCGCGCGCGACGGGATCAGAGTCTTCACGACTCGCGAGACCTGTTGGGAGTTGTCGCGGGGGTTGGGTTACTCGCACTGGTCGCGGTTGGTTTTCTCGTGACGCGTACGGTCACGGGCTACGTCAATCGGTTGAAGCAGCGCGACGAAGACCTCGAGCTCAGGCGAACCGCTCTCGACAACACTCATGTCGGCATCTGCTACATGGACGCGACGAACGGCAACGCCATCGTCTACGTAAACGAAGCGATGAGTGATATTACCGGCTATACGAGACAGGAGCTGATCGGCGCGAGCCTGGGTATTTTCAATGGCGAACATACGGCCCCGGCGGATGCCGCGGCGTTCACGGAGGCCATGGCCGCCGGAGTGCACATCAATCTCGTGATCCGGCATCACGACAAAAACGGCACACCGTTCTGGAATGCGCTGTTCGTCGCTCCGGTCCGCGATGTCGATGACACGTTGACCCATTTCGTCGCGGCGATGCATGACGTATCCGAGCGACGCAATCTCGAGAACCAGCTCGTCCGAGCGCAGAAGATGGAGGCCGTCGGCCAGCTCGCGGGCGGTATCGCCCACGACTTCAACAACTATCTGACCGTGATCAACGGGACCGCCGAGACGATTGCGCTCCAGTCGACCGACGAGCAGATTCGAGAGCAAGCCAATCAGATTGTTGCGGCCGGCTCCCGCTCAGCCGAGCTCACTCGGCACTTGTTAGCGTTCAGCGGTCGCCAAATGATGGTCCCTCAGATTCTTGACTTGAATCAGGTCATAGAGGAGCTGGACCCTTTGTTGCGACGCACCCTCGGCGAGCAGGTCAGCTTGGATATCGCCGCCGCCCCGGGGCTAGGCATGGTGAACACCGACCAATCACAGATAGAGCAAGTTCTGCTCAATCTCGTCGTCAATGCACGCGACGCTATGCCCGCAGGCGGCGGCAGAATCACGATCGAGACCGGTAACCACACGATGGAGTCCAACGACGCATCGCACGTCCGGGATGATTCGCAAAGCACGCATGTCAGAATCGCGGTGAGCGATACGGGCAACGGCATCCCGGCAGCGATCCGCGACCGGATCTTCGACCCGTATTTCTCCACCAAGGACGCTGGTGGAAGTGGCCTGGGCCTTTCGACCGTTCTTGGGATTGTTGACCAAAACGGGGGAACGGTGAAGGTCGCAAGCGAGGAAGGCGCGGGCTCCACGTTCACCCTCTATCTGCCCCGAGTCGCGGGCGAGGCAACGTCGAAGCCGGCCGACCCCGTGGACTCGGTCGCGGATCTCTCAGGCAGGGTGCTCGTGGTCGAAGATGATGACCTGGTACGAGAGATCACATCTCAAATGCTCCGAGGCCTCGGGCTCGAGGTCCGGGAGGCGCCGGACGGGCAAACCGCACTGGAGATTCTCGGCCGGCACCACGATGACATCGACCTGCTCCTGTCGGATGTTATGTTGCCCGGAATGAGCGGCAACGAACTGGCCGACAAAGCGGTGAAATCGTTCCCTGCCCTTCGCGTGATGTTCATGTCCGGCTATGCCGAGAACGGCATCGCGAATCAAGATCCGTTGGCCGACGGCGTCAAGTTATTGGAGAAGCCGTTCACGATGAACGAGTTGAAACGCAAGCTCTCGATGGCCCTGGGAAACGTTGCTTCGAGCTCGTGACCGGCGGACTCGAGCCGGGTAATTCAGTCGGGCGGCGCCTCGACCGTGTAGCGGGCGAGTACGAGGTTGTCCAGCACTAGATTCCGCGTCCAGATGAACTGCCCCGGCTCGAACAAATCAGCGTGCCTCACGTAGCCCGGCGTGCCGGTCACCTGGTCAGCCGTGTAGAGAGTCGCGTTTACCCAGCTCGACTCGTCGAACTCCGGGGCCGTCCAGTCGTCGGGAATCTCGAAGAGGAGCGCCTTGCAGGACTGCGGATCGGCGAGACCACACGGCACCCGATTCCCGCTCGGGGTCTTCTCGGAGGGACAAGCGGTCGAGTCGCGGCCGTTGTCGTCCGTGACGCAAGACGGATCACCGAGAGGTGCGATGACGAACGTCTCGACCTTCCAGTGGGAACCGGTAACGGTGCCGTCGCTGAACCTCGCGATAAAGCCGCCGTCGCCAACGCGGTAGCTGTCGTACTCCATTCCGAGGCCGGGGTGGGTATCCCAGTCCACGGCTTTGAACGCATAGGTCATCGGGTACTTCGCCTTGAAACGCACGATGGTTGAGTTGAACGGGGTCATCCCAAGGGAGTCACGGGCGACGAACGTGCCGTTCACCCATAGCTCGTAGTAGTTGTCGGCAAAGATATAGCCGGTAATCTCCACGCCATCGGGGTCGACCACCACCGTTTCGACCTCGTCCAGGTAGTTGGGGTTGTCACCCTGTCCCGTGCAATCGTTGTAGATATCGACCGCTGCCGGGCCGTCGGTGATCGGCGCCGGCAACTCCCACTGACTTCCATCGGGCGCAGTCACCGTCCCGCAACGCTGCATCGAAGCACGCGTCTGGAGGCCGGACGTACAAGCGGTGGTGACGCCGCACGGTCTCGATACAGCCTCGCCCGTGGTGACGACGCCTCCGGCAGGGATCTGCGCCAGCGCCGTAGCGCCTGTCAGGAGGGCGGTGATGAGCATCGTTGCTTCCGGAAATTTCAAGAGCGGCTCCCTTCAACCGTGCCCGCGAGAACCGCATGGCCACCGTTCATAGGGCACTAGTGTTCTGCACAATCGGACGAAATGTCAAAGTGCGTCGTAGTCGTGGGATCGGCCCCCTTCGACCCGAAAAGTGGCGTAGGATCCGATACGCATTGCTTTCGAGGGAGAAATGATGAATCGCAGAAAGTTCATGGCGTCCGCCGCGGCCGCGGCCGCACCACTGGGCACGGTTAGCGCTACCCAAACGCCGACAGGCCGACAACGAATGCCTGACGCGGAAAGCTTCGACCCGTGGGTCGAGATTCTGGCGGATGCGATCCGCAACAATGTGCGAGAGCTCCACCGCCATAGCGGCTGCCGGCTTCTTGCTGTGATCAAGAACAACGCGAACGGGATTGGGCTGCGAGCGATAGGCCCCATCCTCGACCCGATGGATGAGGTATACGGCCTTGCGGTGGCGCGCGTCGACGAAGCACTGGCGCTCCGCGAAGTCGGCGTCTCCAAGCCCATTGTTCTGATGGCACACGCTTCACCGGAAGAGGCAGAAGTTTTGGTCCGGGCAGGCGTCACGCTATCGCCCTTCCATGATGACGCCTTGCCGACGCTCGAGGCGATTGCCAAGCGTGTGGGGCACCCGGTCTCGGTGCATCCGTACATCGATACCGGGATGAACCGCGTCGGAATGCCCTACCGTCGAGCGCTGCCCTGGCTAAAGGCGTTAGCCGCGAGCCCTGGCGTTACGATCGACGGAACCTACACGATGTTCTCGGGCGCAAAGCGCAACGGAGAGAGTTTCGATGAAACGCACCTCGCGCGTTTCTTGACACTCGTCGACGAAGCCCGCACGAGCGGTATCGAGCTCGGATTGCTCCACGGCGCGCCGTCGGGCCAGGTCACCAGCTTGCCGTCCTCTTTCCAGCTCGACTTGATCCGCCCGGGAGGTGCGATTTATGGACTCGTGGCCAACCGCACGGACCCCGAAGGCCGGGAGATCATGGACATCCAGACCGTCTTCCGCCTGCGCGCCCGCGTTTCGCGCGTCGAAGAACTCGAGCCCGGAGACGGCGTGAGCTTTGGACACAGCTACATCGCCGAGCGCCCAACTTGGATTGCCGCACTTCCGATCGGTCACACCGACGGCTATCCGAGACCCGCGCAAGGCCAAGAAGTGGACGGCAAGACTTTCGCCCGCATCGGAGATCGGCTCTACCCCATCATCGCAATCGTGAGCTCGAACCACACCATCGTCGAGATCGGCGATGAGAAAACCGTCTCTGTCGGCGACGTGGCCACCCTCATCGGCCCCGACGCGCCGGAGATCGAGCCCAGGGCCGTCGCGGTTGCCACCGGCTTCGACCGCGAGTACTGGATCATGACAAAGCTCAACGCGCTCCTCACCCGAAAGGTGGTCTAGAGCGAGCGCGTGTGGCCCATGCCGTCGTTGGTCCGAAGTGGTCGTTCTCAGCCGCCATCATTATTAAGCGGCTTCTCGCAGGGGCGTGAAATCAAGTAAATGTGATGCTCGCGGCCTCCGGTCCGAACCGAGCCTGCGCGGCAGCGATTTCTGACTTGAGAGCTCCCCAATCGACATCGATCATCTCCCCATGGCGCTTTCGAGCGACACCGCCGATCCAGACGCTGTCGACGTCCTCCCGTGACGCAAAGTTGACCACGCGATCGGCGAGGCTACCCTGCATGGCGAATCCGATACGACTCGTGTCGAGCAACACGAGGTCCGCTCGTTTTCCCACGGTGATGCTTCCGGCCACATCCCCGAGGCGCATGGCCTTGGCGCCCAGAGCCGTAGCGAAGTCGAGAGAATCTTCGGATTTGTAATTCGCCGCAAGCTCGACGCCGGCCGGCTCTAGATAGTGGCTCCAGAACGCGGCTCGCATGTGCTCGAAATAATCCTGCGTCAAAACGAGGTTCACGTCGATACCGATACCGGTGGCCACACCCGCGGCCCTCGCGCGCGCATGAACCGAAGGGCCACGACTGGCCGAGGCCATATAGGGAAACTCTCCCATGGCGGTCGCGCAAACCATGCCGCCGGTGTCCCGCAGCATGGCGAGCTCTTCGGTCGTGAGGCGATTGCCGTGTGAGGCGTGGTAGTCCGGCCCCAGAAGTCCCGCTTCGCTCAGATCGGGAATCCCGGAATCTCGATGGCCCATGAACCCCTCCGCCGCCGGTCGTGCCGGTTTGTGCAGATGCGCTCCGAGAAGACGGACCTCCATGTCCCTGACTCGGGTCCACTCCGCACGGATGTCTTCGAGCGAGCGTCCGTTCCCGGCAGCCGGCGCGAGCCCGAGCTGCATCGCCGCGGAGCTGTCCGAGAACACTTCTTTCTGCAGCCTCTCCGCGGTTGCCCAGTGCGTCTCGGTCGTCCTCGAAATGCGTTGCGAATGGGCGACGTCGAGAGGCACGGTGTCCCCGGGTTTGTACGATGAAGACACGCCCATCTGAAACGCGAACCATCCACCGAGCCCGGAGTCTTTCACGCCGTGGCCCGCAGCCAGCGCGGTCTCCGCGTTGATCTGCCCGTGCGCATAATCGATGACGGACGTGACACCGGAATCGATCGCCAGCAGCCCGCCGACGAGGCCGCCAAGGTAATGATCTTCCGGTGTCAGCGACACGATGGTACGCATCTTCCAGTTCTGGTAAGTCGCGTAGTGTGCGGGTTGCGTCTTCGCCAGCCGTCCGGCATCTATGATCTGCCACACGTGACGATGCCCGTCGCACATGCCAGGCATCAGGATCATGCCTGTCGCGTCGCTCACTTCAGCTCCGTCCTGCGCTAGCTCCTTGCCAACAGCGGATATCCTCCCGTTGTCCACCAGGACATCGCCGCCTTCGATTTCCCCCAGGGCCGGATCCATGGTCAGCAAGTCCGCACCGCGTATCAGAATGCGGCCACTCGACTGGCTCACGCGAGGCGCCGCGACGGAAGAAGACTGAGCGGACGTCTGGCTACCGATGGCCGCCGACGTCGTCGCCGCTGCGGCAAGGCGAAGAAAGGATTTTCGAGTCATCTCTGCCATGTCGATTCTCCAAGGATGTCGAGCGGGCCGCCCGGGGAGGCACGACGCCGCCTATCCGTCCGCAAGTCTATCTAAATAGACGGCGCTTCGACCCCGACCCTCGATCCGAGATCGCCCCGTCGTCCCTTGAAGCAGGTCTCGCCTGCTCCTTGTCGAATATACTGGACGATCAACAGCCCGTCGATCACACTCGACACCAAGCATTTCGTCGAGTATACTGGACAATATGAACGCGGACCGCCTCCGAGAGATCACCGCCTACTGGAGCTTCTGGGGCGAGGACGTCCCCGAAACGGTCCCCCGCGACATCGCTCTTCCGGCACGGTTGACGGATTCGCTCGCTCTCGTGGTGCAGGGCGTCCGGCGCAGCGGGAAGTCGACGCTGCTCGCGCAGATGATGGAGCGTTACCGACTCAATCCCAAACACTGCGCCTTCCTCAATTTCGAGGATCCGCGTTTGGGGCCACAGCTAGATCACACCCTACTGGACTCCTGGGTGGCGGCGTTTCGCAGCGCACGACCTCGTCTCAAGAAGGCGTACTTCTTTCTCGACGAGATCCAGGGCGTGACCGGCTGGGAGAAATGGCTCCGCACGCAGCTCGAGCGGCCGAAGGACAACTACTTCGTCGTTACTGGCTCGAACGCGCAACTGCTGTCCGGTGAGTTGGCCAGCGCTCTTTCCGGCCGCTATCTCACTCTCGAACTATTTCCATTCGATCTGACTGAGTTTCACCGCGTGCACCCCAAGGGAACGCTCGCAGACTATCTCGAGCTCGGCGGTTTTCCTGGACCCTTACTCGTCCACGATGGCGACCGACTCAGGCAGCAATACTTCTCCGACATCATCGAACGTGACATCCGCGAACGTGTTGGCGCGCGCTCTTCCGTCACGTCGTGCAAATGGCGTTCGAGTCCGCAGGCGCGGAGCTCAGCCTCCGCCGCCTCGCGGCCGCGACCGGCATCGCCGTGGACACGACCGCCGGCTATCTAGCCGCCTGCGAGGCTGCCTATCTCCTGTTCTCCGTTCCCTACTTCGCGTTCTCGGACCGCAAACGCGCCGCGCGTAACAAGAAGTACTACCCCATCGACACGGGCCTACGACGGATGGCCGTCACGCGACCTTTAGCCGACCGTGGAAAGCTACTCGAATCTGCAGTCCATCTGGAGCTGCGCCGCCGAGGCTTGAGGCCGTCCTATTGGCGAGGGAAGGGCGAGGTCGATTTCGTCGTCACGACGGAACGCGGCATCGTGCCGATCCAGGTAAGCTGGGACGCTCCAGCCGAGCGCCACGAACGCGCGCTCGATGAGTTCTACGAAACTTTCCCACATTCGCACGAGGCGCTGCGAATCGGGCCCGCCGAGTTCGCGTCCGGCGTCCTTAACGAGCTCGCCCCTGCAAGGTAGAATCAGCGCGGATGGCTCTGGAACCAGGACACAAGCTCGGCCCCTACGAGATCGTCGGGCCCATCGGCAAAGGCGGGATGGGCGAGGTCTACCGTGCCCGCGATACGAAGCTCGATCGCGACGTCGCGGTCAAAGTGCTCCCCGACGAGCTCGCTGCCGATGAAGAACGCATCGCCCGATTCGAGCGCGAGGCAAAGCTCCTCGCATCGCTGAACCACCCGAACATCGCAAGCATCTACGGATTCGAGGAGGGCGCCCTCGTTCTCGAGCTCGTTGAGGGACCGACCCTCGCGGAGCGGATTCAGCAAGGACCCATCCCGGTCGACGAAGCGATCGCCATCGCGAAGCAGATCGCGGAAGCGCTCGAAGCGGGCCACGAGGCTTCAGTCATTCACCGAGACTTGAAGCCCGCGAACGTGAAAGTCAGAGACGACGGCACCGTGAAGGTGCTCGACTACGGGCTCGCAAAAGCACTCGAGGATGAGAGCGCGACGAATGGCGAGCCTGAGCTATCGCAGTCGCCGACGCTCACGCGCCAAGGCACGCAGATCGGAGTGATTCTAGGCACCGCGGCTTACATGTCACCCGAGCAAGCACGCGGAAGGCCCGTGGACCGGCGCACCGACATCTGGGCATTCGGGGCCCTCCTTTTCGAAATGCTCACGGGCACGAAGCCGTTCCCCGGTGACGACATCTCGCAGACCCTCGCACGGGTGATCGACCGCGAACCGGATTGGAATGCTCTTCCCGGGATCTTGTCGTCGAGCGTCGAGACCTACTTGCGCCGCTGCCTGGAGAAGGACCCACGGCAAAGGGTTCAGGCCATCGGCGACGTGCGGCTCGCTTTGGAGGGAGCGTTCGAGACCCCCACGCCCCCGCAAGGCGCAATCCCTCCACCGTCGCGCTTACGGCCGTCAATCGTCCTGGGATTGGTGCTCGCAGGCATCGCGAGCATGGCGGTCTGGCGAACGTCACGTCCCGTCGAATCGCCGCATCCGGTAACACGGTTTTCGCTCCCCCTGCCTCCCGGCGTGTCCCTGTCGAGCACGACGACGGGGCGCGGGGTCGCGCTCTCTGCGGACGGTACCCGTCTCGTGTTTCGCGCGAATGGGCAGCTCTATCTTCGCGTGATAGACCAAACCGTCACCGCGCCCATCCGGGGTAGCGTTGGCGCCGACGGTGTCCTTTTTCTTTCTCCCGACGGTGAGTGGGTAGGCTTCCATTCTGACGGCGCGCTCAACAAGCTGTCCGTTCAAGGCGGCTCGCCTATCAAACTTTGCGAGGCAGAGCTCCCCTTTGGCGCTCAGTGGACGACCGACAACACCATCGTCTTCGGCCAAGGGGACGGGATCATGCGTGTGTCTGCCGATGGAGGTACCGCCGAAGTCCTGATCCCCCTCCCGGGCGATGACGAGATAGCGCACGGCCCTCAGATCCTGCCCGGGGAAGACAGCGTGCTTTTTACCCTTGGGGACCACCCCGGCGCAAGCGACTCGCAAATCGTGGTGGAGTCTCTCCAGACGGGCACTCGCAAGGTCTTGATTGAACGCGGCCGGGCGGCTCGCTACCTCCGCACCGGGCATCTCATCTATGTGTTGGACCGAACACTATTCGCCGTGCCGTTCGACGTGAGCGGACTCGAGCTGACCGGGAGCCCGATACCCGTCATCGAGGGTGTCAAAACCCCCCGACGGATGGGAGGTGCGAACTATAGCGTTTCGGACACGGGCGCGTTGGTCTACGGGCGGCCCATCAGGGAGACGAACTCATTGGTCTGGGTCCGCCGCGATGGAGGCGAGGAAGTGCTTTCGGCCGAGCCGCGCGGATACTTTCAACCTCGTATCTCTCCCGACGGCAATCGCGTCGCCGTCGACGTGCGCGACGAGGACGAGGATATCTGGATTTGGGACTTCGCCCGGGAGACGCTGACCCAGCTCACCTTCTCGCCGGGTCTGGAACACTCGCCCTTGTGGACACCGGACGGAGAAAGAGTGATTTACGGCTCCGATCGTGGAGGAGCCATGGACATTTACGGGAAGGCTGCCGATGGAACGGGTAGCGCCGAGCCGGTCCATGAGAGCCCGAACATCCTCTTTCCGGACGCCATCTCCCCGGACGGCAGTCAACTCGTATTCTCCGAAAACACGATGAGCGAATCCCACCTTGGATCGATCCCCCTCGACGGCTCGTCCTCGGCCGCGCTCACGGACGAGGTCATGGGGTGGAGGTCGGACATCTCTCCTGACGGCCGTTGGCTCGCCTACGCGTCGAGGAGCACAGCCGGGAGCGAAATTTATGTGCGCCCCTTCCCAAATGTCGGGGACGGGCGTTGGCCGATCTCTCGCGGCGAAGGCACCAGTCCACGGTGGTCTCCGGACGGCAGCGAGCTCTTCTATATCGCGCCCGGGGCGAAGCTGATGGCGGTCCCCGTCGAGACCGAGCTCAACTTCGAGGCCGGCACTCCAGAGCTCATTACGAGCGGCTATTACTACTACCCGGCGGCCCGTAATTACGACGTCTCGCACGACGGCGAGCGCTTTCTGATGATCAAAGAGAGTGCAGACGTTGCGGAGTTCGAGGTCGTGATCCATTGGTTCGAAGAGCTGAAGCGCCTCGTGCCGACGAACGACTAACATTAATAATAGAGAGGTAGATCATGCGACCCCGTATCGCGAGTCTGATCTTCTTGCTGTGTGCGTCTTCGGCCCCTGCCCAGGACTACGACATCGTCATCCGGAATGGACGCGTACTCGACGGAGCCGGTAATCCGTGGAGCCAGGCGGACATTGCCATATCCGATGGCCGATTCGTCCGCGTCGGCACGGTCAGTGGTTCGGGGACTCGCGAGATCGATGCTTCCGGCATGTACGTCTCTCCCGGATGGATCGACATGATGGATCAATCGGGACGGGTACTCCTCACAAACGGACGGGCTGCCAACAAGGTGCTCATGGGAGTCACGTCGGCCATCGGGGGCGAAGGAGGCACGCCGGTTCCAACCGAAGGCATCCGCGAGTATTTCGAGACACTCGAACGACAAGGGATCAGCATCAACTTCGGGACGTACTACAACACGTTCCAGCCGCGCTCTGCCGTCGTCGGAGACGAGGACGTCGAGGTGACCGCGGAAGACCTCGCCGCAATGAAGGACCTCGTTCGGCGGGCCATGGAGCAAGGCGTCGTCGGCCTGAGCAGCGCCACTTTCTATCCACCGTCGTCTTTTCAAAAGACCGACGAGTTGGTAGCCCTCGTCCAAGCGATGGCTCCCTACGGAGGCATCTATGCAGCGCATATGCGGGATGAGAGCCGCCATCTACTCGAGGCCATCGAGGAGATGATCACGATCGGAGAAGCCGCAGGGGTAACCGTCGAGATCTTCCACATGAAGAATGCCTACTACCCGAACTGGGACCGGGAGGTCCACGAAGCGATCGCGCTGATCGACTCCGCTCGAGCCCGGGGTGTCGCCATCGCAGCCGACCAGTACCCCTACACGGCCGGCGGTACCGGTATCGATGCGACCGTCCCCCGCTGGGTATTCGATCAAGGCATGGAAACGGCGCTCGAACGACTAAGCGATCCCACCGTCCGCGTCCGACTCAAAGAGGAGATCCTGGACGAGACATCCGACCGGATGGTGAACCTAAGCGGTGGCTGGCAGAACATCCGCCTGGTCAATGCCCACAACCCGCAATATGAACGTTTTCATGGTCAGGACTTCGCCCGGATCGGCGAGGCGCTCGGAGTGGATCCCGCGGACGCCGCCTGGGACATCATGCTCGAGGCGGTTCCGAAGCGCGCGATGGCACTCTATTTCATGATGAGCGAACAAGACGTCCGCACCATCATGCAAAAGCCATGGGTCTCGATTGGAAGCGACGCCGGCTC
>Ga0315338_1000979_pt1 | contig 44387 bp, 37 predicted proteins | sample ASW8metaG_FD_204518 | JGI IMG/M metagenome (GOLD analysis project Ga0315338, IMG submission 204518) | Ammonia-oxidizing marine archaeal communities from Monterey Bay, California, United States - ASW #8 | ecosystem: Environmental > Aquatic > Marine > Coastal | place: USA: California | collected... | reverse complement strand
TCGAGCCCCACCTGGTAGTAAGGCGCCAGCTCTTTCTCATCCAGTTCGGAACAAAAAGCCCGCTCGGCAAAGCGGCGAATCACCTGTTTGAGATCTTCGCCGGTCGCTGACGCTACCCGGATCTTGGCCGGTTGCATTGGCACAGCAACATCGGCCACCACATCCAGCTTGCCGATCGAGGCCAGCGTTTGATCGCCGTCAGGCAAGGAATCGGTAATGAGAAATTTGAGGTACCGCTTGTTTGTGGGCTCCGCAAACCGGATCGCCTGTTCCGCTGCCAATCGGGTGAGCAATTCGCCGCCTGCAATCGGCCCGCTCCACTGCTTGCCATCATCCGACACTACAACTTCATACGCTTTTACTTGTCCATTGCCATCGCTACCGGAGAGGGTCGCATACGTGAGCACCTTAATTTGGGCCTGCTGGGGATTTTCGATAATCACGAAGTGCGGCGGCTCGGCTGGCTCGGGATTGGTTTTCGATTGCCAACTCGTGCGGTTCGAGCCATCGAGCATCTGCTGCTTTCCCCTGCCCTGCTCAAAACTGCTGACCGCAAGCGAGCCTCCAATTTTTTCTAGCACTGATTTCTCCGTATCGACCTCCACATTTGGCCGCACGGGAGTTTTTAGTTTTAATTGAGCGGCGGCGAATGTTTGCCCAAATGGTTCGGGCGGCCAATCATAGAGCGGCCCACGCACACCAAGTTGCTTGATGTAAACACCTTCACGGGTGTTTTCTTTGCGCCAGGTATGTTTGCTAAAACAATGGACCGACACACTTTCACCCGGGTGCAGGAAACCGCGAACGGTATATGGCTTGACCTCCTCTGCGCCGATGGAGATGACATCTAAGAGCCGTTGCGGTTGCGGGCGATCGTCGGCGAAATAATATTTTCCCGCATGCACTTGGATGGTGACATCGTCTTCAAAGTCGCCCACTTTGGCCGCATCGAAGGTCAGCTCATACCAGCCACTCACGGGCGGTTCAAAATCGTCGTAGAAAAACGAGTAGCTGTTTCCATTGTTTGCACGCGTCCAGGAGAACAGGATCCCCTCCTTATAGGGACGCGTATAAATGTTGTAGGTATGATGGCTATCCTGGAGCCTGCTAGTTCTCCAGGTGAATTCGGGAAGAATTCCATCCTGCGGGAAAGCAAACTCCAGCATCTGATCCGCGGCTGCAAAATAGGCGGACAACTGTTGCCCGGTGAGCGGGATGCGGCGGTCTGTATCAAAGCGGTTGGTGCCCCGGTCATCCGCCATAGTTTCGGCCAGGTCCACTTTGATGCCGAGCAGGTCATTGACGCTTTGATTGAATTCAAAGCGACTCATCCGCCGGTATGCATTTTGCTTCGCTTCAGGCTGCCTTTCGGCAACCCAGCTCAAGAGCTCAGCCCGTTCTTTTTTGCTCGGCTGATCCGCATCGCGGGGCGGCATCTTTTTGGTGATCAGGTGTTCGAAGAGGAGTGTGGCATCGAACGAGTCTTTACCTAAAAGCACTTCTAGATCGAGGCCCCCTTCCTGCATTCCATTGGCGTGGCATTCATAACAATACGTTTGGAATATTTTTGCCGCCGGTTCGGCGCCGATTGCGCTTACGCAGGGGAGTAGAACAGCGAGCAGCCCGATAAGAAAAGGGACCACCAGCGCGATGCGTATTTGTCGGCCGTTGCAAAATTTAGGATTGGTTCCCAATCCTAAATACATCCACGACAGGTTCGACGAACAATAGGTCCTAGCCATACATCACCCGTTATTTCGGCTGGCTCTCGCGGACCAACTTGGCTGTCTCGTCCACCATCTGGTTCCACTGTGCCTCCATGCTCCGCACCATTGCACTGTTTGCCCCCGCTAGGTCCCGGGTCTCCGTGCGATCCTGCTTGAGATTATACAGGCTCCACTTGGATTCATCGTTGGCCTGCACCAATTTCCAGTCGCCCACGCGGATCGCCTTGTTCCCTTCGTGCAACCACCATAAGAAGTCCCGGCCGAGGTCCTGATCCCGCTCCCATAGCGAGACCAGGCTCCGCCCTGGAAATCCTGGGTGACCGGCCACCGCTCGGTCGGTGTCGCTCTCTTGCCGAGTCACATCGAGCAAGGTCGGCACCATATCAATCACATGACCGGGTGTCTGTCGCAGTTCGCCTGCGGCCTTAATTCCGTCTGGCCAGCGGACCAACAAGGGGGTCGAGATACCACCCTCATGGACCCAGGTTTTGTGACGTCGAAAGGGCGTGTTGGATACCGTCGACCAGCCTGGTCCGAGGCAGAGGTGGGAACTCGCAGAACCCATCGAGGCCGTTCGATCGTGGCCATCTCCTCGCACCATGATCTCGGCACTCGCACCGTTGTCCGAAAGAAATAGAACTAAGGTATTTTCAACTGCCGCCATTTTTTCCAGTTGTGCGAGGAGCCTGCCGATCTCACGATCCATCCGGTCCACCATGGCCGCATGCACGGCCATCTTGGTTGCCTGGAACGACCGCTGTTCTTCCGTCAGTTGATCCCACGGTCTTGGTACCAACACCTCCGCTGTGCCCAGAATCTCCCCCGCCGCTGCCGCTAGATCCGGATAGGGCGAGCCGACGTTGTATTCCACGGGTGAGAGTTGTGCCTCCACCAGTCCAAGCTGCTCGATTCGATCGGAGCGGGCACGACGCACCTTGTCCCATCCGCCCCGATACCGCGCCACGTTTCGGGCGATGTCGCCCGGCAATGCGTGCAGAGGAAAATGGGGCGCCGTAAAAGCGACATAGGCAAAAAACGGTGTGTCCTTGTGCTGTGCATGGTGATCGCGCAACATCTGCAGGGCGTGTTCGGAAATGGAAGTGGTGGCATAAAAGCCACTCTCGCGTTTCACTGTTGGTAGCTTGACATCGTCTAGGTAACTGCTTGTCGGGTTAAAAAAACGGTTCTGATCACGCAGGTAATAAGAACGGTGAAACCCATTACCCAGGGGCATGCCATCGATATGCCATTTCCCCGAGTGGTAACAGCGGTAACCTCTCCGCGCCAGTTCGCCCGACACCAGGGGCGCCCAGGAGGGGCGAACCGCTCGACCGGCGACCTTTCCCCCGGGCAAGTCATCGCGTGCCACTTGTTGGGCGTAAAACCCGGTGAGCAACGAAGCACGCGTCGGCCAGCAGCGCCCGGTGTTGTAGAACTGCGTAAACTGCAGCCCATCTCTGGCCAAGCTGTCCAGGTGGGGTGTGTCAATCTCCCCGCCGTAACAGCCAAGATCTGAGTAACCCAGGTCATCCGCCATAATCAACAGGATATTGGGCCGCGAATCGGCTGCTGCAATCCCGCCGAAGCCCAGGAGCATCAGGAAGGTGGCCCATCGTTTGGCTGCCATGCTGTGGGTTCCTGCCGGATCAGAAACTGCGTTGATTTTGTAACTTCCTTGCAGAATAACAGACTCGCAGTGCGACCGTAAGCTTTGGGCAATCCCTCATCCGTGAAAACGTGAAACACCACGAATTCACGCATGCTTGTGATTATCGTGCAAACGATCTTTGCGGCAGGCGATCGATGACACGAACCCTGCTGTCATGCCCACCCGGCTCCGTCTACCGTCGCCTTCTTCGCGGTAGCAGGGCAAGGCCAAAGAGCGCGAGCAGGATCGCGGCCGGTTCGGGAACGGCGCTTGTGGGGGCCAAGGCCAAGATACCAGCGCTGGAGCGCCAGGCTGCGTCCATGCCACTGTTCCAGGTCGGCTCATTGTCGGTGTAGTAAAAGGCATCGGTCCAGGTGGCCGTATTGTATTGCGTCGCATCGGTGAATACCGATCCGCTCAAGTCTGCATTTGAAAAATCCGTGAACCAAAGCCACGCACTGCTGAAGTCCACGCCGGTGAGTACTGAGAACGAAAAATCTGCCTCCCTCAACCATGTACTATGTCCCCACGAAAAAATGTTGAATTGTGCATTGGTCAGATCCAGGCCGGAAAAATCCATCTCACTCTGGTCACTTCCGGTAAAAATAACTCCGGTAACGTTGGCCGCAGATTGCAGTTGTGCGCTTGAAATATAGGCATGACTGAGAGATGCTCCGCTGAGATCTGCGTTTGTAAAAAGTGTGCCGGATAAGTCATACGCCTGCAGGTGACTTCCCGAAAGATTGGCGTTGGTAAAATTAACATTCGTCGCGCTACCACGGATCGTTGTGGCAGCGATATAGGCATCCGTGAGGTTCGCACCGGTAAAATCGGCGTTCGCCAGATCGGCCGCTCCCAAATAGCACGCAGTGAGATTCGCGTTACTAAGGTTGGCGCCTGTAAGATCGATTAGTTCAAACCAGGAACCATTGGCAGTCGCCCCGCGGAGATCAGCGTCTTGAAGAAAAGCCGCATACAAAGTGTCTTCAAGATTCGAGCCATTAAAAACCACGTCGATGAGTGCATTTGGCGCAAGGTCGGCCCCGGGGTAGAGGTGATCGCCCGAATACATTGGATTCATCCACGAATAATCCGAGCGGTACTGAAGCGTGACGATCGAGCCGTCGAGCTTTTGATAGGTCACCGCATCGGCCGACGATGTTGCCAGAATGGCAAAAAGAAACAATGTGAAGCGTTGCATTAGCTTTGCCCCCTCCAGATCCTAAGTCTCCCTTACCCGGTCTATAGGATAAGCTCGCTGATAAAGAGCTGTCAACTTTTATAACAGGGCGTTCCCATTATGTGCGAAAGCGCGGCATTTTGATTAAACGAAGCGGAGGTGCAAAAAACGGGAAGCAATCTAGGAAAACACCCTCCCGAGACCTCTTCATTAGCCCATGCCAGTCTAAAAACCGGTGGCATTACAAGAATTTTGCGGGGCGGGTTTACCCCACCCATATTCCAGTCCAATACTTTGCGCGACCACGAATCTCTTTAAGTCCATTGGTCTCTTTGTGTTCTAAAACCCTCAATAAATATTCAATTAAAACAAATGATTTCAACTTTTAGGGTGCTTCATTAATCTGCCAGCGGGCCTAGAATAAATGGATTGGTTGGGTCTTGATTTGATGGCCAGTTCTCTCGCGCAGATCCCTAGGGTTCTTGTGTAGGGTTTTGTGTGTTTGGGCTCTTATGTCACGCAAACCTTTTTGAGGTGATACGCTTTGCGTACTGTAGTTCTCACTTCATTGTTTCCTACCCCAGGCAGACCTTGCCAGGGTATATTTGCCAAGCGAAGGTGGCAGGCCATGGCGCGTCAAAATCACGACGTGCGCGTCATCCATCCGTTGCCCCATACCCCGCCAGCTCCTTTCGATTTAATCATGGGTCGAGAACGTGCACTTTTGAGTCGTGCACCAAGCAAAGAATTGGCGGATGATTTTACGGTTTATCACCCGCGGTATCTGCATATCCCTCGCAAACCAGTCGGCAACGCAGAACGGTTTGGAAAGGTCGCTGCATATTGTATCCATAACTTGTGCCCTCGTCCTGATGTGATTATTTGCGACTACGCTTGGCCCGCTGCAAGAGTACTAAACTTTCTGCGTGAGAAAATGCCGGTAGTGATCCATGGCAGAGGGAGCGACGTGACGCAGATTTCACGCTACCCATTTCTCCGGAAAAAACTACAGACAAGTTTGGCTGCTGCTGGTAATTGGTGTGGTGTTTCCCAAAACCTCGTCCAGCGACTGGATGAACTCGGGAATATACCAAACCGGGGAATGATCACTCCAAATGGAGTCGATCGATTGCTGTTTCATTCTGGAAATCAAGGATTGGCGCGACGGGCTTTAAATCTTTCCCCTGAAAAACCGGTGGTGTTGGTGGTCGGTCACCTGATACACCGAAAGCGTCCGTTGCTGGCTCTTGAGTCCTTTATCCAGGGTGCGCCCCGAGAAGCGCAACTCGTGTTCATCGGCCGCGGACCACTTAAAGACAACTTAATAAAAAGAATTTTGGAATACAGGCTTGAGAATCGAGTCTTTGTTATCGATGAGATGGATCAACAGACACTCGCTCAATGGTATCGGGCTGCATCGGCCTTACTGATCACCAGTTCGCGGGAAGGCCGACCCAATGTGGTTATCGAAGCGTTAGCATCAGGCTTGCCAGTAGTGGCAACAAAAACAGATGGGTCGGCAGAACTCATGAAAGGTTTTCCCGAATTTCTAGCCCCTATTGGCAATGAGCGTGCCATTGCACAATGTTTGGATTTGGCGCTGAAAAATCCGCCGACCCAAAACACCTGTATTGAACAGATTGCGCATCTCACGTGGCAAAAAGCCTGTGGAGATTTGGGAAATGCTCTCCAATCGGCAATCGATCGATTCAATTGATCAACAACTCGACAGTCCGTAGGTCGTAGAGGAGTATTTTTTCGATTTCATGAAAGCCACGTATGGCCAGCTTTAAGATGGGCTGATAAGATTTGAACCTACGACCTCTGCGTCCCGAACGTGCCGCTCCGTCGCCTGCGTCGCCTGCGTCGCGGCATGAGCGAGATGATTAAAACTCTTTGCGGCTTACTTCTTTGCCGTTCTTGTATTGAACCTCTGACTTCTTCTTGCCGTTTTCATGCCACTGAGTCTCAAGGCCTTCCATCTCGCCGTCCTTGTAATGGATCTCCAAAAACTTCTGGCCGTTTTCACGCCATACAGTAAAAAGGCCATCTTTCTTGCCGTTCTTGTAATGGATCTCTGATGACTTCTGGCCGTTCATCCACCACTTAGTCTCAAGGCCATCTTGCTCGCCGACCTTGTAATGGATCTCCCAAAACTTCTGGCCGTTTTCATACCACTCAGTCCAACGGCCATCTTTCTTGCCGTCCTTGTAATGGCCTTCGTATTTCTTCTTTCCATCGTCATAGTATTCAACGTACGGACCATTCTCAGGCGGACCATCCGCACCCACCTGCGGTACAAAGAGAATCAGAAGTAAGAAAGCCAGCGTGAGTCTGCTGTACGTCTTCATAGAATTGCCCTCAGTGTTTTTGACCCTTCCAGCATACGGGGCGAAAACAGGGCGTGGAAGACCTTAGAAAGCCGCTACTGGCCTGGCGTTTCCATTCTTAGATAATGGGTGCGTCGCTTTGCCAAATCAAACAGTGGGCGATGAGGGACTCGAACCCCCGACATCCACGGTGTAAACGTGGCGCTCTAAACCAACTGAGCTAATCGCCCGCGTGAATCGATCGATACAATCAATCCGGTGGCGAGCATCGTAATCGCCAAACGATCGGTATGTCAAACCGGTAGGGTTTTTGGGCAAAAGGAGAGATGTGGCCAAGAAGACCCGCAGCCCGATATAATGCCGCCTTTGCGCGGGCCTGTGAGAACAAAATGGAAGCCGTCACGGATATACTGCGTCTGTTCCTGCTCGCAATCCTGCTCGCGATGCACCTGGTCTGCGTCAACATTGCCGCAGTGGGACCGTTGGCCTGTATCGGACTGGCCTGTCGCGAACGCAAAAACCCGACCGGAAGCAACAACGAAATCGGACGGTGGCTCGCGTGGCTCTGCTGCAGTTTGTTGCTCGTTGGCATGCTGCTCGGCGGCTTGGAAATACTAGTCTACTACCTCAGCGGCGAGCGGGCCTTTTTCGAGGCACTGCTTCGCGTTCCGCACAGCCGGCTCCACTGGGCACCCGCCGAACTCCTGTTTTACTTCGCCTGCATGCTACCGGTGGCAATCTGGTGGAAATCGCTCTCGCGCTGGCCGCTGCTGCTCGGGCTTCTGGCCCTGCTGGCGGCCACCAACCTGATCTACCACTTCGCGCCGCTGTTTGTCATTATTTCTCAACTCAAGGCGAGCGGCGCGGAGGTGCTTACCGGTAGCCAATTCAGAGAGCGATTGCTCAGCGGTGAGTTGCTCGCCCGCGTTACCCACCACTTGCTCTCGGCAGTAGCCGTGGTGGCCATGGTTCTGGCACTGCGGGCTTCCCGGAATCAAACCGGCTCGGAGCCGGAACAAAAGCTCGATGCGCGGAGACTTGTGCAATCGGCCGCCCGATGGGCGCTGGCCGCCACGCTGCTCGAAATTCCTAGCGGGGTCTGGTTTCTCTCGGCGATTGCAGAGTCGCCCCGAACCGCGCTGCTCGGCGGCGCACCGCTGGCGACCGCATGGTTTGTGGTTGCACTCGTGTTGGTGTTTCTGCTGATGCAAAAACTCTTCGCCGTTGCTGCAGGTGAGACCGATCGCCGCTCGGTCACCACAGCAGCGTGGCTGCTCTTGGCGGTCATCGCGCTGATGAGTGGCCTCTTGCACCATATTGGTGCCGCCGCCCTTTAGCGGTCGCGCTCCGTTCATGCAGATTCAAACAGATGCCCCTCGCCCGCAACGAGCGCGCCGCGAAAGAGCGTCGCAACCACCTCGCTCCGCCGATCAAACAGCAGCCGGTAGGGATTGGCGTCCTTCTCCGAGAGCCGGACCACCGCGAGGCTCGCGTCCTTGCCCGGCTCGATCGAGCCAAGCCGGTCGGCAAGGCCGAGGGCCGCTGCACCTGCGAGGGTGCCCATCGCCAAAACAGAGTCTCCCGGTACTTTCGGATAGTGCTCGGCCACAAACTGCATCTCCGCAAAGATGCTCAGGTCGGGATTCGAACCGCGGCCGTCGGTCCCGAGTGCCAGGGAGACGTTCGCATCGAGAATCGATTCGAGAGGGTAGGGGGCGTGGCCGAAATATGCGTGCGTGCGGGGGCAGTAGACGAGCGTGCAGGTTTTTCGCAGCGTCGCCAAAAACCGGATCTCCTCCGCGGTAAGGTAGTTGCCGTGAATGACCAGCGCCCGCCCTACCGCGGCAAGCTGCTTTAAAAGCTCGAGCGGTCGCCGTGCCGCGCCGATGAAATCGTCTGCAATCCCAAGCTGACCTCGGAGAAAGTCACCAAACGGACCGCAGTGCGATTCGAGAAACTCAAGTTCCGCCTCCGACTCGGCCAGATGGATCGCGAGCGGTATGCGCTGCTCGGTAGCCAATGCGAGTGCCGACTTCCAGAGCTGTGCGTGGACCGAATAGGGTGCGTGCGGGCTGATGCCGAGTCGCACCGGCTCGCACACCGCGCGATCGAGAAAAGAGCGGGCCATCGCCACTTCCCGCTCGGCGGCTTGCTCGTCGGTGGCAATCAACTCACGCAGCGCGAGATATTCAATTTGCGGCGGCGGTTCCGGGAGAGCATCGCACGTGAGGATGTCGGCAACCGCCACGCTGCCGGAGCGGATCGACTCGGCGATCCCCGCACAGGCGCGCGTCGCGTAGCTCGGCCGCGAGTCCTCCTTGCGGTAGGCGAGCACCTCTTTGAGCCAGTCGGTCATTGCGATGCCGGGCTCGCCGAGCGGCTCTTCGGAGTCGCTGAATTCCAGGTGCGCGTGCGCGTTGATTAGTCCGGGCAGGATGGCCACGTTGTCCCACTTAAATCGCGGCCCGGCCGGCGCTTCGTCGACGATCGACTCAATGCGGCCGTCGGCAATGCAGACCCAGCACCGCTCTCGGGGCGGCACAGCGGGTGAAAAAACATATTGCCCAAAAAGGGCGTAGCGATCGGGAAGTGGTTGCATACATCAGGCCATCAGGTCAGAGCATCCAGTGAGGCGGCAGGTGCCCCTCCAGCCTCGCGCCCGCAGCGCAAGGAATGGAACCAGTAAAGGATCGCAATCGCCAGCAGGGTCCCCCCGAAAAGCACACTTCCGGTGTACACGTTGCTCTCGAGTATTTGTTTTGTAAGCGGCAGATCACTCGCCAGGTAGGCGGTGGCGTTGTGCACAAAATGGTAGGCGATGCAGGGCCAGATGCTGCCCGCCTGGACCGCCAGATAGCCGAGGATGAGGCCGAGAAAAAAGGCGTTTGCTTGCTGCTGGATGATCGAGTGCGCAAGGGCAAAGAGCAGGCTGCTGAGGACAATGGCCCGCCAGCGGTGTCCCGACCGCCGCAGCCCGGAGAGGATGAATCCGCGGTAGGCAAATTCCTCGCAGAGCGCGGGCAGAAGCGCCATCAATATGACGGCCAACCAGGGTGCGCCGACTTCGCCTAATTTTTCCTTAAACGCCTCCAGGAGCGAACGGGCGCCGGGAGGCAAGGCATACATTTTGGCAAACAATAGCTGCAATGCGGTGGCTAGCGGATAGAGCGCCAAAGCCAGCAGGCAGGCGGCCGGCAGACTCAGCCGCTTCGGCAGTCCGAGTTGCAGCGAACGCGAGGGGCTTTTGGTTAAGAGGAACGTCATTGCCAGGCTGATTGCGAGGATCACCGCCATCGGGGCGAGAATTGTCCGGAGGACAAAGCTCGAAAACGGAAGTGCCTTAATCGCAGCGGCGGAACTCGGAACGTCGATGCTCGACGCGAGAAAAAATTTGACGATCAGGATCAACACACCGCAGAGAATGGCCAGCGCAAAGGAGGGGGTCGGCTGCCGGTCGCGATAAAGATGTTTGAGCCACTCGCCGAGGTTCCAGCGTTCGCCCTCGCGAAAGAGGACCTCTTCGCGACGAAACTGATCGACCGCCCAGCGAATCCCGAAATAACAGCAGAGCAGGGTGGTCGCCGCGACCGGAAAGACATAGGGCCAGAGTTCACCGATCGTACCCTCCATCACCGACCGCATCAGCAGCACGATACCGCTCACCGGAATCAGGCTGAAACCGAGGTCGAGCTCCGCGCTCGGGGCCATCGGCAAAAGGATCAGCGGCAGGGTCACGAGAATGACCGGCATTAAATAATACTGTCCCTCCTTGGTGCTGCGGGCAAAGGCGGCCAGGCCCAGACAGACCGAACTGAAGAGTGCAGAAACCGGGATCAGGATGATGGCCAGATAGAAGATGGACGAAAAGGGCGGCGGTCCCACGTCGGCCTTGACCGCAAGTTCTTTGAGCTGCGTCATGACGATCCCGCCCGTGATGGCCATCGCCACGAGATTCAAAATGGCGGTCACAAAGCTGAAGATCATGATGGTAAAGAGTTTGCCGAGTACGATTTCAACGCGGCGGGCCGGGCTGGTGAGCAGGGTTTCGAGTGTGCCCCTTTCTTTTTCACCCGCACAGAGGTCGATTGCAGGGTAGAACGCGCCTGTCACGGCCCAGATCAGGAGTACGAAGGGCAGGATCTTGGACCACAACGAAGTGTTGATGCGGTCTTCCTCCTTCGCGAGGTCGAACTGGTTGAATTCAATCGGCTGGGCCGCCAACTGCGAGAGGTTGCTCTCCTGGAGACTTTTTTGCCCTACTTCGGAAGACCACTTTCTTAAGATGCGATCGACCCGGGCGTGGGCGAGGGCTTTTTTGTCGCTGCTGTTGTCGTACAGCAGAACCGGCCTGGGGACTTCGGGAGGCGATTGTTGCGTTTGGCTTGCCTGCCGGGCATGATCGCGGAAGCGATTCGGATATTCTCCCAGCTCTTTAAAAAAGTCGGGCGGGAAAAAAATGGCCGCCTCACACTGGTATCGGTGCATCAGCAATCGTATTTGCATATGCACGATGGCGTCCTGCTCGGGGTTGAGTTCTCCCGAGTCGGGCCACAGGCCATCGCGGACAAAGGCGAGTCTCTGGAGCGGGACGAGTTTGAGCTGCACCTGGTCCTTTTTTGCGTTTTCTCTCAGCGGTTGGGCAAACTGGTCCTGGCTTACCAGTTCGGGAAGACTCCCCTCGGTCGATGCGTAGCCGATGATCAGGACCTTGCTGGGGTGCTCGCGAAGGAACTGGGCGATCTGAAAAAAACTGATGCCGAGAAGCGGATAAAAGAGTATCGGCAACACGAGGATCATAAAGAGCGTGCGGCGATCACGCAGTTGGTCGCGCATCTCGCGTCGAAAAATGAGTTTGATGTTCTGCAGGTTCATTGCGCGCTCAAAAGCTCGTCGTCTTCGGGCGGTGTTTTTCTTCCGCTTCACTGATTAAATCATAAAAAAGGTCTTCCATGTCTGCCGCCTGATGTTGCTGCTGGAGCTCGGCGATGGTGCCGGTCGCCAGGATGTGTCCGCGATGCATGATCGCCACCCGGTCGCAGAGTCGTTCCACCTCCCGCATGATGTGGGAAGAAAAGACGATGCACTTTCCCTGCTCGCGGAGCCGGCTGATGATCTCGATCAGACTCCGTGCAACGAGGACATCCAATCCGGCGGTCGCCTCGTCGAGAATGATGACCGGGGGTTCGTGGATCATGGCGCGTGCGATCGAGACCTTCTGTTTCATACCGGTCGACATCTTGACTCCGAGCACATCCCGGATTTCGTCCATTTGTAATTGGCCAAAGATCTCCTGCATCCGGTGTTGCAGCGTCTCATCGTCGATGCCGTAGAGCCGGCCGAAGTACTCGACCGTCTCCCAGGCCGTCATCCGGTCGTAGACGCCGGTACCCGCGGAGACAAAGCCGATCTGATGGCGGACCTGGGAGGGCTCTTTAACGATGTCGTAGCCATTGACCGTGGCGGTGCCCGAAGTCGGTTGCAGGACGGTGCTGAGGATACGCAGCGCGGTGGTCTTGCCGGCTCCGTTGGGACCGAGGAGCCCAAAGACCTCCCCTGGAGCGGCGTCGAAGCTGATGCCTGCCAGGGCGTTCTGCTCGCCGCGCTTAAAATCCGGGTAATGTTTACTGAGCTGATGGACGTGGATCATGCGGGTCGAACCACCCCGGCGGGGTGCCGTTCGTTTTGGAAAAAACGAAATTATAGTGGTTGAAACTTAGTTTGTTGTGCAGATGCCGGCCGGTTGTTCCGGAGCGTCCTCAACGAGTTCATAAAAAACGTTGCGTTGACGTGGGGTGTAGCCGAGATCGGAAATGCAGTGGCGGATCTCTGCGAGTGAAAGGTGGTAGACGGTACCAGCCTGGGCCACCACATTTTCTTCGATCATGAGGCTTCCCATATCGTTGGCACCATGGAGCAGTGCCAGTTGGCCGGTTTTCATGCCCTGGGTCACCCAGCTTGATTGGAGGTTGGCAAAATTATCAAGATAGAGCCGGCTGACCGCCAGTGTTTTGAGGTATTCGAAGGCACTGGCAGGCGCGATGTGCGCCATCTCGGTTCGGTCGGGTTGGAATGTCCAGCAGATAAATGCCGTGAATCCTCCCGTTTCATCCTGCAATTGACGGAGACGTTCTAAATGTTCGATCCGCTCCGGGAGGGTCTCCACGTGAGAAAACATCATCGTTGCTGTACTCTTTCCGCCGAGCAGATGCCAATTTCGCATCACGTCAAGCCAGTCGTCGGACAGGACTTTGCCCCGCGTGATTTCTTTGCGGACCCGATCTACAAGAATCTCCGCACCTCCACCGGGAATGCTGCCAAGCCCGGCATCTTTGAGTCGCTCGAGGACGGTGCGGATCGACAGATGGTTCACCTTGGTGAACGCATGCAATTCGGGCGGGCTGAATCCGTGGATGTTGACTTGCGGAAAGTGCAACTTGATGTCGCCGAGCATTTCTTCGTACCACTCGAGTTTAAACTGCGGGTGCATGCCACCCTGCAGGAGAATCTGATCGCCACCGAGTTCGACCGTCTCGGCAATTTTTTCTAAAAGAACGTCGCGCGAAAGGACGTAGCCTTCGGGGTCCTTCGGACCTCGGTAGAATGCGCAAAAATCGCAGACGGCACTGCAGATATTGGTGTAATTGATGTTCCGGTCGATGTTGTAGGTGCGGTAATTCTCCGGGTGCATTTGCCGTGTGACGGAGTCGGCAGCGCGGCCCAACTCGGCAAGATTTTTCGACTCGAGAAGCAGGAGCCCTTCCTCGGGTGTCAGACGTGCGCCGCGATATTCGCTTCCCGTCGCGGTCTGTTGCATCCGCTTTTCAAGAATTGGAGTGATCGGGTTGCTCAATTTGCCTTCCCAGCGGAGGTCGACAGATTTTGCCCAGGAGTGATGAGCCCAAGTTTTTGGGAAAGTGAGTAAAACAAGTCGAGCCCTTGTTGCTCTTTGGGACCTAAATGAAAACTTAAATTGTTGCTCAGGTAATCGCGACACTGCGGTTGGGTGAGCCCCAGGGTGGAAGCTTCCGCCTCTGCAATTTCAGCCAGATGGGCGACTCCGTTGTCGCGGGCGGTGGCCAATGCCTGCTCGATTCCGTTGAGGATTGTTTCCTGCCGCGCACACCAGAGGGCGAAGACAAAGGGAAGTCCTGTCCACCGACGCCACTGGTCTCCCAGATCCCAGACCGCCTGAAAGCTTCCTGCCGGAGAGTGGATCGCCCGGTCGCCAATGAGCAGCACCGCATCGCAGGCGACGTCGTCCAATGCCGCACCGATCGGCAACGGTGTGAGTTCGGGCCGCACGTTGAACTGCTGGTCCAGCAAAATCTGAATCAACGCGATGCTGGTTCGGGAGCCTTCATCGAGGGCAAGGGTGTGGATCTGATCGATGGGCGTGCGGCTGAAGAGTTTGACACTGAGCACCGGACCCTGGCAGCCGATGCAGGCATCCGAGACGACTCTGTAACGCGAGTCACCCAACAGTTCGATTGAAGGGATCAGAGCGACATCGAGCGTTGCATCCGCGAGTGCATCGGCAAGCCGGCTCGGTAGGTCGTAGATGAGCGTTGCTGTCGGCGCTAGCTCCTTTAGCCCGTACACCAGGGGTTTGGTGTTCAGGTAGTTCACGGCGCCGATTTTTATCGGTCCGAGTTCGTCCATTCCATTCACCTCGCTCGGGAGCAATGGTTCGGTTAGCTCTAAATCCATGTTCTGACTGATTATAGGGCCCGCCTGGGCTCTGAGGAAGATGCCCGGATGTCGAGCCAAACCGATCGTCCTTTTATTTTTTTGCACTCGTGGGTGACAGCGGTGCGTGCAGCAGTCTTCCGGACATTACAAATCTTGATTGGTGAGATGTATTTTGCTACTTTCCGCCCCGAAATGTATTTGTTGCTCGCCGCATAGGTCTTTTTGTACATCTTTGAATTGATTACCGATGAATCCGTTTTACAGACTGCTGCTGCTTGTCTTGGTGTCGCTTTGTGCGGTGCCGCTACGCATCTCCGGCGGAGATGAACATCCACCTCTTGCGACCGCCTTACCGGATTGGGGTGAGGCTCCCTATCGGCCGATGGATGAGGATCAGTTCATCGACGAGGGTGTCGTGGAGGATATTGTGATTCTCGATCGACCGGATTCTGTCTCTCTGAGTCCATCGCTCGCCACAGAGTTACCCGAGATCAAGGTTGGGCCGGAGCAGGCCGAGGACGAAGCTCTGCTGCCGCAGCCGGATCGCGTTGATTTTCATATCGTAGACATTCGGGATGGAGCCGCTCCGCAGGCGAATAGCAAAGCGGTCCTCAAGTCTGAAATTAAAATTCTCGAAAAACAATGGAATGTCAGTTTTATGATGGACATGAAAGAAAAGAGTGCAGTACAAAATTCGGTCCAGGTCGGTACGGTTGCCTCTCTTCGCACACCGCAGAAAAAGATTAAAGTCGGTTTGGACTATTCGCGAAAAAAAGATGACAGCGAGCAGGCTTCCAACCGCTTTGTTCTCGATAGTCATGGGGAATGGTATTTCAGCGCTTCTCGCTGGAGTCCGTATCTAAGCGGTACCCTGAAATACGATAAGGCCAAAGAATTTGACACCCACATGGAGACCGATGCGGGTCTTGGGTACTCCATTATTCGCAATTCCGCCAGCGAGTTGAAACTTCGCGCTGGTGCGATCGCATCAAAAAAACTTACAGGGATGGAGAAAGGATTTGTTCCTGATTCCATGTACGGGCTCGATCTGAAGCAGAAGATCACTTCCGGACAGCGTCTCAATACAGCGCTGGATTACTTTCCAGAGTGGAAACGATTTTCCAAATACCAGTTAAAGACTCGAGCCAACTGGGAGTTTCTTTTCGGATCGAAAAAAGCTATGAGCTTGAATGTCGGCGCGGTGAATCGTTACGATAGCGAAACGGGGTTGAAGAATTTTAGCAAAGGGGTCGATTACAAAACGGAGTGGATCTGGTGTTATTGACCCGCTTCTTCTTAGATGGCCTCTTCTTGGATGCCGACCCGTTTCCGGTGACCCTTTTAGGGATCTCGGAGTAGCTCGTCGCTGATTTGTCGCAAGACGGCTGCCGCAATGTCATCGGAACCTTTGGGGCCGCCCGATCCATGCCAGCGATCGATGTGTGCCACCTCCGGCATGACTGCAAGGATGTCCGTTCTGAGATTTTCGAGCAGGTTGCGGGTTCGTTCAGGTTGGTCTTCCTCGAGTATGGTGACAACCGTCTTCATCATTCGCAGCAGACGCGCGCGGATGTTTACCGGTGTGGAAAGTCGGTCATTCGGTTCGACCAGGATTTCCGCTGCGGGAACATTGAGCGCCTGTTGCCATCGATAGACAGCTGTGAGCGGTAGATCGCATGTTGGGTCTTCCTGGGCACGGATTTCCCGTACCGGTACATGCATCTTCCGGGCCAGGGACCGCAGCGAGACATCGTGCTGGGCGCGAATCTCGCGGATACGATGCAGCGGCCGGTCGGGGCCGGGGGTATGGGGTGAAATCGTCCTGTGATCTACCGACTGGTTCCTGTTTTGCGGTAGCGTACCCATGCTCAACCTCCTGGTCTGTTTCCGGCCTAGTGTTCCTGCTGTGAGCAAGGCCAAGAAAGTGTTGGCCTCACTAGAGAAATTACCTTTTGTCGGAAAATCTGGACACGTCAATTTGAAAAACCGGGCAGACCGGTACTCGGAGTGCAGAAATGCCTTGGAAAACGTCGTTTTTCCTCGGAAAGCAGATCCCATCTCGCCCTGCATCCAGACGGTTTGGCGGTCCAGCCTCAGGAGACCAGCCTCAGCAGAGTCGCTGCGCAGCTTGCCGGCACCCCCCGGAGGAAGTGGCTGGCTGCCGGGTTGGGTCGGGCGTATCGAAGAGTTGCAGGAAAATGGCGACCAGAATGAGTCCGATCATCACGCATCCGAGGATCATCTTGGCAAACGTCCCGGCCAGCCGTGCCCAAAAGGCGGCCTGTCCCACTTGTAGGCTTTCATCGACTTTGCGGCCTTTCCACTGTTCGCCAAGGAAGGCACCGAGCAGTGCGCCCCCACTGGCAAAAATCAGCGCGCCGATAATGCTTCCCACCAACGGCATGACGGCGGTGCCGAGGAACGCCCCGAGGAACGCCCCGAGGATGCCACCGAGGAACGAGAGGACCGCACTGCGACGGCTGCCCCCTCGTTTGCGGACCCCGTGGGCACTGGCGAGCGTTTCGATCGCCTCGCCGGCAATCGCCAGAAAGCCAACGGCGGCAAAGGTGATCCACCACACCGTTGCATGGTGGCCGACAGGTACAAAATAGGCATAGATCCCTGTGGCGATGGCGGTCAGCCAGTTGCCCGGCAGACCCAGAATGCTGATGAACCAGAAGATGAGTACCGCAAGTAGCAGGAGGATTGTCCAGAGGATTGTCATACCGGTTCTTTCGATTGGGAGATGCGCTACCTGTCTGGTGGACATGATACCATATCTGGGAGTCTCAGCCGTGCTGGAGTGTATTCATGAGGGATCTCGGTTCAATTTCTTTTTGATCGCTTTGAGTTGCTCCGCCTCAGGCAGTTCGCGGTAGTACGCATCGAGAGGGAAGCATCCGGAAACAAGGCCGTGACGCGGCGCGGTTGTGCAATCGCTGAACGTGCGACAGATTTTCTTGCGGCCGAGCGTTCCGGACTCAAGCGTATCGGCCGGTAGTTCCGGATAGGTCAGCACCATCCGGCCGATGCCGACCGCATCGACCCAGCCATTGCGAACGGCTCCCTGAGCGACGTGCGGGAGGTAATCCTGCAGGTAGGAATAGCCAGTGCCGACGATCGGCAAATCGTCGACCGCCTCTTTGCAGATGCGGGTAGCATGGATCTGACGGGCCACGCCGCAGAGCGGGTCCTCCGGCGGCAGGTAGCCGTCGCTCGGAGGAAAGATCGCCGGTCGCTGGAGGTGCGGGTTGTAGTAAGGACTCCCGCAACTGAGGTTCACCATGACTACTCCGAGTTCGCGGAGTCTCTGGAGCAACCGGATCGTCTCGGAGAGATCGCCTTCCGCTGGGTTTGTCTCCGAAATTCCGAATCCGTAGCGGTGTGCCGACAGGTGCTCGTGCGGTACCGGTTTGCCGACGGAGTCGGTGCCGGCAAAGGGGACCGTATCAAATGCGCTAAGCCGGACGCCAACCATCAGGGCGGGATGTTCCTCGCGGATTCGCTCAATGATTGTAATGAGTAGTCGCGTGCGGCCCGAAAAATCTCCTCCGAAGGGGCCGGTTCGGGTATGGGCGCCGAGGAATTCGTGGAGCATGTAGCCATGGCAGGCCTTCACATCCACAAAACGAAATCCGGCATCTTTTGCCACCCCCGCGGCGATGACGAATGTTTCGATGACCGATTCCAACTCAGAATCTTTCCAGAGTACCGAATCGTCGTCGCCCGCGATCCCGAATCTCTCGTCGAGCAGGGGGTGATGGTAGGCAATTTTTGGCTCCAGCCTCTCTGTGTGCGGGCGGCAGAAACGACCCGAGTGGGTCAGTTGCAGCCCCACGAGCAAATCGTCGCAATTGCCAAACTTTTCGCGATGCGCTCTCTGCAACTCGCCGAGTAATAACCGCAAGTGATCACCGTTGGCCGGCGTTGCCAGGAGTTGCCGCGGGTTCGCCCGGCCCTGCGGCATCACCGCAGCCGCCTCGCCTCCCCAGATCAATTTGGCGCCGCTCAGGCCAAACCGGTTCCAGCGGCGGAGTGTCCGTTCGCTCGGTCCGCCATCGGGCTCACCGTCCCAGCCTTCCATCGGATGGATGCACCAGCGGTTGCCGACCGTAAAGTCACCAACACAGAGCGGCTCTGCCATCGGACTCTGCTCGCGGAGCGAAAGGATGGCATCCTCGGTCGGCAACGAGAGACCCAACTCCGCGAGCCGGCTGCGGAAGGCGGCGACATCTTTGAGTTGGGCGATTTTGGGATATTGGGACATCGGCACTCGCTCGACAGTGTGGAGGCGCTCGCAGTATGCCGCCCATCTTACGGCTTTCGGCCAACCGGTCGGAGGGGGCTTTCGTGAAGTCGGAATTTACGCACTCCGGCGGTCACAAAGTTGACCGTGGCGGTCCGCCTCTGAGCGGGTCCGCTCAGGGCTGCGATTTTTCCAAGCCCATATTTCGGGTGCGCAACGGGCATGCCGACGTGGAACGATTCGCTGTCGATGGAAAACGTTTCCGCGATGGGCCGACTGCCACCAATAGGTTGCCCCTTGCCAAGTTCTGCGGCGGTTGTCAGGGGCGGCGCCTCCCCGGATGCCGCTTCGTGCCGTTTGGCGACCTTTCTGGCGATTGCCCCTGCGTCCGGTTCCTCGTCACCATCGTACCCGCCGAGTCCTTCCGAGTCGGCCATCCTCAATTCGTCGCGCGGAAGTTCCATGAGAAACTGGCTCGGAATGGTCAGCCTCCGCTGGCCGCGAAAGTCGCGCCTCCGCGCGATGCTTATTTTTAGTTCCTGCTGGGCCCGGGTGATACCGACAAACAAAAGCCGCCGCTCCTCCTCGATCTGGTCGGGATCTTCGCGGGATCGTTCGTGGGGGAGTAAACCCTCCTCGGCGGCAATTAAAAAGACGACCGGAAATTCGAGTCCTTTGGCCGCATGCAGGGTCATCAAGGTAGCTCGGTCCGTTTCTTCCTCCCAGTCGTCGGTGTCCCCGACGAGCGCAATCTCCTCCAGGAACACTTCCAGGCAAGCCGCTTCCGGATGCTGGGCGTCAAATTCCCGGGCGAGGGTGAGCAATTCCTCAATATTTGCCAGTCGTTCGAGATCCTCTTCGTTGTCCGAATGGGCCAAGCTCTCGTGGTAGCCGGAGTTGCTCATTACCAGCCCCATCAGTTCCTCAAGCGGCGCTGCAGCCTTTTCGGAGAGTTCGTCGATGATGGCGACAAATGTTGCAACTCGGACCGCGGACCGTTTGGCAATCTGCCCGATCATGCCCGCGGAGCGTGCACTTTCCAGGAGCGATATGCCATGCTCTTCGGAGTGGCGCGTCAGGCACTGGAGGGTCTTTTTCCCGATCCCGCGCCTTGGAGTGTTGAGCGTTCGGAGAAAGGCCACATCGTCGGATGGGTTATTGATCAGTTGTAGGTAGGCAATGATGTCTTTGATTTCCTTGCGTTGGAAGAACTCGAGTCCCCGCACAAGTTGGTAGGGAACGCCATGTTCGCGTAACGCCAACTCCAGTGTCCGAGAGAGCGCGTTGATGCGGTAGAAAATCCCGAAATCCTGCGCGCGACGGCGACCGGAGTCGATTTCCTCAACGATGTGCCGGGCAATCGCATTCGCTTCTTCGCGTTGATCGACATAGCAGGTCAGCTCGACCGGGTTTCCCTCGGGGTTGTCGGTGAAGAGTTCTTTATGTTTTCGATTGAGATTGTGAACGATTAACTTGTCGGCGACCCGAAGGATACTTTTGGTACTGCGGTAGTTCTGCTCCAGGCGGACCACGCGGACAGCGGGAAAGTCCTCTTCGAACCGGAGGATGTTCTCAATGTTTGCTCCCCGCCAGCCGAAAATCGATTGGTCCGGGTCACCGGTTGCAGCGAGATTGGGATGGTCCTGGCTCAGTGCGCGGAGGATGGCGTACTGTGCAAAATTAGTGTCCTGGTATTCGTCAATAAGGACGTATTTGAATTCTTCGTCGAGTGTCTTTCGGAGTTCCGGATTTTCTCGCAGAAGCACTGCCACGTGCAAGAGCAGGTCGTCGAAATCGACGGCCGAGGCACTGAGCAACTGCTGTTGGTAGAGCGGATAGATTTCAGCGACCACCGTTCCGAGCGGCAGGCCGTTTGGCGGTTCGTACCGGTCGGCCTCGACCAGATTGTTTTTCGCCCGGCTGATTTCACTTGCGATCTGTCGGGGGCTGAATGTGGTGTTCGAGATACCCGCTTTTTCCAGTGTGTGGCGGAGTGCTCGGGCGCTGTCGTCTGTATCGTAGATCGTGAAATGCTCACCCAACCCGACCAGGGAGGCATAGCGTCTCAGAAGGCGGGAGCAAAAACGGTGGAACGTGCTGAGGTGGAATTCGCCAGCGCGGGTGACGAGCGACTCAACGCGATGCCGCATTTCATCTGCAGCTTTATTGGTGAATGTGAGGGCAACAATCTGCCGGGGGGAGACACCCTGTTGCGTTAAATAGGCAATCCGGTGCGTGACCACCCGGGTTTTTCCACTACCGGGGCCGGCAAGGATCAATAGCGGTCCGTCGATATGTTCGACGGCCGAGCGTTGTGCCGCTGTTAGTGTGGAATCCAGAATTGTTGTCATTACCAAAATGCGCCGTATGCTAGCACTCGCTGCCACCACAAGAAAAAGAATCCTGATATGTAAATCTTTGCGATCTCAATGAAAATTTTCCTGCTTCGCGAAAAGAGTTGTAGCAGGAAAAAGTTTTCGTGGTATAAAGGGCGACTATACACGTTTCGATTTTTGTTGCTAATTATGGAATCATTTATTGGGAGGGAACCCATGACACGCATACCTCTTCCCGCTGGAGGTGGTCAGACGGAAAATCTTAGTGACCGTCTTGAAATGAGTACCGCTGAAATTGGCCTTTCAGTTCGCACGACAAATTGCCTCGAAGAGCGCGGAATATTTACGGTCAACGATATTTTAAATTGCGCGCCTGCGGATTTACTCGACATCTCGAACTTTGGCGAAAAGACGCTCGAAGAGGTCTACGCCGCACTCGAGACGATCGGATTTTACCGTAAAAGTGAGGAAGTGGTCGATATGCCTCGTTAACTTGCGTTTGTGGCAGAATCGTTTTATCGGTTTTCTGGTGCAATCTGTCTTTGTGCAGAAAACTATAAGACGTGTTATTCCTCGGTCTCGCCGACTTGGTAGCAGTACATCGTCGACTCATCTCGCAGTAGCAATCGACCATTGGCCAGTGCCGGTAGCGCTCGCACAGTACCGATAGCGATTTTCTTCTCGGCCAATTTCTCGAATCCCTGGGCAGAGGGTTTTGCAAGCACCAGTCCCCCGTCTGCCTTAACGATAAGTAATTTCTCGTCAGCCAGAATAATCGCTGCGACTCCAAAGTTGTCCACAGACCAGACAACGAGCCCGGTGGCCATTTCGACGCAACGCAAAGATGCTCTACCTACATCGGCTCGGCCATCGGTTCCATAAAGGTATCCATGGAACGGCACAGGGGTGTTGTACTGGCTCGATAAGGATTTGTCGTTTGCCCAGATTTCATTCTCGCCATTTGCGGTAAAACGCGTCAGTTTTGCTCCGACACCATAACTGGCAGTTGTAAAAATCAAGTTGCCAAGGACAAGTGGAGTCGCCGCGTTGACGGTGGGCCCACGCTGGCCAAAGGGGAAACGAAAATGAACATGGCCGTTTTCGGGGTCGATCGAAATGGTGTGGTAGCGAGTGACAAACACGACATGCCGCGTGTTCCCAATGGTGGTTGCCACCGGCGCACTGTAACTCGCCCCTTCGTCGGTGGCCTTCCAGAGAGTGGTCCCGCGCTCCGCATCGATCGCGACGATGCCAGCGCCCCGATACCCGCCGACATTAACCAGCAGGCGATCCTGTTCGGCGATCGGCGTGCTGCCGGCACCAAAATAGCCAAAATCAATTTGTCCCGCGCGGGTTCGATATTCCCGATAGAGTGGGCGTTGCCATAGTTTTTTCCCGGTTTCAAAATGGAGCCCGCGAAGATCGCCACCACCTCCAAAAACAAAGACGCGGTTGCGATCAATCAGGGGAACACAGAGGGGGCCATCCTCCTCCGGGAAAATCTGAGGACTCAGGTGGGCATTGTAGGTTTGCCGCCAGCGGAGTTTACCATTGGCGAGTTTTACCGCCTCGACGATTTCCTCGCCCTCTCGCCGATGGAAGAGGATGGCGGTCTGATTTTGTACCGCGGCACCCGCATAACCGCGCCCGACCGGTCGCTTCCAGAGCAGTTGCAGGCCACGATCGAAATCTTCTGGCAACCGCTCGCCGATGGCGATGCCATTGCGGGTCGGGCCGAGAATCTGTGGCCATTCGCCTGCGAGAAGATGGGTCGACACGAGCACCGCTAAGGTGGCGCTGGCAGCCGTTAAGCTGCCGGATGGACCGAGTTTGCTCATAGATTCACTTAGCAGTAGCTTTGGCCACTCTGTTCATCGAAGGCGGGGGATTGGAAGGACGGAAGGCGACTGAAAAATCTCAGGTATTAGAACAGCGATTCAATAGGTCGCCAAGTCGCAAGATCACCTCTGGTCGAGAATGGTGGTAAATCATATTCGGGGCGATTTTTCATTGCTGTCGCCGATACACCCTTTCCGCGTGGCGGGTATAATGCCTGGCTGGTTGCATGCAGCGGAGAATTGCAGGCTGACCTATTTGACAGCGGTCTTGTGAATCCAGGAACAGGTCTACCTCGTGCGCACACTTTCTCGCCTGCGTCGCAAAAAATTCCGCTTCCGGTTTCATCGGAAAAAGCGGGGGGCCAGGGTCACCGGTTCGGCACGCTTGGCGACAATGGGCGAAACGTTGTTTTTTACCGCCTGCCTGTTGCTAGGGGCCGTTACGCTCGGTTTGATTGTCTTCTGGTATGTGCTTCCCCAGTGGCGAGTGAATCGATACTTTCGCGAGACCACCTGTCGAGTGGTCGTTGTACCTGGCGTAGAGAAACAGGAGGAGATGGAGACGACCCTCTACCAGCCCACCATACGCTACGAATATGCCGTAGACCAAATGCGGTACATCGGACACCACTACGATCTGCTGGGTACACGTTATGCGGAGCGCGACAAGGCGGAGGCGGTGAGTGTGGCCTTCAAGATGAATGAAACGTATCCCTGCTGGTACGATCCTCTGGAACCGCGGACGGCGGTCCTCAGTCGCGGCAGTCTGCTCGCCTACTGGGCACTCTTACTGCCGGTTGCCTTTTTGGCGATCGGTGTCGGTGGTCTCGGCTACACCGTTTGGCAATTCAGCGCGTCGCGTGAGCGGCGAGCGGCAATTGTGCAAAAGGCGTCGGGTAAGGAATTGTTCGAGGAACCGTCTGAGGCGGGCAAGTTTCCGGCGATTCCAGGAGATGCAGACGTTACCAACAGCCCGGGAACCACCCTGGCCTTTCGCCTCCCGATCGCCTCCCGTGCCGGTTGGCACCTGTTTGCCATGACCGTCGCCTGTCTGGTTTGGAACGTGACGGTGGCACTGTTCCTGTTTCTGGCGGTCCGCAAAACGGTCACCGGCGATGCCGACTGGTTTTTGATTGTTGCGCTGGTCCCTTTTTTTGCGAGTGGTATTTGGCTGTTTGCGAATTTGGGTCGTCAGTTCTGGCGGAGCAGTGGCATCGGAACGACGCGCATTGAAATTAGTGACCACCCCCTGCGACCGGGCATGGAATACGACCTATTTATTGCCCAGACCGGAAAAATGGATTTGGAAAATCTGGACGTAACGCTTCTGTGTGAGGAAGAAGCGACCTACCGGCAGGGTACGAATACGATTACCGACACCGAGGCTGTCTTTTGCGAACAGGTGTTCTCGCAGAGCGAAATCATCATGGAGCCTGGCCAGTCGTACCAGGAGCATTGCCGGTTGCGCATTCCCGCATCGGGGATGCATTCGTTCCAGGGTTTGAATAACAGCATCAGTTGGAAGGTGTCAGTCTATGCGCGTGTTGCACGCCGGCCGGACTACACACGGCATTTCTCGGTCGTTGTCGTTCCCGCTGTCTCAGGAGGAACGCACGCATGAACGATTGGGAAATATCGATTCGCCTGATCGGTGATGACCATTCCTACCAGCCGGGAGAAACTCTTTCCGGTGAGTTCTTCGTCCAAATTGATGAGCCACAGGATATTCGAGCCGTCGAAGTGTCCGTACTTTGGTTCACCGAAGGTAAGGGTGATGAGGATATGGCGGTGCACTACTTTGAGAGGATCAGTAATGAGAATGGTCAGTTTATCGATATGCGGAAATCCCAGCAATTCGCCACCGAACTGCCGGAGAGTCCGTTGAGTTATGACGGTGTGATCGTAAAAATCCATTGGTGTGTCCGAATTCGGGTCTTTTTGAGTCGCGGACGCGATTTTGCGACCGAACAGGTGTTTTGTCTCGGTAAAGTACCGCGGGGTCGGGCTGTGTTGGATCAGGACGACCCCGATTTGGAGTCAGAGACGGTTGGGCAGATTGCTCCGGCAAGCTCAGCGGACGATGCCACGCCTAACAAGGATACTGTGCCCGATGGCGATGCTGCAGATCCTACCGCATGAGGTGGCTTTTGGGGCTTTCTGTTACCGTTCTAAACGGCAATGATTTTTTGGCGAAAAGAAATGTAATGCGTGATGAATTGGAGTGTGATTCTCCGACCAGTGATGGTTCCCGACCGGCTGACAAAAGTCCTGAAAAGATTCCGGGCAATCCATTCTCTACCCGGCACACCCGACCCGGTGCGATTCCCTTTCGTTTTGCGCCCGGCCCGAAACTCAAACAACTGGTTGAACGGCTTTGGGATACTGGCTGTTGGGGGCAGATTGTGGGACCACATGGCTCTGGAAAATCAACACTCGTTTCGCAATTAATTTCTCAGATTGCCAATTATGGGATTCGAGCCGTACCGTTTGGAATCCATGATGGACAGAAGGCGATGCCTGCCAGATGGAAAAAGACTGTCTGGAACGCGTTTGAGATGGGACGAATGACAATGGTCATCGTCGATGGGTTTGAGCAACTCAGCCGTTTATCGCAGTGGCGACTCCGGCACACCTGCCGTACCAGATCGTGGGGGCTTCTGATCACAGCGCACCGCGATGTTGGCCTACCCAATCTCTACCGTACCAGTGTGACCATTGGCCTGGCCCACGCACTGGTCGAATTTCTTGTACACGACGCTGAGGAGCCTATTGCCCGGGCCGATGTCCAACGGGCGTTTCGCTCTCACGACGGAAATCTTCGTCAGGTCTTTGCTGATCTCTACGACCAATACGAGCGGCAGAGACGCTGATCGGGCAGGGTCGTTTTGTGCTTCGCTGGTCAATGCACTTCGCGTTGATGGCTGTGCTGGCGTTTACAACAGGCGGTGGTTTTACTTACTCCTGGGAAGATCCAGGTGGAGTGTCCAAAGGGTTCGTGTCGCAAGCACTAAAATTCCTACAAACGGTACTTTCGTCAGTCCCCCTAGCACTGGTGAAACCGTAATCTTTTACTATTTCTTTATTGAACTCATGCCAGCTTATTGACTTGTCCTGTGACCGCAGTTCTAAATGAAAGTAGGGTTTATTGATCTAAAATGGCGGTAGGCGCTGCGCGGCCGCCTGTTTAATGGTTTGAGATTTTTGGGAGTGGAAAGAAATATCATGAATAAGACAACACAAATTCTGATGGCAGCCTCGCTGTTGGCAGTCGCCTTCGTCGCGTTGTGTCCGACAACCGGTGCCGCCCAATGTGCGATCCCCGGGCAGGCAGTGACTGCCTACTACCCGGCAAGCGCTCCATGTGCTACCGGTGCTTGTGGTCCGGTGGTCGTTGACGCCTACCGACCTGCATACCAACCGCTCTTCGCCGGGGGGGCTACTGCCCGCCGTTATGACCGGTTGATGCGCCGCTGGAATCGCTTTTGGTCACGCAGTGCGCCGGTTGCAATCAATCAGCCGGTTGCGATGACGGCAGCGTACGGTTCTGCAGACCTCGGTTCTTGCACCACCTGTTACAAGCCGCAGCAGTGTTGCCGCTATGTGCCGCAAACCTGCTATCGGACTGTCTACACCAATGTTCCGGTCACGACATACCGCCCGATTTCGTCGTGCGACCCGTGTACCGGTTGTGTGACAACTTGTATGAAACCATGTACCACATACCAAAGGCAGGCCCAAAGCGTGCCGTACACGACATACCGCATGGTCTGCGAAACCCGCTACACGCCGGTCACAAGTTGTGCTCCTGCCTGTAGCACCGGTTGCGATATGTGCAGTTGTCCGACCGGTAGTTGTACCACCGGTAGCTGCGCTACGGGTGGCTGTGCTACGGGGAACTGTGCTACGGGGAACTGTGCTACGGGGAATAATCAGGCCATCGTAGGGCAACCGACTGCCCAGCCGACGTTGGCACCCCCGGCAGTCCAGACAAACAAGTTCGAGTCGAGCGATGAGGTAGAGATTGACATCACTCCCGAGGTTGAGATTCAACCGATGCGGGATTTGGACAATCGCCACCGACCGACACTCGAATCGGACCACCTCGGAGAAGATAAGATGGCTGCGTTGGACATAGCAAGTCCTAGGGTGCGTCGCGTTTCGGTAGCACAACCAGTCGTCGGAGCGTCGCATGACAGCGGTTGGCGGGCTTCGAGTCGCTAAATCACCCTGCTCCCAAAAGTTTTCAAAAACTCGAAAAGTCTGTCCCGTCTCTGATGGGACAGACTTTTTTTATGCGTTCTGGGAGTTTGTCGTTGCTCTATAGTGCCACACTCCCCACTGCCCGTGATTTTCATCGACAGCAAGTTTTAGTTCATCCGGCCGCACATCGAGTTTCTGCTCGAGTGTTTTGAGCAACCGTTTGCCGATCAGTTGTGCGAGTCGCTCGGTGGTGGTGTTGCTAATCGGCAGGAGAACACAATCCTCGAGAGGAAAGACCCAGCGTCGCTCCCGAAAGACCGCTTCCACGCTCGATGCATCGGCCGTAACAATAATCAGAGGATGTTCGGTCGGGAGCAACATGCGGTGGTCCAGTTCGTCCACAATCTGTTTCAGCGTGTCCCGGACGGCAATGAAATCAACGACATAATGATTTTCGTCAAGCGGGCCGTGAATTTCAGCAGTGACGCGATAATTATGACCGTGCAGTCTCTCGCAAATATCTCCATCGTACGTGAGAAAGTGCGCCGCGCTGAAAACGAGATAATCCTTGGTAATACTGAGATGATACTTTTCGGACATAGAGCGCTCTGGAGTGCAGTTTCGTACTTTGGGAGAAAAAGAAAGGTGCTCGATCGCTACTCAGGAGTCCAGCTCAGCTGGCCACTGGCCCATTGATTATGCCATCTCGGAGCAGGCTGAACAGACCTGCCGCAATCATGTCTGCCGTTGTTCCCGGGTTGCGTCGGTGGCCATCGCTCCGAAGCCAGAAATCGAGGTCTGCGACCGCTTTGAGATATTCCACCTCACCAGGGGGCCCGGCTTCGAGCGCGCACTTGGCCTGCATTGCAGACTGTTGGGCAAATGGGAGACCACATTTTCTTGCGATCAGACTGTCGGGAAAGGTGCTCATCAGCTGCAAATGTACCTGGATGATCGTCTCCTCGAGCGGTCGTCCTCGATCGAGGCCATCTCTGAGCCAGGGTAGCACACAGCCGAAGAGTTGTTCATAGTTTTCGGCATACTGCCGAGCGACCAGATCGTTGTCGGCCGCCAGTTGCATCGCTGCGATCAGATCGGTCGGTGGCTCTCCCGACACATCCATCTCGGCGGCGCGCCCAAGCCCGCCAGGCGCTGCGGTCCGGATGGCCCGATAGACTTGATCGGCATCTTCGGGGGTGAGTTGCTCGAGTACCTGTCCGATACCCTCAGGTAAGCTTTGATTGCGGGGCACTTTTGCCAGCGGGGCAATCAGCAGGATCGTTCCCAGGTTGGTGTTGGTGCCTGTCCAGTGCTGCGTCGCGGTGACGGCGGCAAGGACGCTTTCGCCGAGGGCCGTTTTTTCGGCAGCCTCCATCGCCGGACCGATCGCCACGGCACCGGTGAGGAAATCGACGAAGGTGAGATCCTCAAAGTCGGCACCCCGATGGACATTCCCCGGTTTTGGAGTGGTCGCTTCCCAGACGCATGCGAGCGTAGCACATTGACCGATGGTGAGTCTCCCGCTCACGAACGCGCCCCCCGGCTCATTGTCTGCAGAGGCTGTTTCATGAGCGACTGCAATTCCGCAACGATCTGCTCATGGGCATCTTCCACGACATAATGTCCCGCGTTTGGAAACTTAACGACCCGGGAATGTGGCAGCATCGCGTGCAGCAGGTCGAGACATTCCGGTCGAAAGCACCAGTCTCGCATGCCCCAGAGCAGGACCGTCGGCAGGTGAGCGAGCGACGGGAGTTGCTGTTGGATATTTTGCAGTGCGGCGTAGCTACCATGCCGAGGGGAATGTGGAATATCTCGGACAAATTCGTAAATGGCCTTTCGGTGCCGCCAGCAGTCGTAGGGATGCAACAGCCCCGCGCGGACGGCGGGAGTCATCCGGTCCTTCTCTTCGACCGCCATATGGATCGCCGCGCGGGCAAAGAGATTGAGCCCCTGTACCGACGCTCGGCCCAGCAGCGGCGTCCGGCAGATGCGAATCCGCCAGGGAAAAAAGGGGGGCGGGAAGGCGCCGGTGTTGAGCAGTGCCAGACGGGAAAATCGATTACGCAGGGCGAGCGCGGTGCCGAGTCCAATCGGGCCTCCCCAGTCGTGGGCCACCAGCGTGAGATTATTCAAATCGAGTTGCTCCACGAAAGCAATGAGATTATCGGTGTGTTGTCTGAGGCGGTAGGGATACTGTTGCGGTTTGTCACTCAATCCACAGCCGATATGATCGACCGCCAGAACACGATAACGGTCACGAAGTCCGAGGATGAGATTGCGCCAATAAAAGGACCATGTTGGATTGCCGTGAACCATCAGGAGCGGCTCTCCCTGCCCCTCATCCACATAGTGCATGCGGTGGCCACCGATGTTTTGCCAATGGGAAGTGAAGGGAAAGAGTGATTTCCAGTTGCTCATCGGCGAGTTTGTCTCGTTGCTAGTGTACCCCGGCCGGTCGTCTCTGCCGGAGGTCTGTCGGGGAGATTTCGCGATGGGCATGCATCGGGTCGCACCCACCGAAACCCCGCTCTAACGACCATTCGCTGCGCGATGCCTGGAAGTATAACGCTTCGGGTCCGGTTGCTCTATCGGAGGGCATCGAGTGCGGGTTTGAGGCGATTATTTTCAGATCAGTCGGTCGTCGCGCGGTCGAGCAGATCCTGCCAGAAATCGCGGGCCGCACGATGCAGTCTTTGGACCTCCTCGGATTGTCCAGCATCACTGATTTCCAAACTCGCCGCCCGTTGGTCGACCCAGTCGCAAAAGAATTGTGCCGCTGAGCGGCTGATCCGCGGCTCTCCGGGAAATTCCACATAGTAAGGCCCGGTGCTCGCAAAACGGTAGGTTTTTCCCGCATTGGTAACCGCACGGATGAGAAACCAGCCGCTCGAATCGAACGAAAGTGTGGGCAGACGCCCCTTACGGGCCACATAATCATCGAGCCGGACGACACTGGCGGCCCGCCCGTTTTTGACGACCTCGAGGTATTCGATCCGGTCTTTCGTCGCGAGTTTGACCTCCGGTTGCAGATGAAGTGTCTTGCCCGCCTCGCCCTTAAAGACGTGGCCAGGTCTCTGGCCCTCCACGAGGGGTCGCAGTAGGGGACCATTGGTCACCACGACACGCCCCGCACGCAAACCTTCCCACCACCGCTGGTATGAAAAATCCTTGCCGCAATAGACATAGACCCGGTTGTAGCCTGGCGGGTTTGGCCCGTCGCCCGAGCCACTGCCGGCCGTGGGCGGGATCCGCAGGCCACTCTCGAGCAGTTTGTAGTAGATGGAGTTGGACCAGCGACCTAAACCGCCCGCATCGGCATAGATCGTACGGTCTCTCGGGCGATCGCTCGGTTCCTCATCGATGTAGCCGTCGCGGGTATAGCGATGATTCGCCAGGCGGACCGAGTCCAGCCGTTGGTGCGCTATCCAGAGTGGCAAGTCCTGAGCAACAAGCGTATCGGCTTCAATCCAAGCGCTTTTGTTTTGTTGGGCTTCTGCAGCCAGTTTGATGCCTGGTGGGTATTCGGCCGTTGCACCATGATTGGCCTGCAGCGTGAGCAGCGGTGCGTCGAGGTGAAAAATAGAGATGCCACCGGATGATCTGCCATCTCGTCCGGCCAAAATGCGGTAGTAGCGATTGGTGTCGAACTTTGTCAAAAGTTCCTGCCCCTGGCGTTTGCCGGCCAGATCGTTTCTTTTGTCAGTCCATGTGACGACTTGCGCGACGTGAAGATCTTCGGCCCGCATCAGCAAAGGGATATCCTCCACGCGGCGATGGACATAAAGATCTCCGGCCCACCAGCCTTCAGCCGCCATATCGACAATCCGCTTCATAGGAACGGTCTTTGTGTCCGAGCCGCCACGTTCCATGGAAAAGTGACCCATCCGGGTGTGGTATTCGGGCCCGCATTCCAACTCGAAGGTGTAGTCGCCCTCGCGCAATGTCATCAAGAGCGAACCGTCAAAGGAAACGTGATCCTTTAGGAACGGAAGTTTTGGAAGTTTTCGGGGCCGGCCTCTCGCATTTTTCAGGTGCATGCGGCATGCGAGTGGCTCTTTGGTCGTAGCGTCGATGACCTTGATTTCAAGTTCGCCACTCCGCGGCGCGGCAAGAGCGCGGGATTCTTGGCAGAGCAGGCCGAGGCCCACTAAAGCTACGGCCGCGCGTGTCAGGATCAATTCGTTTTTCCAGCCCATGACGTTTCTGGTGGTGGAAAAGAGTTTCCTAGGCGACATTTCAGTACTACTTTACCATGAAAAAGGATCTTTCACTGGCCAGAGGCCCCATGGAACTTGAATCTCCCTGTCTGCGGCCCGTAGAATAGGTGCCCTGTGGTGCGAGAGAAGTTGGATGGCAGCTTGCGGCGCGTGGTTGAAGTTATTTTTGTACGGGACAGGATCGGACATGCCTGAAGATTATTATGCGGATTTGGGCGTGGATCGCGGAGCGTCACAGCCAGAAATTGAGAAGGCATACCGGGATCTGGCTAGAAAATACCATCCCGATTTGAATCCCGACGACAAAACCGCAAAAGCGAAGTTCCAGCAGGTCCAGCGGGCCTTTGAGGTCCTCAAGGATCCTGAAAAGCGAGAAAACTTCGATCGCTATGGAACCGACCAACCGATGGGCCCCGGTGGCCCGGGCGGCAATCCATTTTCCGGTGGTCGGGCCGGTCCAGGCGGAGTCGAATTTGATTTCAGTGAAATTTTTGGCGGCGGCTTCTCCTCGGGTGGTGCCGGCTTTGAAGAGGTGATGCGGAACATGGGCTCAGGCCAAGGGGCCCGTCGGCCAAGTCGGGGCCGTGATATCCAGCACGAACTTACGGTCCCTTTTGCAACGGCGGTTTCGGGCGGAGATGCACAATTAAATATTCGCCGCGGCGACGGCAAAACAGAATGTCTCGAGGTCAAGATTCCGTCAGGAATCGAGAATAATAAGACGATCCGTCTTCGTGGCCAGGGTGAGGCTGCACCGAACGGAGCGGGGAGTCCTGGAGACATCCTGATCAAAGTTCATGTAAGCCCGCATCCCTGCTTTAACCGTCATGGCAACAATCTGGAGATTCGCGTACCGGTCACCGTCACAGAAGCCGCTCTTGGAACCAAAGTGGAGATTCCCGCGCCCCGGGGCGCGATCTCGCTTTCCATTCCTCCAGGGACATCGAGTGGCACTAAATTGCGGATGAAAGGTCATGGTGTGGATCCTGCTCGCGGTTCGGCCGGTGATTTGATTGCAGAGGTTCAGATTGTGCTGCCAGCAAAAAGAGACCAAAAGGCGGAAGCGGTGTATCGCGAGTTGGCTGAAACGGAATCGGAGCGGAAACAAATCAATGAAGTCCGCAAAAAATTGAAATGGTAATTATTTGGTGTGTAACCGCTTGGGGAAGTGACTCGAGCAACGCGCCTCTCCGAGAGAGTCAACAAAGGTCGTCGATCATGACCGATCAACATCTTCCGGCCGAGCGGCGGTTGCGTCACAGTGCCGATTTTGCGCATGTGTATCGCCAGCGGTATGCTGCCAGCGATTCTCACTTGTTGGTCTATGGCGCAAAAAATGGTCATCCTCATGCAAGGATTGGGCTGTCGGTATCGAGGAAGGTGGGGCCGAGTGTCTGCCGAAATCGATGGAAAAGGGCGATTCGTGAGGCATTTAGAACGCACCTTACGGAAATCCCTGGCGGCATGGACTGGGTTGTGATTCCACGGCAGCGGGCAATTCCCCAACAGGCAACGGTGGTCAAAAGCCTTCTCGATCTGACGTCAAAAATTGCAGCACGGCTCGGGAGCGGGGATGTATGAAAAACATAGCGGTAGAAAATCTTCGCGGGCCAGTACTCCGGATTCCCGCCACCCTGGTGATAGCATCGGTGCGGTGCTATCAGCGGATCATCAGTCCACTTTTGGGTCCTCGATGCCGCTTTGAGCCGACCTGTAGCGAATACTTTATTAGCAGTGTCCGCAAACATGGCGCCCTTCGTGGTAGCCTGCGAGGTGTGGTTCGCATCTGCAAGTGCCATCCCTTCCATCCGGGGGGGAGCGATCCGCCTTAGACCGATCATTTGTGGTCAAGATGGCTTGACCGCCTAGCCGCACTTACTCTATTCTCCCGCCCGACTTCGGTAGAGATAGCCAACGCGCAAGCGTGTTGCTTGCTGTGGTCCTGGTGTACGTTCACATTCCTCAAGCGGTATTGAACACCTCTTTTGTGCGATTGGAGCGGATGACGCTATGGAGGGTGCGAAAAAACGTCAGATGCGAGGCGGTCTTCTGGTAATCTCCTGGTTGGTAGGATCGATTGCCTTAGTGGGTTGCACAAAATCTGCAATGCGACTGCAAAATGCAGATGGTCTTGACGATGCGCTGGCCGAAGTTGAACTCGTACGCGATGTTTCCATGCCCTTTGGAGGCCATCCACTAGAAGTCCAAACGGTAAGTCTGGTCGGTAACCTGGATGGAACGGGTGGTGATCCTCCACCATCGGGTTTCCGCCAACTCTTGATGTCGGAAATGCAGAAACGGGGTGTTCAAACCCCCAATCAGATCCTGGCGGCACCGTCGACAGCACTCGTTTTCGTCAAGGGAGAAATAAAGCCAGGGACCCAGAAGGGTGATCGCTTTGATGTCGAGGTCTTTGTGCCCCAAGAACAGGTGGAGGTGACAAGCCTGCGCAATGGAGTAATGTATGAGGCCCGTCTGTCAGAACAAATGGTACTCGGGGGCCGTGTACGAAATGGCAAGGTTCTCGCGCTGGCCAAAGGCCCCGTACTCGTCGATCCGCTGGCCGACCCTGAAAGTGAACCTGGTGAATTGCGACGGGGACTCATCCTGGGGGGTGGTGTTGCCATTCAATCGCGGCCGATGGGACTGTTGATTCGGCCTGAATTCAAAAATGTTCGTCTCAGTGCGAAGATGGGGACGGCCATCAATAAACGATTCTATTGGACAGATGGTGGGATCAAGTCCGGGGTTGCTGTTCCAAAAACAGACGGCTACCTCGAGTTGGCAATGCATCCGAGATACAAAGACAATATCAATCGTTACATTGAGGTCGTCCGAAACATTGCAATTGTTGAATCGGTTGCCCTGCGTCAGTTGCGGATAAATCATCTCAAGCGGCAGCTTCTGGATCCTCTCACGACGGCAACCGCTGCTATTCAGTTGGAAGCGATCGGTCTGGAGGCACTGGAAGTCCTTCAGTTTGGCCTGGCCAGCGACAATCCGGAAGTCCGTTTTGCCGCAGCTGAGGCGCTGGCCTACCTCGATGCTGCCGAAGCCGTCGAGCCACTTGGCAAGATCGCTCGTCGGCAACCGGCATTTCGAGCAGCCGCCCTTACCTCGCTTGGTGCCATGGACGTCCCGGGAGCGCGTGATCAGCTTGTCCAGTTGCTGAATGTAAAAAGTGCCGAAACCCGCTACGGTGCCTTTCGGGCATTGTGGGCAATGAATCATCGGGATCCACTTGTGTGTGGGGAAATGCTGGGCGGGCAATTCTCCTATCACATGATTCGCTCAAACGGCCCATCGATGATTCACGTTACACGTACGTTCCGACCGGAAGTGGTCTTGTTTGGCGATGATTTGCAATTGCGGACACCGGTGATTTTAGATGCGGGCAAGTACATTCGCGTCCATGGTTCGGATCCGGAAGCGGTGACCGTAGTGAAAATCGCTCCAGGGCAGCCCGAGCAAACGCGACAGGTGACGTCACAAGTTGACGATGTCGTTCGAGCGATTATAGATTTGGGAGGATCCTATCCTGATGTGGTACAGGTATTGGTTGCCGCTCAGGCGACAGGGTCGATCGATTGCAGATTAGAGGTTGACGCTCTGCCGAAGCAGGGCCGGACGTTTGCGTCTTCTGATGCGATCGAGGAGGATTTGCCTGAGGCTTCAGACTACGATGATCTTGAGCTATCGGACACCACCGATCAGGGGCCGCCTGCCGTGCAGGAGTCCGGCAGGGAGGTGAATCAGGAGGAAATTCAGGATATTTCGCCGGGGGCGGAGGAGCGTTGGTCTCTGCCCCGTCGCGTTGGTAGAATACTCAATCCGTTTGGTAGATAGTCCTGCACCCGGGGCGATCCTTGGCGTTTCGGTGGAACCGTCCACGGTTGTGCGGAGGCGAGGTGTCGATGGTGGCCTTTCACGGTAGGTTGCTATCTCACTTGGGATGCGAACTCACTCCGGATACGGGCCGCCTAGTACCTCGCAGATGGCCGGGAATTCGGGATCCATGCCTTAACCGTCCAAAATGTATTTGTCATGCTCAAAGCCCTAGAACTTACCGGCTTTAAAAGCTTTGCCGACAAAACTCGGTTTGAGTTCCCTCCCGGCATCACGGTCGTCGTGGGCCCCAACGGTTCAGGGAAATCCAATGTCGTCGATGCGATCAAGTGGGTTTTGGGCGAACAGAGTGTAAAAAGCCTGCGAGGCAAGGAAATGGCGGATGTCATTTTCAATGGTTCGGGTTCTCGTCGCTCGCTCAACTCGGCTGAGGCGATCCTTACCTTCGATAATGCGGACCGTCGGTTGCCGATCGATACCGCCGAAGTGCATGTAGGTCGTAGGGTCTACCGTAGCGGCGAGGGTGAATATCTGATCAACGGCAGTGCCTGCCGTCTGCGCGATGTGCGAGATCTTTTTTCCGGTACTGGAGTCTCGACGCAGGCCTACAGCATTATTGAGCAAGGCAAGGTCGATGTGATGTTGCAGGCTTCGCCTCGCGACAGACGTTTGATTTTCGAGGAGGCAGCTGGCATCAGCCGGTTCAAGGTAAAAAAACTTGAGACATTGCGACGGCTGGACCGTGTTGAACAGAACCTGCTGCGGTTATCCGATATTGTCGATGAGATCGAATCGCGTCTACGGATGGTCCGCAAACAAGCGGGTAAGGCCCAGCGGTATCGCGAATATACCAATCGCCTGCAGGACTTGCGGACTCAGGTGGGATTAACAGACTGGAAGAATCTGTCGGAAACCCTTGCCGACCACCAGCAGCGGTTGGATGCCCTGACGGAAGGTATCGATACGAGTAACTCTCAGGTCGAGACAATTGAGTCCCGTAGTGTCTCGCTTGAATCGGAGCTCTCTGAGGCAGATGATGCTGTCCGCGAAGGAGATCGCACCTTGGCTGGCAACCGAGAGCAGATTGCCGGATGTGAGTCGACCATTGAGCACCAGAGGATTCGCTTGTTTGACTTGGAGCAGGAGATTGTGCGCCGTCGTGATCATGTGGCTGCATTGGCTTCGCGTACAAAGAATCTCGGGAGCCAACTTGCGGCGACAACCGAGGAGGTGGCGCAGGCCAAAGAGGCCTATGACAAAAATTGCTCGGATGTCAAAGCTCTCGAAGAGCAGTTCGGATCTGCCGTTGCTGCGTGTGATACATTACGCGGTGTGGCGGATGATCGGCGCGCTGAACAATTGTTATGCGTACAGCAGAATTCCGAACTCTCTAATGAAATTACCTCGCTGGAAACACGACTCGAAACGGAAACCGTTGCATTTAGCCGGTATCGAGCACACATCGACAAATTGGAAATAGCCCGGCGCAAGCAGGCTGCTGAGTTGGCCTCACTAATTATCGCTGAGGAGACGCATGCAGGACAGTTGCAGCAGTCGGAGGCAGATTGGAAGACAGCTAAAGCACGTCTCAAGCAATTGCAGGGTCAATTAGTGTCCCAGCAGCGAACCATTTCCTCGCTTCGGGAGGTCCGGTCCGGATTGACTGAGCGGGCAAGTATCCTTGAGGAATTGGAGAGGCAATTTGAGGGCCTCAGCTCGGGGACCAAGCAGGTCTTGCTGGAAGCAAGGCAGGCCTCGGGCGGCCCATTCCGTGAAGTTCGGGGGCTGATCGCAGACATTCTGGAAGTCCAGGTCGATGTTGCGCCGCTCATCGAGATTGCGCTCGGCGAGAAGGCAGGACATTTGCTTGTTGGCGATAGCGGAGAATTAAAGCAATTTCTCAGTAGCGATCAATATACATTTCAGGGTCGTGTTGGCTTTATGGCAAGCGACCGTTGGCGCGATCATTCGAAAACAGACGCTGCCAATGATCTCTCGACAAAGGCGGGCGTCGTCGGGCGAGCGGATCATTTTGTCCAGGCTGAAGCGGATTACGCTTCGTTCATCGAGCAATTGCTCCGTAACACATGGCTTGTGGAGCGGCTTTCTGATGCGTTGGAATTGGCAAAAAGCGCCCCGGGCCAGAATTTCGTCTCGCGGGACGGTGCTTGGCTTGGCGCCGATGGCTCGATCTGTGTCGGACCAAGAAATCATCGTACTGGTCTCATTTCCCGGCGCAGTGAATTGCGCGACTTGAAAAAGCAGATCATGGAATTGGGTGCTGATATCGACCAGCGGGAGGATAGTCTCGATAACCTGGAGAGTGAAGTTGCGGATGCGACCGCTCTGGCAGAGGTCACCGGGAATGATCGCGATGTTCTGCAGGGTCTTACCGCAGAATGTCGCCGTAAACGGGCGGCAGCCGAACAGCGAGCCTCGCAAATGGATGAACAGCATGGTGCGCTCACGGGGGAACTGAACCGCGCTCGTACCGGTCGAGATGGGGTGAGTAGTGACTTGGCGCTCTTGCGCGACCGTCGCACTGAAAATGACACGCAGTTGAGTGAGTTGGAGCGTTTGGTTTCAGCGGATGGGTACAGGCTAGCTGAAGCGGAGAAGCAGCGACAGGAGGACATGGCCGAGATGACCGCGGCCAAGATTAATCTTGCTCGCTGCGATCAATTGCTAAAAAACCTTTCGGCCCGTATGCAACAGTTCGAGCATGACCAGCATGAAAGGCAGCAAACGATTGACGAGAGCCGCGCGTCAGTGTCTGAAGCTGAGGAGGCAGTCAATACTTGTGAGACGGAAATCCTTGCTCTGGAAAGTCAGGTTGCGGCGCTCCATTTGAAAAACGATGAGTTGTTCGCCACCAATCGGACTCTGGCAGAAAAACGAGAAACGCTTCGGGCAGAGCGAGGCCATATTCAGGTTGATCTGCAGAAGTTGCGGGCATCATTGAGAAAACTTGAAGCGGAAAAACATACGGAAGATCTCGCTGCTGGTGAGGTGCGCCACCAGCGGGATTCCTTGGCTGAGCGGATGCTCGAGGACTACGGTATTGATTTGTCAGCAATCGAGGATAAGCCCACCGCGGAACAGGAAGAAGAGCGGGACAGAATCGAAGAGGAGATTAAAGAGCTTCGTCGGAAGATCAGTAATATTGGCAATGTCAACCTTGATGCGCTGGATGAACTCGAGGATTTGGATACTCGCTTTGAGGATCTTTCGGGCCAATACGAGGATCTGAAAAACTCGAAGGCTTCACTGGAACAGATCATCGAACGGATCAACACAGATAGTCGCCTGCTCTTCTCGGAAACTCTTCAGACCGTGCGCGAGCATTTTCAGATTTTGTTCAGAAAGCTGTTTGGCGGTGGTCATGCGGATATTATTTTGGAAGATGAAGGCGACATCCTCGAAAGTGGTCTGGAAATCGTTGCCCGTCCACCTGGTAAGGAACCGAGAAGTATTTCTCTGTTGAGTGGTGGCGAAAAGACCCTCACCTGTGTTGCTTGCCTGCTTGCCATCTTCCGGTCTCGACCGAGTCCCTTCTGCGTCCTGGATGAAGTAGACGCGGCCCTCGATGAAGCGAATATCGAACGGTTTGTAGGCGTATTGAATGAATTCCTGCAGTGGACCCAGTTTATCGTCGTGACCCACAGCAAGAAAACAATGTCGTGTGGAGGCACACTCTACGGCGTTACCATGCAGGAATCAGGGATTTCCAAGCAGGTTTCTGTCCGTTTCGAAGATGTCAGCGAGACGGGAGAGATTCATAGCAGCCCTGCTGAAGACGATGATACGCAAGCGGCATAAAGCCCCCTGGCTGTGCTAGCCTTGGTGGCTTTTCTCAGGCCGCACAATAGTTGCATTCAGAAAAATCGTTTGCATGCATAGATATATTCTAGGCGAACGTTTTTTCCAGATCAAAATCTGGCCTCTATTTTGCCAAAACCCCTTCAATAAATAATGGCGGAAGAATTCCTACCTTAACACCAGATTATTACACGATTTGTAGCTGAAACATCAGCAAAATCGTGCCTGTTGGCGACTTTGGCACGAGCGGCTTTACCGAACTAGTCCGCATGACTTGCGAATCGCGCTAAAGGTTTACCCCCAGTATGTACGAAATTAACTCTCGGAAGGGAATCATTCCGCAAGTCAATACGCCGTAAAGCGAATTGAAGAGATGCGGATAGCGGAACTTCCAAGGGGGGGAAACCAGCAAAGGCCTTGCCTGAATGAGTGCCTCTTCGACTTTAGGGTCGATGAATCACTCTCGCTAGCTCTCCCTCCGAAAACGTGACCTTGCCGGTCGAATTGGAAGGCCTTGTGACGACGCCCGCGAAGGCTTTATGCAAGAACATTCTTGTGTTCGCGAGTTTCGTCGACCTCCCAACAGTTCGAAGTTGAATGCCGGGGCACGGATCAGAAGGAACTGAACCACTGCCGAAAAAATATTGGGCCCCGACCCAGATGTTTGCGAATGGCCGTTTTATCCCAAAGCTTCAGGGAAGGAACGGAAGAAAAAGGGCCATAAGTTCGCGAGCAGGGGCGTTGTGGTGTGTAGTTGGAAAACTGAATTTCCGGCTGCAGACGAGTTAGCAAAAACAGCGAGAGTATTGGAGCGCCTGACATGAAGGTCTTCACAACTGGACAGGTCGCAAAGATCTGTAAAGTGGCCCCGCGTACAGTTAGTAAGTGGTTCGATTCGGGCCGGTTGAAGGGATATAGAATCCCTGGTTCGCAAGACCGCCGGATTCCGCGAGAATATTTGATCAAGTTCCTTAAAGAGCATGGTATGCCCCTAGGCGATCTCGAAGATGTTGCCATGGCGAAAGTGCTTATTGTTGGACAGGATCAAGTGCTCATTGAGAATCTCAAGCGAGAACTGCCTGCGGAACGGTCATTCAAAGTTTCAACTGCCGCCAGCGGTTTCGAGGCGGGTATCCAATCCGAAAGTTTCCATCCGGATTGTATCATTGTGGATTTCTCGATCGGCCAGGTTGAGGCACTTCAGATTTGCCAAAACCTCCGACGTAATGCAGAATTTTCAGAAACACTCCTGATCGCATTGCTTCCTGATGATGGAAGTTCAAGCAATTTCGATCGTTCGAGTATTAACGAAACGTTCAAAAAGCCTTTTGACGCAGCCTTGCTCGCCGAAAGATTACGGACGTTGATCGGATCGAAGAAGGAATTAGTCTAGTTTCTGGGAAACAATATTCCGCCGAATAGAACGATAACCTGCTTCCTGTTTGACCAACACGGCAGTTTAAATAAGCAAAAAGTAAAAACGCCCGAGTCGACCGCCCCCGTATTCTCGGAGGTATCCGACTCGAGGCGTTTTTTTTGCGCGCAAGCGGTCTGGGTGTCTCAGTATCTGGGAGTCTCAGTAAAGGAGCAGTTTCAGGAAAAGCCCCCCCCACGACTGAGGAAACCAAAGTGGCATGTGCAAAGAAGGTGGCCGGGATAAATGTTTGACATAGACCATGGCATTTCTGCTCAAACTGACATGGACCTTAGCCAACGACTTTTGTTAACTTTTAGCTTGGATTTGTCTGGGTCGTTGTTCATAGGGAGTCCACCCGGTGGCTTTTCGTTTGACTGATGCGGAAGAGAGTCGCGAGGCGACTGGTCGCTGTGCGGGGTCTAAACTCCGGATACTTATTGTACGTTTGAGTGCCATCGGCGATTGTATTTTAACCACTCCGTTGATTGCCGCCATTCGCGAACGCTATCCGGATGCCCATGTCGCCTGGGCTATTGAAAAACGGGCCGCGCCGCTTATTGAGAACCATGCTGGACTGGATCAACTTTTCGTTGTGCCACGGCACTGGATGAAGTCACCCCGCACTATCCTGGCAATGCGACGGCAATTGAGGGCGAGCCGATTTGATGTGGTGCTCGATCCGCAGTCGCTTCTAAAAAGTGCTTTGTTGGGCTGGCTCAGTGGCGCACCAACACGGATAGGGTTTGGATATCCCGCAGGCCGTGAGTTGGCACCGGTTCTCAATAACTGCCGTGTTGTACCCACGGGTGAGCATATTGTCGACTGTACCCTTGATCTTCTTAGGCCACTCGGGATTGAACACGTTGAAGCGGTATTTGATTTGCCGCAGTATTGCGTGGATCAATCGGTTTTAGATTTTCCGGAAAACTGCTTTGGCAAACAAAAACGATTTGCGCTGGTGAATGTTGGGGCGGGGTGGCCTTCAAAACTATGGCCCACAAATCGTTACGCAGAGGTGGTGCGGTATTTGGGAGAGCGGCATCAGTTGCCTTCCATGGTGGTCTGGCACCGCGAGGAGAGGGAAATGGCGGCGGACCTCGTGGCAAACTCGATGGGCTTTGGTGTCCTTGCCCCGGAAACCTCGCTGGTGGAGTTGGCAGCATTGACGCGGATGGCATCTCTTTTTTTAGGGTCCGACACGGGGCCACTCCATCTGGCCGCTGCGGTCCATACCCCGACAGTCGGGCTCTATGGCCCAACCCGGCCAGAGCATTGCGGTCCGTACGGCTTTGAGCATCTTGCGGTGAAACCACCAGGAGACCGTACGCAACTCAAAATGCGCAAATCTAAAGATAATCAGTCGATGCTTCAAATAGATGTGCCTCACGTTTGTAGTGCGTGCGATACATTACTCCGAGAGGATCTCAAGACGTGTTTGCAGCAGGATCAGTTTGATGCTGCCTCCGCACGATAATGGATGTTGTTTAAAAATATGTCGGTTACATATCAAATAGACCAGATCACCGGGATGCAGCATCTGATGGTGGCCCATTGGCACCATGAGAAAATGAACAATCCCTATGACGGGCTTTTGCAACTTGCCTGCACAGAGCATCAATTTAATTTTCTCTTGTGGCACGAGGAGGATGCTGCCCGTTGCCAACGTAGCGACGATGCCCGGATTGCAGCTGCTAAAAGATCGATTGACCAGTACAATCAACAGCGAAACGATAGTATCGAGAAGATGGACGAATGTATTGCAGATCTTCTTGTGCGAGATCAAATCGAATCGACCGGGTCGCTCAATACCGAAACCCCGGGAAGTGCGATCGACCGCCTTTCAATCCTCGCCCTGCGGATGTACCACCTCAATCAACAGGTACAGCGAAGCGATGTCGATCAGGAGCATCGAGTGGCGGTCCTGCAGAAGCTCAATCGATGCAAACTACAGCATGAGGAATTGTCCCAGTCACTCAAGGAATTGCTCGCGGATATTTTCTCTGGTAGAAAACGGCATCGAACGTATCGCCAATTGAAGATGTATAACGACCCGACACTCAATCCCTTCTTGTACGCGTAGGAAAGAAATATCATTGTCGGGGCTCTTTGCGTTGCCTTGTCGACAATTCCCGAATGGAGTTTCCTTACCGCTGCTGGGGCGTGGTTGCCGGTTTGTAGGGATGGTTTCGCTTGCGGACGACCGTGGCGGATTGAATGACATCGCCCTTTTGCAGTGACTTAGCGGTATCGAGTCCGTCGGCCACGCGTCCGAAGACGGTATGCTTTCCGTTCAGGTGGTCGGTGGGGCGGTGTGTGATGAAAAATTGTGATCCCCCGGTATCTTTCCCAGCGTGGGCCATACTGAGACTCCCGGAAAAATGCATGCGTGTGTCGGGCCGGCCACATTCACAGGCAATCTTGTATGGAGGTCCCCCGGTGCCGTCATTGGATGGGTCCTCATCTTTGCTGTTGGGGTCACCACCCTGGGCCATGAAATTCGGAATCACGCGGTGAAATGTCGTACCATCGTAGTCTTTATTTTCGGTAAGACTGACAAAGTTAGCGACCGTATTGGGGGCCTGGTCTTCAAACAACTCCAGCAAAATGTCGCCGCGCGTCGTCTTGAGCAGGACCTGCGGAAGTGCGTTCTCTGGTCCCGCGGCTGCCTCTGCGGCCCGCAAGGCCCGTTCTTTTTCCCAGAGGTTCTCGTACGCTGTTGCGGCAGTTAGATATTGTCTGCCAAGTTCATCGAGCATGTTGGATTGTTGTGCCTGCTCAAGGAGTTCCTTTGCTTTTTGAAATTCATGATTATTAAAGTGCGCCGCACCGCCCATGTTGAGTGCGATTGGCGAGATGCGGCCTTCGGAAATCATGTGATCAGCAATGTCTGCAGCTTGTTGGTATTGATTTTTTCCAAACGCGGTTTGCATCACAAGTTCTGCAGCAATCACATCCTTGGGGTTTTGTTCGTAGATGACAGGTGCGAGCGGAATAATCTGCTTGCCGAGTTGCTCATATTGTTTCATGTACGCTTGTGCCATTTTCCGGTATTGTGCCTGAATTGCAGGCTGTTCCTCGGGGCTAGCGCTTTGCATGCGTTTTTGGATTTCTTGAAGCTTCGTTTCAATCTCTTTCTCCAATGCCTGCTGCTCGGCCATCAGCTCATTCCAGCGAACCTGATCCGCTTCGGGAGTGGCAGATTGCTCAGGTTCTGCGGCGGACTCTTGGGTCAAGACAAATAACATCACCATTGCCAGGGCGAGGTGGGAAAAAGCGTTCACAGGATTTCTCCGGAAAAGGAAATCGGCGGGACGAATAGCAGAGACCCGAAGAATACCCCAACGCAGGAGCACTGCCCAGGCAGGGCCTGATGGCGCTTCACCCGCTTGTAGAGAATAAATCGCTTCAAAATGCAGTGCTAGCAGCCCGGGCTGCTCGGTGAATTAGCATAGGAGTTTTGGGGCCCTCGCGTTAGACTCTTTCGGTTCGCATCAATGGCATGTCCTACCCATAAGGAGGGATGCTCCGGCAGGTCCACTGCTCCGCGTCGGGAAACTGCATATGCCGAGTCCGATTCTGAGATTTATTCACGCCAGCGACTTCCATCTCGAGCGGCAGGTCTATGGGATTGCCGATATTCCGAGGCATCTTCGCGACGCGCTGCTCGATGCACCTTTTGTAGCCGTTGAACGCGTCTTTGCCGCCGCTTTAGCCGAGAATGCGGAGTTTGTCGTCCTTTCCGGAGACATCCTCGATGTCGAGGAGATGGGTCCTAGGAGCTTGTTGTTTCTCATCGAACAGTTCGAACGCCTGGCCGATCAGGGCATTGCCGTCTACTGGGCAGCCGGACGGACCGATCCGGCGGCCCGCTGGCAGCTTGCGACGATGCTT
>Ga0315338_1000978_pt1 | contig 44495 bp, 39 predicted proteins | sample ASW8metaG_FD_204518 | JGI IMG/M metagenome (GOLD analysis project Ga0315338, IMG submission 204518) | Ammonia-oxidizing marine archaeal communities from Monterey Bay, California, United States - ASW #8 | ecosystem: Environmental > Aquatic > Marine > Coastal | place: USA: California | collected... | reverse complement strand
AAGGCTTACGTAAACGAGTGGATGTTATACTGAGTCAAGGAGGTGTAAAGAAAAAAGAATCTGTAATGCTATCTGTAACTCGTCAAGGTATTTCCAGATCTATTGGTGACATCACTCAGGCAATACAAAATATGCGTTATATCCTTCAGGATGATGAATGGAAAAAAATTAGTAAATCAAAAAATGAAGATCAGGAAACACTATTTTTGGAATATTGGGATAGTAAAGATCCAACACCTGATACACCAGATAATGAACTCATGGATGAATACTTCTCAAGAGTTAATTACTCCAATGCCAACTTTAAAGGATATAGGCAAGGTTGGAAAACAGATATGGGTATGGTCTATATTTTATTTGGTCCACCAGATGATTTGGAAATTTATAATGACCCTTTGAGCCGAATGTATTCTCAACGTTGGCATTATTATACAATCAATAAATATTTTGATTTTATAGATGAGCAAGGATTTGGTGATTACCGATTGACGACACCATTTTTCCGAGGACAAAATTGGTAATCGTCAAAATATTATTTTCTAATTATATTATCTATATTTATAATAATCTTTACTTTTGACTTCTGTTCTAGGCACGCATAATAAGCTAATCGTAAGTTTGTTTCAACTATTGCTTTAACCACTTATGATTGAACGATTTTCCTACAGCAGTTTAGAAACCTTTAAGAAATGCCCTGCGCAATTTCGATTTCGATATATTGATAAAATAATTAAAAAAGATGAAGGCATAGAAGCATTTATGGGTAAGCGTGTTCATGAAACGCTTGAATTTTTATATAATGAAATTTTAGCAAGCCGCCTTCCGTTTATTGATATTGTTATTGAAAAATACCATGAAACATGGAATCAGCATTGGCATGACCGAATTGCTATCGTTCGTCGCGAGAATACAATCAAATTTTATTACGAATTGGGTGAGCGTTGCATTGCCGCGTATTATCGGACTTATAGTCCTTTTGATCAACTGGTAATTGGAACTGAAGTTGAATTTGTTTTTTCGATTAATGGATCTGATGATTATCTAATGAAAGGGATTGCAGATCGTATCGATAACGATGGTAATGGAAATTATGAAATCCATGACTATAAAAGTGGTAAGCGTTACATGTCTCAGTCTGATGCAGATAAAGATGCCCAATTGGCCACTTATCAGATTGCTCTTGAACAACAATATGATGATGTATCGTCAGTGAGTTTGATCTGGCATTTTTTGCAGCATAACCTTGAAGTGCACTCTCAGCGTAATGCCAATCAAATGAACCATTTAGTAAAAAGTACAATATTTAGAATAGATACGATCAGAGATTCTATTCAAAATGGTGATAACTTTCCTCCTAAAGAAAGCATCTTGTGCAATTGGTGTTATTATTGGGAAGAATGCTCTGCTAAAATCGGTTCGAATCCATACATATAGGCAATTATGAAACTAGACAAAAAGCAAATTGAAGCACTGAAAAAAGTTTTATCTAATGATTTCTTTAATCTTATTGTAGGTATGGTTGACAAAACAACTTCTGACGTATTATTAAAATTAAATGAACGTTTAAATGATGATGAAAATTTTTCAATGTATATTGATGGAGCTGCAGATTTAAACTCAAAAACTGCTGGAATTGGTGGTGTTATTTATAAAGATAATGAGGAATTATTCACTTTTTCAGAATATTTGAATGACGCTACAAATAATGAAGCTGAGTATACAGCTCTTATTAGAGGCCTTGAATACTTAGTTGAAATGAAATTATTAAACGTTCAAATATTTTCCGATAGTGAGTTAGTTGTTAAGCAGATTAACGGTGAATACAAAGTAAAAAATTCTCGTATGATTCTCCTAAACCAAAAAGCTTCTTCATTATTTAGTCAATTAGAGGAATGGTCATTCACGCATGTTTTGAGAGAAAAAAATAAAGTTGCAGATAAGTTAGCTGGTGAAGGCAGATCAAAAGGAAAAAAATAATTTGCTTTTCACATCTTATTTGATGAAACGATTAAGTCTTTTAAGCTAAATTTGGACTCACTAATCCGGGTATATAATTATAAGAAAAAATTAAATGGGTTTTTTTAATTCCATAACTAATCCTCTTAGTTGGATATCTGGCGATATTGCCATTGATTTGGGTACAGCCAATACCTTGGTATATATCAAAGGTAGAGGAGTTCTTATCAATGAGCCATCGATTGTTGCTAAGTCTGTACATGACAATAAGATTATTGCTGTGGGATATGATGCAAAAGCTATGGTTGGAAGAACTCACCGGGAGATCGAGACTATTCGTCCTTTACGTGATGGCGTGATCGCAGATTTTAATATGACTGATGGATTACTTCAGGGATTTATTAATAAGATTAATCTGAACCGTTTAGCCCGTCCACGAATGGTAATTTGTGTTCCATCTGGAGTTACAGAAGTTGAACGTCGTGCCGTACGAGATTCTGGTGAACGTGCCAATGCTCGTGAAGTTTATTTGATTGAAGAGCCTGTCGCGGCAGCAATTGGTATTGGGCTAGATATCTCTAAGCCCATCGGAAATATTATTATTGATATTGGAGGGGGTACAACAGAAATTGCAGTAATTGCTCTAGATGGTGTTGTAACGAAAGAAGCTATTCGAGTAGCAGGAGACGAAATGGATGAAGCGATTATCCAATGGTTCAGAAATGAACATAAATTGGATATTGGTTCATCTACAGCTGAGAATATAAAAAAATCAGTTGGCTCAGCTATGCGGGTTAAGAGTGAAATGATAACTGTAAAAGGGCGTGACCTTGTTTCTGGAATCCCAAAAACAATTGAAGTCTCATCAGATGAAATTCGCCAAGCATTAAAAGATCCTATTAATGCTATAGTTGAAGCAGTAAAGCGAGCCTTGGAGCAAACACCACCGGAATTATCTGCAGATATTTTAGATCGAGGGATTCTTATGACAGGTGGTGGTAGTATGTTAAAAGGTATCGATCAATTAATCCGTGAAAGAACCAATGTCCCAGTAAACATCGCAGAAGAACCATTACTGTCAGTTGTAAGAGGGACGGGGAAAGTACTTGAAGATGTAAAAAAATATGAATCTGTTCTGATATAAACCTTGAATGAGGAAAATTTATCTAGCTCTTCTAAAATATAAAGATCATTTTATTATTTTGATAGCAGTAACGCTGTCTATTTCTCTTCTTTTTCGAAACGATGCCACTGATATACATATCATTCGTGGAAAGTTTAGCGATCGTTTTTCTATGATCTCGTTTCCATTTGCATGGATCAAAAGTATGACGCAACTAGAAAAGGAGACTCAACTTCTCCGTGAGAAGAATATGCAACTATCCTTACAATTGGAATCTATGATCAATGCAAATAACGAATACGATTCACTACGAGAATTACTAGAATTCAAACAGGAACATAAACTAGAGTTGTTGTCTGCTAAGGTGGTGAATATGGGCGCATCATCGAACTTATCCTCTATCACATTGGATATTGGTTCTGAGCAAGGTGTACAAATGGACCAAGCCGTTCTTGCACCTGAAGGGGTGATAGGAAAAACAGTAGTTGTAGGAAAAAGGTCCTCGGTAGTTCAAATCCTTAATGATGTGAACTACCGATTATCTGTTCGAATACTTCCATCGGGAAACACGGGTATTCTGCGATATTTAACCGGAGATGTTTGCGAAATTAGGGAACTTCAAAAGAATGCGAAAATATCTATTGGAGATAAAGTAGTCACTTCTGGGTTCAGTAAGATATATCCGAAGAATTTACCGGTTGGTGAGGTAGTTCAAGTAATGGATGAATTGGGTAGTTTTCAAAAAGTGGCAAAAGTCAGAATCAAATCTAATTTGGGTGCGCTTTTACATGTTTTTATTATTATAGAAGAGATAGATGAAGTGGGTTAAGCAACTTTTTGCAGCATTATGTGTTTTCTTGGCCCAGTTCCTTCTGGTTGATTTTCTTTCTATTAATATGATTCGTCCGGATTTTTTGGTTATTTATGTATTTTATATCAGTCTGGTTTATGGCAAAACAACTGGAATAATCATTTCTTTTACTATTGGTTTATTTTCTGATTTGGCAGGAGTCGGATCGTATTTTGGGTTAGCACCACTTACTCTATCAATTACTGCATATCTTACTGGATTTTTGAATGGTAAATATGAACGGTTTCTACCTTATGTATTTCACTTATGTTGGCTAACTATTATTGGTTTTCATTTTTTTGTAATTAGCTACGTACGTTTTCAAACTCTATTTGTAACTGACATTTTCGATTTTGCAATTAAATGGCTTATGTCATTTGGTTATACAATGATGTTTTTTCTTATAACACAATACTTTTTTCCAGTGAGAGAAGCCTCACGTGCTTAGATCATCTAATACTGTTTCAAAGTCTAGATTTATTATTATTGCAATATGTATTATTTCGCTTCATCTTATTCTTGCGTATCGTTTTTTCCAATTGCAAGTTATAGATCATGACTTATATAGCCAGCAATCGGATAACAATCGGATTCGCGCTACGTCGATCCCTGCTCCTCGAGGTCTAATACGTGATAGGAATGGGGAAATTATTGTTGATAATTATCCAACCTATGTTCTTTTTGGTATTGGTGCAGAAATCGTGGACATTAATAAGAACTTTTCCGTTATAAGCCATACAACTGGTATAGATACATCTATACTTAGTAATAATTATAAGACTTATTATAGGAATCGATTTTTACCTACAAGACTGGCTAAAGATTTAACCATCTCTCAGCTAAGTCGATTGGAAGAATCTAAAAACGAATTAACTGGAATTATTTATAAGCAATATCCAGAACGAATATTTAATCCAAGAATTCGCGCATCCCATGTTTTAGGATATTTAAAAGAAATTAATCAGGATATAATTTCAACTATATCATCAAAAAATGATTACCAATTTGGTGATTTAATTGGATGGTCGGGTCTGGAGCGTCAGTATGAATCATTACTTAGAGGTAAAAAAGGTGTTTCTTATTTCCAAGTAGATGCGTTTGGACGAGAAGCTGGAAATGTTGAAGGACATGATAATTCACTACCTCAACCAGGGCAGGATATTTATACCACTCTTGATATAAACTTACAGGAATTACTTGAATCTGAATTTAGAGGTAAAAAAGGAGCTGGCATTGTTTCAAACCCAAAGACAGGAGGAATTCTGTCTTATGTTAGTTCTCCAGATTATGCGCCAGACCTGTTCACTGGGTTGATTTCCAGAAATGATTGGAAATCGATTATAACTGATCCTGATAAACCATTATTGAATCGTGTATCAAACGGTACTTATCCACCAGGCTCTATTTATAAAATGGTTGTTGCTTTCGAATTGCTTGAAAAAAAAATTGTTAGCACAGATTGGGAGATCTTATGTACAGGTTCATATGAATTCTATGATAGAACCTTTCGTTGCTGGAATCAATTTGGCCACGGAAAAGTAAACTTAGAAAAAGCAATTATTCAGTCATGTGACGTGTTTTTTTATCAAGCTATCCAAAACGTCAATCTTGATGATCTAAAGATAAGATCAAAACAATTTTTACATGGTATTCGTACAAATATAGATCTACCCACAGAGATGAAGGGGAGGGTCCCTGATCGACAATTTATGAATAATCTCTATGGCCGTTGGGGTTGGTCTAAAGGTGCATTATTGAATCTATCGATTGGCCAGGGTGAATTGCTGGTTACACCTTTACAAATGGCTGCTTATATAAATTTATTAGCAACTAAGGGTAGTACTTTTCCTCTTCATTTAGTTCAACAAAATAAAGAATTAATTGAAGCACCAATGGTAAGCAAACGTTCATGGCGATTAATTGGAGAATATATGGAAAAATCAATTTCAAATACGAAAGGTACAGGCCGTCAATCTGATCCAAAAATTCGGGGTTTAAAAATTGCTGGAAAAACAGGGACAGCAGAAAACCCTCATGGTGAACCTCATGCATGGTTTTTAGGTTTTGGTGAAAAAAATGGAGAAATGATATCAGTTGTAATTATGATTGAGAATGGCGGGGGTGGAGGTTCAGTTGCAGCTCCTTTGGCCAAAAAAGTATTCAAGCAATATTTTGATCCAACCTTAACTAATCTGGTAAGCCAGTAATGTTTGTTGAATTTTGGCAAAAAATTAAATCTTCACCGCTGTCTATCTTGATATTTTCTATCTTATTATTATCCTTGGGTTTGGCCAGCCTTTATAGCATTGCATTGGTTCAACAACAACCCCCACCTAATGCTTTCTCAAAGCAATTATTATTTCTGATTCCAGCATTTCTTCTAATGATAATTATGACAATTTTGTCTAAACGTTTAATTCATAAATATATTTATTTGATTTATGGAATTATTTTAATTGCAGTGTCTCTTCCATTCCTAGGTGAACAAGTATCAGGTACATACCGCTGGATTAACACTGGACTAAAGTTTACTGTGCAGCCTTCGGAAATTGCTAAATGGGTTATTGTTATTGCATTAGCTCGTTATCTATCTGATCATAACCTGCAAATGAGAAATTTTGCTTCTATGCTTGTTCCGTTGATTATTGCTCTTATTCCAACACTAATTGTTATTAATCAACCAGATTTGGGTACCGCCTTGGTAATGATTCTACCTGTAATTACAATGCTTTATTGGGTTGGTGCGAGACCCTACCATATCTTCCTTCTTATAGCGCCATTCTTGAGTATTCTTACTGCGTTTAACGTTACTGTTTTTACTTCTTGGGCTATTATATTGGCATTAATTGTTTATATATCAAAACCTCAATTATGGAATGGAGTAACACTATATTTCGGAAATATTTTTTTAGGTTTAATTTTTCCATTTATGTGGGATTTATTGAGGCCACATCAAAAAAGTCGATTACTTACTTTTATAAATCCTGATCTAGATCCATTAGGCGCAGGATATCAGATTATCCAAAGTAAAACAGCATTAGGATCTGGTGGCTTTTTAGGAAAAGGGTGGGGTGAGGGGACGCAGACTCACTTAAAATTTCTTCCAGTTCAAGAATCGGACTTTATTGTTAGTGTCATTGGTGAAGAATTTGGGTTTATTACTCTTCTTGCCATGTTAAGTGTATTTATTTGGATGATTATAAAAATACTCAAGCTTGCATTCTCCGCTTCAGATAGATTCTCTGGATTGATACTTATCGGTATATCAACCATATTCGCTGCTCATCTATTTGTAAACTGTGGCATGACGTCGGGTCTGATTCCTGTGAAGGGACTACCACTTCCGTTCATATCCTATGGTGGTTCCTTCTTAGTATCTTGTTTTATGATGGTTGGTCTAGTCCTAAACTTTGGCCGTGAAGAAATAGATTAAACCAAACCGAAAAAGATAATGTTCGTAAAGAAATAAAAGAGGTAAATTCGACATTGATACTTAATTGTTTTAACCGAGGCTAATATACATGGTGGATTTCTTGACTAAATCTAGAAAAATGTTATTGATTCTTGCTTCTTTTACAATTGGTTTTGCACAGGATGCTGCAACCAAACGTGAAATGAAACGTCTGAATGCTAAAATTGATCGCGAAAATGTACGTGTTGATTCATTAGATACCCAAATCCGTTTGCTTTTACCTGAACTTCAAAATGCGCTAAAAGCAAATTTGAAGGCAAAGGAACAGACGGATTCAGTAGCAATCCTATTAATTAATCGTATTAATACGATCCAAAATAAAATGCGGTTAATGGAAGATAAAACAGCCTATATCGATAGTGTTAATTTTGAAATTCTTGCCCAATTAGTCATGATTGAAAATAAAATTGTTACCCTTACTAATAGTTTTACTGAAATGTATAATTTGAAAAATAATGGTGTAAGCGATAAGGTAAGTTCAAAAATAAGCCCTTCCCAGTATAAAAAGGCTTATATCGATGCTTTATCAGCTTATCAAAATGGTGAATTTGAAAAAGCGGTTACAGGTTTTTCAGGTTTGGTAATGAGCGATCCAGCTAATTTTCTTGCGGACAACAGCCAATATTGGTTGGCAGAATGTTATTACACTATGAAGAATTATAAAAGGGCGGTCATTGAATTTGAAAAAGTATTTACCTTTCCAGGTACTGATAAGGATGATGATGCACAACTTAAATTAGGTCATTGCCACCGTAGTATGGGAAACATTAATAAAGCACGTGAAGAATACCAGCGATTGGTCAATTATTTTCCTGGATCTGAATTTTATGATAAAGCCAGAGAATCACTTAAACAACTCAACGTACAGTAAACACTAATAAACTATGCCTCTAAAACTTTTTTATCTCACTACTGAGATTACTCCATTTGCCAGCACATCTCATCTTGGGAAGTATTCTGTAGATGTACCATTGGCCCTCCAAACTATTGGTCATGATGTTCGAACCATGATTCCTAAATATGGATTTGTCAGCGAACGTAAATATATTTTAAGAGAAGTAATTAGACTTCGAGAAATTCCGTTTGAATTTGATGGTGAAGATGTGATGACTTCAGCCAAAAGTGCTTTTATACCTAAAACAAGAGTGCAAGTTTACTTTTTGGAAAATGTGAAATTGTTTAAAGGTTTGTCTAGTCTATTGTACAAAGCAAAGAATGGTCGAATCCTATCAGATAATGATGAGCGGTACGCTTATTTTTCAAAAGCGGCTATTGCGACTTTGCCACATTTATTTTGGAAACCAGATGTATTAATCTGCAATGGATGGCAAAGTGCCTTAGTACCATTGATCTACCAACAGATTTATGATTCAAAAGAATTTTATGGTGGTATTAAGACCGTTCTTACTGTTCATTCTGTGGATGAGCATTGTGAATTCAACCGCCAAGCTTATGAGAAGGCAGGTGTAGTAATTCCGGATAATATTAAAGGTGATACTGTTAATTGTTTTGAGGTAGCCGCACGTTACGCTGACTTGATTGTTGCAGTGGATTCTCCGTCCAATAATGTCTCAAAAGAACTCATGGCACTACCTGGAGTGAAGGCAAATAAAAAGAAATTAGTATCCATATCTTTCAAAGATGATGAAATACCAAATTTTGATGCTACCGCCAGAGCATTCAATGAAGTATTAACGAAACATTTCGTTTAATTCTTCGTTATAACCAACTGCACCAATTCTCCATGAATAATAATTTTTTTATATTAGCAATCGGACTTTATCTGTTATGTCTCTTAGTAATTTCTTCTTGCGAAGAAGCGGCTATTCCAATTGAACAAGATAATACTCCAGTAATAGTGGATACTGTTTCATTTCCTGTTATAAAAACAACTTCCTACCAAATTCCACCAGTTTTAGGTAATGCAGAACATTTATATTTTGGTGAAAAAGATGGATTTAAATATTTATATAACTTGATTCGTTTTGATAGTACCGATGTTTCTAATATTTACTCTTTTGATCATTATAATGATTCATTGATTGTGGCAGATAGTTTGAAGCTCTCTATGCGATTGTCTCTAGATAGTATTGATCAGAATGCTGAGTTTCAATTGCGATATTTCCCTGATAGTGGTGATTCTGTTTTTAATGAAACTAGTACGAATTATTTAAATTTTGACCGAAATACAGCCTCATCGGTTATTGCGACCGCTGTTATGATGGTAGATTCGATCGATTCTGTAAATACTAAAGTAACATTGAATTTTATGATGGATACGAGCATTATCAATGTTATAAAGGATACATCAATTATTAATTTTAACCAGTCATTCTTGGTTGAATTAAAAACTGGAACATCATCTGAATTTAAATTTCATAGTTCAGAGAAAGTGACTGGAGATCCTCCAGAATTAATTGCATACTTTAGACAATTTTTATCTGATTCGGTTGTTCAGGATACATCCTACCACACATATTTATCAATTCAGGATGTTTCGGTTATTGAACCACCGGTAATAACACTCCTGGATTCATCTTATTTATCAATTAGTTTGGCTAAAGGCTTGCGATCTTTGATTATGGTTGATATGGAAGGTTGGGAATTACCTAAAAAAGGCATTATTAGTTCTGCAGAATTAATTTATATCAGTCCTGATTCTGATACATTAACTGGCTATTCAGTTACATCATATCCTTTAAAAATTGAAGGTGATTATTCTCAATTTAAGTCATTCGAAACTGATCCTTACATAGTAGATGTCAATTTCAATTCTTCATCATCTGTTATAGAAAATATATTAAAGATTAATTACCGAAAAATATCCACCGAATTTGGACGTGGTAAGATGACTAATTTTGGATTCAAAATACAACCTAGTAATAATAATGATCCATTTAAAACAGTTCTATTTCATGATTTGAGCAGTAGTGATTCATATCCGGTAATGCGAGTTATATATGTTCATCCTTAGATTAATTATTATTTTATTATTAATGATAAAGATTGTAGTAAGTCAATCTATCTTCAATGCATATGGATTAGGCCTATCACGCACTTCTTATCATACATCTGTGAATGGAGCTGGGAGTATTGGATTAGTGCCCACATTTCATCCCGGTGTATCTATGGATAATCCCGCCACATGGCCTGGATTAAAATTTACTTATATAAGTGGTTCTTTTTCAAACCAGTCAAACGGAATCAAAAATTCCAAAATAACAAACCAAGCAGCTGGGTTTAATAAAATTCAATTTGTAGTACCCATTCGTGATAAGTTTGGATTTGGGATATCAGTAAAACCCATTAATAATCATAATTCTTTTTTTAGTACCGATACAATTTCATTTAATTTTGGAGGAAAGAGCCTACTATCAAATAAAGAATTTCGTTCTGGTGGTGGTATAATGTCAGGATCATTCAGTATTTCTCTTCCCTTAAATAAGAATATGGGTGTGGGAATATCAGTTAATAAGTTGTTTGGCTCATCTCGAGATGAACAATCTTTAGTGCTTAATTCAACTTATTATCGTTTGTTCAATATTCGTTCTTATAGCGGCTCAACATTAAATCTTGATTTTGCAGGTAGGTTGTATGGTGATGAAAAAGTCATGATCTTGGCATTCGCCAGAGTAGGGATGACAAATAAACCTGTTTCAGGAACGCTATATAAATTTGATTTTTATGAAGATACAAATAATAATTATTCATATGATTCAGATGACTATCCAGCTAACGTTGATGTAGATACGATTTCTATAAGAAATATTTACGCGCCGAATAGTTTTAGCTTTGGTTTTAATGTGGGCTTTAAAAATAATCTAAATCTCTTTAGCGAATTTCAATTATGGAATGATGAAGCCACTAACGCTAATTATGCAAGTATTTATAATGATCAGATAGGTAGTAAAACACATATTGGAGGTGGAGTGGTACGTTTTGGTGATATGGGTGCACGCGACTGGCAAGATCAGATCACCTTTCGTTCAGGTTTATATCGAGATAAATATGTTTTAAGACATACTGGGAAAACTCTAATTGAGAATGGTTTATCTATGGGGATTGGTTTTAAATTTGCCGCCACAGGAAATCAGATTGATTTTTCATTTCGATATGGTTCTCGATCAATGAGGAGTAGTCAAAAAGAATTGTTTCAAGAATTTACAATAGGAGTTAGCTTGGGGGATATTTGGTTTCTCAGGAGAAGAGCAAAACAATGAGATTAGATAAATTATTATTTTTTAGTATTTCTTCAATATTTTTGACAATGTGTGCACCGCCTGAGCAGTCCGCTGCAGACTTAAATTATGCAGAACAAGCTCGGAAAGATTCTATAAAGCAAGTTCGTTGTCCTCGTATATTCAGTAGTGCAGCTGAGTTTTATAAAAATCGTGATTGGGAAGCCACCGTTCGCGCATATAATGAATTGACTGAATTGGGTTGTGATAAGGAAAACCCTCAAGAAGTCTACCTTTATTATGCAATAGCCTATGAATACATGGGAAAATATGATAGTTCTGCAACTGTTCTTTTAAAAGGATTAACATTTTTACCGAATAATGTAGATTTGAGGAAACGCCTTGCCTTTGCTTATGAAAAACAAGGTCAAATTAATCTTCATATGGATGAGTTGGATCGTCTTTCTTTCTTGGCACCAGAAGATATTGATATTAAGAATAAACTCGCCAAACTCTATGGTGGGCAGAAACGTTATGATGACCAGATCGCTGTTTTGAAGGATCTTTTAAAAATTCAACCCAATAATGAAGGTGCTCAAAGTGACTTAGCTCAGGCTTATGAAAAAAGTGGTCGTGACCCCTTAGATGTCTATAAGAACAGATTTGATAGCAATCCTGAAAATGTAAGTTATGGTTTAGATTATGCTGATAAACTTATATCAGCTGATCAACCTGATGAAGCAACCATCATTTTGCAAAAAGTTGTGGATGCTGATCCAACAAGTAAAGTTGCTTACCGCAAATTAGCACAGGCATACGATTCTGCAGATAGGCTAAGTGATGCAGCACGTACCTACGAACGATTATTCAAATTAGATCCTCGTGATTTTCGTGTGGCAGTCAAAATCTCAGAAGTCTATATAGAAAACCAGGATTATAGTTCTGCTTTTAATTGGGCAGATAAAGCAGTGACACTTTCTGGTGAAGCTGAAGCATTTGGTGCCAAGGGAAATGTTTACTACAAAGCATTTCAAATTTGTAGAGCCGGTGATATTTCAATTAATGACCGTGTAGTAGCTACGTTGGCTTATAAATTATTTGAAGAGGCTGAATCTAAGGGTTCAACTCGGTATATTCGTTCAAAAGAGTGGCTAAAAGATAATGAAGTTTTATTTGGTAAGGCTCAATGGTTTATGATGGATGCGAATATTAAAAATCAAGGTTATGTAAAAGCATCTAGTACTTGTTATAAATGGGTATCCGAAAAACTTAATAAAGGTAAAGGTTGGTAAATAGTGGTACCAGCAAAAGATGCGTTTTCATTTATTCAAGACGCAGATTCTGAAATATATGATATTTTATTGCGGGAGATAACTAGAGAGGATCAAACTCTAGAATTAATCGCATCTGAAAACTTTGTTTCTTATCCAGTGCTCCAAATGGCTGGTGGCGTTATGACCAATAAATATGCAGAAGGGTACCCTGGTGCCCGATATTATGGCGGTTGTGAACATGTAGACGAAGCTGAAAATTTGGCTCGTGATCGTGCTAAGAAATTGTTTGACTGTGAATATGTTAATGTACAGCCCCATTCTGGATCGCAGGCAAATATGGCTGCACTAATGACATTTTTAAATACAGGTGATACAATCATGGGTTTGGACTTGGCTCACGGTGGTCATTTAAGCCATGGAAGCCCAGTAAATTTTTCGGGTAAATTATATAATGTTGTTTCCTATCAAGTAGATAGGAATACTGGTAGAGTTGATTTTGATTCAGTAAGAAAATCGGCTGTGGAACATAAACCTAAATTGATAATATGTGGAGGTAGTGCCTATCCTCGTTTTATTGAATTTGAAAATTTCAGAGAGATTGCTGATGAAATAGGCGCGTTTCTTATGGCAGATATTGCTCACCCATCAGGACTAGTAGCCGCAGGATTACATCCTTCTCCCATGCCATATTGTGATGTTGTGACAACAACCACACATAAAACACTCCGAGGTCCGCGTGGCGGTATGATTATGTTGGGGAAAGATTTTGAGAATAATTGGGGTACTGTTGCTCCTAAAACGGGCCGTACAAAAATGATTTCTGAATTAATAGATTCTACAGTAATGCCTGGTATTCAAGGTGGACCTCTGATGCATATTATTGCAGCCAAAGCGATTGCATTCGGAGAAGCGCTTCAGCCAGAATTTAAAAAATATGCACAAGACATAATAGATAATGCGCATACTATGAGCGAGGCCTTACTAGAAAAAGACTATCAATTGGTTTCTGGTGGTACAGATACTCATGTGATCCTAATAGACCTTAGTAATAAAGGTGTTTCTGGTAAAGCTGCAGAAAAGACTTTAGAACGTGCGGGAATTACAGTGAATAAAAATATGGTTCCATTTGATAAAAGGAGTCCATTTATAACCAGTGGAATTCGATTGGGTACACCTGCCATTACAACACGAGGTATGGGCAAAGGAGAGATGAAGAAGATCGTTCAATTTATCGATCAGATCTTAAATGATATAGAAAATGATACTATTGTTGAAAATGTAAAATTAGATGTCAAATCCTTGTGCAAATTTTTCCCACTTTATCGTGAATTACACGATTAAGATTTTGCCCAATATCTCTCGACCTTTTATAAAAATATTTTTTAGTTTATTTATATACTCTGGTTTTGCATGTAGCCCAGCCATTGTGATGCTAGACTATAAACCGGAGTGGGCAAAAAGCGCATATAAATACTTTGTTGATCGATCTGAACAAAATATTGAAAAAGATCCAGATGATCATATGAAATTGTTGGATGGTTGTGAATCAATAACTAAGTATGCTTTCGGCTTTATTATGGAAAAAGCGGATCGCATATCAATGAATAATTATAGTGAAGGTAAAATATTGTACTACGATGCCAATAATTATTTTGAACGTGCTGTCAAATACTGTGATCGATCTTTACAGGTCCAATACATAGATTATATAAATTGGCTCAAAGGACAAAATGAAGAAGTCCAGTTATTTAATGAAAAAGATATCCCGTATTTATATTGGACCGCTGCAGGCTATGCCGGGGCAATACTTTCAAGTCGTGGTGATCCTACTTGGGTAATACAATTACCTAAGGTTGGTCTATTATTAGAGTCTGCTCTTGCCTTAAATCCTGATTGGAATAAGGGTGCTTTGTACAATGCCATGATTTCCTATACAATGACTCGTCATGATCCACCACCAAATAAGGTTGAAGTGGCTGAAGAATATTTTAAAAAGGCAATAGAAGCTTCTAATGGCTTAGATTTAGGTCCTTATGTTACAATGGCTGAAAGTGTATGTATTACTAAACAAGATAAAAATAATTTTACTAACTTGTTATATCAAGCATTAAGCATTGATATCAATGGTGACCCAGATTTACGTTTGACTAACTATATCAATCAAAATAGAGCTCAGTGGCTATTGGATAACATCAATGAATTTTTTTATTAACTTATGAAAAAACAATTATTATCAATTCTTATCATATGTTTTCTAACCCAATTCATTTGGGCTAAAAAGATCATAATTAAGATGGCTACACTCGCACCTGAAGGCACTGAATGGCATGGTTTATTAGTTGATTTGGGGCAAAATTGGAAAAATGCCACTAATGGTGAGATTCAATTGAGAATATACCCAGGTGGAGTAGTCGGTGATGAACGAGATATGATTCGAAAAATGCGTATTGGGCAAATCCATGGTGCAGCTATTTCTAATGAAGGAATGACAGAGATTAATCCCTATTTCACCACATTTTATATGCCAATGATGTATCAATCCTATAAGGAAGTGGATTTTGTTCGAGATAAATTAAGTGAAGAATTGTATTCTAAAACTGAGGAAAATGGGTTTAAAATTCTTACTATGGTGGATGTAGGGTGGGTATACTGGTTCTCAACTGAGCCATTGTTCACACCTGAAGACTTAAAAACTCATAAAATATTCACTTGGGCTGGAGACTATAAATCAACTCAACTATATGAAAAACATGGATATCAACCGGTTCCTTTAGCAATGACTGATGTTCTTTCGGCTTTTCAAACCGGACTTGTTACTTCTATTGGGCTAAATCCCATGTATGTTTTAGCACAACAGTTATTTGCAATTGCAGATAATATGTTGAATATGAAATGGGGAAATCTGACTGCGGCTATAATCATAGATTTAAAAACCTGGAACAAAATTGATTCTCAATACCAAGAATCCATGATGGCTATAGCGAAAGCTCTAGGCGACGGATTTCAAGCAAAGAATCGATATGAATCGGATATGGCTGTTGGAGTTATGGAAGAATATGGTTTAAAAGTAAATATTCCTACGTCAGAACAGATTGATGTGTGGCATCAATTAATTGAAGATATGTCTCCTGATTTTCGTGGTACAGTTATAAATGAAAAAGCATTTGATCGACTGATGGTCATAAAAAAAGAAATGGAATCACATTAACTCTTAAACCCTTTTTGTTTATATATAAAATCAAATCCACTGAGAAGGTTGTTGCATTGTTTGTATTCATTGCCCTTGTATCACTTCCAGCAATTGAGGTCATTACAAGGATTTTTGGAACTACAGGTGTAGTGGCGTCTCCAGTATTAGTACAACACTTAACTTTATGGATTGGTTTTTTTGGGGCGGTAGTAGCTGCCCGTAGAAATAGGCTTTTATCTCTTACGACAAAACCATTATTTGACCCTGAAAACAGTATTAATTGGAAAAAATTATTAGGTAAAATAACTACTATTATTATTGTTCTTGCTTTGGCATATGGCAGTTGGGATTTAGTGCAAATTGAAATGGAATACCCTATAAATATTGCTCCATATTTACCACGCTGGGGTGCTCAGATAGTTATGCCATTTGGGTTCTTTCTCATTGCTATTCACATGTTGATAAATAGTTATTCTTCATGGAAGAATAGGTTAATACTTCTTACCGGTGTCATTTTTGTTTTTCTCTTAACATGGTATATTGAACCATTGCAGGAATCATCCATTTTTATGTGGGTAGTAATAATAGCTATTTTATTTTCATTATATAAAGGGGCACCTATTTTCATAGGACTTGGAGGATTAGCAGTTCTTTTTTTCTGGCGTAGTTGGATACCTCTATCTGCTATTCCGGCAGAAACATATCGTATAGTTGTTTCTCCTACATTACCCACAATTCCTTTGTTCACTTTGGCAGGATACATACTTGCAGAAAGCAAGGCTTCTTCCCGGTTAGTCAAATTATTTGGTTCTTCTTTTGGATGGATTCCAGGTGGTACACCCGTGGTACTTGTTTTATTGTGTGGATTCTTTACTGCACTTACCGGTGGTTCTGGCGTAACAATATTAGCACTGGGAGGATTGTTAATGCCTCTATTAATTAAAGAAGGTTATTCAAAATTATTTTCACTTGGACTTATTACTGTTGCTGGTTCATTAGGTTTACTTTTTCCGCCCAGTTTACCAATGATAATTTATGGTGTAACCGCTGGAGTTTCAGTCAAGGCTTTATTTATAGCAGGAATATTACCCGGGTTTATCCGTGTCGCCATGATTGGTGGTTGGGCTATTTGGCAAGGACAAGTGCAATCCATAAAAAGGCGTAAACTTAATTATATAGAGATAAAAAAATCTTTCTTAGAAGCTAAGTGGGAGGCCGTTATTCCATTTTTCATTTTATTTGGTATTTTTGGAGGATTTACTACTTTGGTTGAAACCGCTGCAATGACAGTTGTTTATGTTTTTCTCATAGAAGTATTTGTTCACAAAGATCTTGATTTATCTAATATGAAAACAATATTACTGGATTGTGCTACTCTCATTGGTGGAGTATTAATTATTTTGGGCGTAGCTATGGGACTTACCAGTTATCTAGTGGATGCACAAGTTCCACTTCATCTTTTAGAGTGGGTGAAGTCTGCCATTTCATCCAAGCTTGTATTTTTACTTATTTTAAATCTTTTTCTATTAGCAGTGGGTTGTATGATGGATATTTTTTCGGCAATTATTATTGTGGTTCCTTTGATTGCACCTTTAGGAATCTATTTTGGTATTGACCCAGTCCATTTGGCCATCATCTTTATTGCCAATCTTGAATTGGGTTTTTTAACTCCTCCCGTTGGTATGAACCTCTTTTTATCAGCCTATCGATTTAATGAGGATATGCCTACAATATATAAGTCAACATTGCCATTTTTTATTGTCATGCTGTTAAGTGTTATGGCTATAACTTATATTCCAATTTTATCAACTTGGTATGGAAATTAAATATTTTCTAATACCTTGCCTTGTTTGAGGGTAATTAGTAATTTTTAACTAATTAACAGGAGTGCACATAAAAAATCGCTAACGGTTGAATCGTTTCTCATATTATTAAACACATAATTCCCTATTTGGGGAAAGGACTATTTATGAAACGCATATATTCAATTGTGGCGGCGCTTCTGCTTTTCAGCAGTCCGTCCCTCAATGCACAAAGTGAAGCAGGTTCTATTTTTCTCCTTATTTCGCCAGGTGCACGTGCTGGTGGTATGGGAGAAGCACAGGTTGCTGTCGCGAATGATGCTTACGCCAGTTATTGGAATCCAGCTGGCCTAGCTTTTCAAGAAGGTTCAGAATTGGCCATCATGCATGTAAACTGGCTACCTAATTTGGCTGACGACCTTTATTATGAATTTCTTGGTTTCCGTAAGCAATTTCCTACTTTGGGAACATTAGGAGGCCATTTGATTTATTTGAACCTGGGTGAACAGGTTCGTATGGATGAATACGCCCAATATCAAGGTAAATTCACATCTTATATGATGGCAGCAGCTGTTTCTTATAGTACCAAGTTATCATCTTCTTCATCTTTCGGGATAAATGCAAAACTTTCTTATCAGCATTTGGTTGAGTTAGGTACGGGATCTGAGAAAGGAAAGGGTACATCAACTGATTTTGGATTTGACTTGGGTTATATGAAGAAAGGCTGGCTCACTCCTAGAATGGATCTAGGTATTACTATGACTAATATTGGTCCAAAGGTATCATTTATCGATCCAGACCAAGCTGATCCACAACCAACAAATCTGACTTTCGGATTTGCGTACGAAGTATTTAAAAACACAAATAATAGCTTTAAAGTTGTTTACGATGTAGACAAACTATTAGTGGCATCTTATCCTGATATGGATTGGGATGGGGATGGACTAGTAGGAGGTTTTAACAGTGATGGCAATGAAAGTGCAAAAAATAATAATTATAACCAAAATGGTAAATTAGAAGTGGCCCATAAGGACCCGCTTTATAAGGCCATATTTACTTCATGGGTCGATGATTGGCTACTGGGTGGAGATATAGATCGATCACCTGCTGGTGAGGATTCAGACCGAAAAATTGGAGGGTGGGAATGGGCTGGGGATGCAAACGATAATGGTAAACGTGATCCAGAGGAAATGGTTAATACGTTCAAAGAGTATGGTGCCAAATTTGGGGATACGAATTGGGGTGATTATAACGAATGGGGGCAAAAAGAAGTAGGTTCCGCAAATGATCGTTCAATTCAAGATGAATTGGATAAACTGGTTCATAACTTTGGTATGGAATACTGGTATTCTACTTATTTTGCATTAAGGGGTGGTTATTATTTTGATAAAACGGGTAAAATTTCTAACCCCACTTTTGGTGTAGGTTTACGATTTTCAAATTATGGATTTGATTTTGGTTATACATCTGGAGAACCTGGTCACCCATTGACCAATACCATGCGGTTTTCCATGAATGTTCTATTCTAGCTTTCTTGATGAACAAGTTCTTCATCCGCAGATGGGTAGGGGCCTTTCTGATTTTTATCTTTGTGCCTATTGATGCTCAGGTGACTGGAGATTTGAAAGTAGCTTTTATCCGTGTTTCTTTTCCAGTGCAAGATTATGCCGGTATATCAGGGAATGGTGATTTTCTATATGATTCAAATCCAATTGTATGCGGTGAATACACCATTGATCCTCCACCGCACGATAAAAAATATTTTCAATCCCATCTTGTAGCAGTTAATAATTATTATCGTTCTATTTCTTATGGAAAGTTCGGCTTGGATTTAGAAAATTCAACAGTTTATCCTATTGATAATCAATCTGCTTATAAACTGCAGATACCTATGAATTATTATAATGAGATTGATAAAGATTCAGATCATGAAAAACGAATTACAGAATTGCTCAAAGATGCATTGAATAGTGCATATGAAATCGATCGGATTAATTTTGATCATTATGATCTAATTGTTATTGCCCATCCAGGCGTAGGTCAGGATTTCAAATTGCCTTTTTTAGATCCAACACCTGAGGATATTCCATCCACGTTTATAGATAAAAAAATGATTAATACTCATTTAGGTGGTCCAATTACTATTGGAAATGCAACAGTATCACAGGCTGTAATTATTCCAGAAACGCAAAACCATCTTTATTATGATGAGTCAATATTTAGTCAATTATCAAACCCATGTGATGTTCAATACAGTATTACTGGAACTTTAGCTATGATGATTGGTTTTGGCGTGGGCCTACCACCATTGTGGGATATACAATCTGGTCAGTCTGGCGTGGGTGTTTTTGGATTAATGGATCAAGGATCAAACAACGGTAGAGGAATTATTCCTGCACCTCCAGACGCTTGGACAAGCATATATGCAGGTTGGTCAACAACTTTAATAATTCCATCTTTTAGCAAGGTTGAATTAATAAATAACACGCAAAATCAGATTGCCAAGATTCCAATCAGTCAGAATGAATATTTTCTAATCGAAAATCGTAGTAACTGGTTTCGAGAAAATGTAAGTATTGATTCTGCTAGATATGTTGTTTGGGAAAAGACAAATACTTATCCAGAATTTATTAATGTTCTAATCGATTCTGTTGGAGTAAAAAAGAACGAATATGGAGTTATTACTGAGATTCCAAATTATAATTTGGGATTGCCTGCTTCGGGATTATTAATCTGGCATATTGATGAACAAAAGATACATAAAGGTATGGGTTCATTTTCAATTAATTCTGATCGTAACCATCGAGGGATAGATCTAGAAGAAGCAGATGGGGCTCAAGATATAGGATATGTATCTAATTTATTTACAGACCCATCTTCTGGTTATTGGGGTGATATGTGGTTTTCAGACAATCAAGAATACTACCGTGCAAATGCAGATGGGCATATGAACTTTTCTACATTTTCTTATCCTAATACAAAATCTAATTCTGGTGCCAATTCAGGAATTAAAATAAACAAAATTTCCAAAGTTGGAGAAAAGATGTCTTTTGAATATTCTTCAAGTTATAACGTTTCTAATATTAATGATATTAACAAATCAATCATTTTTCAATGGGATGTAGATAATGATGGTGATCTTGATTTCCTGGGTGAAGGAGATTCACTTTGGTGGGGAGATGATTTGAATAACATAAATTCTTTTTATAAAACTACTAAAGATAATTACCAGATTTGCGTTGCTCAAAATTCTGATCCAGTAGCTCTAGCTATCGTAAGTGAAAGTGAAAATAATTACCTATTTGAATGGTTTGAGTTTGATCATAATACGAATGACTTTGTTCTAAAATGGATAAACAAAAAAGAGAATTCTGAATCAATAAAATTGATGAAAGCAGACGGTGATAAAGAACAAATATTAGTTCAGCACAAAAAATCCTTTTTTATAGTAGATAAAAAAGAAATGATTGAAATAGATGTAAAAGAAAATGACTTTCCATATCAATCAAAATTTGGTCCTTCTACCATATTTTATGATGATAGAATCGAAATAAATGAATCATCGATCCAATATGGTAATTATAAATCTATTACTCTGATAGATTTGGAAAATGATGGTCATACTGAAATAATAGCCTTAGATAGTGAAGGAAATATTCATGCCTTCGATCAAAACTTATACTCGAAGAGTGGATTCCCTGTATCAACAAGTGCAATAGGAACGATTTTGTCCATGGATTTACTAGGTGATGATGATCGAGAGCTAATCTACCAACGTGAGGATGGCGCAATATCAATTTTAAGTTCTGATGGAGATGAACTTGATCAGATTATGTTAGAGAATCAATTGGTGGGGCTGGGCTCTTATTCTGGCAAGCATGTAATAATAACAAAAAAGATGGTTATCTTTTTTAAAGACGATCTCGATGGGGAAACCAATGAATGGAATTATACTTACTCGACATCGGACAATTCACGTTACTTAAATACCAAACCACCATCAGAACAACAGTTTATAATTAATTGGGATCAGACATATGCTTACCCTAATCCAGCTTATGGAAATAAAATAATTTATAGAATTGAAGTAAGTATGGCAGAATTAGTAGAAATTAATATTTTTGATATTGCTGGGTTTACAGTTAAATCTTTGAACCAGGAAACAATAATATCAAAAGTTTCTTTAGCTGATGATATTGCTTCATCTATAAGAGGTGTGATTGAAATACCATGGGATGTGTCGAAAATTGAGTCTGGTGTTTACCTTGCAAAAATTGTAGTAACCAATAAAGGTAAATCAGAAAGTAAAATTGTCAAAGTGGGTGTTATAAAGTGAGAGTGATTGCCATCATAGTATCGATTTCTTTCATCATAGGACAAGCTAGATACAACCATCCGGAATTGGAATGGCAGACCATTGAAACTGAACATTTCAGGATCCATTTTTATACTGATACGGAGTATTCCGCCAGGGAGGGTGCCTACGTAGCGGAATTGATTTATCCTCTTGTTACTAAACTATATGATTATGAACCATTTGATAAGACCGATATAGTTTTCACTGATGTGGATGATATTTCAAATGGAGCTGCCTATTTTTACGATAATAAGATAATCATTTGGACTAGTCCATTAGACTTTGAACTCCGTGGATCTCACCGTTGGCTTCAAAATGTGATTACGCACGAGTTTACTCATATTGTTTCTATGGGGCGGGCGCAAAAATTTGGAAAATCCATCCCGGGTGGATATTTCCAATGGATTGGATATGAGGTAGAGAAACGTCCAGATGTACTCTATGGTTATCCTAACACATTGGTAAGCTATCCAATTCCAGGAACAGTGGTCCCTCCGTGGCTTGCAGAAGGGGCAGCGCAATATATGTATCCAGGTGCAGATTGGGATAATTGGGACAGCATAAGAGATATGATCCTCCGTGACCGTGTCTTAAATGATAAAATGCTTAATTGGAGAGAAATAAATACATTTGGAAAAAGTGGTATTGGGAATGAGTCTGTTTATAATACCGGGTTTGCTTTAACACGGTATTTGGCACTTAAGCATGGGCCTGATGTTTTGAAAAAAATTATGGAATCTTTAAGTAAACCAACGAATTATTCCATTAATAAAGCTATCAAAGAAGCAACGGGAACAAGTGGAATCGAAATTTATAATGATTTTGCAAATGTACTTGAGTCCAGGTACGAAACTTTAACTCATACAGTATTGGAGAATAAATATAAAGGAAGAGTAATTCATGAGGAGGGGACAGCTAATTTATACCCAACTTGGAATCAAAATGGAAGTAAGATTGCCTATATTTCTAATCAGGATCACGATTATTTTGGAAACATGGATTTGTTTATTTATGATATAAAAAAACAATCTTCTAAAAAGATTGTTAAGGGTGTCTATTCTAAACCAACATGGAATGACAATAAGTTATATTATTCAAAAAAACCAAAACGCCCTAATAAGGAAGGGTCAAAGTATTATGATCTATATGAATACGACTTAGAATTGAAAAAGGAGTGGCAGATTACAAGAAATCAGCGTGCATTTTCACCAGTTTATTCCTCAAAAGGAAATGCATTGTTTTATTTGTCAACTTATGATGGTACTCAAAATATTTACAAGATTAATCTTAACTTAAAGACTACAGAAAAATTAACAAACTTTTCAAATAAAGAAATTATAAGTGGATTAAGCTACGATGAATCACATGAACGTCTCATTTATGATATTACGATAAATCATTTCCGTAATATCTATTATTTAAGTTTAACTGATAGCACATCAGGGGTAGTATTAAAAAATCATCTTTGGGATAAACGGCAGAGTGATTTTTCGTATAATGGGATGGTTTATAGTGATGATCGTTCAGGGATATTTAATCTTTATTTCATTGGAAGAGATACCCAGGGCTACTTAACTAACGTTCCTGGTGGTGCATTCATGGCAGATATACATGAAAACGGAAAAGTAGTTTTTTCATTGTTCGAAAATGGACGCTACAAAATTTCTTTGCTTGATTCATTTACCTTTATAGATGATGCGCAAGTTGGTTATTCTCCCCAATACTTTCAACGAAATAAGAATTTATCAAAACCCATAATAAATATAATTAAAAGGAAATCAGCGAAATATGAGGATCATTTTCCACCTATGTTTGCAATGCCTCGTATGACAATAGACTATAGAACTTTTAAACCAGGTATTTATTTTTATTCGTCAGAAATATTAGATAAAGTCGCCGTCACGGGTGGTGCATCTATCAATCGATCAAAAGACTTGGACCTATTTTTTCTTTTTGAATACAGACACCTTTATCCAACTCTTTTTATGGAAATGTTTTACTTTACCAGAAATATTGATGAAAGAACTATGTATTCAGTCTATAATTTGGATAACAATCTTAAGTTTCGCCTTATTGAGTTTAGAGGAGGAGTTAATATTCCATTCTATGGAACCGAATTTGAATTGTACAGTGGTTGGTCGCAATACCGGGCATCTATTAAGGAGCAGGTTTTAGGAAAACCGGAAATCCAAACGGGTTTTGGATATGATTATTTCCGTGGAAAAAAGCTTGGATTGAAATGGGGACTAAGTCAATTCAAACGTCGAATTGATCAAAATATCAATCCTGTAGGGTATAAAATAAATTTAAAGTTAACTAAGGAATGGAATCAATTTATTGATGATTTGGATTTATCCGAATCAGGGACACTTATTTCAAATTTCAATAATCATAATTTGCTCCGAGCAGAAATTAATGGTGTTTATTTATGGGAGATTCCTAGAAGTAATCGTTGGACAATTTCACTTGGTGGTAAGACTGGATGGATATCAAATACTAAAGCCGATTCATTCTTTCACTTTTTTGCTGGCGGAATACCTGGTCTGAAAGGATATCCATTTTATGCGCTTGAAGGAACTAATATGGTTATTGGGGAAGTAGGATTACGAATACCAATATTTAGAGAAAAACATATTCCTGTTGGATGGTTTACATTGCAGAATGTTACTGTGGGTTTTCTTGGACAAATAGGTGATGCATGGAACAATAATTTAACAAAATTTGATTCCAAAAAATCCACAGGGTTGGAATTTAGACTAGCAGGAAATTCTTTTTATAATTATCCAACATCCATTGGTTTAGAAATTCATCGTGGGTTAGATAAATTTGAAATGGACATTGGCGATGGTAAGCCTATTACATACGGTGGTGAGAATCGTTTCTACTTATCCGTATTATTTGGATTCTAGTATGAGGAAAATATTATTATTTAACATTCTTCTATCTATTGGACTAGCACAATTCAATCCTTATGATTTAAATAATTACACTGTTCAAAGAGATTCGGTAAGTATCCCATTACCGGCAAAAGCAATGTTTAAATCATTATTGATTCCTGGATGGGGGCAGTTTCATAATAAAGATAATTGGTGGAAGGCGATTATCTTTGCTGGTGTTGAAACTCTAGGTATTATCTCGGCAGTAAATTTTGAAAATAAAGCAGAAAGAATCCGTCGCGATTTTGAAGCTTTTGGAGATAAACACTGGGCACTTGAGAGATGGTATAAGAATACGCAAAAGATCTTTCCTGATAGTTGGTATAATACTATAATAGGGACTCATAAACTGAGTTTGAAAATAAATGGGAATTATTATTTTTCAGACAAGTTAACGGATTTAATAAAATCTTACACGTGGACAGAGATTACTGTGATTCGTGACAGGAATTTTTATGAGAATATTGGCAAATATGATCAGTTCGTTGGTGGGTGGGATGATGTATATGATGATCCTTTTGACAGTGAGGGAAGTTGGTACACAATAAAAAAAGGAAACGTAGAATCAATTATTCTTACTGAACAGAAAAATCATTATAGGAGTCTTAGACATGATAGCAATATTTTGAAACATTATTCAAAGTATTCCGTTTCGGCAGTGATGTTTAATCATTTAGCTAGTGCATTAGAAGCTGCTTACACTGCGAACAAAAAAGATAAAAACCTACCCAAGTTTGGTTTGAATTACGATCCGTTAAATAAGTGGGGAGTAGGAGGTGTGCAAATCACCTATGCGTGGTAAATTCACTGCTCAAAATTTTATGGAAAGAAATATTTTAATGCGAATTGTAGTCACCATACTTTTATGCACTTTTTTGATAATTACTGGATGTGCGGGGAAAAAAGGTATTCAGAATATTGATTATGAATTAGAATTTGAAAAAGGTAAAAAGGCTTTATCTAAAAAAAAATATATCAGGGCTCAAAACCATTTTAACACCGTAGTAATTGGTGCTTCGCATACAGAACTAGGAGATGATGCTTTATTTTTTTTAGGAGAATCACATTATTTAACTAAAGAATATCTGCTAGCGATTGCTGAGTATGATCGATTAATCCGGCGAATGCCATTTAGTCCTTATGTTGAGCGAACTAGATACCGTATCTGCCAGGCATATTTGATAATGTCTCCAAAATTTTTTAATGATCAGACCTACAGTGAAAAAGCACTAGAGAAGTTACAAGAATTCATTGATGATTATCCTAACTCGGACAATCGATTGAAAGCACAGGAAGATATTCTTATCTTACGAGAAAAGTTATCTCAAAAAGCCTATGAATCTGGTGTGCTGTATATGAAGATGGAAGAATATAGTGCAGCAATTCTTGCGTTTAAGCAGGTTATTAAATTGTATTATGATACAGATTTTATTGAATTGGCCCATATGAAAACTATTGCTTGCCATATTTACCGTAGTGATTTTGATGAAGCTCGTACCTATTACAATGAAAAACGAGCTGATATAGAAAAAATCAAGATGGATGATCTAGTGGACCAGTGGTTTGTGCAAAAGCGTGTATTTGACAGAATTGAACTACAATGAAAACCTGTCTTTTTAGTGGTACATTCGATCCGCCACATTTTGGACACTTAATTGTAGCCCAAACTATTTTTGAAGCAGAGCACTTTGATCAAATTGTTTTTGTTCCTGCTAATATCCCTCCTCATAAAATGGAAAGTAAAATATCTTCAGTTGATTTACGAATAGAAATGCTAAAAATTGCAACAAAAGATAATCCCAATTTTTTTATTTCTGATATTGACATCAAACGCGGTGGAATTTCTTATTCATTGGATTCAATTCGTTTATTTAAAAAAGAAGTAGAGATTGAAACAAAGGACTTGTACTACCTCATTGGAAGTGATTCACTAAAGCAATTTCATACTTGGAAAAATCCCAAGGAGATTCTTGAAGAATGTCGTTTGATTGTTGCAATACGTCCTGGTTTTAGACCTAGTGATATTCCAAACTGGATACTGGCAAAAATTCAATTTGCTAATATTCCTAGAATTGAAATATCATCTACTCAGATACGAGAGAGATGGGTTGATGATAAAACTATTCGTTACATGGTTACCCAGCCTGTTTGGGAGTTTATTAACGAACATAAAATATATTAAGCTCATGCTGATAAATATTATTTATCTCATTATAGGATCTACTATGCTTTACTATGGCGCAGAGTGGATCGTTAAAGGTGCTGCCAATATTTCTAAACGCCTGGGGATTTCTTCACTAGTTATTGGCCTCACAGTAGTTGCATTTGGTACATCACTACCAGAATTGATTGTAAGTATTATTGCTGCTCTGGAAGGTAGCTCTGCCATTGCCGTAGGTAACGTGGTTGGTTCTAATGTTGCAAATGTTGGTTTGGTTTTAGGTCTTAGTTCACTAATCTTTCCTATTATAATTAATTACGACCATTTAAAAAGAGATTTACTGATATATCTGGGAACCTGTGCTTTATTTATTCTTTTTGCTTTTGATGGGCGTATAAGCCAATTTGAAGGAGCTATCTTTTTTATTAGTCTCATATTTTACATTCTTCTTTGTATTAAAAGTCCAACATTTGATAATAAAGAATCAGAGCCGATTATTAATGGAAAAATAGCAAAGTTAATTGCTTATGTTGTTGGAGGAATTATTTTATTGGCCTATGGTGCAGACCTTTTTGTAGATGGAGCTATATTCCTAGCACGTTATCTTGGTGTATCTGAAGTTGTGATTGGAATGAGTGTAGTAGCTTTTGGTACATCAGTACCAGAACTCGCTACGTCAGTTATGGCAGCATTTCGTCGTGAAAGTGCAATTTCTGTAGGTAATATTATCGGCTCTAATATCTTTAATATTCTATCTGTTTTAGGAATCGCATCTATTATTCAACCTCTAGATTCACCTCCTCATATCATGAAAAAAGAAGTAGTCTTTATGGTGGCATACGCTATTTCTATGATTCTTATTGGCAAATTGCCCCAACCTATTAGTAAAGTCACTTCAGCTATTCTGATTTCCGGATATTTATTTTTTATTTATATGCTGTTTTAACCTCGATCATTTCAGATTAGATTAATGCTATGATTCAGTTTGATAACGTTTCTTATTCCTACAAAAAAGGAGGCGGTGTGTCAAATGTGAACCTATCCCTGGAAGATGATGAATATGTGTTCCTCATTGGACCAACAGGTTCTGGTAAAACGACACTGCTTCGATTGGCATATATGGAGCTAATGCCGCAAGTAGGAAAAGTGAAAATTGATAAATATAATTCCAATAAGATTAAACCCAGGAAAATTCCATATTTACGGCGAAAAATAGGAATGGTCTTCCAAAATTATCATTTACTGAATGATCGTAATTTGTTTGAGAATATCGCTTTACCACTTCACGTTATAGGATTTGAAAAGGATGAAATTATCGATCGAGTCACAGAATCTTTAGAGGAAATTGGTTTAGTTGGTAAAGAGGAACATTTTCCGGAAGAATTATCTGGAGGTGAACAGCAGCGTGCTTGTGTGGCACGGGCCTTGGTAAAAGATCCCGATATTATTCTAGCTGATGAACCGACTGGAAATTTGGACCCAGTTACATCTTTTGAATTAATTAAATTATTAGAGGAAGTTAACAGAGAAGGAACAGCGATTCTGATGGCTTCTCATAATTATAATTTGATAAAAGGGCGTGGTCATCGCATTATTGAGATTCAAAATGGAATTATTAGGAAATCTTGATGGATAAAATAATATTTTTATTCTCAGAGGGTCTGAAGAATCTGTGGCGACATAAACTTACAGCTTTTACAGCTATTTTCTCTACATTTTTAACCTTAATAGTGGCTGGGTCATTAATTATCGCAAGCGAAAATACAAATAAGGTGATCGAATACTTGAGAGATAAGTATAAGATTGAAGTATTTTTTAAAAAGGATGTTTCTGATAAGCGCTTAGGCGAAATAATTAAAGAATTCAAATTGATACGCGGAGTTCGTTCAATAACTATTATTACCAAAGGGGATGCAGAAAAGATATTCAAATCTCAATTTGGTGAAGATATATTGGAGATTTTAGGTTATAACCCGCTACCAGCAAGTTGCGTCTTGAATGTGGTAAAAAAACAAGCGAATAGATTAAATATAAGGCCAATAATTGATCAGCTGCGAAAATTTCCTGAAGTGGATGAAGTGAGCTATCAAGGAAGGTTAATTTCTCGGATCGAATCCTATTATGAAAAATTTGTTAAATTAATGACCGGTTTATTAATATTGGTACTGGTGGTTTCAGTGTTTATAATTTCCAATACGGTTCGTCTGACTATTTATGCTAAAAAAGAATTGATTCAGTCACTTCAATTGATAGGTGCAACTAACGTTTTTGTAAAAGCACCTTTTATAATTGAAGGCGTATTTCACGGATTGATAGGAGCAGCCTTAGCATCTTTGTTACTTATTAGCGGTTTAAACTTTGGATCAAAAATAATATATTCAGTTGCCGAGATTCAACTTGAGTACAATGCATTATTCCTTGTTTCTCTTTTAGGTTTAATTGGTATTCTTATCAGTTTCATTGGAAGTAGTCGAGCTATATCGCGATTTTTAAAGTAGTTTTCAATAGATTACTTCCTTGACTAGTGAATTTTAAATCATCTAATTTTTCAACTTATGTCACTACAAAATATTCAAAATATGACTGATAGAGAAGTTGCCATTCTCACGGCGGTTATCGAAGGTTACATTGAAAATGGTACGCCAATTTCCTCAAGTTATTTAGAAATGAATTGCAATCTGAATGTTTCATCTGCGACAATCCGAAATGGAATGGCCTTACTTGAGGAGAAAGGATTTCTTACTCACCTTCATACATCTGGTGGTCGAGTTCCTACAGATTTAGGATATCGCTTTTATGTAAATTCGATTAAATCGATTCGTTCTTTGGATAAATCAGTTACAAAAGATATTGAGAATGAACTCTTAACAATATCTAATAATGTTGATGAACTTTTGAATGCCACAGCACTTATGTTATCTAGAGTAAGTCACATGTTTAGCGTTGTAACTATTTCAGGATATCAGAAAAGTATTCTTACGGATATTGAATTGGTCTCGATACAAGGTGATCGCGTGATGCTCGTACTAGCATTGGATACAGGGATTGTCAAATCCATTGTTTTAAACCTTGATATAGTTATTGATTCAAAGCTGATTATAAAGACCACACAATTATTAAAAGATCGTCTTATAGGCCTTTCTTTAAAAGAAATTCAAAACTCAATCATTTATAGATTGAAAGATACAGAAATATTTGCTCATGAATTGGTACAGATTTTAGTTAATGAACGGTCAGATTATTTTACTATCGATAGAAATAAATCAATTTACACTTCATCTACAGATATATTACTTATCCAGCCAGAATTTCAAAATCTATCTAGTTTTCAACGTCTATTACCTGCCTTGGATAAATCATTCCTAAACAAATATTTTAAAGATAATTTCACTTTCCATTCAGAATCCACATTAATTGGTAAAGAGAATGGGGATGAACGATTGGATGAATGTGCTATAATTACCACCCATTTTGAAAGTGGCATGATAAAAGGAAGGATAGGTGTATTAGGCCCAAAACGAATTTCTTACATGTCAATGCATTCCATTCTAGATAAATTTACGGAGATAATAAAAAGTGCCATTTAAAGATAAATCGACTAAAGAATCTGCAAAGAAAAAACCACCTAAAAAGTCACCAATTTTGAAACTAAAAGATGAGATTAAATCGATGAAATCAGAGGTAGATATTCAAAAAGACAAATATTTACGTTTGAAAGCCGAGTTCGATAATTACCGTCGTCGAAAAGAAAGAGATACTGTAGATCTATTAAAATATGATGGTGAATCTGTAATCAAGCGGTTTATTACTGTATTGGATGATCTTGATCGCTTAGAGAAGGCATCTGCTGATAAAGGTAAAATGAATAAAGAAAAGCTACATGAGGGTATCGAATTGATTCTTAATAAGATTAACAAACAATTTGATGAAATTGATATAAAGTCTTTTACTAATCCTGGTGAGGTTCTAGACCCTGAACTCCATGATGCTCTTATGACACGCTCAGAAGATGGAAAAGCTGAAAATGAAATATTGGAAGTATTTGAAAAGGGATATCGTTATAAAGACCGTGTTATTCGTCATGCTAAAGTGGTTGTAAACCAAACTCCAGCATGAGAGATCTATATGATATAATAGGTGTTGAAAAAAACTCATCTGCCAAAGAAATAAAAAAGTCATATCGTAAAATCGCTATGAAGTATCATCCAGATAAAAATCCTGGAGATAAGGAAGCTGAACAAAAATTTAAGGAAGCAGCAGAAGCATACTCTGTTTTATCGGATGATCAAAAAAGAGGTCAGTATGACCAATTTGGTCATGCTGGTGTTGGTATGGGTGATGCATCTGGTCGTGGTGGATTTCATGGTGCTATGTCAATGGAGGATATTTTTAGCAGTTTTGGTGATATTTTTGGAGGAGACTTTGATCCTTTTGGTGGAATTTTTGGTAGTGGTGGTGGAAGAAGGCGCCAGGTAAAAAAAGCACGCGACCTAAAAGTTAGTCTTGAATTAGAATATACGGATATTGTTAAAGGTACTGATAAGACAATTAAAATCAAACGCCATGAAACTTGCGAAACATGTAAGGGCAGTGGTGCTCAATCTGGTACTATGCCAACTTCATGCCGTCAGTGTAGTGGCTCTGGACAGATCCGACAAATGTCTCAGTCTTTTTTTGGTCAATCAGTAACAGTGCGTGAATGTCCTGTGTGTAATGGATCTGGGGAAATGATTGAAAACCCATGCCGCACCTGTGGTGGAAATGGTATTCAGAAAAAATCAGTTGAGATTAAAGTAAAGGTGCCACCCGGTGTAGCTGAAGGAAATTATATGACTTTAAACGGTCAAGGCAATAAAGGTCCAAAAGGATATGAATCAGGGGACTTGATTATATTTTTTGAAGAAAAAGAGCATCCTGTTTTTACGCGAAATAGTGATGACGTAATAACTGAAGCGAAAATTCAAATCCAACAAGCTGCTTTGGGTGTTTCTTTAGAAGTACCTACTCTTGAAGGAAAAGCTAAACTTAAAATACCGTCAGGTATACAATCTGGACAAATATTGCGTATGCGGGGTAAAGGTTTTCCGAAAGTGCGAGGTTCTTCACGAGGGGACCAGTTAGTAAGGGTTCAAGTAGTTACACCTAAGTCTTTATCTAAGAAACAGAAGAAATTATTAGAAGAATTATCAAGTTTAAATGGAGAGCCTGAAGCTACATTTACAAGAGTAGACTTGGACTAATGTTTTTATTATCAGAAAAAACTGAAGTGAAAAGAATATAAATCAAATTGTAAAAAGTGTTAATATCAGGACTTCTACAAACCGAATTTGATTTCAATTTCTTGTATATAGACTTTCACAATGGGTTGAGTCATTATTAATCGGGAAGATTTTCGATTTATAATTTGGTTGAAGATTTAATGAAGCTAGGGTAATAAACCCTTAATCATTTGGGAAAAATAAAACATTTATAAAGACTGAGGTTAAATCTTAATGTCTGACTATAATCAATCAGAACTATCAAATCAACGTAAGAAATATTCCGATATTCTTGAATTGGTAATTGTGTTTTCTTTTTTATTCCTAATTATCAGTATATATGTGCCTCGGGCTATTTGGGATGAAGAAGAATTGTATGAAAATCAAAGCCATTTTCATATGGAAAATATGTACGATGTCCAGAACTTTTATAAATCCATAACGGGTGAATATGATCCTGATGGACTATGGGCAACTGATGTAGTTAATTCAGTCCGTGATTCATTGACAGGAGATTCTACATATCTTGGAGAACAATCCATAACACTTGGAAATAAATCATTTATGGTTAATGTTCCCAAAGGGTATGATATTGAATTTGATACGACCTTTGGTTTCCCTATGACCCGTCGTGATACAATTTTTGATACAACCGCAACTATCGTTATGTATTCTGAAGACTTATCCCGAAATGATACGTCATATGTTCAAAAGAAACGGTTAACTATGTTTATGAGCGATTCAAACTTTATTGCGTTGCTGGACGAGGTTCCAACTAAACGAGTTGAAGTTGTAAGTTATTATGATTCATATATGCCTGATTCTGTCATGTATTTTTGCCCGGTTACAGATAAACCCTATCTTATATCTCTATCAGATGAAGGGAATGCCGTTCGTGTTGATAGTCCAATTGAAGAAACTGTTGTGAGAAAACGATATACAATTTTTGCATTCAAAGCAGATAATCATGGTTTCATTGATGATGGTACAAAAAGTTGGGATAGGTAATATTCTATAAGTGATCTATCTTGCGATATCGGATACTCATCTTTTATGTTCACAATGGATAAATAAAGATGGACAACCTTTTCTTACATCCGTTTCGTATAAAGCACTTTCCCGTTCACTAAACTATCTAAAACAGGCTGAGAATGAGATAGTATCTGTAATTAATGCTGGTTTACATCTTATTCGTGAAGATATTTCATTTGAAGGCGAACAGGTTTTTGTTACCATTCCAGATTCATTCTCTCAATCTTCCTTGGTGTCGTATGACCAGGATATGACAGATAATGATGGCTGGGCTTTTGCACGATGGACCATTCAACAAAGATGGCCTAGTGATTCAAAATACGAATATTTTGGGCGATCTTTTGAAAAATCTTCACGTCATGTTTATGCTATCCGAATTCCAATAGTTTTTACTGAGCCAATCAAGATGGCTGTACGAGAATTGGGTGGTGAGGCCATTTGGATGGGTACTGAATCAAGTACATTCTTCGGATTAAATCCGGATCAAAAATCTACTATAATCTATATTAATAATAATGGATATCAATATTATCATTATTCTCAATCAATTTTCCAAAACGGTACTGCTCGTTATTTGAAAGACACCTGGAAATTACATGCTACAAATGGATCATCGAATGTAAAGGATGTTTTTAAAGGCAATCTTATAGCGATTGGAAAATTATCTGAAAGACGTAAAACTCATTTTAAGAGGTACGGCGTAAAACAATTTATCTCCATGGCAGGTGTAAATATGGAAGGTAATATTTTACCTAAAGATCTAAAAGAAGAAGACCTATATGTTTTTACAGCCATTGCTACTGGATTAGTTAAAGGTGTGGCACTTAATTTTTTTGATCAACCTGGAATACAACCTTTTGAATATGATAAAACAGAAGTACTTAATAAGCCCAAAACATTAAAACCACCAATTAAGAAGGCTAAAAAAGTTAAGAGACCTAAGAAAATGAAAAAAAATGGAAAAGGTCTTCAAATCATTTTATACTTTTTCTTTTTCGCTGTTATTGGCACGATGTTGATATATGACAAAAAGCCAGAGTTATTTGAAAATATTATTCCTAAAGTAAAGTTTAAAGAGCCCAAAATACCAGAGGTTAAAATACCTGGACCAAAATCACTTACTGATACTATACTGATTTCCAAGAAGCGTATTCCCAATTTTGCACTTAAATCTCAAAGCTTAATATCTGCGGCTCTTCAAACATTAACACTTAGTGATAGCCATCAAATCAAATTACTTTCTATGAGTGAAGGGAGTATGGACTTGGTATTGCTTGGCAATAAAACAATTGATTTGCCAATCGATTCTATCGGAGATGTCTTAAATATATCCCTAAGACAAATAGCAGGTCAAAACCAGTTTGAACAGGGTTATTTGGTTCAATATTATGATGCAGAACCTTTACCTGTACAAGATAGCCAAACTATAGAATCATTCGAGAAATATTTGGAGGATATACAATATTCATTTTTAAAAGTTTTGGATCCAATTGAAAGGGGAGACCAATATCAGATTCCGGTGATAGTTCATGTGAGTAGTGATAATTATATCCAATCCTTATTAAACCATATTAGTGTTAGTGGTAATAATATTGCTTTAGAAAAATTTGTTTATAAAGGCGATTCTGAATCGTTGAATCAGTCGGCTGTATTCTATTTATCTATTTATCTGAATTCAAAACCTATATCTCAGGAATAACCTATGCAGATACATGCAGGCCAATATAAAGGCCGCCGCGTTAAAACGGTTAAGAATTCACCATATCGTCCTACTACATCACTTGTTAGAAAAAGTCTATTTGATATTCTTGGAGATATCTCAGGTAAACACGTATTAGATCTATTTGCAGGATCTGGAATTATTGGCTTTGAAGCTGGGAGTAGGGGAGCAGGATCAATTACTTTTGTAGAATCGAGCTTGCGAGTGAACTCCTTACTTAAAATGAATGGCGCTCTATTTACCCATACAAAATTCAATTATGTAAGACAGGATGTACTCAGATTTCTAGGCACATGTGGTAAATACGATATTATTTTCGCTGACCCACCTTATAGCTATGAAAAGGATGAATTTATCTATCTTGCAATTTCACATCTTAAAGAGAATGGCGTTTTAATACTTGAATCTTCGCCTCTAGAATTCTCAATTTCACCCCAGAGAGTAAAGGAGTATGGGGATACTCAGCTAACATTTTGGAATAATAAGTCATGAGAATTGTAATATATCCAGGTACGTTTGATCCCATTCACAGTGGACATATAGATATTGCGGAGCGAGCATCCACCTTATTTGATAAGTTAATATTTGCCGTAGCTGTAAATGCTGACAAAAAACCATTATTTACTCCAAAAGAACGGATTGAAATGATCATAGAAGCTATGGGACATGTACAGAATGTTGAAGCTTTTGCTACAGAAGGTTTGGTTGCAGACTTTGCTCGTCGACATAAAGCGGTGGCGTTAATTCGAGGATTACGCCATGTATCTGATTTTGAATTTGAATTTCAAATGGCCACAATGAATCATCATTTAAATTCTGAAGTATCCACACTTCTTATGGTAACATCAGAAAAATATATTCACTTGAATTCAAGTGTGGTTAAAGATGTTGCAAGGCTTAAAGGAAATATATCCAATTTTGTTCCATCCAATGTGATGGAAAAGTTAAAAGAAAAATTCAATCTCAACTGATTTACTTAACTTTCGCTAACTTTAGCGAAAGTAATACTCCTCTATTTTTGTTAAATTGTTAGACTGTTTTTTTGTTATAAATAGGAACCTATGCCAACATACGACTATAAGTGTAATGAATGTGGCCATTCATACGAATATTTTCAAACTATGTCTGATGCGCCACTTAAAAATTGCCCTGAATGTAATGGTGTTGTACGCCGATTAGTTAGTGGTGGATCAGGTTTAATCTTTAAAGGCAGCGGATTCTATCTAACTGATTATGTGAAAGAAGATAAATCCAAAAAAAAGTCTGAAGAAAAACCTAAAAAAAATGTAAGTAAAAATCAGGATAAAGAAAGTGCAAAATCATGAATAGCTTTAATAAGGGTAATACAATTGAATGGAGAGATGGAGAATTAGTTGTTCCAAACAATCCCATTATCCCATTTATTGAAGGTGATGGGATTGGCCCTGATATTTGGTATGCTTCCAAAATGGTAATTGATGCAGCCATTAAAAAAGCATATAATAGTAAACGGACCATCATTTGGGAAGAAGTATTAGCAGGTGAAAAGGCTAACAAACAAACAAACTCATGGCTTCCAAATAAAACTTTAGATATGATACGTAAATATTTAGTTGCTATCAAAGGCCCTTTGACTACACCTGTTGGTGGTGGAATTCGATCTCTAAATGTTGCATTAAGACAAAGTTTGGATCTCTATGCTTGTGTCCGACCTGTAAGATGGTTTGAAGGTGCACCATCTCCGGTAAAAAGTCCTGAACTTGTTAATATGGTTATTTTTCGTGAAAATACTGAAGATATTTATGCAGGTATTGAATGGATGTATGGTACAGATGAAGTGGATAAGGTTAAGGCATTTTTAATAGATGAAATGAATGTAACTAGTATTCGCTTTCCAAATACTACGTCGTTGGGAGTAAAACCTGTTTCACTGGAAGGAACTGAAAGATTAGTGAAAGCTGCTTTAGATTATTCACTAACCCATAACCATGATACGTTGACTCTGGTTCATAAAGGGAATATAATGAAATTCACTGAAGGCAAGTTCAAAGAATGGGGCTATGATTTAGCCAAGCGTGAATACAATTCAAATGAATATGAAGGTGGTCCTTGGCAGGTAATCAATAATAATGGTAAGCAATTAATTATTAAAGATGTGATCGCTGATGCTTTTCTTCAGCAAATATTATTGCGACCATCGGAATATGATGTAATAGCCACATTAAATTTGAATGGAGATTATATTTCAGACGTATTGGCCGCAATTGTTGGTGGAATTGGTATTGCGCCTGGAGCAAATATAAATTATAACAGTGGCCATGCTATTTTTGAAGCAACCCATGGTACAGCGCCAAAATATGCAGGAAAGAACGTTGTTAATCCAAGCTCAGTCATCTTATCTGGAGCAATGATGTTAGAATATATAGGTTGGAAAGAAGCTGCTGATCTTATAACAGATGGTATTGAAGGTGCAATCAAATGCAAGACGGTAACCTATGACTTCCATCGACTCATGGATGGGGCAACAAAAGTTTCCTGCTCTGGATTTGGTGAAGCCATTATCGCCAATATGTAAAGAATAGATAAAGTATTATAAAGAAATGGTGTATAATTATTTACTGACCATTTTTATTATTAATCATGTTTGTTGATTATACCAAAGTAGAACTTAGTGCTGGTAAAGGTGGAACGGGATGTGTATCATTCCGTCGAGAAAAATATATTCCAAAAGGTGGCCCAGATGGAGGCAATGGGGGACGTGGAGGCAATATTGTTGCTATGGCAGATAATAACCTTCATACTCTCCAAGATATTCGTTATTCTAAAATTTATAGAGCAAAAAATGGATCTCCCGGTTCATCTAGCATGAAAACGGGAAAAGATGGAGAAGATATTTTTATTCGAGTTCCACTTGGTACTGTGATCCGAAATATTGAGTCAGGAGATGTGGCTGGTGAATTGATTGAGGATACTGATGAAATTATTATTTGTAAAGGAGGCATTGGTGGTAAAGGAAATGTGAACTATAAATCTTCAACTCATCAAACTCCTCGCTATGCTCAATCTGGAAAAGAAGGAGAAAGTGGTCAATTTGAATTCGAACTAAAAATACTAGCGGATGTTGGATTGGTTGGCTTTCCTAATGCAGGAAAATCAACATTGCTTTCAGTTCTATCAAAAGCAAAACCTAAGATCGCTGATTATCCTTTTACTACTTTGGAGCCACATTTGGGTATTGTGAAAACAGGCGAATATCAATCATTCCTTATGGCAGATATCCCTGGATTAATTGAAGGTGCTAGTAAGGGTAAGGGTCTTGGTCATCAGTTTCTCCGACATATTGAAAGGAATAGATTATTATTATTCCTTATTGATGGAAATGAGCCAAAACCTGTACTTATGTTTGAAGCGTTAAAAAATGAACTGCTTTCTTATAACAAAGCATTGATGTTAAAGCCCGTTATTGTCATAAGGACTAAAGGGGATACATTTGATTCTGTAGATGAGGTAGAGTGGAAAGGAATACCTGAGTTCTTCATGGAAATCTCTGCTGTTACTCAAAAAGGACTTACAAAATTAGTAAAGGAAATTACCCATCGATTAAACGAAGACTGAATTCACCTTTCGACTATTGTGTAACTAATATTTGTATATATAGATTAAAGTGATGTGCCCTTTATATATTAAATTTCTATACGTTTTTTATTAATAACATCCATTTATTGGAGGGGTGGCCGAGCGGCTTAAGGCGGCACCCTGCTAAGGTGTTTTAGGTGAAATATCCTAACGTGGGTTCGAATCCCACCCCCTCCGCTTATCTAGTCTGCTTTATATTTCAATAACCTTTTAATTTTCTACGAATTACCGCTCTGCTTACATACTCTCTAGTACTTAATTTGATAATTAATTTTCTATGTCAAATTCTTCATTCAACGTTCGATTTGCACCAAGTCCTACTGGCGAACTCCATTTGGGTGGCGCCAGAACTGCTTTGTTCAACTGGCTCTTTGCCCGGAATAAAGGAGGTAAGTTCTTTTTGAGAATTGAAGATACTGATCAAAAACGTTCTAAGGAAAAATATACAGAACAGATATTAGCTTCTTTAGAATGGCTTGGATTAACTTGGGATAAACCATTATTATATCAATCCAGTCGGTTTGATGATTATCAAGTTCATGTAAAGTCTCTTTTGGCGTCTGGACATGTGTATCGATGTTTTTGTTCCATGGATCAATTACAAACTACCCGAGATGCCGGCCATTTTCTATATCCAGGAACCTGTAGAAAATTAACCGATGATGATATAAAAAAACGTATAAATCAAGGTATAGGTTTTACATATCGGATTCGAATTCCAAAAGAAGGAGAAACTCGTTTCGATGATATTATATATGGACCTATTTGCGTTGATAATAAAGAATTGGATGATTTTATTGTTATTCGATCAAATGGTTTACCAACCTATAATTTTACAGCTGTAATAGACGATTATGATATGAATATAAGCCATGTGATAAGAGGTGAAGACCATGTAATGAACACACCGAAGCAAATAATATTATATCATGCTTTAGGTTTTGAGCCACCTTTATTTGCCCACTTGCCTATGATTTTAGGCCCTGATAAAAAACGCCTAAGCAAGCGTCATGGCGCTCCAGGTGTTCAAACATTCAGAGATGATGGTTACCTGCCAGAAAGCTTGAATAATTATCTTGCGCTTCTTGGATGGAATCCTGGTACAGAAGATGAAATATTTACTTTGGAGTCATTAGTTGAAAAATTTGATTTATCCCAAGTACAGAAAAAGGGAGCAATTTGGGATGAAAAAAAATTGCATTGGGTAAGCGGTCAACATATGATGCATACACAAACTGATTTTATTTTAGATTCTATCAGAAATATTGATCCTAAGTGGGGGAAGGGAAGTGATATTTCTTTTCTTGTTTCAATTATAGAAATGTTGAAAATGAGGGCTAAATCATTAACTGAATTTATTGTTCATTCTAAGTATTTTTTTAATGATCCAACAGAATATAATTCGGAAGATTTAATTAAAGGTTGGAATGACGAATCAGTGAATTCGCGTGTTACATTAATTTTAGAACAATTGGTTAATCTTCAAATTTGGCATAAAGAAGAAATTGAAAGAAGATTGAAATTATTTTCAAAAGAGCAGAGCTTGGGTCTTGGTAAAGTTATTACTCCTATCCGATTGGCTATTTGTGGAACATTGAATGGTCCAGCTGTATTTGATATATTAGAATTGATTGGTAAAGAAACAACAATAAAGAGAATTAATACAGCTCTGGAATCACTACCAAAATAATGGATTCTCAACAAACACATCGGCATTTTATTCATCGCATTATTGATGAGGATAATCGTTTGGGAAAATTCAAGAATCGAGTTAATACACGATTTCCACCAGAGCCGAATGGTTACCTGCATATTGGCCATGCAAAATCAATCTGTCTTAATTTCAGTATTGCTAATGAATATGAAGGTAAATGTAACCTTAGGTTTGATGACACGAATCCAATTGCAGAAGAAGATGAGTATGTAAGATCTATTAAGGAAGACGTAAAGTGGTTAGGGTATGATTGGGATAGTCTTTGTTTTGCTTCCGATTACTTTCAACAAATGTATGATTATGCTGTTGATTTAATAAAAAAGGGAAGTGCTTATGTTTGTGACCTAACACCAGAAGAAATACGTAATACGCGTGGGACCTTAAATGAACCGGGGAAAGATAGTCCATTTAGAAATCGATCTATCGATGAAAATATTAATTTATTCAAACAAATGAAAAATGGTGATTTCGATGATGGAATTCGCACATTACGAGCGAAAATCAACATGGATCACCCTAATATGAATATGCGAGACCCTGTTATCTATAGAATTCTCCACGCCTATCATCATCGGACACAAAATGATTGGTGTATTTATCCTATGTACGATTGGGCACATGGTCTCGAAGATTCCATTGAAGGTATCACCCATTCTTTATGCACCCTTGAATTTGAAGATCATCGTCCTATATATGATTGGTTCCTGGACGAATTGGATGTGTATCACCCGCAACAAATTGAATTTGCTCGGTTAAATTTGAGTTTTAATGTTATGTCCAAACGAATACTAAAAAAATTGGTAGAAGAGAAACATGTGACAGGATGGGATGACCCAAGAATGCCAACTATTTCGGGATTAAAGCGTCGAGGATACACAGCGGAAGCTATAAGAAATTTTATGGATGAAGTAGGTGTGGCAAAGAGGAATAACGTTATAGAAATGGCAAAGCTTGAATCGACTTTACGTGAAGACCTTAATAAACGATGTGTGCGTCGGATGGCTGTTTTGAATCCATTGAAAGTTGTTATTACTAACTACCCGGAAAGTAAATCGGAAACTCTTGATGCGGTGAATAACCCTGAGGATGTATCAGCTGGAAAACGTCAAGTCTCATTTACTAAAGAACTGTATATTGAACAAGATGATTTTATGGAAGATCCTCCGAACAAATTTTTTAGACTTGGACCAGGTAGAGAAGTACGATTACGATATGCCTATTTTATCACTTGCAATGATATTGTTAAAGATGGTGCGGGTAATATAATTGAACTTCAATGTACTTATGACCCTGAAACTAAAGGAGGCAATGCGCCAGATGGTAGAAAGGTTAAAGCCACACTCCATTGGGTGTCCGCAGAACATGCCATTCACGCTGATATTCGCCAATATGATCGTTTATTCAAAGTGCCAGAACCAACTTTGGATGATTTAAATCCTAATTCACTTACGGAATTAAAAAATTGCAAAGTTGAAGCGGCTTTGGGTGATGCAGAAATCGGTGTACCTATTCAATTTGAAAGATTGGGTTATTTTTGTAAAGATAAAGACTCGAATGATACCCCTATTTTTAATAGAACAGTACCATTACGTGATTCATGGGCCAAAATTGAAAAACAAAAACAATCATAGGATAAAAAATAGCATTGAGAATAGATAGTAAAACCCGCTAACTTGAATGTTCATGCTGTCAAAAATTAAATCCTTTATTTCCGTTCTGAGCATTGGCGGATTGCTTTATGCATCACCGCCAGTTTTAAATGTATATGTAATTCCGTTTGATAATATTAATAATGATGTGGCTATTGGTTGGCTCACTGATGCCTATTCAGAAATGGTGAATGCAGAGTTAAGTAAATATGATCGGATTTATTTAAAAGATAAATCAGGATTAGAAGAAATAATGACTAATCGTTCTTTGCTTTTACAACAGCGCCCAGGAACAAAAAACCTTCTTATACTTGGTAAATTTGAGAGATCTTTGGATAAAATTTCTATCTCCATTCAGCTTATTGATATTTCGTCTTGGGATGAATTGGATAGGCGAAAAATACGAAGTGATTATAACGATGTGAGTGGTATGAATCATCTACTCACTGAATCTATAAATATGATGCTTACTCCTTTTTTACCTAAACCTGAGAAAAGCCCATATCCAACTTTGACTGAGGGAAAGCGAATGCGCACTCCCCCAACATATGCTGAAAAGGCCATTGATGTAAGTTCAGCTATTGACGATGCAATATTAGAATTGGAGAAAAAATTGGACCTCAATATTGGCGCTAGAGGTGAAGTAGATCCAAAAGCGCTTCGTGAAGAGAATGGCGAATGGGTACTCGATATATCTAAAGATAATTATGCTGACTCGAGGCCTGAGAATCAAGTTAATACGACCATGATGGTGGATGTTCTGGGGAATCTTATGTCTAACCCCTACCAAGTTAACCTCGATCGACCTCAATTCAATTACGATCCCGATAATCGTAAAGAATTTCAAATTAGTCTTCCAGTTAATTATAAACTGAAAGCAAGTATTATTAAGGATATGTTGAAATCTTTGCCTTACTCTGGTTTAAAGCAAGATGGTAATCTTACTGTATTTTATTTCAATCGAGATAAATACAATTTTCCTCAAGACATTTCAGAAAAGATTCAGTTGGGACATTATCGTTCAGTGCCCGTTATTCAATTGCAGAATAACGCCGGAAAACCTTTGGTCATTCTGGTTGATTCACCGGATCAAAACATTCATAGAATGAGCAGTGAAATGGTCTTATTTAAACCTTTCCATTTCTTTTCTCCATTAATTGATTTTACGGTTGGTGGTTGGTCAATGCAAGTATCCTTAGAAACTGTAGATATTCCTGTAGAATATATTTTCAAAATGAATGTAAATAGAGCCAATAATATTAGCCGCGTCAGCTTAAAATTTATTCCTGAAAATGAATTGTACACTTTTTTGAGTAAACTTCTTTGATCTAGAATTATTTATATGTTCAAACGCCTTCTTATAATTTCACTAATCTTGAGTTCTTTTTTGGTTGGGCAAAATAGAGTACCCAACCTTAAATTAAAAAAAATGAATGGTAAGTCTGTAATGTTGAATTCTTACTTAAGTAAGGGACCAGTTCTAATTAATTTTTGGGCCACTTGGTGTGCTCCATGCAAAAAGGAAATGGTTTATCTAGATAAATTCGAAAAGAAATATTCAAAAATGGGATTTTCGATTTTGGCTATTAGTACTGATAGCCAAAAAAGCCTTTCGCAGGTTCGCAGTTATATATGGGCAAAAAAATATAAGTTTGATGTATTTCTTGACCCTAACAGTCAAACCTTTAAAAAACTAAATGGTAATATCATGCCAACCAATGTTCTTATCGGTAGTGATGGTTCAATCTTATGGCGTCACTATGGATATCTTCCAGGAGATGAAAAAAATATGGAAGCGGAGATTCGTTCAGCTTTAAAACTCAAATCATAACTGAAGCCCTTCTAATTAGAATTGAATTATTTATTATTGAGCATTAATATCAATAAGTTAACCATATTACAAATAATTGGGCTGTTCTTTATCTTTTCTTGTGAAGATAATGGAAGTGAAACTGACCAGATTCCTGATTCAATTATTGTAAATCCAGAAAATGTTGTGTTACAACCTGAACAAACGATTCAAATGCGAACATCCATTATTGATAAAGAAAATAAAAAAATCGAAGATGCAGTAGTAGTATGGACATCTGAAAATGATGCTGTAGCTATTGTGGATGAAAATGGAATAGTTACAGGTAAATCCAAAGGGTCTTCATACATTTTGGCAACGGTCGATAATATTCAAGGAATTGCGGAGGTTACCGTAAG
>Ga0315338_1000977_pt1 | contig 44520 bp, 44 predicted proteins | sample ASW8metaG_FD_204518 | JGI IMG/M metagenome (GOLD analysis project Ga0315338, IMG submission 204518) | Ammonia-oxidizing marine archaeal communities from Monterey Bay, California, United States - ASW #8 | ecosystem: Environmental > Aquatic > Marine > Coastal | place: USA: California | collected... | reverse complement strand
CATGGGATGTACGTCACAGCCCGCTATTGGCTACGCACGTACAATCCGGATCGGAAGGCTTTCACACAGCATTTTGAATATCCGGAATTGCCGGTGCCCGTAGCAGACAGATACAGAGGTTTTCATCGGTATGATTTAACAACCTGTATTGCGTGTGATCAATGTGCAAAAGTATGTCCCGTGGACTGTATCTATATTGGTAAGGAACGCGTGGAGGGTGGAAAGGGTTTCAAGGTTACCGGATTTGTTATCGACTATTCCAAGTGCATGTTTTGCGCTTTGTGTGTTGAGCCATGCCCTGTCGATTGCATCTTTATGGGTTCCACACACGATTTAAGCTGTTATAGCAGGGACGGGTGTGTTGTCGATTTTTCTCGTCTTCCAGTCGACATTGCCTGGGGCCGGACAACTTTGAATCCAACGGCTGTGGCAGACTCGAAAGTAATTGTCGAGCCTGTACATGGTGGCCCGAATCAATAGGATCTTCATTTTAATTAGCAACATTCGGATACGGAGGATCTACGCCCTTTGTAGATGGATGCTGGCCGAGAACACCAATGAGCGAAAACCAATCCAACTTCAAGCGGTTTTTTACTGTCGAGGAGGCAAATGCTGCGTTGCCACTGGTACGTGCTATCTGCACCGATCTTTCTACCCTGTGTCGCAATCTAATAGATCGTCGTGAACGCCTAGCAACGCTGTTGGCCGGTCGCAAAGATGGTCGTGATGACATGTACCGGGAGGAATTGGTTCAGGTTGAACAGGAGTTGGAGCGGGATAGCCATCGCATCGAAGAATATGTTCAGGAACTTCGCGACTTAGGGATTGAGCCCAAAAACGCGATAGAAGGGCTGGTCGATTTTCCTTCGAAGATGGACGACCGGGTTGTATTGCTTTGCTGGAAACTGGATGAACCAGAAGTACTCTTCTGGCACGAATTAGAAGATGGGTTTGAGGGCCGTCAATTGCTGGTGGTTGGAAGCGCCGCCGCCGAAGAGAACAGACAATCCAGACTAGGTGATGCCACGGACGAATTAGGTGGTGATGAGGTAAACTGAATGTCTGGACAAAATGTCTGGACAAACAGTCTGGCTAATGCGGTTCGTAGTGATCGTCTTTCTTTACAGCGGTTTGTTTTAGAGAGTCTCTAGGGTGCGGTTGGTCATCTCATGGGACTTGAGCACATTCTTTCTTCCAATAGGGTGAGTGTGTTGCGAGAAGATTTCTGTTTCTCAGGGCACAGGTTCTCAGGGCACAGGTTTTCAGGGCACAGGTTCTCAGGGCACAGGTTCTCAGGGCACAGGGCGATGTGAAAATGGGTGCCGGAGTCATTGGTTTGATTTCTTTTGGCGGGGTGTTGGCGACCGAGGTAGTTGTCGTTACCTGCCCCGAGGGCCGCTAGATGGGGGAGTGCTGCCCTTGTAAAGCGGACAAGAGCACCTAAAATGCGTCTTTTACCTGTTGTTTTTCAGGATTCGAGATGGCAACCCCTACCGCTATAGCTGCCTACTTGGTGCTGTTTCTGGCCGTTGGTGTCGTCTTCCTGTTTGTCAACTTGCTCGTAGGCCGCTTGGTTCGTCCAAAGGATCCCAATGCGGAGAAGTTGGACGTCTATGAATGCGGAGAACCGGCAATCGGTTCGAGTTTTGTTCAATTTGATTTGCGATTTTATGTTGTGGCGCTGGTATTCATTGTGTTTGATGCCGAAGTTGCATTTTTGTTTCCGGCGGCCACGGTTTTTGGCAAACAGGCCCAGTTGGCGGATGCTCGGTTAGAACTGGTGGAAAACACAAGTTCGGTGAGTGTTAATAATGCCACACCCGCGTCGCAGCCTGGGGTGCAACGCGCTCCTGCCGCGGCCGGACAAACTGCAGCATTAACGCCCTCCGCAAAGGGGTTGTTTCAGGAACTGGGAATGGCGCCCCCTTCAATCTCTTCAGATCCACTAAAGGCAAAAGCCCAAGAGGAACAAATCCGCAATACCATCAACCAGTTTACTTTCTATGTGTATGGTGCGATCCTCTTTTTCTTTCTTGTGCTGTTTGTTGGCTTTGCGTACGAGTGGAAGACCGGGGCCTTTGATTGGGTACGGGCTGTGTCGCACCCGCGCAATCCATCGATGGCAGATCTCGGACCACCAAGCGATGGTACGGATGAGGTAGCTGTTTCGGGTTGATAGGAAAAAACGCAATAACACAACAAACGCTTCAGGGAATACTGGATATTAAAAATGGGTGGACAAGATCTTATCACTCAACTCAAAGATCACTTTGGCGACCAGATTAGGGGCGTTAATCTTGAGGCTATCGATCCGTGGATTGAAGTCGTGCCAGAAGGCCTGATTGCAATCTGTACGTTCCTTCGCGATGATCCACAGTATGGGTTTGACTTTCTCTCTTGTCTCAGTGGCGTCGATTATTTTGAGCCGGATCCCAAAAAGGCGGCTAAGGTCGACTGGGAGCCGCATTTGGAGTTGGTCTACCATTTGTGGAGTATCGAAAACAAAACGAGTTTGGTTTTGAAACTTATTTTGCCGCGTTGGAAGGATGGGGTGGTCGATGAACTCCCCGAGGTTCCCTCCGTGGCGGGAATTTGGCGTACTGCAGACTGGCATGAACGCGAAATTTTCGATCTCTTTGGTATTCGCTTTAGCGGTCACCCCGATTTACGGCGAATTCTCTGTCCAGAAGATTGGGTCGGTTACCCCCTCCGGAAAGATTATGAAATGCCACTTGAATACCATGGAATCCGCTGCCGCTGAAACAGATTATTTTCGTACGGCGGCTTGTTTGTCGAGTCAACAATCAGTCGAGTCAGCAATCCGCAGATGATAAAAACGATCAACTAATAATTAGCCAGCATTTTAGCATTGATTATGTCCACCATCGAGAAAACCCGCATCGTCGAATTTGACGTCCGCACTGATGAGATGTTGGTGAACATGGGGCCCCAGCATCCAAGCACACATGGGGTTCTACGACTTGTCTTGCGGACCGATGGAGAAATTGTTTCCGAGGTAACACCGCACCTTGGCTACCTTCATCGGTGCGCAGAGAAGATAGGTGAGAATCTTACACCTCGTCAGTGGATTCCTTACACCGATCGAATGGATTACCTGGCAGGAATGAGCATGAATCTTGGCTGGTCGCTCTGCGTGGAAAAGCTGATGAACTTGCATGTGACGGAGAAAGCACGGCATCTGCGAGTGATCATTGCTGAAATGCAACGTATAGCAAGTCATTTGGTCGGTATGGGGGTCTATGGTTTGGATCTGGGCTCTTTCAGCCCATTCCTGTACGCATTTCGTGAACGCGAAAAAATCCTAGACCTTTTTGAGGAGGCGTGTGGCGCGAGACTGACCTACAGCTATCTAACCGTGGGTGGCGCCACCGCAGATTTCCCCACGGGCTGGCTGGAAAAATGCGAATCCTTTCTAGAACAGTTTCTTCCGGTGATTGATGAATATCATGCACTGCTGACCACCAATGCAATTTTTATTAAACGCTGTACGGGTATTGGAGTGATAAGTCGTGAGATGGCGATCAGCTATGGCTGCACCGGACCGGTGTTACGTGGCAGTGGCGTTGATATGGATCTCCGTCGTGATGGTGAGGAATGGTACACCAATATGTACGATGGTTATGCATTTGAAGTGATCGTTGAAAAGGACGGACACTATCCGAGTGATCATAACTATCCAGCGATCCCACCGGAGGCCATTTTGGGAGACAGCTGGCATCGATTTTATGTCCGAATGTTGGAAGTCCGTCAGGCGGTGGACCTGGTTCATCAGGCTATCGACCGTTATCGCAAGGTGGAAGGTTCTCATGGCGAGCCTGTTAAGATCACTGAAAAATTGCCAAAGGGCGAAGTCTATCTGGAGACGGAGGCACCGCGCGGGCAGATGGGTTTTTACGTTGTTAGTGATGGGTCCGCCATTCCGTGGCGGGTCAAAGCGAGAAGTAGTTGTTTTTGCAATCTGTCGGTGACCTCCGATTTGTGTCGCAATACGTTGATTGCTGACATTCCGGCGATTATCGGATCCCTTGATATTGTCATGGGTGAAATCGATCGTTGAGTTTTTTTAAGACAGCCCCATGAGCTTTCAGAAAACGTTATTCGAAACATGTCTATACCTTCTGGGGACTTGTCTGTTGCTATCGGCTTGTGCCATATTTTATCGCTTCGTCGGTTGCTTGCGTGGTGGTGGCGATAGGTGGGAACGGGCGACTATCGGTCGCTGGGAGAATCGGAAAGAGGCCTAAAGAGAGGATGCGGCACCCGCATTTGAAAAGTAATTATCCGTGTCGGAATTTTTGATCAATAGTTGGGGTTGGCCTCCGTTCTATGCGAGCGCCTGCGCCGCTTTTGTCGCCGTAGTCCTGATCCTGCACTTGATTGCAGTCGGGGCGATGTTTTTCATCTGGCTTGAACGCAAGGTGGCAGGCCGGATTCAGGACCGACTGGGCCCCACGCGAGTCGGTGGAAAATTTGGTTGGCTACAGACCCTCGCTGATGGCATTAAGCTGATTGCGAAGGAAGATCTCATGCCAGCAGAAGCCGATGGCCTGCTCTTTCGCATTGCGCCCTACGTTGCGTTCTGTGCTTCGTTTAGTTCCTTTATCGCATTGCCATTTGCTACCGGTTGGGTTGGCCTGGATATCAATGTTGCGGTCTTTTTTGTTGTGGCGATTCTGGGGCTTGAAGTCTTTGGTGTGATTCTTGCCGGATATGCATCTGCATCCAAATGGTCGTTATTCGGGGCCATGCGAGAAGCAGCTCAGGTGGTGAGCTATGAAGTCCCCCTGGGCCTCTGTATCGTCATTCCAGTGATGATAGCCGGTACCATGGATTTGACTAAAATCGGTAACTTGCAGGCGGGTTGGTTCACCAATTGGTACATCTTCCACGATCCGTTTACTTTCCTGACATCTTTTGTCTTTTTTAGCTGTGCGTTGGCCAGCGTCAATCGCGCGCCTTTTGACTTGGCAGAGGCTGAGAGTGAATTGGTTGCTGGTTTTCATACAGAATACTCGGGGCTCCGTTGGAGCTTCTTTTTCATGGCAGAGTATGGCTCGATGTTTCTTGTGTCGGCCTTGGGTGCCATCCTTTTCCTGGGGGGCTGGAATGGTCCGGTGCCGATGGGCCAATTTTTGTTCGGCGCACACGCGATGGAGTTGTCTGGTTGGGCATTTTTCTTGATCAACCTTCTGGGTGTGATGAACTTTATTTTCAAGGTGGTTCTTGGTGTGACCTTGATGATTTGGATCCGCTGGACTTTGCCGCGATTACGGATCGACCAGGTGATCACAACCTGTTGGAAGTACTTTACACCAATCGCCGCTATTATGTTTGTTGGTGTGATCAGCTGGCAATTGCTGGGTTTGCCGAGTGGTGGTGATCTTTTGCCTCTGCACGTCGATGGCCGTCCGCGTCTCTCTGGCGATGTTCGTGAGCAGCACCTGAAAGACGCGGTACTACCGCAGGACTCGGCGGATCAGCACTCAGCCGCCAGTAGAGCTCTCGGGGACAATCTGGTTCGAGTTGGTGGAGGGCATTAGACCGTGGAATCCATTAATGGGCATACTCTGCTGTTTCTCCTGTTTGGGGCATTGACTTGTTTCTTTGCTCTGGCCGTTGTGTTCTCGGCCAATATTGTTCGTATGGCGTTCTATTTAATTATTGCGTTGGCGACCACTGCTGGGTTGCATTTTCTTGCAGGAGCTGATTTTGTGGGGGCGATGCAATTGGTACTCTATGTTGGCGGTACCCTGGTCGTGTTGGTTTTTGGTGTGATGCTCACAGCCCGGAGTCCTTTTGTCTCTCTTCGGACTGCCGGTGGCGACTGGGTGCTTGCGGCACTCATTGGAGGGACATTACTGGTAATCCTGCTCCCGGTCGCATTTCAGATTGGTCTGCCACCAACCGCAACAGATGGGATATTTACGGATCCTGCTGGCAGTGAGCGGATTACCTCTTCGGTGCCGGTGACGGTTCCTACGGCGACCCGTATCGGGCTTGGTTTTCTAGGAGTTCCTGGGGACGATTTTTCCGGCTATTTGTTGCCCTTTGAGATTATCTCCATCCACTTACTTGTAGTTCTCGTCGGTGCTGCTTATCTGGCGAGAGCAAAAAGGCGTACAACCGTTAAGAACAGCGACGTTTCTGGAAGCAGTTGATATTCCTTCCGGAAAGGACTCGAAACGAAAAGCAATGATTCATTTTCTTTCACAACCTGTCGGCTTAACACACTACCTGATCGTGGGAGCCGTGATGTTTGTTGCAGGTCTTGTCTGTATGGCGACCAAGCGAAATGCATTGGGGGTTCTGATGGGGATAGAGCTTGTCCTGAACGGAGCGAATCTCAATTTTGTTGCGTTTGGAAGTGGTTTTCTGGTACGCAATCCGGCCTACCAACTCGGCTTAGACGGCCAGATTATTTCACTGTTTGTGATCGTCCTGGCAGCTGCTGAAGCGGCAGTTGCCCTCGCGATTGTATTGAATTTTTACAACAACCACTCGACCGTAGATGTCGATCGGGCGGATGAACTGAAGGGCTGATTACGTTGGAGTCGACACTCTCCACACTATTGCTGCTGGCCTGGCTATTGCCACTGGTTTCCTTCTGTCTGATCCTGTTTTTTGGATCGCGGATGGGGGCAGCCGGTCGCGGTGCTGGCTACGTGGCGACCGGCGCAATCTTGGGAGGCTTTGTCCTTTCACTGGCAGCAATGATCTGTTGGATTGATGCGTACGGTATGACGGCGGGCCACCACTCCGATACGGCAGATGGCAGGCATGCTGTAGTCGTGCCGGGCGAATCCTTGGAAACAACAGTAGCCTCGGAAACAGTAGCCTCGGAAACAGTAGCCTCGGAAACAGTAGCCTCGGAAACAGTAGCCTCGGAAACAGTAAAGACTCATCTGGTGTCGTCAGTGCCGAGCGTACGGCCCGTCGCGGCTGCAGCCGATGGTGAACATGCCAAACCGCACGATGTCGGGCATGATGCACATTCACAAGACGCACACGCAGCAACAACCAAGGTGGCCTATTTTGACGATTGGTACACGCTCGTCGGTCTGGACAATCTCAAGATCACCATCGGTTATTACATCGATGCCCTGACGGTGGTGATGTTCTGTATGGTCACGCTCATTGCCACATGTATTCATTTTTATGCAATGGGATACATGCACGAGGAACTTGAAGATGTTACGGATCATGAAGTAACACTTTCAAACGGAGAACATCTGCATCGCAAGGGTCGGTATTACCGATTCTTTCAATACTTGTCCCTGTTTTGTTTCAGCATGTTGGGGATTGTCATTGCAGGCAACATCGCGATGACGTTTATCTTTTGGGAGTTAGTTGGTATCTGCTCCTATTTTCTGATTGGTTTTTATATCGAACGCAAAAGTGCATCGACGGCTGCCAACAAGGCGTTTATTGTCAATCGTGTTGGCGACGTCGGAATGATCATTGGACTCATGGCCCTCTGGGGTAGCCTCGGTACATTTTCATTTGGCGGCGAGAAAAATGGGGCGGGTGAGATCGTCAAGCCGGGCCTCTTTGAGCAGGTGCGCCCGGTAGAAGAAGGTTACCAGCTAAAAACTCCCGAGGGGATGGAAAAGCGTGCCAAGGTCATGGGCGCGGAGGATCCGGCCTACACCGGACATCTGCTTCTTGTTGTTGCGGGACTCGGAATTTTTTGTGGCTGTGTCGGCAAAAGTGCCCAGTTCCCCCTGCATGTCTGGTTGCCAGATGCGATGGAGGGACCAACTCCTGTTTCTGCACTGGTGCACTCAGCCACCATGGTTGCGGCCGGTGTGTTTCTCGTTGGGCGTTTTTACCCCATGTTCACTCCAGAGGTGTTGCTCATAATCGCCATCATCGGTTGCATTACGCTTTTTATGGCGGCCACCATTGCCATTACTGCGACCGACATCAAACGTGTTCTGGCCTACTCAACACTTTCACAATTGGGTTACATGATGTTCGCATTAGGGGTTGGAGGGTGGGTGGCCGGAATGTTGCATTTGATCACCCATGCGTTTTTTAAGAGCCTGCTGTTTATGTGTTCCGGGTCGGTGATTCATGCAGTCCATACGAACGAAATGCCCCAGATGGGCGGTCTGCGTCGCAAGATGCCGATTACCGCCTATACCATGTTGATCGGCTGTCTGGCGATCATTGGTGCCGGTGTGCCCACGGTTGTCGGCCTCAGTGGATATTATTCGAAAGATGCGATTCTCGCGCAGGCATTGCATTTTGGAAAAAACAACGCGGCCTGGAATGCGATGTTTTACGTGGCAGCAGGAGGTGCTGCAATCACTGCATTTTATATGTTCCGACTCTGGTTCATGACATTTATCGGTTCCCCGCGCGAGCAGCACCGTTACGAGCATGCGCATGAATCTCCCAGGGTTATGTGGATGCCGCTGGCGGTCCTGGCGTTCTTTGCAATCTTCATCGCCATGCCCGCGGATATTGAGAATTTCACCAATCCGGCGGCGAGTCCCCTGGTCCAGATGCTCGAGCAGGGACGTCCGGACGGTACCGGCGTCGATTTTTCGGGACAGTTGGCGGCGGTGATGATGCCGAATGAACATGGATCCCACGATGAGGAGATCCACCTGACTGCCGGGATGATTGCTTTTGGCACCGCCATGTCGGGCCTTTTGCTGGCCTGCTGCATTTATTGGTGGCGGCTGATCGATCCGGCAGAAGTCCGCAGTATGTTTGCGCCGATTTATCGCTTCTTGCTTAATAAGTGGTGGTTTGATGAGTTGTACGACAAGATTTTCATCAGGCCCACGCTTTGGTTCGGTCGTTGTGTGGCCGGTTTTGATCGTCGTTGCATTGACTGGTTCATTGATAATCTGGCCATCGCGACCCGGTGGTTTACCAGTGGTTTTGATCGCTGGATTGACCAGACATTCGTGGACGGGCTGGCCAACTGGATTGCAAGAAAAACCTATGCAGTTGGCCTTTGGCTGCGGAAGGTGCAGACAGGCCGCCTGCGGCAATACCTTGTATTTATCCTCGTTGGTACGGTGGCAATGTATTTGCTTGCGACCATTGGACTGACGAAATAACACATTTATGTCACAAGAATAAAAGCGAAACAGAATTTCCATGGACAATCCATCTCTCTGGCCTTTGACAATTCTCGTGTTTTTACCTGCGATAGGCTCGTTGGTTCTGTTGTTGTTGCCCCGCGAGAATACCGAAACAATCAAACGGGTGAGCTTGCTGGTTACCATCATTGTGTTTGCAGCAACGGTGGTCATGGCCCTGCCAGGGATCAGTGGGTCGCCACATTTCTCGCTCTCCCCGGATGCGGTTTCGCAAATGCAAAACGTATTCCAGGTGAATTGGATTTCTGTATTTAATATTCAGTACTACATGGGAATGGATGGAATCAGTTTTCCGTTGTTTGTTCTTACGGCCTTTATCAGCATGCTCGCGATGGGTGCTAGTTGGTCGATCAGCAAGCATGTCAAAGCCTACTGTGTCCTGTTTCTGATTCTGGAGACGGGAATGCTGGGCGTTTTCCTGGCACTCGACTTCTTTCTGTTCTTTGTCTTCTGGGAAGTGATGCTCCTGCCGATGTATTTTTTGATCGGTGTCTGGGGAGGTCCGAGGCGGGAATATGCGGCAATCAAGTTCTTTCTCTACACCATGCTTGGCGGCGTGTTGATGTTGATCGCGATCCTGATGCTGTATTTCAATAGCGATCTTCGCGAGCTTAGCGACGATCAGTTGGTAGCTGGCCATGTCATCGCCGATGCCGGTCAGGCGGATGTTTGGCGAGCCGGGGTGCCGAGTCTCGAAAAGAATCCCGATGCCCAGCAGCACACGTTCAATATCCTGGCCCTCCAGCAGTTGGGCCAGCACACCAAACAATTTAGCGGAAGTGTGTTTACCGAAGGTGGTAAATCGATTCAGTGGTGGGCTTTTGTGCTTTTGTTCATCGGTTTTGTTATTAAAGTTCCGAGTGTTCCGGTACACACATGGCTTCCAGATGCCCATGTCGAAGCACCCACACCGATATCGATGATTCTAGCGGGAGTCCTCCTGAAGATGGGCGGTTATGGCATCCTTCGTATTTGCTATCCGATTTGTCCCGAAGCGGCTTATGATTTGGCTTGGGTCGTCTGTTCTGTCGGTGTGTTGAGTATGGTGTATGGAGCATTTGCGGCACTGGCACAAAACGACTTTAAGCGGATGGTTGCCTATAGTTCGGTCAGCCATATGGGGTATGTGGTCCTGGGACTCGGTGTCTGGAGTGCTGTGGAGGCGAATGGTTTCAACGCCGATTATTGGAAGATGGGTGTGAACGGCGCGATGTTTCAGATGATCGCCCACGGGATTAGCTCCGCCGGTATGTTTTTCCTCGTGGGTGTTATCTACGATCGGGTCCATCACCGCGATCTGAACAAGTTTGGTGGGCTTTTTGCCAAGATGCCCGTTTATGGTGGCATCGCAATGATTATCTTTTTTGCCGGACTCGGTTTGCCGGGGCTTTGTGGATTTATCGGTGAGGTGCTTGTCGTTTTAAGCACCTGGAACTTCAGCATCATTTTGGCCGTGTTGTCCGCCTTTGTGGTCATTCTGACAGCGGCGTACATTCTTTGGGCCATCCAGCGCGTCTATCTGGGACCAGAATACAAGGGGCCGCATCCCGAAGCACTGACGCCACTCACGTCACGCGAGTGGTCGATTGCAATTCCGCTCTGCATCTTTGCAATTGTACTCGGTGTCTACCCGCAAGCCCTTTTCAATTACATGTCGCCCTCAATAAACCACACGGTGGATGAGCTTGTGGAGTGGCAAAAGCATCAGCAACCATCCGCAATTACCGAATCGGTCGATACACCTGACCATGATGGCAACGCGGAGACATTTACGTCGCAGGGGGAAGATGCTCTTCCGGAAAACAGATTGCTAAAAGAAAGCAGCGAAGAGAGTTTGCAATTGGAGTCATTAGGTGTTTTGCCCGCGCCGCTTCAAGCGACCGAAGCAGTGCGTGAACGGGCCCCGCCACCGGAAAAGACGACCGTGGTCGGTGTACAAGCCCAGCGAGGATAGCGACTCTCGAGAGAGTTTGATTTAGAGAAAGTGTGGATTTAATGAAATTTAAAATAATCGGAGTGGCGGTTTAATAACGTGAACTACGAACAGTTGGTTCAATTTGTGATTGGTGATACTGGAGAGTCACTTGGGAAATTTGTTCCCGAGTTGATTCTATGCGGTACCATCCTGCTCATGCTCCTGTTGCGGGTGTTTGATTTCACCCGAAGACTATTGCCGTCATGGCTGATCGCGCTCGTCGGTGTGACAGCGGCTTTTGTCTATTCTGCTCCTTGGGTTTTTCTCGCGGATGGAGGACAAATTTCTCGAAGTGAAATTTTCACGGGCATGCTCGTTCACGATACATTTACCGTCTACTTCCGTGCATTGCTGACTTTTGCCACGGCACTATTTATTATCCTGACTCGTCTCACCGGTCTTGCCGACCGAGAAAACAGCTCCGATTTTTATACGCTGGTTTTGGGAGCAACGGTCGGAATGTGTTTGATGGCATCAGCCAATCATTTGCTGATTGTCTTTTTATCGATCGAGATGGCGAGCGTTCCTTCCTATACATTAGTGGGCATCCTTAAGGACAATCGGAAAAGCAGCGAAGCATCGATGAAATATGTGGTGTATGGTGCTGGAGCGGCAGGCATCATGCTTTACGGCATCAGCCTCCTTGCCGGAATTTCCGGATCGGCACATCTACCCACGATTGCGTGGCGACTTTCTCAGGGTATTGGAGCCGATTATCAGTTGGTGCTGGTTCTAGCAGCTCTGATGCTTTTGACTGGAATCGCCTTCAAGCTTTCAGCCGTTCCTTTTCATTTCTGGTGTCCTGATGCCTTTGAGGGTGCGAGTGCCGAAGTGAATGGTTTCCTTTCGGTTGTCTCCAAAGCGGCGGCCCTAGCATTGCTCGTGCGGTTGGCAGTTGGATTCTCCCTGCCACCGGCGGAAGAGCCTGTGATGGGTGCGAACGAAATGGTGATGACTGCTGGAGACCAGAGGGCAAACCCCGCAGCCGCCGGGCTCGTGGTCACAAAGCAGCAAAGCGCACCCATTTTTGCCGCCGCCTGGGCCGAGGACTCCCGGCAAGGTCACGATCCGCCTTCCGTAGCCGGGGTGGTGCCCGTAGCAGACGCCTCCGCGCACGCAGGCGCCGCACCCACCCGGACGTTTCTCGCGTATGTGATTGCGATCATGGCAGCGATTACCTGTACATTCGGAAATTTAGCAGCGTATGGCCAAACCAATATCAAGCGATTGTTGGCCTACTCGACCATTGCCCATGCCGGCTACATGATGATGCCGATCGCGGCTGGTCTGCTGATGCTGGAGAATAATCCACTCGGCGCGACCGAAGCGTTTGCTGCGCTGTTGCTCTACGCATTTCTTTACGTTTTTATGAATCTCGGTGCGTTTGCAATTGTGGCTTTTGTTAGAAATGCCATTGGCTCGGAGGAAATTGTCGATTACGCGGGACTCGTCCGCAGCAGCCCCGGGCTGGTGTTCTGCTTTGCTGCGATTCTCTTTAGCCTGATAGGGTTGCCACCATTGGCAGGATTCCTGGCAAAACTCGTGATCTTTTCCGGGTTGGTCAATGCAGGAATGTTCTGGCTTCTTTTTATTGCGGGAGCCAATACGGTCATCAGTCTGTTTTATTACCTCAATGTTTTGAGGGTGATGATTTTTGATCCAGAGCCTGAAACACGCAGACCGGTACATTTCCCGATGGTTTCGTTGCGCGGTATCTATGTCGCGGTACTCACCGCCCCGATGGTGCTGCTCATTATCCAGTGGAATGGCCTCTATGAATGGGCAATCGCTGCTTGCAGAAATCTGGTAGGTGCGTGACGGGAGTTTGGGATGGCAGATAAAAATACGATCGAGCTGCTCAGCCAGATGTTGGTGTGTCACTATCGTTCCCTGCCAATGTTCTTGACCGAGGCGGCTCCTTGGGTTCACCGCGGTGATGAGGAAGCTTCGCAGGTCTTGATGGATATTGTTGCCAGTCAAAAAATGATGTGCCAACGGCTGGCTTCTGAAATCCAGCAGCGGGGAGGCATTGTCGATGTGGGTGAGTATCCGATCGAGTTTCTCGATTTTCATTTTCTTTCGCTCGACTACTTGTTGCAGAGGATCTGTGAATATCAGCGTAAAGAAATTGTCTATCTCGGCCGCTCTGCGGAACAACTTTACGCTGATCCTACGGCCTCTGCCATTGCCAAGGAGGCCTTGGGTGCTGCACGGGGTCACCTTGAGTCGCTCGAAGAGTTGCCTGCGGAAATCCCCCAGAGCAGTTGAGGATCCTTGTCATGGAGGGCTGCTCCCTGAGAGCAGAGGCAACGGATTGATTGCGATGAGAAACTTCCCGCTATCGCCGCAGTAGTCTTGTCCAGTTGGATGCGGGCGGAGTTGAAGTAGTATGTCACTGATCGACACTCACACACACCTGGATCAGGATGAATTTTCCGAAGATCGATGCCAGGTGATTGAGGAAGCACTTGGTGCCGGAGTCTCGATTATGTTGGCGGTCGGTATTGGAGCCGATTCGAGTCTTGCTGTTACGGAGCTAGCGGCTCAAAATGCGGGCATCTTTTCTGCAGTGGGCATCCAGCCCAACTATTGTGCTGAAGCGAAGGCAGAGGACTGGGACCGGATTATTGCATTGTTATCCCGGCCAAAGGTTGTAGCAATTGGTGAAACCGGGCTGGATCGACACTGGGATTTTACCCCCTTTCCTATCCAGCAGGATTTTTTTGATCGACACCTCAGATTGTCGCAGGAAACGGGCTTGCCGTTTATCGTCCATACCCGGGAAAGTGAAACTGACGTCTTGGCCATGCTTCGTGCGGCCCGAAAGCGCGGCCCGCTGGCAGGTGTGATGCACTCCTTTGTGGGCGGCCAAGAGGTCGCTGATGAATGTCTGGAACTGGGTCTGTATATTAGTTTTGCAGGTATGGTGACATTCAAAAAATCGGCGGAACTTCGGGCTGTGGCTCGAACCATTCCAGACGACCGGATTCTTATCGAGACCGATAGCCCTTATTTGGCGCCCCATCCGCTGCGTGGAAGCCGCAACCAGCCTGCCTATCTCCGGCATACAGCGGAGTGCCTGACCGAGGAGCGGAAGACGGATTTCGATACTTTTTGTAATCTGACGAGTGACAATGCCCGCCGCCTGTTTTGTTTTTAAATCCGAACTGGATGGCATCCTTCAAAAACAGCTTCTTATTTTCCGGCACAAAGTGCCTGAGAAATGTACGGGACTGGATACGCAGGCCGGTGGCATGCTAGGCTAAGGTTCTGGAAGGGATTCGCACGATACCGATGGTGGGTCATCGGGGATTTTAGGAAACGTAATGACAAAACATATTTTCGTCACCGGTGGCGTTGTCAGCTCTCTTGGCAAAGGGCTCACCAGTGCCTCGATCGGGATGTTGCTGGAACATCGAGGCCTAACCGTACGGCTGCAAAAGCTGGATCCGTATATTAACGTCGATCCCGGGACCATGAGTCCCTATCAGCATGGCGAAGTGTATGTGCTCGATGATGGCAGTGAAACAGATCTGGATTTGGGGCACTACGAGCGATTCACCAACAGTCTTCTAACGCGGGACTCAAATTATACGACAGGGCAGATTTACCAATCTGTTATCAATAAGGAACGGCGCGGCGAATTTCTTGGAAAGACGGTACAAGTCATTCCTCATATTACGAACGAGATTAAAAGTGTTATTGCGAAGTTGGCGGACGATGATACGGATGTAGTGATTACAGAGATCGGTGGCACGGTCGGTGACATCGAAAGCCAACCGTTTCTCGAGGCAATCCGCCAGTTTTCTCTTGATGTGGGAAAAAAGAATTGCCTTTATATTCATTTGACACTGGTCCCTTATCTCAAGGCAGCGGGGGAACTCAAGACCAAGCCGACGCAGCATTCGGTCGGTCAGTTGCGCGAAATTGGCATCCAGCCCGATGTCTTGATCTGCCGTACCGAACGTGCGCTCCAACGGTCGGACCGTGAGAAAATTGCCTTGTTTTGCAACGTTCCCATCGATGCCGTCATTGAGGAGAAAGACAAGGACTTTTCTATTTACGAGGTTCCCTTCAGCTTGGTGGACAATAAACTCGATGAGTTGATCGTCAACAACCTGGATCTACAGGCGGATACCCTTGTTCTCGACGACTGGCACGACCTTATGCAACGCTTGCGCAACCCCGAAAACGAGATCAGTATTGCCGTTGTTGGGAAATATGCCGCGCATCGCGACGCTTACAAATCAATCTACGAATCGCTCGATCACGCGGGGATTGCGCATCGCACACAGGTTCGCATTCAGCCGATTCAGAGTGAACAGATCGAGGCGGAAGGGCCAGAGCGGCTTCTTGCGACATACGATGGTATTCTGGTACCTGGCGGTTTTGGGGAGCGGGGTATTGAAGGTAAGGTTGAGGCAATCCGTTTTGCCAGGGAACGGGGCATCCCCTTCCTCGGAATCTGTCTGGGTATGCAGTGTGCGGTCATTGAATTTGCCCGCAACGTTGTCAATCTGGAGGGAGCGCATTCGAGCGAGTTTGATAAAGATAGTCCGCACCCGGTAATTTGCCTGCTTGATGATCAGAAAACGATTACGGACAAAGGTGGAACGATGCGACTCGGTGCGCAAAAAGCGCGTCTCGATCCTGAGAGCCTCGCCTACGCCTGTTATGGCACCAATGAAGTGAGTGAGAGACATCGGCATCGGTATGAATTCAACAATGCATACCGCCAACAATTTATGGCGCACAGCATGCGGTTTTCAGGAACCAGCCCGGACGAAAAACTGGTTGAGATTATCGAACTGGTCGATCATCCCTGGTTTGTAGCGGTGCAGTTCCACCCTGAATTCAAATCGAAGCCCACTCAGGCCCAACCGCTATTTTCGGGTTTTGTCGAGGCAGCAGTCGCCCATCAAACCAAAAGAGCTTCGCGCGGAGCCGAAACGGATATGATGGAAAACGAACAGATCAAATCAAAATCTTAGAAAAATCTGCTGAGGGGCTGCTTTACCAGCGTTGGACCGTTTTTCTGAACGTGGTAACGTCCCATTTTCGTTGAGCCAATGGCAGAAAACGTAGAGCGGATTGGCGAAGGCTTCAGAGAAGCGAGGCAGGAACGAGGAAACAAAAAAAGCCATGCCCGGCTGCTGATGAGTCAGCTGGCATCCTTGCCAACAATTCCCGGTCTAGTGACTTACATTCCTATTCGGGCGACACAGGCAGTGTTACTTAGATGCCTTTACTCACAGCCGGGCATGGCCATACTTTCTCATTGAAAAATCGCTTCTCGCTTCTGTTTTCTGTGTGGTAGGGAATCTCTCGAGGTTTCTCAGTTTGTCAGGCTGTCGAAGAGACGTCGAAATTTGGGCATGCGCTTTTCCAGATAAGACACCCATGCATCGGGTCGCCAAATTTCGACGCAGACGGCAGCTCCGACAATCAGGACTTCTCCACCCTGTTCGACTGCGAGAAACTCTCGGAATCCTTCGGGGATCAGCAGGCGGCCTCGACCAGCGATCTTCACCGCCCGTTGGCGGGTGGAGAGGAGTCGGCCTAGAAGTTGCACCTCTGCGATGCGGCTCTCGAGTCTTCCGGCGCGGATTTTTCCCCGCACCAGATCCATGCCGGCATCCAGTTCGTCTTGTGAACGTCGTGTGTTCCAGAGGCTTAGGCATCCAGGCCTTTCCTTTGCCAAAGTGCAATTTCCGTCAGCTTCGCTGAGCGACTGCACAAGCTCCTGCGGTATGGAAACTCGAAATCGTTCGTCCAGTTGCCTCGGGTATTCGCCGAGTATCAGGTCAGTCGTTTTTGCCATATTTGCTTTGTTGGAACCTGTTATGTCAGAAAAAAACAGAATTACAAGTAGTTTGGGCTATAAACCCACGAAATAAGTCAAATAATATTATTAATGGGTTGAAAACCCACATAACGTGTATTTTGATGCCTGCGGGGCCACTTTTTTTAGGTTACGTTCGCGATTCGAAGAGGCCAACAGCGCGTGGCATCGTTTGCCCATGTCATTTTCAATGCGAAAACAGGCCCCCGTTTCGATCTTTACTGCTTTCAGCCGCTGCTAGCAGTTGTTTCGTCCACGCGGTTTTTTGGCGCCAAGAGACGGTTTTTCTTATTGAATTCCTCATGACACCGCCGCCAATTTTCGCTATTGTTCGCCCCGCAAATTAGCGATGCGTTCGTTGGTGGGCCTCCGATGTGCATCTTGCAGTAACTGAACCATGTTTTTGTCATCCAAACGTAAAATTGGCGAACCGGTCGTCATTACCGGTATCGGTATGATTACCTCCGTCGGCAGAAATGCGGCGGAGACTTGGGAGGCGGTTTGCGGTGGGGCCAGTGGTATGCGGTCAATCCGCGGTCTACCCGATATTCCCGATGACCTGTTGATTGGTGCGCCTGTTGATATCGAGATCCCCGTCACCGGCCAACTGAAGGTTATCGCTTTAGCGAGGATTGCCGCTCAGGAGGCGATTACCGATGCTGGTATAAAACTTGATGAAATGGATCGAGATCGTTTTGCTTGTGCGATTAGTGGGCATATGGGAGATACTGATGGAATTGCAAAAATTATTGGTATCAACCGTAAATCGCCAGATGATGTACCAAGTTGGCATCAGTGGATGCCCAATACGGCTTGCGCTACTTTAGCGGCTGACTATGGCTTGTTCGGACCGCGTAGTTGCCACTCAACAGCCTGCGCGAGTGGTCTGATTGATATTCTCTCCGCTGTCCGTCGTATTCGGGACGGGCAGTGCGACTATGCGTTGGCTGGCAGTGCCGAGACGATCAACCCGCTATTTGCCGCTGGATTTCGGCAATTGAGGGTGTTGGCAGAGCATTCCGATCCGAGTCGGGCTTGCCGTCCCTTTGACCGCGATCGGTCTGGTTTTGTGATGGGTGAGGGGTCGGCCATGTTTATTCTAGAAACGCTGAGTAGTGCAATTGCTCGTCGCGCCACCATTTATGCTGAAATTACCGCGGGCACGATGTTGGGCGAAGCATACCATGTGACTAGCATGGCCCAAGACAGTCAGCCTTTGAGTTATCTCATCACCGAGACACTCCGTCGGGGTGATATGTCCACCGAGGAAATCGGATACGTCAACGCGCACGGAACGGGTACCCTCCAGAACGATCTGGTCGAATCACGGGGTATTCGGGCGGCACTTGGTAATTCTGCCAGTGACATTCTTGTTGGGGCCAACAAGTCAAGTATTGGGCATCTGGTGAATGCTGCCGGAAGTGTAGAGTTGGGGCTGACCGTTATGTCCCTGTGTGATGGTTATGCGCCACCCACACTCAATCTCAACAACCCTGATCCTGAGTGTGATCTCGACTGTGTGCCGCTGGTGGGCCGTGTCCACCGGGCGGAGAGTGCCCTAAAGCTTTCCTGTGCTTTTGGCGGCCACCTCGTCTGTGTGGCCATTCGCAAGGGTCCCGGTACGTTAAGCCAGCCCGGTTATGCCGATCATGCGCCCTCAAAAGCTGCCTGATTATCACAGTGATTTTGCTTTGGCTTGAGTCTTCGGCCGCTCTCTTTTTTCCTGTTTCAGCGGTCTGACGCTGGTCGATGAATCACCCAGATAGCTCTGCTTGCGTACAAATGCTAGCGGGGGCCGACATTTGATCTGTCGGTCCCGTTAGGGGTACCTTATGGAAGTCACTACATCACGATTCGGCACCGTTCATGTTCCTCTTGGTGAGGCGATTTGTTTCCCAAGTGGGCTGATCGGTTTTGAAGACTGCCAGTCTTGGGTGCTCTTGGCACATCGTCCGAAAGACTCGGTCATCTGGCTGCAATCGACTCAGGTTGAAGAGATTGCACTGCCAGTTGTTGATCCAAGAACATTTGTGCCTGAGTTTACTTTGCAGATCGAGCAGACAGGCTGGACTCCCCTGGGAAAAAGAGAAGAAGATGTCATCCAGGTTCTCGTTCCAGTTTCCAGGCACGAGGATTCGCTGTGTGTCAACCTGCGGTCCCCTCTGGTCATCAATATGCAGCGTCGACTTGGCCGGCAGGTGATAAACGCAGAAGCCTGGACTACAGACCACTTGGTTTGGGAATCCACGGATGCGATGAAAAAAACGGCATAAGGCAAGAGGGTTTATTATTTTCGGATTCAAAAAATTCTTGTTGCAAGTTCAAAAAACGTAGTCCACAAAGAAGAATCGAACCATGTTGGTACTTTCCAGGCGCCGTAACGAAAGCATTGTCATTAGCGACAATATCATCGTTACCATTGTCGATGTTCGGGGAGACAAAGTTCGCCTGGGAATTGATGCGCCGACTGAGATCCCAGTCCATCGGCGAGAACTCTATGAGGCAATCCAGAAAGAAAATCAACGGTCCAGCATATCCAACGTGAAGGACGTAGAGCCTTTGCGTTAGCGCACAGCCGTTGAGCTGCTTTTTCCGAGTAGTCGCTCTACAGCATTTTCCGCAGTATGGATGCACTGTGGGATGCCGACCCCATGGTACGCGTTTCCAATGAGGGCAAGATTTTCGATTTCGGCAACACGATTTTCGATTCTCTTAACTCTGGCGTTGTGTCCCACATGGTATTGCGGCATGGCATTTGGCCAACGGACAATCTTATGGGTTGTTGGTAGCCCGGTCATCTGCAGAAGTTCCTTTAATTCCTCGATAGCAATCTCGGTCAGTTCGGAATCGGAACATTCCATCATTTCCTTTTGGCAGGCGCCGCCAAAAAATACCCGTACCAGCAATTGGCCCTCGGGAGCTCTGCCTGGAAATTTGTTGCTGGAAAAACTGATTGCCAGAATACGGCGATTCTCAACTGCCGGGACAACAAGGCCGAATCCAGAGGGCGGCACGTGGAATTGTTGGCGCGCTATTCCCAGGCAGACCACCGCACAGCCCGCATATACAATGGCCTCTAATTCGCGAGCAAGTGTTGGATCAAATGGCAAAAGCAACTCGGCCGCCTGGTGGGCGGGGATGGCAAGAATCAGCTTTCGGCAGACAACCTCTTTGCCGTTCGCTATCTTCAGTTGCCAAAGGGAATCCTCGCCACGGGCAATTCCAACAACCGAGGTTTTCTTTCGCACGACTCCTTCCTGGAGGCGACTGGCAATTGTGGAGACGAGTTGTTCGTTTCCCAGTTGCGGTGCTACAAACAGGCTGTACCGAGCGCCCGAGTGAGATTTCGCTTGGCTTTGATCAGTCTGTTTATTGGCGATCAGACCTCGGCCGATGCTGCCATGTTTTTGTTCCATCTCAATAAAACGCGGCAGCGCTGCAGCAACGCTCAGCTTATCAGGGTCTGCTGTGTAAATACCTCCCACCAAGGGCTGGATAAGCCTCTCAAAGACCTCACGACCAAAACGGCGGATCGAGAATTGCGATAATGATTCTTCACTCGCGTCAGGAGGACGACGTCGGACGAAGCGTTCGTAGAAGAGGCGACATTTGCCCTTCAGGCTGAGGATTGGCGAAATCAAGACTGGCCAAACACGTGTGGGTCCCATAATTTGAAAACCGTCTGGTATCGGGACTATTTTTCCCCGAAAGACGACATGAGCTCGTCGTTCCACAGGGTTTGACGACAGTAATTCATCTTTTATTCCGAGACGATGACAAAGGTTGATCGCCCATGGCAGATCGGTGATGAACATGTCTGCACTGCGTTCGATGAGGAAGCCATCGTGATGGATGGTTTCCAAGACACCACCCACGCGATTATCTCGTTCGTAAAGACGAACCATCAATTCGGGTGCAATCTCTTGGGTCTTCCAGGCAGCTGCCAGTCCGGAAATTCCACCGCCCACGATGACGATATCCAATACGTCTGTTTCTACGTCGCTCATGGTTTTTTTCCAATGGCTGCCAAGGACGTACTGAGGCTTTTTAAAAGCAGTGTGCCAGAGGGAGGGGTCGAAGGCTAGAAAAGAATCGACAGGAAATATTGTAATACGCAGTTGGGGTTTTCGGCTATATACCTCAAGAAAAAGAGTTTTCGCATATCGATATAATCTGCATTGTGGGCGAGACTTTTTTGGGATCTCGATCATTCCGCCCCTAGGGATTGTCTTTTGAGGAGACGTACGTGCGGTAATCGCTGCGTTGGCAACATTGCCCCGGGGGAAGTTAGATTGCTGATGCCAATGAAATCACTCCCTGTGGCCACGAAGTTTCGTATAATGCTTAGGGCTGCAGCGATTTTCAACAATTGCCCCTGGCAGTATCCCATTCATTTTCATGAGTTGCCCCATGAACGAGCCAGAAAATTCTTCTCGAAGAAATTTTCTCCAGGGAAAAATTTCTGCTGCGACAAGCCACCAGCAAACAATCATTCTGGACTCCCTTGCGAGGTGGGTGGCAGATCCAAAAGAGGAGGCCTATCTCGTCCGTATCGGGCGACGGGCCATGGCCTGCCAGTTCCAGATTTTTCTAAATGCCGGTCAATATCCGAATGACACTGAAGTTGCCATTGAGGCACTCGATGTTGTCGATGCAATGGAAGAGATGTTAACCATTTTTTCGGATGATAGTGAAGTCTCGGATGTGAATAGGAGGGCCGCTACCGAAGCGGTACCACTCAGTTGCGAACTGTTTGAATTACTGGAGATGTCTCTCCGTCTATACAAGGATACCGCTGGCGCTTTTGATGTGACTGCAGGCCTGCTCTCTGAAGCCTGGGGTTTTGCTAGGCGTTCAGGATCCATTCCTGCAAGTGAGACGGTGAAAGTAGCACTCTCAAACGTAGGTAGTGAGTACTTGCATTTGGATCGGGAGAAACAGCAGATACGTTTTTTACAACCTGGCCCTATGATTAATTTTGGCGGGATCGGTAAAGGGTATGCCCTGGACTGTGCTAGTGAAAGGTTGCTTTCAGCTGGGATCGGTGATTTCTTGTTTCATGGTGGCCGCAGCAGCGTTCTAGCCCGCGGTCGACGGACATCTGTAGAGGGTGACGGTAACTGGAGTGTTGGGCTGATTGATCCATTGCGCCCGGAACAAAGATTGGCAGAAATTTTTCTTAAGGACCGGGCTCTCTCGACTTCTGGATCTCTCACACAATCGTTTCATTTTCAGGGGCGCCGTTACGGTCATATCCTGGACCCGCGCAGCGGACAGCCGGCAGAGTCGGATCTTCTCTCGGTAACTGTTTTGGACTCAAGTGCTGCCCGGGCCGATGCGTTGTCGACCGGTCTGTTTGTTCTCGGACCGGAGCAAGCCCGCAATTATTGTGAGCGACATCAAGAGACAGCAGTTATCCTGGTCCTGCCTGGAAGTGGTGTTGGAAATATGGCGATTGAGACGTTCAACCTGGATGATACAGATTGGCAACTCGTAGACGATCAAAAGTCGCTCTGATGCTCCGATCGTTTTCTTCGCGAATGGTCCCGGATGCTCTGGCGACCCACTGGCCCGATCATTCTTGGTCAGAACGTGCTTGTTTCTCGTTTGGCGCACAAAAGATGGTCTCCGAAGGGTTTTTATGGGCATCGAAAGCCCTTTTGTTTAGCTTCCTGCTGCTGAGCAAAACCATCGGTTTTATCGTGTTGTTTTGGTATTTAATGCAGTTTGCGCAGTTTATCGGTCAGTGTAGAATTTTAGCTGGGCCGACAGAGCAAGATTTCCGATTTTTATAGGATCGCTATTTCCCTGCTGCCCATTTGTGGAAGTCCTCACCAGTATGCTTGAATTTCTTTATCTTGGAGGATATTTACCCTATCTCGGGATCATCGTGTTTTTGATCCTGACTGGGGCCGGTCTCCCCATACCGGAAGAGGTTGTTGTCGTTGCAGCTGGTGTACTCAGTCACGATAGCGATACCTTTAAATGGCAGTACGCCTATCTCGCATGTCTGGGAGGTGCGCTTGCAGGAGATGTTGTTGTCTACTGTATCGGTCGTTACCTAGGACACGGCTTCTTCCTTCGTTACCCATGGTTTGCCCGTCTGATGCATGAAGATCGGGAGGTCAAGATGGAGCAAGTGATCAAAAAGCATGGATTTAAAGTTTTTTTTGTCGGCCGGTTTATGGTCGGTATCCGCGTGCCACTCTATTTGGCCGCCGGGGTCGTCCGTATGCCCTGGTGGCGTTTTCTGCTCATCAATGGGGTTTGTGCGACAACCGTTGTCAGTGTGGCATTTTGGCTTGGCCATCAATACGGCAGTGTGGTTGGTAGCTATATTAGTAAAAGCCAATACGGGGTGACGGTTGTTGTTGTCGTTGGATTGATTGCGGCTTTGGTCTTTTATCTCATGCGTCGCAAGAAGCGTTCGATTACACGTTTTTTCCCCGATTCAAATGGTGAAGAAGAGCCGCCAGTCGATACCGAGGAGAAAGTTGTGGATACGGATCGCATTGTGGCATAGAGCAGCCAAAGCGTCTCGGAGGATTTCTGAGGACGGGTCGGATGTGTCAGGTTCTGTGCCGGAGTGACGGATATTAATGGCTTCAACCTTTGCGATAGAAGTTGATTCTTTAGGCAAAACCTACCGTTCGACTCTCGGCCGCCGGCAGCACGAAGCGCTGCGAGGTGTCTCTTTTAATGTAGCGCCGGGTCAGATTTTTGGCCTTCTGGGGCCCAATGGGGCGGGCAAGACAACGTTGCTCAAGGTACTGCTGGGGATTATCCGACCTTCAATCGGTCGTGCACGCATTCTGGGAGAAGCGGTCGGGTCGTCTTCTTCTCGTCGGCAAGTTGGTTACCTGCCAGAACGACTCCGAGTGCCGCTGCATCATACTGCCGATTCGGCGCTGACGTTTTATGGCCGGCTTAGCGGTCTTTCCGGTCGAGCAAGCCGCATGCGTCGAGGAGAGTTGCTCGAGCGAGTAGGTTTGTCCGCTTGGGAGCGGGTTCGCGTTGGAAAACTTTCAAAGGGGATGTTGCAAAAACTTGGGTTGATCGCGGCGCTGCTCCACGATCCTCAAATTTTAATCCTTGATGAACCGACCGAAGGTCTTGATCCTGTAGGCCGCAAGCAGGTGCGGGATATTTTGTTGGCTGCACGAGAACAAGGGAAAACGATCTTTTTAAACAGCCATATGCTGCTGGAGTTGGAACTCATCTGCGATCAGATCGCGATACTCAACTATGGGCAACTTCGCTTTCTCGGTTCCATCGATTCAATCCGCCGCAGGTCGGAATCGGCACGTTTAGAACTTGAATTACGGGGTCCGGAAACGGAGGCCCGTGCGGCCCTTGATATGTATGGCGAGGCCCGATGGGGGAAGCTCGGAGAGGCACATTACCGGGTCGATTTGACCCTTGCCGATCAGTTGGCAGTCGATCAGTGCATCGACGGCCTCCGGGCAGGGGGGATCAGTATTGTCGGCTTGCGCCATCACACAACCTCTCTGGAGGAAGCATTTCTGGAAATCATCTCCTCCGAGCCACTCGATTCGGAAGAGAAAGAGGAGCAGAAATGAAACCTTATCTTGCGGTGATCATGGATTTATTTCGAGCGGCCCTCTGTTCGCGAGTGCTTTGGATTTTGCTGATGATGATTACCTGTTTTCTGCTGGCACTTGCGCCTCTGGCGTTGGAGAGAGTAGCGTATCAAACGAACGATTCGTCTACTGGCAATGCGCTGCAGATTCGCTACGCCGGTTATGATTTTGGAATGCCGATTCAGGTTCACGGGCAGGCACCTGAGCGACTGATTGCGTTTGCCGTAGCTTGGTTTTTGGACTACATCGTAGATTTTATGGTTGGATTCTTTGGGGTGTTCATCGCTTTGGTTGTGACGAGTCCCATCATCCCAGAGACGTACAAAAAAGGGTCGGTCGAATTATTACTGAGCAAACCGGTCAGTCGCCCTTTGTTGTTTCTGGCTAAGTGTGTCGGAGCCTGTGCATTCGTCTTTCTGAATATCGTCTATCTGTTTGTGGGGCTCTGGTTGATCGCCGGTTTACGTTTGGGGCTGTGGGATGTTGGCATCCTTGCGGCAATTCCCATTTTCCTTTTCTATTTTGTTATCTTTTACTGTGTCTCTGCGTTGGCTGGACTCATCTGGCGGAATGCGATTGTTTCGCTGACCCTGGCGTTGGTGTTTTGGGGCGCTTGTATTGCCGTCGCGCAGTCCAAAACGGTTATGGAAACGGTGTTTGATACCGAACAGTCGGCTGCGGCGTTGGAGAGGGCAAATAGTATCAATCGACCGGGAAGAGAGTTTTGGAAATCTGTGTATCGTTTTGGTGTGTTGCCACTCTATACGGTTTTTCCCAAACCGCTCGAGCTAGACAATACGGTCCAGTACCTGTTGAATGGAACACAGGGTGTGGGCGAAAATGTACGCCTGCATGGCTTGCGGCCGGGTGCCGCAGGGGAGAACCCGTACTCACCCATCATAAGTAGTGCGATTTTTGTAGCCGTGGTTCTCGGCATCGGTTGTCTCGTTAGCTATCGAGCAGAATACTGATGGACATGTCTGATTCAGCGACCGGTACCGGCGGGCTTTCTGGGTTTGAGCGTGCGGCGGAGCGCGTCCGCAGTTTTCCACAGACTCCCGGCGTCTACCTGATGAAGGACGCAGCGGGTCTGGTGATCTATATCGGTAAGGCGAAAAACCTCCGCGCTCGGGCGGGCAGCTATTTTTTGAAGGCGGCTCAGGAAGAGCCTCGGACCGCTCCCTGGGTTGCAGAAATCGCCGATGTTGATTGTGTCGAGACTGAAAGCGAGGTCGATGCGGTGCTGATGGAATCCCGACTCATTAAGGATATCCAGCCCAAGCACAACAAAGAACTCAAAGACGGAAAGAGTTTTCCGTACCTGCAAATCACAACCCGGGAAGATTTTCCGCGTGTGGAGGTGACCCGGCAGCCGCGCAGAAGCGGTGTCAAGCTTTACGGCCCGTTCCTGAGTGCCAGTACACTGCGGGGGGCGATGCAGGTGCTACAGCGGATTTTCAAGTTTCGTACCTGTGAGTTGGAAATCGAACAGGCCGATATGAAATGGCAGTGGTTTCGCCCCTGCCTGTTGGCCTCAATCAACCAGTGTTCGGCACCTTGCAATCTTCAAATCAGCAAGGAGGAGTACCGGCAGGATATAAAGCGGCTGCGGATGTTCCTCGAAGGTAAGAAGAAAGCATTGCTCGAGCAGATGCGTGACCAAATGCAGGCCTCCTCCGACGCCCGAGATTTTGAAAAGGCGGCCCGCCTGCGGGATGAGATTCAATATCTCGAAACGCTCGATAAGCGCGGAGAGATCGACATCCATGCCCAGCCGGAAGTTTTTCACGTCGATCCCAAAAAAGGCCTCGTCGGTTTGAAGAAGATTCTTTCGCTCGAATCGTTGCCGCGAACTGTGGAAGGAATGGATATCGCACATCTCGGGGGGAGCGATACGGTGGCGAGCGTGGTGCAATTTATCGATGGTTTGCCATTTAAGCCTGCGTACCGTCGCTACAAGATTCGTGGAGTGCAGGGGGTGGACGATTTTCGTTGCATGCACGAAGTGGTGAGTCGCCGTTTTCGCCAACTGGAGCAGACGGGCCAGTTGTTTCCCGACCTGCTGCTGATCGATGGTGGCCGCGGTCAGCTCAATGCCGTGCTGCAGGCCTTTGAACAGTTGAAGTTGACGCCCCCAACGGTGCTGGCTCTCGCAAAACGCGAGGAAGAGATCTATCTTCCCGATGTTACCGCGCCGCTTCGAATTTCCAAGCAGAGCTATGCCTTGCGGCTACTGCAATATGTCCGGGATGAAGCGCACCGCTTTGCCCAGCATTATCACCACCTGTTGCGGAGTCAGTCGGCATTGCCCGACGACTGACTTGGACGACCGACTTGTATGCTTCCCTCTGGTCGGTATCCCCTAGAGGGGTCGAGCGGTGCTGTCTGCTATGTCTTATTTGTTAGCGCAACAAAGGTACCTCTGTTTTTAGCAATCAGCTTGCCGTCGGAAAAAATATCTGTGGTGACCTGAATTTGTGCCCTGCCGGTTCGTTCGAATGAGGCAATGAACTCTCCAATTGCCTCATCAGAAAGGCTGCGAGACTCGGCCACGATCGATGCGAGTGCCGGTTTACTAAATTCTGTTTCGCTGTGTTGGATGACGAGTTCGGCTTTAAGGTCGTGGATTTTAAGGTTGCCCCAGACGACGACAAAACCGGTAACGATGCCGAGCGTGGCGATGCTGCCGCCAAAGGCCGATTTCTGATGGTTGATATTCGCCTCCAGCGGGGCAGTGCTATGAGCATGCGTTCTGCAAAAGTCGACAACTTCGATCCCCATCATTCTGGTGACAGGAATCTCGGTATGGAGATGGAGGTTGATATCAGCAGGGGACAACATGGCAGGTTGGCGGGCGAAGAAAGGGTTGCGGGATTGTAACAAATGAGTCTGTTTAGGATGCAGTGGTGCAACGTCGGCAGAGCAGTTCCCGCTAGAAAGTCGAAAAGCCATTGGCGACTACTGGCGGGAATCTTTTACTGGCGCAATCATGATCCGGTATTCTGCCGATTTTTCAATCCGCCTACCGGGTAAGAATTGCCGCAGGCTCGATTTACCCCAGTCTCGTGTTGCCTCTATCCCAGTCTCGTGTTACCTCTCGTGGGAGGGGGGGATTCTAGCTTGCCAGCTGGCCACTGCCGACACGGTAGGCCGTGATCATACCCAGGATGAGGAAAATACCCCCAAAGATGCCAAACGCCAGGAACGAGACCATGACTAAGGAAAACAGGCTGGCGGCACTTTGCTCGTCGCTCGCAGGCATGTCGGCTATCTCTGCTGCCGCTTCGCTATGCCGGTTCTGCTCACGCAGCAGAGTGACGATCTGCTGATCCGACATCGTGGCAACCTGTGGACCAATCTTTTGATAGATGGTTTGGGCCTCGTTCTCGTTGAGCTCGCTGAGTTGTTTTGAAATCGCAGAGAGTTCCCGATTAAAAAGGATCTGGTACGCCTCACCCCGATCGGCGGCTTCGTAGAGTTCGATCCGTTCGGCGATCTGTTGATCGCTCCAGGACTGCACTACGGGCATCATTTTTTCTATTTCCGCATCCAGGCGATCTTCATCGACTTCATCCGGGGCGATTCCCTGGAGACGGATCGACTCCTCGGCGACGATGCTTGCCACATATTCATGCTCATATCCGTCAATCGTGCTGCCAATTATAAACGCAAACCAAAGGACTTTGCCGAAGACACAGCCGACCAATGCCATCACCGAAGCCGTAATTCCTGCCAACACGCTGCCCTCATTGTCGTGGCCAAGCAGCATGCCCAGGCCCGCAAGCCCGCCGATGGCCCAGGCAAGAAAACCGACCGAGTAACCGGTCGTCAGCGCGATTGCCGTCCAGATACCACCACCAAGAAGTGCCCCGGTGAGACTCAATAGCGCACCACGGAGAAACGTCTGTAGATTGACATCTTTCCGCCCCTGACGCTGCTTGGGTTTTCTACGAGGCGGCACTTTTTGGGATTGAGCATCCGCCTTCTCTTCCTGTGAACAGCGGATCTTTTTTCGTTTCTTCAGATGGAACCCGCACTGCACACAGAGAACATCGGTGGGATTCAGTGGCTCAGCGCAGGAAGGACAGGGTGAAGTCTCCGATGGCTTATTTTCATCCGATGCGGGGCCGAACTCCTCATCGAAAACTGAGGCGAGTCGGTAGTCGTCATCGGATGCGGCAAGACGATGTTCCGCGGAAGCGACCAGAGCTGGTTGGGGAATCAGGATCACTGCCTTGCAGCCGCTGCATTTGGCTCGGCGGCCAGCCAGTTCTTCCTTGACCTCAAAATGCTTTCCACAAGATGCGCAGTCGAATGCGATCGCCATGCCAATGCCTCCTCGCCATCCTGCACCCCCTCGATCCCATCCGGTTGCTGCCGATCGATGTACGTCTGGACCGCAGCGACAGGGAGGCCCAATGGCGTATTGCCATCCTCTCGCCCGAGCGGACAAAAAACGGACTGTTTTCTGAGATTAACCGGTCGTGACTTACTGATAAATGCGTTTTTGTCTCACAAAGTGGGCGAAAATTTCTCATTATTGGCAGGATCGGGCGAATTTCTGGCGTTTATGCCGTGGGCGGGCCCGGTTTTAGAGATGTAGGACTGGGAATCGCAGAGTTGCGGTCTTTTTTTGGGTCGAATGGCAACACCCGCCCGTCACTAGCTCCGGAAGATCAGCGGTGCATCGTGTTGCTCGGCCACCTCACCCACGGTAGCGGTCGCGGCCGCTCCGGCGAGTCGGCATTTTTCGACCAGCTCGTCTGCTCGTCCCGCCGGTACGCTGATCAACAGTCCGCCAGATGTTTGCGGATCAAACACCATCTCAAGCTGCAGAGCATCGCCGTCACCTTCGATCCGCATGGATGCAGCCGCCGCGCTGCGATTCGTCGCGCTCGCCCGGGTCTGATTGCCGGCTGCGGCGAGTTTTGCTGCCCCGGGCAAAACGGGCAGGGCCTCAAGGTCCAACAAGAGCGTCACGCTGCTTGCACTTGCCATCTCGATAGCGTGACCGGAGAGGCCAAAGCCGGTAATATCGGTCGATGCGCTGGCGCCAACGGCCCGGGCCGCCTCGCTGCCCGCCTTGTTCAGTTGCACCATACTCTCACTCGCGGTGGCGAGCACGTCTTCTGGGCAGCGGTTCCGTTTAAAGGCCGTGGTCACAAAACCGGTACCGAGGGCTTTGGTGAGTACCAGACGATCGCCTGGCCGGGCATCCCGATTGGTCAATAACTCGTCCGGAGTGGCAACGCCGGTCACGCTCAGCCCATACTTGATTTCGGTATCCCGCACCGTATGTCCCCCGACGATGAGCGCACCGGCTGCCTGCACCCGTTCGGCCCCGCCGCGGAGAATTTCATGGAGTATGTCGAGACTCAGCTTGTCATCCGGAAAGCCGACGATGTTCAGAGCGGTTCTGGGCACACCACCCATTGCGTAGATGTCGCTCAAACTGTTGGCCGCGGCAATCTGTCCATACAGGTAGGCATCGTCAACAAGGGGCGGAAAGAAGTCGAGCGACTGCAAGATCAGCAAGTCATCGCGCAGGCGGAAGACCCCGGCATCGCTCGCACCGTCGGCACCGATCAAAAGATCGGGGTGCTCGAATTTGGGTAATCCCTGCACGACCTGTGCGGTGGCTTCCTGCGGAAGCTTCCCCGCTCACCCCGCGCAGCTGGCCCAGTCGACCAACCGCCGCTTACCGCCGAAGAGTGGCATCCATTTTTCTCCTGAAAATGATTCCTTGGGAATCTCTTCCTATCGCGAACGTATTCAGAGCGATCCTCGCAAGATTCTATCGGCAGCACCCTGGTGCGCCCATAAGAAGACCTCGCTGCAAATGCGGCCGGCTTGCATCAAAACGGGTCTTTTGGCATAATCTATACATATGTTCACTATTTGGGCGGGGCAGGGCGTTTTCAGGCAGTCCGTTTTAGAAGTAATAGGAGGTGCTCCGTGCTCGCTAAGTTGCAAACCTATTCCCTCTTGGGGCTCGATGCCCTGAGTGTGGAGGCGGAAGTCGATGTCTCCTCAAAGGCATTGCCCAAGACGGTCCTGGTGGGACTGCCCGAGGCGGCCGTGCGGGAGAGCACCCACCGGGTGGCCCGGGCGATGGCTAACTCAGGTTTTGCAGTGCCTCGTGAAAGAGTCGTGATCAATCTCGCGCCGGCCGATCTACCAAAACAGGCGGCGTCGTTTGATCTGCCGATCGCCCTTGGGATGCTCGCTGCCGGCGGTCAGATCGAGTCGCAGCAACTCGATCGTTATGCCGTGGTCGGCGAGCTGGCCCTCGACGGCTCGACCCGCCCCATTAAAGGCGCCCTCTCGATGGCGATCACTACCAAGAAACGAGCAGGGCTTGCGGGCTTGCTTGTGCCCCGGGCCAATGCGGCCGAGGCGGCTGTGGTCGAAGGAGTCCAGGTGATTCCGGTCACATCACTTACCGAGGCGGCACGCTTCTTTGGAGGCACAGGGCCGATCGAGCCGTATCCTTGCGGTGTCGAGGCGTGGCGCAAGAAGCGCGGAGAGCATGACGTTGATTTTTCCGATGTCCGGGGCCAAGAGACGGCCAAGCGGGCCGCCACGATTGCGGCGGCCGGCGGGCATAACTTGCTGATGATCGGGCCGCCCGGCTCGGGCAAAACGATGCTCGCCAAACGAGTCCCCACTATCCTGCCCGAACTGAGTGCCGGAGAATCGATTGAAACAAGCAGCATCTACAGTACGCTCGGCAAACTGGACGCGACAGAGCCACTTCTTTCTAGGCGCCCCTTCCGTGAGCCGCACCACACGATCAGCCACGCGGGACTCGCCGGTGGCGGCTCACCCCCCGCACCGGGCGAGATCAGCCTCGCGCATCACGGTGTTTTGTTTCTCGACGAACTCCCAGAGTTCAACCGCCACACGCTCGAGGTCCTCCGCCAGCCGCTCGAAGATGGGCGGGTCACAATCAGCCGCGCCCTGGCCACCTCCACGTACCCGGCTGACTTCATGCTCATCGCCGCGCTCAATCCCTGCCCCTGTGGCTACCGTACCGACCCGCGGCGTGACTGCCACTGTACGCCTCCGCAGATCGATCGCTACATGGGCAAGATCAGCGGCCCGCTTTTAGATCGCATCGATTTGCACATCGAGATACCGGCCGTCTCCTATCGCGACTTAGCCGGCGGTCCGGCCGGGACGAGCAGCGCTCAGATGCGCGACGAGGTGACTGTCGCTCGCAGCACACAGAAGCAGCGGTTTGCCCGCAGTCGCACGCTTCGCAACGGCCAGATGTCGCACCGGCAGATTCGCACGTTTTGCAAATTGGATACTGCCGGTGAGCAGTTGCTCAAGACGGCGATGGACGCCTTGGGCCTTTCGGCCCGGGCGCACGACAAGATTCTTCGCGTGGCCCGCACGATCGCGGATTTGCAGCAGAGCAAATCGATAGCCCCAGACCACTTGAGTGAGGCGATCGGCTACCGCACCCTCGACCGGCAGCTGTACGCTTGAAATCGACAATCGTACATTTGGGTCTAACAAAGGCATTTGAGGCGACCGAAGGCCTCATGTTGTTGTTTTTTCTATCTTGGGAATTTGTTACCATGCCCGATAACAATTCCGGAGGATGATTTTCTTTAGTTGGCTTGCTATTTTGGATGTCGCCACAAAAAAGGCCCAATACATCCTAATGAAAATAGTTTGGATGCACGCAATGGAATACCAGTGGCACCGATTTATTTGGATCATTCTCTTTCTGCGTGTGAACCTTTTATAAATAGTGAAGGTGATTTGTGGAAATACTTTGTCAGGAAGAAAAGAAACTCAAGCGGATACAGGCTTTGTTAAATAGAATTCCCATTTATAAATCGATAAGAACGTGGGTGGAGTCTCAAAAACTAAAAAGAAAGTTTCAGCAATGGGAGAGAGATGGCAAGCCGGTGCCCCCCCCGCACTATGTTAAACAACACGCGATAAAACAATATGCTGAGGAATATGACCTGAAGGTGCTTGTGGAAACCGGCACGTATTATGGAGATATGGTAGAGGCAATGCTGACCAATTTTGATCGCATTTATTCTGTTGAGTTGAGTAACGAATTATATGAGAACGCCAAGAAAAAATTTAAGAATGAGGGAAAGGTAGAGCTTATTCATGGGGACAGTGGCACCGAGCTTGGTAATCTCGTTGATAACTTGGACCAACCCACGCTGTTTTGGTTGGATGGCCATTACTCAGAAGGAGTCACTGCAAAAAGTGATAAAATCTCGCCGGTCATCGAGGAACTAGCACACATATATAATGCCGGAGATAAAGGTCACGTCATCCTTATTGATGATGCCCGCGTGTTCGGAGTCGCTCCAGATTATCCGAGCGTTGAGGAGCTAAGCGAATTTATTCAATCAAAAAGAGGTGATGTGAGTTTAGCGGTAGAAGACGACATCATCAGAGTAACGCCCAAAAAAATGGCTGGCTGAACCATTCAATAAGAAGGTATATATTTCTAACCACCTTTCGGTGGACGGGGAGACCACTTCCCAGGGCCAAGCGATCGGCTACCGAATGCTCGACCGGCAGATGTGAAGCTAAAGTCGCGCCCGGGGAGGAACTGGTTCACCCTGACTTTTCGGGGATTTGTTGATTTTTTTGCAAATCAACGTGCGGTTCGGTTATATTGAATCGCTGGATCGGGGTGATCTTCGGCCTACTCAGGCCGGATGACGCATCCTCTGTTCTGCGTGCGGGTTTTATCGTAGTGGAGGCACCGATATGAACGCCAATACGCATTCGCGTAATAGCTTCGCCTTGCGGCGACTGGTTTCCGGCCTGCTGTACATCGTACTGTTTGTTTTCGTGGTTGGATTGCTCATCTCACTATTTCTGCCAGCGGTGAATAGCGCGCGCTCGTCCTCGCGCTCGGCGATCCGGCAGAATGCCGCGCGACAGGAGGCCCTGGAAAAACGCGAGGGCATCGGCGGGGCCGCAAATAACGAGGATGGTCACCAAGGTGTCGTGTCGGGCCTGCCCCGCAAGATCATCTACGAGGCTGAGATCACACTCACCGTGCAGGACTTTTTCGCCAGCGAGGCCGCTGTGACCAAACTGGTGAAACAATACGGTGGCTATTTCGCCGACGCGTATGTCGATCGCACGTACGGCGAGCAGCTTTCGGGTCGGTGGCGGATTCGAATACCGGTCACACAATTCGACCCGTTCCTGGAGGCGGTATCGCGATTGGGCGTTCCTGAAAGTCGCCATCAAACGGCGCAAGATGTGACAGAAGAATTTGTGGATCTCGAGGCGCGGATTTCAAATAAAAAACGGCTCGAAAAGAGAATCGTTGAACTGCTCAGCAGTTCCAGCGGAAAAATTAAAGATGTGATCGAAGTGGAACGTGAATTGGCCCGCGTTCGCGGTGAGATCGAACAAAGTGAGGGTCGATTGCGGTATTTGACGGATCGTACGGAATTTACCACCGTGGTTGTCTCAGCCCGCGAAGTACACGAGTACGTTCCCCCGGAGACCCCTTCATTTTTAACGCGGATGCGCGAGACGTTGGGCTATTCGCTGTTGTCGTTGCGAGATTTCGGCGAAAACATGTTGGTGGCCACGGTGTTTGTGATTCCCTGGCTGGTGGTCCTGGGCGTATTGTTGTGCCCTGTGATATGGTTCGTGCGGAAACGAAACGCAAAAGGTGGAACATCGTCCGCTGGCGAAGAAACACCAAAAAAAGAAACCTCTGGATCGCATTGACGCGCCGCCTCGAAAGAATCATGTTGAGGGGGTGGGACCTCAAAAGATCATCTTAGAGACTGTCCTTCGATAGACGCGCACCGAGCGATCTGCGCGGAGTCCATGTTCACCGTTTACTGGGGAGACGTATGAGTTTTTGCACGGCAATCAACTGTATGGATGGGCGGGCACAGATTCCGGTCATTGAGTTTTTGCAACAGCGATTCGGCGTGGACTATGTCGATTCGATCACCGAACCGGGGCCGAATAAAATTTTGGCGGAGCAAACCGACAGCCAACTGCTCGATTCTATGTTTCAGCGACTGCAGATCTCTCTGCAGAAGCACCATTCAGTCGGTTTAGCCGTCGTCGGTCATGCTGATTGCGCCGGCAATCCAGTGGCCGAGCAAGAACAGACGGCCCATACCCTAAAGGCGGTTGAATATCTCAAAGGCAAATACGGGGACCTTGAGGTCATCGGATTGTGGGTGGATGCCAATTGGGATGTCGTAGAACTGAGCGCATCGAACGCATGACGACTGTCGGGTGACGTGGGTCCAGATACCGCATTTCGGGGCAAAGTGGTGACAAAATGTTTTGACAACGCGCGGCCGGTTTGTTCTAATGCGAGGGACCGCTGGAGATTAGGTTGTTTCATCTCATTGCTGGTGGTCGTGGTTGTTTGGTCGCGACAGCGCAATCGCGGGGGCTTGGCTCATGACTTCGAGGGTAGCACGCTTGGTTGCTTTGCTTCCTCCCGTTTCTGTGGTATCTCGCCACGTACTGCTCGTTACCATCATTGGTCTGCTGCTGGCGGTTTCCGCCAATCGCGGCTGGGCTGTGCCGATCGCCGTCACTGCCGAAATGTTCGACTCCGGTTTCTTTCACGAGGACGGCCGCAGCTCGAAGGAAGACGGTGAGATCTTTGGCGTACCGACCACGCCCCCCGGTTTTTCCAACTACCACGTCGGTTTGAGTGCGGGCTATGGAATTGTGGACCTGGATCCGCTTACATATACCGATGTCGAGACGAGGAATTTCTTTGTCTTCGATTATGCCGAGCTGCTGGTCCCGTTCGGTAGCACAGTGCCGGGCCCAATTCTCAGTGCCACCCTATATCTCTACAATCCCGGTGTCGCAACCGAAGGTATCGACGGCTATTTGTCGCCCGACGCCAGCGAAACCTACGTGGTTGCGGATGTTGGAACGACGATCCCCGAGCTGATGGACCATTACGACCACCCGGAAGTGACACCCTTCGCCGGCATCGACGAGTCCGGCCTCGCAGCGGACATCTTTTACGGTCTGGCCAGCGGTCCCGCGTTCGGCGGCGTCACGGTCTCGGCGGCCGACAACGGCACCTTTGTGGAAATTCCCTTCACGACCGCGGGGATCGACTATCTGACGATGGAGCTGGGTGAGTACGAAACGCTCGGCGATCCGTTTTTCGCTTTTGGCGGCAAACTCACCTCGATCGGCGGGAGTGACGAAGACGAGATCGACGACCCATATGAAGAAATCTTTGCCTACACCCACCCCAACGGATCGACCTCGCCGGACACGTCCGGAATGATGCCCTACATCGAGGTGACCTTCGACGATCTCCCGCTCAGTGGGGTCCCGGAGCCCTCCACGCTTGTGCTCTGTGTAGTGGGACTGCTGATTCTCGCTCCCCGCCACGCTCGCCGCATTTGACCGATCACGCGGACCGACTGGGCATTGATCAACGGGGCCGGTTCAAATCAATGGTACAACTGGAGTACGATTGGGACGTGTTGTAAAATATCTCTCAAATCGATTGGGCGAACACCATTTTCGAGTAGGAAAAACATGAAAATTCTGACGATGATCATACTTTTACTTATTTCGTTGGCATGTAAAGTTCAGGCTGCCGAGAATGTCAAGGTTGAAGTATTGGTCAAGACCAGTACCAGTTGGAATGGAAGTCCATTGCCGGCTTACGAAAAGGGCAAACCTGAAATAACGATTCAACGCATTACGATCCCCCCCAAAGTACAATTGCCGCTTCACAAGCACCCGGTCATTAATGCTGGGGTATTGCTCAAAGGGAAATTAACGGTCGTCACAAAGACTGGTGAAGTATTGCATCTCAAGGCAGGAGATCCGATCATCGAAATTGTCAATCAATGGCATTACGGAAAAAATGAAGGCAGAGAGCCTGCTGAAATTATTGTTTTTTATGCAGGTGCTGTTGGCGAGCCAATCACGATAGAAAAAACATCTCAATGACTTCATTTATTTTTAAATTAAGAAATCTGGTTACTGTGCAAATAGCGTATGTTGGCATGGCAGTTTGGTAACTTCAATTCCAACGCTGCTTGAGAAGGTGTTTTTTGGAATCGACCTCACCATGAAGGGCGAAATGAGGATCACACCATTCTAGTGCTGATTTTATCTACACCGCGACAAAGCGAGGCATGATGGCGATTGCGGGAAATATATTGTGGCTACTGTTCGGGGGCGGAATCGTTGCCTGGATCATCTGGATCCTGCTCGGTCTGCTGCTCTGTTGTACCGTGGTGGGGATTCCCTTTGGAATTGCAGCGTTCCGCATCGCCGGCTTTGCGGCATTTCCGTTCGGTAGAGAACTGATCGATACACGCCTGCTGGGCGAACCGCGGATTACGGGCACGAGTCTGGCAAATTTTCTCTGGGTGATCCTGGCAGGTCTGTGGTTGGCCGTGATACACGTTTTGCTCGGGATCAGTTGTTTCCTTGCCTTCTTTTTGATTTTTCCTATCTTTTTCGGAATCGCCCACTTCCGACTGGCGGGCATCTGTTTTGCTCCCTTGGGTAAGAGGCCAGTGAGCATCGAGATGGCGCAGGAGCTGAGAAGACAGATGGCAGCCAGCGCGATCTCATCCTGAACCAATAGAAGCGGTTGCAGTGATTCACCCGGCCCTCAATAGTCTATGAACCCTCACCCCCGCTCGAGGTCCACAGGTCTCCATGTATTCACAATTAGAGAAAATGCAACGAAGGAGACTCGGACCTTCTATCCTCCGCGGTCTTATTATGGTGCTGTTGCCCATCCTTCGCGACGGCCGCGAAGAAGGGCTTGGGAGGTCAAGTAGCCCGGATCTTTTTTTCGCCACAGATTTTCAGGTACTTTGACCCCAGATTGCGACCGATTGCAGGTTGTTGTCGGCTGGGGGGGCATCCCGCTACACTACCGGTTAGATGAACTGCGGGCAAATCCTACTTTGCGCGTGTAAGCAGACCAAGCCGCTCTCCGACTCATTGAGACGACGTGGCACAGATCATTCAAGGGGGATTTCCATGCAACGACCCACCTGGGCGACCACCGTTGGCATCATCGGGATTGTGATGGCCATTTATACCCTGCTCGGCAGCGCTTCTGGATTGTGGGTGCCGCAAATGATTTCAATCCAGCAGCGGGGAATGCAAATGCAGCGCGATGCTCAGCGGCAGACCGCGGCAGAAGAGAAGAAGTCGGAAGCCGAGGAGAAGAAAGAGGAAGCTGAGGAGAAGCAAGAGGACAAAAGCTTCGACGAGAATCAGGTGAAACAGTCACCCGATTTCAAGATCCCTGCCGCACAGCAAAAATTTGCCGAAGACAATGAAAAGGAAATGGAGGCGTTTTCCAAGCAGGGCGACGAGCAGATGAAGCAGGCTGAGCAACTCGGCGATAAGCAGATGAAGCAGGCTGAGGAACTCGGCGATAAGACGGTGGCGCTGTATAATATTCCTGTCTGGTACGGCCCGATCGCGCTGCTGATGAGCCTGATCGCGATGGCGATTGCGGCGTGTTATCTGTTTACTTCGATTTGGCTGCTGATGACCAAGCCGAGTGCGGTTCCGCTCTTCTCGCTCGCATGCGTTGTCAGTATTGTTTTTGCGATCTTACATGGGGTGGTATCGATGATCGCCATGCCGATGATGGGGATGGGGATGGGGATGGGGATAACCGGAATCGTCGTCGCAGTCGTGAATGTGGTGCTGCTGATTGTGGTTGCCACGGGCGATAAAGCGGCCTTTCAATCCCAAACCGCACAGAAATAAGACCCGGTGGGACAAAGATTCAGCCCACCGCGAGGAGCAAAGTCTAAAATAGGTTGCAGAGGAAATCAGAAGATGCCGGAAGAAAAGAAAAGCGAGAATCGTTTTTGGGGTATCTTTGCGACGTTGCTGATTCTCTTTGGGATCATCAGCCTCATTTCCCGAAGGTTCGATGTGAATTGGCAATACCAGTTACTCGGTACCTTGGTCGCGGCTGCGTTGGCGACGGCTGTTGTTGTTATTGTTTTTCGAAGATTGAGTCGTTAAAGCTTGGGTGCATCGCTCGATCGACATCTCCAATCCAACATTGTATCGAGAGGCTCGATGGTCTTTGATTCACCGGCTTGTACTATCGGCCAGATGGTTTTTGAGTTTAGTGTTCATCCAACAGATCGAGGACAAATCTGATGAAACAGTATGTATATCCAATCAAACCTCAGGTGATCGGATTCACTTTTCTTTTTATGTGGATTGCTGGTGCGATGGGGACTGCGGTTGATGCAGATAATCCGGAAGAGGAACTCAGTCGCTTGAAACCGCTGAAAGAAAGGGTGCTGACCCAGGCGGAACAGCAGGCCCTCTCTCCAGAGGAGGTGCTTTCGATGCTCCGCGAGGGTAACCGGCGGTTTGTCGCCGGTACGCTTACCTTGCGAGATCATTCGGCACAGGTCCGTAAAGCGGCACTCGGACAGTTCCCCAAAGCCATCATCCTCTCCTGCGTCGATTCAAGGGTTCCGGTGGAAGATGTCTTCGATCGTGGGATTGGCGATATTTTCGTGACGCGTAATGCAGGCAACTTCGTCAATGTTGATGTTTTAGGTGGAATGGAATTCGCATGCAAAGTGGCCGGTGCCAAACTGATTCTCGTGATGGGACACGAGGACTGCGGTGCGGTCAAAGGCGCGATTGATAATGTAAAGCTCGGCAATCTCACCGCCATGCTCAAGAATATTCGACCTTCGGTTGCCCAAGTGGCGGAGAAGGTTGGGGAGGGCACGAGTGGGGATGAAGCGTTTGTCCAAAAAGTCGCAAAGCAAAATGTCCGCGATGCAATCGCAAACATTCGCAAGCACAGTCCGGTGCTGCTCGATTTAGAGCGACAGGGTCGATTGAAGATCGTTGGTGGAATATACAATATGGACACTGGTGAGGTTGAATTTTTTGACGAATCCTAATGACGAGAGAAAAATGAAAACGAAACGAAAGCAAATCGCTTTCGTTCTAGGTATTGTCGTCTTTGCGGCTCTGTTGTTTGTCCTCCGTAGTTGTCGCTCCGATGGGCCGCTGCTCTATGTGCGTCTCCTCGATAAGAGCAACCAGTCGCTGCGTACGGATTATCCGGGTTCCGATATTGATGCGATCGAAATTGTTCGCAATGAAAAGGTCGTGGGGACTGCAACCTCAGTTGTCGATGCCCGTCTGCTCGATGGGGCACCGGGAAACACCAACAAGTTCAAAGATCTCAAGGAACTTCTCGGTGTTGCCAACTACGATGCGGAAAATAGAGAAAACTACGTTGCTCTAGGGGGCAAAGGAGCGTATGTGATTGTAAAAATGAGTGTGCCGCTCCAGGTTGGCGATATTTTGCGTGTCCACGAGATCGGAGCAGGCACCGGAGGTTCGGCAGAACCGTGTTCGGTGGCGATTGGGCGGAACGAGTCGGGGCCATTTCAGGAGATTGGCGAGGGCGCCGGGCCGTTTGAACTCGTCGTGCCCGAGGCGGCCAAATGAGTCGATGATCCGCAGTTGCGCAGCTGCCCTCTCCGCTGCTGCATATCACAGGTTGGGCCTCAAAAAATTGGTTACGAGCCGTTATAGAGCAAGCTGGTTTTTCTCGATGCAAAGTGCAACAGACACAAGCACAATCTACCATCTGGAAACGTGTGATCGGCACATCGAGTGCCCGAAGGCCGCTCCCCCGGAATTTCGGCTCGTCAAAATGGCTCCGCCCGATGCTGCGATCAATACCCAGATGTATCGCTCTGTGGGGGCAGACTGGGAGTGGACCGATCGATTGTGCTGGTCGAAAGAAAGCTGGCGAGAGTATGTGTGCCGCGAATCGCTGCAGACCTACGTCGGTTACTTGCATGGCCGCAGAGCAGGTTACTTTGAGTTGGAATCTCGGGTCAAAGGCAACGTAGAAATTGCCTACTTCGGACTGTTGCCCGAATATATCGGCCAGGGTCTTGGAGGGGTGTTGCTCACCGCGGCGATGAAGCACGCTTGGGAAATTCCATCGACGCGACGCCTCTGGGTGCACACCTGTACGAAGGATCACAAATATGCACTGGAGAATTATCGCAAGCGTGGCTTTAAAGTCTTTAAGGTAGAGCAGCAGGGCCGCTCTTTAGAAGAAGGGCTCTCGATCCTCCGCGACGGGAAAACATTCTGATCGTGGGTGGAATCGACAATATGGATACCGGAAAGGTCGACTTCTTAAAACAGTGATCGTTTATGCTCAGTCGGATACAGCGGGATGCTGATACAATGGGAGCCAGTGTCTGCTGACTGAAACAATCTTCCAGCCACAAAGCCTACGCCCGCCCCCCGTCATTGCCCTCATGAAGTCTTTTTCCCCAATTTTGATGCTGCTCGTGGTCCTCGCCAGTGCCCGGGCCGAGCAACCGCCAGAGGGTGCAGAAAAAGAACCGCCCCCTACCGCCACGCAGACGCTCCGGCGGCTGCAACTGGCCGAAGGGCTTCAGGCGGAACTCGTGGCGAGTGAACCACTGATGCGCAATCCGATCTGCTTCTGGATCGACCCGAAGGGAAACATGTACGTCTGCGAGTCGGATCGACTCACTCGAGGTGTTCTTGATAATCGCCGGTATGCCTATTGGATCGATGATGATCTGGCGGCCCGCACCGTGGCAGATCGAGAGGCCTTTTACAAAAAGCATCTGGGAAAATCGCTCGAGGAGTTTACCAAGTACGATGATCGAATTCGGTTGTTGGTCGATACGGACGATGATCTCAAAATGGACCGGTCTTTCGTTTTCGCCGATGGATTCAATGGGCTCGTGCAAGGAGCCGGTGCTGGGGTTTTGGCGATCGGCGACGATGTCTACTACACCTGCATTCCGGATCTTTGGAAACTCAAGGACACAGACGGCGATGGCAGAGCGGATGTGCGTACAAGCCTGCATACCGGGTATGGGGTCCACGTCGCTTTTCGTGGTCACGATTTGCACGGGCTGATCATGGGACCGGACGGCCGCCTCTACTTCAGTATCGGTGACCGCGGTTACAACGTCCGTACCGCCGAGAAACATCTTGTAAACACAGATTCGGGTGCCGTCCTCCGCTGCTGGCCGGACGGTTCCGGGCTTGAAGAGGTCGTGACCGGACTCCGCAACCCGCAGGAACTGGCGTTCGATTCCCTGGGCAACCTATTTACCTGCGACAACAACTCCGACTACGGCGATATGTCTCGCTGGATCTATCTTGCGCCGGGTGGGGATGCCGGATGGCGATTTGCATATCAGTACAAAATTCGGACCGGCCCCTGGTTTCGCGAAGGGATGTGGCTCCCCTACAGTGAGAAAGCACCAGCATCGCAACTACCGGTCATCGCCAATATTGCCGACGGCCCGGCCGGGTTGACCGCGTATCCCGGGACAGCCATGGGAGAGCAGTTCCGGGGAAAATTTTTCGTGAGCGATTTTCGTGGCGACCCCTCCCGCAGTGGCGTACGCTCCTTTCGGGTCCGGCCGAAAGGCGCTTTCTTTGAGGCCTCGGATCTGGAGAAACCGGTTTGGGGCGCACTGACGACCGATGTTGACTTCGGACCGGATGGTGCGCTCTACGTTTCCGACTGGGTCGAAAGCTGGGACGGGATGGGGGTGGGGCGGATCTACCGCATCTTCGACCCGGCGATGGCGGACGATCCGCTCGTTCGTCAAACGGCATCGCTACTGAAACACGGATTTTCTGACGTTTCACAGGAGCGACTCGGCGCGTTGCTTTCCCATCCTGACCAGCGTGTCCGGCAGCGAGCCCAGTTCGAGTTGGCCGGTCGCGGTGCCCAGGAAACCCTTTTCAAGGTCGTGCAAAGTGATGCACAATTGCTTCCGCGACTCCACGCCCTTTGGGCTCTGGGGCAGATTGCCCGGCGGCAGCCGGAGAATGAAAAACTGCAAAACATTTTTGTGCAGGCCCTTTCCGATCGCGAGGCCGAGATCCGCGGCCGGGCCGCCGAACTTGTCGGCGAGTTAGGGCTGCCTGCACGGACCAGATTGGAGCAGGCACTCACCGATGAGAGCCCACGCGTTCGTTTGTTTGCCGCCCTTGCGCTGGCACATGTGGGAACCGCTGCGTCGATTCCGCCGCTGGTCACAATGCTCGAAGCAAACAACGATACCGATCCTATCCTCCGGCACGCGGGCGTGATGGCCCTGGCAGCAATTGGAAATGCCGATGCTCAAGCCTTGTATCGCCTCACCGAACATCCCTTAGCGGCGGTTCGGATGGCGGTGCTGCTCGCCCTGCGGCGCATGAAGGATCCGCAAGTAGTGACGTTTCTTTCCGACCCTCAATCGAAGTTGGGAACCGAGGCGGCCCGGGCGATTTACGATGTGCCGATCCACGAGGCGCTGCCAGTACTTGCCGCGGAATTGAAAAACAGGGCTCGACCGGAGCCTCTTTTGCGCAGGGCGCTTGCGGCCAATTACCGCCTCGGGACACCGGCCGCTGCCGCAGCGGTAGCCCGCTTCGCCGCCGACCCAGTGGCGAGTGAGCCCTTGCGAACCGAAGCGTTGGAACTGCTTTCCGCCTGGACAGATCCCAAAGGGGCCGATCCGCTGCTCGGGTTCTGGTGGCCCCTTGCGCCGCGAGATCCAACGATTGTCGCTACCGCGCTCCGCGCGCATCTCGCCGGGCTCGTTGCCGCACCGCCGGCCGTTCGCGAGCCGGCATTGCAATTGGCGGCCCGCTTGGGTATCGATGAGGCAGCCGAGGGATTGCTCGGAACATTCCGCAATCCGCAGGCGCCTGCCGAACGACGCAGCAATAGTTTGCGAGCCCTCGCCGTGCTGGAGCACGCCGAGATCGACCCGTTGATCGGTGCGGGCCTTGCCGACCGGCAAGCAGCCGTGCGGATTACGGCCCGATCCCTTTTGGCCGAGCGGGACCCGCAGGCTGCCCTGGTGGCCGCCCGAGAGGCACTCCACGGGGGTGAAATCCCCGAGCAGCAAGCCGCGTTCGATCTGCTCTCCCGTTTGCCCCAGAGCCCACAGCGGACCGCCCTCCTGCGCGATGGACTTGAGCGCCTGCTTGCCGGGTCGCTGCCAGCGGAACTGGAACTCGAGGTCCTTGCCGCGGCCAGCAACTGTAGCGACGGGCAACTTATGGAGAAACTGGCCGGCTACCGAGCCGATCGGTCGGACCGGGGAGGCGTGGATGCCTATCGGGATGCGATTGCCGGCGGTGATCCTGCTCGCGGTCGTGAACTCTTCTTTTACCGGGGTGAATTGGCCTGCCTGCGGTGCCACAAGGTGGAGGGGCAGGGAGGCGCGGTAGGGCCGGATCTTTCGAAAATCGATCCGCAAAAGAGTCGCGAATATTTACTCGAATCGATTGTATTCCCGAGTGCCCAGATCGATAAACGTTATGCTTCGTACGAAATAGAGACGAGCGACGGCAAACTGGTGACTGGCCTCAAAGTCTCCAATGGTCCGCGCGGCGTCGAACTGTTGCAGGCCGACGGCCAGCAGATCCTGGTCCCGGCGGAGAACATGGAATCGATCCGCGCGATCCGGCAGTCGGCGATGCCAGGCGGAGTGGCCGAAAAAATTTCCCGCAGGCAACTCCGCGATCTTGTCGCCTTTCTCGCCTCGCTCCGGGCGGGTCCGCCCGAGCAATCGTCGGTGCAGCCCTAAACCCGCTCGACGATCATCGCTACCGCGTTGCCCCCGCCCAGACAGAGTGACGCAAGACCCCGCTTGAGATTGCGATCGGCCAGGGCGTAAAGCAGCGTGACGAGCACGCGGGCCCCGCTGGCGCCGATCGGGTGGCCGAGAGCAATCGCCCCGCCGTGGACATTCACGCGCTCATCGTCCAACTCCAGCCCCCGCATGCAGGCGACACTCTGGGCGGCAAACGCCTCGTTGAGTTCAAAGAGATCAATATCGTCTAACTTCATATTTGCCTTGGCCAGCACCTGCTCGACCGCCGTCACGGGGGCAATAAAGATGTCTTTGGGCGCCACGCCGC
>Ga0315338_1000976_pt1 | contig 44554 bp, 50 predicted proteins | sample ASW8metaG_FD_204518 | JGI IMG/M metagenome (GOLD analysis project Ga0315338, IMG submission 204518) | Ammonia-oxidizing marine archaeal communities from Monterey Bay, California, United States - ASW #8 | ecosystem: Environmental > Aquatic > Marine > Coastal | place: USA: California | collected... | reverse complement strand
TTTTTTCAAAAAAATCTGTACTTAAACCATCCATTTGCGTATTTAAAAGTATTGATGCAACTTTTTTGTTACTATCTAATCTTAGAACATAAGAATTAATTAGATAGTTTTTTGCATTTTTTAATTCTTCTTCACTCACCCCTTCTTTTTTAACTTTCATTATTTCTTCTTTGATAATTTTAATAACTTTATCAACATTTTCATTACTAGTTTCTGCGCCACCAGAAAAAAAATTATATTTATCATATCGATATAAATAAGAATATACAGAATAAACTAATCCTCTTTTTTCTCTTATTTCAGTAGTAAGTTTAGAAAAAAAACCTCCACCACCTAAAATATAATTCATTACATATGCAGAATAAAAATATGGATCGTTTCTTGAAATTCCTTCACCAGCAAAAATAATACTGCTTTGTTTTAAATCTTTTTTATGTAAAAAAATCTTGGGCTCAATCTTTTTTTTATGTATTGGAATGTTAGAAGTTATTTTATTTTTTTTATCAAATTTTTTAAAATATTTTTTTAAATATTTTTTTAATTCATATTCGTTTATATCGCCTGACGCTGCTATATAAAGATTATCTATTCTTAAATTATTTGCTAAAAAATTTACTAAATCTTCTTTATCTATTTTATCAATATCTTCTAATACACCTAAAGTATTATATTTGTAAGGATGGTCTTCAAAAAGAACTTCTCTAAATATTCTGGAAGCAATTTCATCAGGATCTTTATAAGATTCTTCCAAAATTAATTTTATATTACCTTTTATTCTATTGACTTCCTCTAATTTAAAAGTTGGTTTGGTCAAAGCTAAATCTAAAAGTTGGAATGAAAGATCTAAATTTTCTTTTAAAGTATAAAGGTCTATATAAAAATTATCATGACTTACACTAAAATTAAGCATGATAGAATTATCAGCTAATTCTTTTTTAAATTCTTTTGAGGAATAATTGCCTGCTCCTTCATCTAAAAGAGATGCGGTTAAATTTGCTGTTCCTTTTTTTCCTTTAAGATCAATACCTGATCCAGCTTTAAAAGCTATTTTAATAGACACAATAGGTAAATTTTCATCATTAACAAGCCATGCATTTTTATCTTTGTAATAATTTACTTCTTTAACATCTAATGCGTTTGAATTGGTAAAATTATTAAAAAATAAAAAAATTAAAATAAAAAAAAATTTTTTCATAATCTACTCCTTAATAGGTAATAAATACCCTGTTACAGAATTCTTTTTATTAAAAATATTTGGAATATAAGTTTCTAAGTCATCTATAGAAACTTTGGCAATATCATTTGGCCAATTAGTTATTTCTTTTAAAGAATATCCGGTAGTTAAAGAAGAACCAAATATTCTCATTCCCATATATAAACTATCCTGTGCAAAAATTGTATTATTAACTAATCTTTTTTTTATCTTCTGTAACTCCTCTTTATTAAAATTTTTTTTTTTAATTTTATTTAAATATTCATCCAAATGAATCTCTATTTCTTCTAAACCAACATTTTTTTTTGGAATTATACTTATTGTAAAACTAGTATGACCAAAACCATCTGGATAATAATAGGCTGATACGCTGGTTGCTAATTTCTTATTTTTTACAAACTCATCAAACAACATGCCAGTTGAAGAATTACCAAAAATTTCAGAAAATACCTCCAAAGTTAAAGCCTCTTTTTTTGATTTAGTATAAGTTGGTACTAAATAATGTCTTTGGAAAACCGATATTGCTGTGTTCTTTGAATTTAAAGTAATTTTTCTAGGGGCATGCTGTGTTGGTTCATCTGTCCAATCTCTTTTTTCTATTTTTGATGGCTTAATTGGTCCAAAATATTTTTTTGCTATTTTAACAACATCATCAAGATTTACATCTCCGCAAATAACAATAATAGCATTATTTGGAGCATAATATTTTTCGTAAAATTTCATAACATCATCTAAGTTTAAATTTTTTATTTCATGCTCCCATCCAATAATTGGTTTTCTATATGGGTGATTCATATATAACGCAGCATTTATTTGTTCAGAAAGCAAGGCAGATGGATTATCGTCAACTCTTGAATATCTTTCTTCAAGAACTACAGCTTTTTCATTTTCAAAGTCTTTTTCAAATAATTGTATATTCTTCATTCTATCAGCTTCTAAAGACATAATTAATTCGAGTTTAGATTTATGTATTAATTGAAAGTAACCTGTATAATTCTTGCTAGTAAAAGCATTTTCTTTTCCACCATTTATAGAAACTATTTGAGAAAACTCTCCAGGTTTTAAGTTATCAGTCCCCTTAAACATCAAATGTTCTAAAAAATGAGCTATTCCTGATTTACCATTTGGCTCGTCAGCTGAACCCACCTTATACCAAATTGAGTGTGCAATTGCAGGTACGCGGTTATTTTCTAGAACTACTATTTCTAATCCATTTTCTAAAATATGATGTTGTGGTTTAAATTCAGCAAAAGCATCCTTTAAAAAAAAGATTATTATGAAAAATAAAAAAAATCTCATATTAAATAGATAAGAAAATAAAAATAATAAGTTAGTTTTTTTTAAAATAAAAGAAAGATTTTAATCTGATTCGCCTTTAGATTCATTCAAAGTCTGGAATTGTTTCATCTATAGTACTTGGAATATTTTCTTGATTAATAATATCTTCTAATAAAAATTCTTCTTCTTTTGACAAACCTTTTGTATTTAAAGTTTCTATTTGTTCAAAATTGCTATCTCCAAATCCAACAAAATTATCTTCTTTTCTAGCATATGATGTTTGATTAGTAGTTAAAGCTCTATTGAAATTATATGAGTCTGAAGGAACTGTTGCCCTATATGTTTTTTGCACTCTTACATTAACATTATTATTAGATTGTTTATTAGTTCTCGTTAAATTTGGATTAAAACTTTCAAAACTTTGGATCTCTCCATTATTTTCAACATTTGTTGTACTTGGTATTTCATCAGAAAATATATTTTCATTTTCAGATGACTCATATACAGGTTCATTCTCAAAATCACCTATATTATCTTCGTCATCAAATGTTCCTATATCATAATTTGGAATTGATTGTTGTTGATTTTGATTTTGTGAATCAATGTCAAACTCTGGAGGTATTGCAAGTGGTGGACCCGATAAAACTGAATTTTCACTAACATCTACTTTATCGTCTCCTCCAATCAAACCACATGAAGAAAGTATGAAAATTCCTATTACGATAGAACAAAATCTTTTTATATAAATTTGAAAAGCCATTAAGTATAAACTTAAGCAATATTATTCTTTTGGCTAGTAAAAATAGTATAAATATATATAAAAGCACCAATAGTTATATAACTATCAGCAAGATTAAATGTGGGCCAGTGTAAATTACCAATATGAATATCAATAAAATCAACTACAGCTTTATAATTTAATCTATCAAGAAGGTTTCCTATTGCACCTGACACAATAAAAGCTAATGAAATACTTAAATTTTTATTTGTTGTTCTTAAAAACCATAAAACAAGAAATAAAGAAATAGTTATAGTTACTATAATCATAAAAAAATTTATATTCATAATATCTGATAACATTCCAAAACTTATACCTTTGTTCCAAACAGGTATGAAATTTAAATATTTATTAATCTCAATAATTGTTTGATCATAAAAAATATTTTTTAATGCCCATTGTTTACTTAACTGATCAAAAAAAACAAACATGGGAATCAAAATTAGTAATATTTTTTTCGCTTTACTCATTTTTAATTACACCCTGACACCTATGACATAAATTTTGATTATTAACCTCTTTAGATATGGCCCAACATCTTTCACATTTTGACCCATTTGACTTTTTAACCTTTACCTCAATATCATTAATACTATCTAAAGAAAAAGTTTCACCAGATAATTTATCTACAATTTTTGCCGAAGAAACTATAAAAAGATCATTTAAATTTATATCATTTAAATAATTCTTGATTTTTTTTGGAACTGTAAGTTCAGTTGATGCTTCTAAACTTGAACCAATTATTTTTTTCTCTCTTTCAATTTCAATTGCACTTGTAACAACTTTTCTAATATTTATAATTTCTTTCCATTTAGCTCCAAGATTTTTATCACCCCATTTTTTATCAGTTTTAGGAAATATTCTTAAATGTATACTTTCTTTATGATTAAAATTATCAGATAGCCAAGCTTCTTCTACTGTAAAACAAATTATGGGTGCAAGCCAAGCTGTTAAAAAATCAAATATTATTTTTAAAGCCGATCTACAAGATTTCCTTTTTTGACTTGTTCTATCATCGCAATACAAGCAATCTTTTCTAATATCAAAATAGAATGAAGATAAATCATTTGAACAAAAAATAAGTAATTCTTTATATATTTTATGATAATTATTTTCTTTAATAGAATTTTCTATTATTTTATCTATTTCCCATATTCTAAATAAAATATATTTTTCTAAATCAGGCAAATTTTTATAATCTACTTTTTCTTTATCTTTAAAATCTTTAAGATTTCCAATTAAAAAACGAAGTGTATTTCGGATTCTTCTATATGAATCAACTTGTGATTTAATTATATTTTCATCAACTTTTATATCTTCAAAATAATCTGAGGCAACTGCCCATAGTCTTAATATATCTGTTCCATATTTATTAATTATTTCATTAGGTGAAATAACATTTCCCTCTGATTTTGACATTTTCTTTCCTTTTCCATCAACAACAAACCCATGTGATAAAATACTTTTAAAAGGTGCTTTGTTCCTTGTTCCACATGATTGTAATAATGATGAATGAAACCAACCTCGATGTTGATCGGAGCCTTCTAAGTATAAATCAGCTGGCCATTCTAAATCTTTTCTATCTTCCAAAACATATGTGTGGCTTGATCCACTATCAAACCAAACTTCTATTACATCTTTAATTTGAATAAAATCATTTTTATTATATTTCTTTCCAAGGAATTCACCTGAATCTAATTCAAACCATGAATCGCTTCCTTTTTTTTCAAAAATTTTAGCAACATTTTCTATAACATTTTTGTCAATTAATGGTTCATTTGTTTTTTTGTTAATAAATATTGGAAGTGGTACTCCCCAAAATCTTTGCCTAGAAATACACCAATCTGGTCTATCTTCAATCATAGAAGTAATTCTATTTTTTCCTTTTTTAGGAAAAAAATCTATATTTTTAAGAGCATTTATTGCTTTCTTTCTTAAATTTTCTTTTTCTAAAGAAATAAACCACTGAGTTGTATTTCTATAAATTAATGGTTTTTTTGAACGCCAGGAATGAGGATAACTATGAAAAATATCTTTTTTGTACAAAAGTTTTTTATTTTTTTCTAGAAATTCTATAACTTTATCATCGGCTTTAAAAACATGTATTCCCTTTAATAAAGGAACTTCTTCATAATAAATTCCGCTCTCGTTTATAGTTTTTGGAACATCTATATTATTTTTTTTTGCTAAACTGAAGTCATCGAGCCCATGTCCTGGAGCTATGTGAACAATGCCAGTTCCTTCCTCTTTAGTAACAAAATCTGCTGCTAATAAAGGAACTTTAAATGTGTATCCAAAATTATTTAAAGGATGTTTACAAATAGTTTTGTCAAGTTCCTTTCCTTTAAAATCACTAATTTTTTCTATTTTTAATTCAGTATCATTTTTTAATTTATCAAATAATTGAGTGGCAATGATAAAATAAGTATCAGATGAATTTTCTTTTACTAAACTGTATGAAAAATTTTTATTAAAAGCTAAAGCTCGATTTCCTGGAATTGTCCATGGGGTTGTTGTCCATATTAAAATATTAACATTCTTTTTACCTTCCATTTTTAAATTTGTTTTATCTATTGGAAATAAAACATAAATTGCATTGTCTAAACGATCTTTATATTCTACTTCAGCATCTGCCAAAGCTGTTTTTTCAACAACAGACCACATTACAGGTCTAGAACCTTTATAAAGTGAGCCATTTAATAAAAATTTTCCAATCTCTCTAATTATTTGTGCTTCTGCTTTATAAGACATTGTTGAATAATAGTTTTTCCAATCTCCCAAAACTCCAAAACGTTCAAATTCCTTTTTTTGAACTTTTATCCAATGCTCTGCAAATTCACGGCATTTATTTCGAAATCCTTTAATAGAAATATTTTTTTTTTCATCTCCTTTTTTTCTCAGTTCTTGCTCAACCTCCCATTCAATTGGTAATCCGTGGCAATCCCAACCTGGTACAAATGCAGCATCTAAACCTTGCATTTGTTTTGATCTAACAATTATATCTTTCAAAATTTTATTTAATGCATGCCCCATATGTAGATGTCCGTTTGCATATGGAGGTCCATCATGCAAAGTAAATTTCTTATTTTTTTTTGATTTATTTCTTAATTTTTCATACAGTTTATCTTTTTTCCATTTTTCAAGAATCTTAGGTTCATTAGTTGGTAAACTAGCTTTCATGCTAAACTCAGTTTCAGGTAAAAAAAGTGTATCTTTATAATTCATTTATTTTTATTTAAAAATTTTTTTGCAAATAAAATATCTTTTTCTATTTGATTTTTTAATCCTTTAATATTAGCAAATTTTTTTTCTTTTCGTATAAACGCTAATAATTCAACAAATATTTTTTTTTTATATAAAAAATTTTTGACATTAAAAAAATGATTTTCGAAAAATATTTTTTTTTCATTAAAAGTTGGTCTATTTCCAATATTAGCTATACCAAAATATTTTTTTTTCTTATTTTTTTCAAAATAACTTTTAGTAATGTAAACACCTTTCATAGGTAAAACATAATCATTTAAAATAAAATTTGCTGTTGGATATCCTAATTTCTTTCCCCTACCTCTTCCTTTAATAATTTTTCCTTCTAATAACCAATTTCGTCCTAACATTTTTTTCGCAATATTATATTTTCCTAATTCTAAATTCTTTCTAATAAAAGTTGAATTAAATGTTGTTTTATTTGAACTAATAATCGGCTTAATAATTTTTAAAGTATACAAATATTTTTTAGATAATTTTTGTAAAAGATTTACATCTCCTGCTCTTTTAAAACCAAAACGAAAATTATATCCAACAACAATAAATTTTGGATTAAAGTTAACTAGTTTTTTAACAAAATTTTCAGGTGATGACTTATTAAAATTTCTATTAAATTTCAAAAAAATTAAATAATCAATCCCTAATTTTTTTATCTCTTCAATTTTTGTTGCTTCGCTTGTTAATTTAAAAGGTTTACAATTTTTTTTTAAAAAATCACTTGGATGTGGTTTAAAAGTAATCACAACTGACTTCAAATTTTCTTTTTTTGATAATTTGACAGTTTGCTTAATTATTTTTTGATGTCCTTTGTGTACTCCGTCAAAGTTGCCAATTGTTATAACAGTTTTTTTTTTTTTTATTTTTGTGTATCCATTCAGGATTTTCATATTAATTTATTTCTTTTGTGGTGGTACAACTACTGCAGTCCCTTCTAAAACTATTTTATTTTTTACAAAACATAGTGTTTTAAGCTGACACCATTTCTTTCTTGAAATTATTTTTTCTACTAATATTTTAACTTTTACAATATCGTTAATTTTTACAGGCCTTCTAAATTTTAAATCTTGAGAAACATAGATTGTTCCATTTCCAGGAAATTTGTTTCCTATAACTGATGAAATAAAAGATGCAATCAACATTCCGTGAGCAATTCTTGATTTAAAAATAGTATTTTTTGCAAATGTTTCATTTAAATGAATTGGATTTTTATCTCCTGAAGCGCTGGCAAACTTCTTAATACTCATATCTGTAACTTTTATCTTATCTGTATAAGATTGATTTTTTTTTAAATTATCAAAATATATTTTTTTTACCATTGATATAAAAAAGAAAAATTATTAAAACAATTTTATTAAAATTAATGTAATATTATATTTAATTAATTTTTAAACAACACAAACTCAATGAAAAAAAATTTAAAAAACAAAATTTTTTTTGTTCTATTTCTAATTATCTCATGTAATCAAAACTTTGATAATTATCAATTTAACAAACAAGCTTCAAATTATAAAATTTGTCTTAAAGACGCTAATCATAATATTGAAAAAAATATAAATATTAATCAAGAGAGGATTGATATGCTTCAAACAGATGATACTATGATTGATTTGTATAACATTGGAAATGATATAGATGAGATAAAATTATCACAGAGAAGACAAAAAATGATTGAAGATTGTATGAAATCAGTAAAATAAATTAATTTCTATGTGTTTTTAATGAACTTACCAGAATTTATAAATTTAAATAATTTAAATAATCTAGATTTAATAGAAAAAGGAGGCCCAGTAATGTTTATTTTGCTTGGATTCTCAATCTTTGCTTTTGCAATAATTTTTGTTAAATTATTACAATTTTTTGCTGCAGCACTATCTAAAAATAGCAAAGTAGAGGAAATTCTTTTAAAATTAAATGGTTCAAATTCAAAAAAATTTTTACCGCAAATACAAAAAATAAAAACTCCATTAGCAAGAATAATTGAGGTAGTTATTTTAACAAAAAGTGATAGAAGGTTTGATAAAGAATCAAGAGAAGCAGAAATTTCAAGAATCATATCAATCGAAATTAGAAATTTAGAAAATTATCTTGGAGGGTTGGAAGTTGTAGCAAGCATAAGTCCTTTACTTGGATTATTTGGAACGGTGCTTGGTATGATAAAAGCTTTTTTAAACTTAGAAAAAGCTGGTTCTCAAATAGATCCTGCTTTATTAGCTGGAGGAATCTGGGAAGCGCTTCTAACTACAGCTTTTGGTCTTGCAATTGCAATACCGGCATTAGCCGCTTATCACCTTTTTGAAAATAAAATAAGTAATACCAGAGATAAAATAAATGATGCAGTTGTAAGAACAAATACTCTTCTTAATTTTAAAAAGTAAAAAAATTTGAAAACTCACAATTTTTATCAAAGAGAAGAAAAGGAATTAATATCTATAAATATTACGCCACTGATAGATATTGTTTTTCTTTTACTTGTTTTTTTTATGCTTGCAACTTCATTTATTCAAAAAAGTACAATTGAAGTAAACTTAAGTAGTGGAAAAACTGTTAAGGTTGATAATGAAAAAAACAGAGCAGTGGTAATCTTAAATAAAAAAGGACTAATCTATTTAAATAACAAATTAATTAACGTCACTAATATTAGAAAAGAAATAAATAATATTGTTGAAAAAAATCCTAAATATAACATTTTAATAAAAAGTCATAAAAAAATTCCTGTACAAAAAGTAATTAGACTAATAGAAGAAGTTCGTTTAGCAGGAACAGACAATATTAAATTAGTAAATTTAGAAGAATAATGGCTTTAAAAAAAAAAATAAAACAAATAAATTTAATTCCTTTAATTAATATTATTTTTTTGATGCTAATTTTCTTTATGTTAGCGGGAACAATTACTAAAATTGATCCTCATAAAATAAATATTCCAGAATCTATAATAAAAAATGATCCCTTAACCCCTTTTTTAACAATTATTGTAAAAAAGAATGGCGAAGTATTTATTGATAGTAAAAATAGAAAAAAAGAACTGCAAAAAAAAAATTATTTAGAAATTTTAAGAGCAAGAAAACCTAATGAAATATCTTTAAAAATAGATTCAGAGACTCCTTCTGAATACTTTTTAAAAGTTTTGAAGATACTAGAAAACGAAAAAATAAAAAAAGTAGTCATAGAAACAAACTATTTAAAAGAATAATAAATGGAAAACAAAATTAATATATGGGGTTTAAATTTTGCTTTTTTACTTTCTATTCTTTTACATGTTTATGTAATTTTTTTTCTTACCGGATTTAATATTGATTTATTTGACAAAAAAGAAAGAATTGTCATAACTTTATCTGCTATAGGTACCATGGATGAAGCACCAAAAGAATCAATCAAAAAAGAAAAAATAATAAAAAAAAAAATACCTGAGATTAAAGAAATTAAAGAAAAATCTAAAGAAAAAATTAAAAAAAAAATTGATATAAAAAAAACTCTGCCACAAGAAAAAGCAATTGAACAAAAAAAAATAGAAGAAAATAATGATTTAGGTACTTTAAAAGGAATTGAAGGAGGAATATCAAAAGAAACTATAAATCAATATGTTACTCAAATTTACAAATTAATAGACTCAAAAAAGAGATACCCTAGACAATCATTGATAAGAAAAGAAGAGGGTGTAGTTTTACTTGAGATAGTTATTCTTAATACTGGACAGTTAAAGAGCGTAAAATCTATTAAAGCAAAATTTCAACGCCTAGTAGATTCCAGTTTTGATGCTGTTGAAGCAGCTGCTCCGTTTCCAATATTTCCAAAAGAAATAACAAAAAAAAAAATGATTATTCAAGTACCAGTAATTTATAAAATAAGATAAAAACTAGCTTTTCATATGGTGTTTGGAATCTACAGGTTTAACTAAAAAATTAGCAATTAATGCTATTCCAAGTAAACATGCCATTACAATCATTGTTTTATTATAAACTTGACTAGTAGGATCAGGCGTACCTGGAGGTAAAATCTCTAAGAGATTTTGAATAGTAACGGTTTTTGCTTTTACAAGTTCATCTAAATTTTGAATACTTGCTCCAAATTTATCGAGAAAAGCTTGTGGATCTACCTGAGATGCCAAATCATTAACAGCATTATTAATCGAACTGCTTCTAAGTTTTGTTATTATAAAAGGGCCTAAAACACCTGCAGTACTCCAGGCCGTTAATAATCTTCCATGAATACCACCAACATATCTTGTACCAAACATATCAGCAAGGTAAGCGGGTATTGTTGCAAATCCTCCTCCGTACATAGTGAATATAAATAAAGTAGCTCCATAAAATAAAATTAACCAAACAATAACTGGCGCGATATCAAATGTTTGAGCTGAAATAGGAATAGAAGAATATAAAATTATTCCAAGTATAAAAAAACAATAATAAGTATTTTTTCTTCCTATATAATCCGATGCACTGGCCCAGATAATACGGCCAGCCATGTTAAAAATACTAATTAGCATAACGTACCAAGTAGTAAAAGCACTTGTAACAATTAAAGCCGCTTTCTTTTGAAATATTTCAGTAATCATTGTTTTAGCTACGCCCAAAACACCTATTCCTGCTGTAACGTTAAAGCATAAAATTACCCACAAAAGATAAAATTGTGGTGTTCTTAATGCTTCATCAATATGAACATGTTTAGTTGTTATCATTTTTTTCTCAATCTCTGAATCACTTGGAGGCGTCCATCCTTTTGGCACCCAGCCTTCTGCTGGAACTTTATATGATAGAGCTGCAATAGTCATAACTACAAAATATATTGCACCAAGAGTAAAAAATGTTTCTGAAACACCGACTGAACCAGTTCCAACTAAATAGACACCAACATCACCAGGGATAATCATATTCGCAACATCATTTGCTCCTACTACAACAACTTCTTTTAATCCTTCAGCTGTTTCAACAAATCTTTTTCCTGCTTTTGTAATTAAATCTGACTCTGTAATATTTGATAAAAGTTCTGGTGCTTTATAATAATATTGAATTAAAAAATCTTTAATTCGTGCTCCAAAAAATGCACCGCCGCCGAATCCCATTATAGCCATACCAGTTGCCATACCTCTTCTATCAGGAAACCATCTAATTAATGTAGAAACTGGCGATACATATCCTAGCCCAAGACCACATCCGCCTAAAACTCCATAACCAAGGTAAATTAACCAAAGTTGATGATTAATAATACCTACACTTCCAATTAAGAAGCCTCCTCCCCAGCAAAAAGCAGCAACTAATCCGACCATTCTTGGGCCAACTTTTTCTAACCATGTTCCAGCAAACGCTGCAGCCAACCCCAAAAATACAATTGCAGTAGAATATATCCACACTACCTCATTAAGTGCCCAATCATTAGCAGAACTTGTTACAACACCAATAGCTTTGATTAACGCAGGATTGAATATACTCCATGCATAAACTGAACCTATGCATAAATGAATTGAAACTGAGGCAACGGGAACCCACCATCTATTAAAGCCTTCCTTAGCAACAATTTGTTCTTTTAATAAAAGTTTACCAATACCACTTTCTGTGAATCCTATAATTTTAAAAAGTTTTATAATTGAAAAAATAAAAGTAAGACCTATAAGAACAGCTACTGTAATATTTTGCCACAATGTAAGTTGTCCTAAATCTAAACTCATGTTAACCAGTTAAATGCTAATCCCTATATAAAAAAGAAGTTTAAATATACCAGAGATTTATGGCAAATAAATTAAAAAAATAATTTTATTTGCAATATGCATCAATAAGAGATTCAATAATAATTTTTGATGCTTCTAAATTTTCTTTATTTGGATTCTGTTTTACATATTTAATAAATACATCTTTATGTCTTTGCAAATTTAATATGTTAGATAAACACAAATCTGGTAATTTTTTATTATTTTCTGATTTAATTAATTGATAGGTATTGATAGTTGATTGAATATATCTAATGCATGATACCTCTTTCTTTGCTTCTTGTTGTACAGCTGTCTCGCCAGGTATCCATGCCTCGCATTCAAATATTAATTCTTTAGCAGTAAAAGGGTATGAAACATTTTTAATATCTTTTGAATGCATAGGATATATAAATAATAAATATATAAATAAAAAATAAAAAAATTTCATAATTTATCTCGCAACAAAAATAAATGCATTTGCATGAAAATCTGGTCCATAATCTATTCTATGATTTTTGTTACCATCAAAGAATTTTAGTGGTGTCAAAGTTTCACCAATCAAAGCAAAGCCACAATATCCTAATTTAGTAATTTTGTTAAGGGATTTTTCTATTGGCTCAGAAATGTATCTTTCTTCTATTTCAATTAACAGCGTTGGTTTATATTTTTTTATTAATTTTTTTGCACCTTTTAAAACTTTTAATTCTACTCCTTCAGCATCAATTTTTATAAAGCCAATATCTTTTAATTTTAAATCATCAATCTTTTTTGTTTCTACTTTTAATTTGCCGAAATTTTTATCTAGCTTTACATTCCTAATTGATCCACCTTGATTTGAAAAACCTTTTTTTCCTTTTGGTATTTTTAAAAAATCATAATTTGATTTATCAGAAAGAGCATATGGAAAAACCTGGACATTCTTATTTACAGTTTTTTTTAAAATTTTATAAGATTTTGGGTTTGGTTCAAATGCAAAAACTTTTTTTGAATACTTTGATATAAAATAAGTATAGACTCCTTTATAGGCTCCAACATCTAAAGAATTTAGTTCTTTCTTTGCAAGATATTTTAGAAATTTTATATCTGTTCTTCCCTTTATCCATTCTTTTAAAACTAATCTTCTTATGTATAATTTACTAGGGATAATTAAATGTTTTATTTTTTCTTCAAAGCTTGTAGGTGGCAACCAGTTATCTTTTTTTTGTAATTTCATTTTGCATAATAAAAATATAAATATTTCACTTTTTGTAATTTTAAGTATTACTACTTTAGCAGTTTTTACAAAAAATTTTTACAATGAAATACTACAAAAATATTTAAATAATCCTGATTTTTTTCAAATTTTTTTCTCTGACTTTTATTTAATCTTTGCTGGTTCAGAAATATTAAGTGAGGGTAATAATCCTTATAAAGAATGGATCAAAATTAATAAATCGCCTTTTTTTAACCCACCCATAGTTTTTTATTTTTTTAAATTTATTACTAATTTTGCTTATTCAGAAGTAGTAAAATTTTGGTTAATCTTTTTAAGCATATCCTTTATTTCAATACCAGTAATACTTTTCAAGATTTTTAAAACAGACTTAAAGTTTGTATATATTTTCCTAATATCTTTTGGAGGCCTAAGTGCTTCTGTTTTTTTAACAGGTAATTTATCAGTTATTTTATACGCTTTGTTTGCAACAAGTTTATTTTTCTTAAGCAAAGGTAAAGAACATTTTTTTTATATAATTTTATCTATACTTTCATTAATTAAATTTCCTTATTTAATTTTCTTTGGAATACCTTTTTTATTAAATGGTTTAAAAAAAAATATTTTAATAATGGCTTTTTTTTATTTAATTATTGTTGCTTCTATTTATTTTCTTTACTTTTATTTTAATAATGAATTATTTATAAGCTGGTTAAATTCCTTAAAACTTTCACAATCTATTGGAGATGGTGGTGATTTTGGAAGAGGTATATTTAGAATATTAGATAGTTATTTTTTATCTGATGGTTATTCAAGATATATTTTTTATTTTATAATCTCAACCTCGTTATTTATTTTTTTAATTTTTCTATTTGAAAAGTCAGAAATTTTAAATGGAGAAAGAAATAAAAGCTTAGCTATTGCATTTAGTATTGTTGCCATGACAATACTTCTTCCAAGATTAAAAAGCTACGATGTATTAATTGCTATACCACCATTATTTTATATTATACAAACATTAAGCTTTAAAATTTCAAAAAATTTTGAATCTTTAATAAAATTCTTTTTGTTTTTAATGTTATTTTGTTGGACAAGTCCTTATGCTCCAATATCATTGTGTTCAATAATATTTCTTATATTCTCATTAGACTTAAAATTTAACTTTATAGATAAGGAATAAAAAATTATAATTTAAATGTTTTGGGCGTGTGCTGGAATTGGTAGACAGGGTGGTCTCAAAAACCACTGGTGGCAACACCGTGACGGTTCAAGTCCGTCCACGCCTACCATTAAATAAGTATAAATGATAAAAAAAATCTATACAAAAATAATAGAGTTATCTAAAACAAAATATGGCATACCCTTGCTTTGCCTCATTGCATTTTTAGAAAGTTCTATTTTTCCTATACCGCCTGATATTTTTTTAATTTTTTTAGTTTTAGCATATAAAAATAAGGCTTTTTATTTAGCTTTTTTATGCACAATTTTTTCAGTAGCTGGAGGAATTTTAGGTTATTTAATTGGAAGTTTTTTCTTTGATAGTTTGGGTCAAGGAATTTTAAACTATTTTAATTTAAATGATAAATTCTTAGCTTTTTCTGAAGACTATGGAGAGCATGGTTTTTTGATTGTTACAATGGGCGGTTTAACTTTTATACCTTATAAACTGATTACTATATCTAGTGGATTTGTTAAAATGGATTTTTTTCCATTCATTATTGCATCAATTATTTCAAGAGGAGCTAGGTTCTTTTTTGTTGCAACTTTACTGTATTTCTTTGGAAAAAAAATAGAAGAATTACTAATTAAAAGATTTGGATTAATTTGCACAATATTATTTTTAATAATATTAATTATATATTTTATAATGAAACACCTTAGTTTTATTTAAAAATGGATTCAAGCAACAGCAATTTTTTAAACTTAATATTTTTATTTGCTAGCATATTAATATTACTAATAGTTTATTACCTAGAATTTTTCCAAGGTGTTACACCTTGCAAATTATGTATTTATCAAAGACTTCCTTATTTTATAATTATTTTATTGGCAGCATCATTTTTACTAATAAAAAATCAAAATTTAAAAAAAATTACTTTTATATTTTACATTTTTATTTTTGCTTCAAGCTTAACTATGTCTGTTCATCATTTTGGAGTTGAAAACAGTTTTTGGAATGCTTTAACAAATTGTGAATCATATTCTAAAACTTTGTCAAATAGTAATGACTTGAAAGAATATTTGTTAAACAAAGATTATGTATCCTGTACTGATGTTTCATTTAAATTTTTAGGAATATCTCTTGCTGGTTACAATGTAATTATATCTTTTATTTTACTTGTTATTTCTATAATTGGATTTAAAAAGCTGAAAAATTAAGGCTCAAGCTCAGTATCCCAATACAAATAATCCTTCCAACTATCATGTAAATAATTTGGAGGATATTTTCTGATTTTTTCCTGTAAAAAAGATATAGATGGTTCAAAAGATTCTTTGTTTACAGACAATCTTAGCTCCTTCAAGGTTTGATTACCTTTTGATGTATTACACTCTGAACATGCGGTAATTACATTTTCCCATGTTGTTTTACCACCTTTTGACTTAGGCACTATATGGTCAAAAGTTAAATTATTTTTTGAACTACAATATTGACATTTAAATTCATCTCTTAAAAATACATTAAATCGTGTAAAAGCTGGTTTTCTTGAACATAAAACATATTCTTTAAGTGCAATAACACTTGGGATTTTCATTTTTATAGAAGGTGATCTAACAATCTCATTGTATTCAGAAACTACTAAAACTTTTTCTAAAAAAACAGCTTTAATACTTTCTTTCCAATTACAAATTGATAAAGGAAAATAACTTAAAGGTTTATAATCAGCATTTAGAACAAGTGTTTTAAAACTCATATGTTTAAAATAATAAATTTATAAAAAAAACCAAATTATTAGTAACATTTTAACAAATGTTTAACAAGAAAGTTCTGGCCTATTTCTAGACATTCTTGATTTATACTATGATCTAAATTTTCTATTAAATGTGTATCAATATCTATATTACTATCATTTAAAATTATTTTAGTTGCTTCCATCATTTTCTTTGGTACAACTTCATCATCTTTACCGTGAATTAAACAAACTTTTGGTTTTGAACTTATGTTAATTTTTCCACTTTTTGTTAAAATAACCCCACCTGAGTATCCAAGAACGCCTCTAATTTCTTCTTTAATTGTTAAAGTTATGTTTAATGCAACCATTGTACCTTGACTAAAACCAACTAATATTAAATCTTTATATTGAAGATTGTGATACTTAAGCTTGCTTTTTGTAAAAGCAACTATCAATGGTTTAATTAATTCAATCTCTTTAAGTATTCTAGTTTGATCTCTATCTTCTAAACCAAACCATTGTCTTCCGGATGGTGCTAATTGATATGGATAAGGAGCATGTAATGAATAAAATTTAGTTTTAGTTAAGGTTGAAGCCCAATATTTAGCTAATGGAATTAAATCAAAAGCATCAGCACCTATCCCATGTAACAAAATAACTAATGAATTTGGCTTTAAATCATGATCTGGAAATTCTTCATACTTTAAATCCTGCATCTTATTTTTTTATTAATATTTTTTAAATCTTTTTAAATAATCTGGAAGTATCAATTCTAAAGATACTGGATTAATGCCTAAATATTTAAGAGTATAATTGGAGTTTAAAATAATATTATCATTTTCTAAAATCTTAATTTGGTCTTCTGTCAATAAAGAATTAGGTAACAATTGAAAAAATTTAGCCATTAGAACAGCTATTTTTTTAGGAATATAAACTAATATTCTTTTGCGATTAATAATTCTTAATAAAATTTTCAATAATTCTTTAAAAGAAAAAATATCTGGGCCACCAAATTCAAATATTTTATTTTTTACATCTTTTTGTAAAATTTTAATTATTCCTTTACAAACATCTTCTACATATACTGGTTGGAATTTAGTTTTTCCACCCATGATTAAAGGTAAAAATGGGCTAAGCAAACTCATTTTTGCAAATTTATTAAAAAAATTATCTTCAGGTCCAAAAATTATACTTGGTCTAATAATCGAGAATTTTTGTGAATTTTTTTGAATATACTTTTCTGCATTTAACTTGCTTTTTAAATACAATGAATTATTGCATTTTATAACGCCTAATGCAGAAACTTGTATAAAGATTTTTTTGCTTGATTTTATATTGTCTACTAAATTTTTAACAAAATTATAATGTATACCAATAAAATCGTTTCTTTTTTTTTCATATAAAATTCCAATTAAATTTATAACAATATCTGAATCCTCAATTAAATTTTTAAGCTTTTTATTATCTAATAAATCAAATTTTATTAAATTTATTTGACCTACATCCCCCAAAGGTTGCAGAAAATATCCTTTTGCTGGATTTCTTGTTGGTACTTTGACAATACACTCACAATTACACAAATATTTAATTAAATGTCTGCCAACAAATCCTGTACCACCAAATACTGTTACTTTTAAATTTCTTAAATTGTTCATTAATTAATAAAGTAATTAAAAAAAAAAAATATATTGATTTTTTTTTGAAAAACTCCACATCATACCATGGCCCAAAAAATTAAAAATATCAAATTATATAAGAACGATCTACCAATAAATATTAAATTTAAAGGATCAATTGCTGTAGATACCGAAACTATGGGATTAAATATAAACAATGATAGACTTTGCTTGATCCAAATATCAGATGCAAACAATAATTCATATATAGTTCAATTTCTTAAAAATTGTTATGATGCACCAAATTTAAAAAAAATACTTAATGATCAAAATATTTTAAAAATTTTCCATTATGCTAGATTTGACATAGCAGTTATAAAAAAAAATCTAGGAATTATGTGTAAATCAATTTATTGTACAAAGATAGCTTCAAAATTATCTAGAACTTTTACTGATAAACATGGTTTAAAAGAACTGTGCAAAGATCTTCTTAAAATAGATTTGAATAAACAAAGCCAAACTTCAGATTGGGGAAATGATAATTTAACTGAGAATCAATTAGAATATGCTGCTAACGATGTAATTTATTTGCATGAAATAAAAAATAAGCTTGATAAGATAATAGACCGTGAAGGAAAACAACATCTTGCCAAAGCATGCTTTGAATATCTTCCAACAAGAGCTGAGTTTGATTTATTAGGATGGCAAGAAAAAGATATTTTCCAACATAAATAATAAATATTTATTAAAAAAAATGACGCAACAAATTATTAAAATTGCAAAAAAAGTAATTAACACTGAAATTGAAGGTTTGGAAATTTTATTAAAAAAAATAGATAAAAATTTTGTTAAAGCTGTAAACATTTTAAAAAAAATCAATGGTAAAATTATTGTAACTGGAGTTGGAAAAAGTGGAATTATAGCAAAAAAGGTTGCTTCAACCCTATCATCTACTGGATCCTCTGCACAATTTATACATTCAACTGATGCTAGCCACGGTGACTTGGGAATGGTTGATAAAAAAGATGCCGTATTAGCTTTTACTTTTTCAGGTAAAACAATTGAATTAAATGATATTCTTATTTATTCAAAAGAAAAAAAGATTCCATTAATAATTATAACTGGAAAATCTAATTCAAAATTAGAAAATATTTCAACAACATGTATAGAAATATCTAACTTAAAAGAGGCTTGCCCTCTTAATTTAGCACCAACAACATCAACTACAGCTATGTTGGCTTTAGGAGATGCTATTGCAGTTTCATTAATGATAAGCAAAAAATTTACAAAAAAAGATTTTTATTCTTTCCATCCCGGGGGACAACTAGGAAAAAAATTATTATTAGTAAAAAATGTTATGCATTCTGGTAAAAAATTGCCGTTAATAAATGAAAATACTCTTATGTCAACAGCGCTTATTGAAATGACTAAAAAACGTTTTGGTTGTTTAGGAGTAATATCAAAATCTAATAAGCTTATTGGAATTATAACTGACGGAGATTTAAGAAGACACATGGATAATAGTATTTTGAATAAAAAAACTTCGTATATTATGACAAAAGGTCCTAAAACTGTTGATCAGAATATTTTTGCATTCGAAGCCTTGGATATAATGAAAAAGAACAAAATCACACAAGTTTTTGTCACAAAAAATAATAAACCAATTGGTATACTTCATATTCATGATTGTATAGAATTAGAATTAGCTTAATTTCGTTAATTTATTACAAATTATGAAAAATAAAATTCTAAATTTATTTAGTTTGAAACTAAATACAAACGAATATGAAAGATCATTATTAATAAGAAAATTTTATTATAAAGTAACACCATATCTTTTAGGTTTTTTTTTTATAACAATTTTTTTTTGGCCATCAATATATAATATTTATGAAAATGAAAAAAAACCTATATTAGAAAAAAAACAAAAAAAGAATTATACCTTCCAAGGAATCGATGAATTTAATCAACCTTTTTTTTTACATGCAAAGAAATTTCAAAAAATAATCAATAGTAAAAATAAATTATTATTTGAAAAACCAAAAGCTGAAATAAATTTAAAAAAAGGAAAGTGGTTAACAATGATTGCAAAAGAAGGGGTTTTTGATATCGAAAATCAAACTTTAGAATTAATGGGAAATGTATTATTTCTACATAGTGATGGTCAACAAATAGATACAAATAATGCGATAATAGATTTAAAAAAAGCCAAGATTTATGGAAATAAAAAAATTTTTGGAAAAGCAGAAACTATTAATTTTTCTTCCGAAGGATTTGAGATAGAAAAAACAGGTAAAACTTATCAATTAATTGGAAAAAGTAAAATAAAAATTAAAAATATGAAATAATTAAATTTATTTATGTTATCAAAAAAAAGAAATTGCTATTCATTTATTATATTAATTTTAATTATATTGATTAATAAAAATATTTTTGCTGCTCCTTTATGTTTAGAAGAAGACGCAATTGACAATAAAGAAATTTCAAATAATAAAAAATTACAAGAAGAAGATATGGAATCTGAAAATAATAAAACTGTTAATTTAGAAGGTACTAACAACAAAAATGAGGAGGAAAAAGAAATAGAAATATCTGCCGACAAAAAAATAGAAGTGGATAATGAACAAGGTGTAATGATTGTTACAGGAAATGCCTTTGTAAAAGAAGGATTAACTTCGCTTCAAGCCGATATGTTAACTGCATTTACCTGTGAAACAAAAGAAGGTGATACAAAAATTTTACAGATTAATGCCGATAACAATGTTGTAATTGTATCTGACCAAGGAAAAGCTTTTGCAGATAGAGGTATATATTTTGTTGAAGATAAAATTATAGAACTTTATGACAAAGTAAAATTAGAAAAAGAAGGTGATATACTCGTTGGAGATAAAGGTATTTTCAATGTATTAACAGGCAAAGGAGAAATATCTATTGAACCTAATAAGATTGGGGGTAGGAAAAAAGTTTATGGAATTATTAGATCAAAAAAAAAATAAAGAAGGCCTTATAGTAAGAAATTTAAATAAATCTTTTTCAAAAAATACAGTATTAAATAATGTAAATTTTAATGTACATAGATCAGAAGCTGTTGGATTGTTGGGCCCAAATGGCGCAGGAAAAACTACTTGCTTTCATATTTTAACTGGACTTATAAAGCCAAATAAAGGAAAAATTTTTGTTGATGGCATTGATATTACTAATTTTCCAATCTATGTAAGATCAAAAATAGGTATAGGATATTTACCTCAAGAACCATCTGTTTTTAGAGGCCTGACGGTAGAAGAAAATTTGATGAGTATACTCGAATACACTGAACCTAATAAAAGTAAAAGGATAAATTTTTTAGATGATCTTTTAAAAGATTTTGCTTTAATAGAAAAAAGAAAAGAAAATTCATTGAAACTGTCTGGTGGGCAAAGAAGAAGAGTTGAAATTGCAAGAACACTATGTGCTAAACCTAATTTTATTTTACTAGATGAACCTTTTACTGGTATTGATCCTTTACAACTAAATGAAATAAAAAACTTAATAAAAAGTTTAAAAAAAAGGAATATTGGTGTTTTGATAACAGACCATAATGTCAGAGAAGCATTAACTATAATTGATAGAGCATATATAATTCATGAAGGAAATGTATTGATGCAAGGTAGACCAAAAGATATTATTAATAATAAGTTAGTAAAAAAAGTTTATTTAGGAGATACTTTTAAGATTTAGATTTTAAATATATGAAAATAAAAAATAGTATAGAAGTAAATCAATCTCAAAGAGCAACGATTAATTTACAAATGCAACAATCTCTTCAGATTTTGAGATTATCTTATTCTGAAATGATTGAGAAAATCAATAAAGAATTAGAAAATAACCCATTACTAGAACTTGAATTAAAAAAAGAAGAAAAAAATTTATATAATCAAAAAATACATTTTAATAACAAAGAAAATTATTCAAAATCAAGGTATATAGAAAATACTTTAGAACAAAAAAAAAATTTAAGAGATCATATAAATCAACAAATAAATATTGATATTAATAATAATGAAGAAAAATTAATTGCAAGAAAGTTTTTAGAATATGTAGATAATAATGGCTACATTAAGCATGATGATGTAAATAAAATTTCAAAAAAATTACAATTACAAAATTATAATATAACTTTAGCTTTAGTAGAAAGTACTTTAAAAAAAATTCAAGAATTTGATCCTCCTGGGATTTTTGCAAGAAATTTATCTGAATGTATTGCAATACAACTTAAGTTAAAAAAATTATTTAATAGCAAATACCATTTTCTAGTTAGAAATCTAGAATTAATAGCAAAAAGTGATATTGGTATGTTGTCTAAAAAAACTAGAATCAAAAAAAATGAATTATTAATAATGATTAAAAATATTAGATCTTTAAATCCAAAACCAGCAAATATTTTTGATCATCAACCTAATTTGAGTGTAATACCTGATATTGTATTAAACCAAAATAAAAATAACTTTAAATTAGAAATAAATCAGTCACAGATGCCTAGATTTAATTTTAATAAAAATCTGTATAAAAAAATTAAAAAAAAAAAACTACTAACTAGAGAAAAAGAAAGTTTATCTAATTGGGTAAAATCAGGAAAATTATTACTAGATTCTATAAAAAATAGAGAAAAAACTTTAGAAAAAGTCACTAATGAAATAATAAAACACCAAAAAAATTTCTTTAAAAAAGGAATGAATTATTTTTGTCCTTTAACCCAAAAAGAAATTGCTCAAAGAACTGGTTTTCATGAAAGTACAATTAGCAGATGTACAACTAATAAATATATTCAAACGCCTAAAGGGGTTTTTGAATTAAAATATTTTTTTTCTAGAGGCATAGACTCTAAAGATAAATTATTATCAAATAAATTAATAAAAAATAAAGTTTTAAAACTTATAAATGAAGAAAATAATTCAAGTATTATAATGTCAGATAAACATATTGTTTTTAAATTAAAAAAAAATGGAATTAATATAGCTAGGAGGACAGTATCAAAATATAGAAAATTAATGAATATCCCTAGTTCATTTAAAAGAAAAAAACAATATTCAAAACATTTCTAGTGTGTTTTTTTTAAAACTATAAAAATAATACATAACGTGAAAATACAATGTTATAAATGTAAAAAAAATATGGAGTGTAATCCAAAAGGAACATGTTGGTGCAAAAATTTAAGTTATAAGATTCCAAAAAAAAATATAGAAAAAAATAAAAAATGCCTGTGTGAGGAATGTTTGAAAGAAAAATTGGAACATTTATAATGCAAATAACAAAAAAGAAAATATTTTCGTGGACAAGTAATTTATTTCCAATTCAAAGAAGTATAACAGGAAAAGGAAATAGAAAAACCTTACTATATATAAAAAAAGAGCTGGGAAAATTAAAAATAATTGAAGTTAAATCTGGTACAAAAGTTTTTGATTGGAAAATTCCTAATGAATGGAATATTAAAGACGCATATATAAAAGATGAAAAAAATATAAAAGTTGTTGATTATAAAAAAAACAATCTTCACATAGTTTCCTACTCTTTGCCTGTAAACAAAACTATTTCTTTTAGTCAATTAAAAAAGAATTTACATTTTATTAAGAATAAGCCAAATGCTATTCCTTATGTAACTTCGTATTATAAAAAAAGATGGGGATTTTGTTTATCTTTTAATCAATTTAAAAAATTAAATTCAAAAAAATACAAAGTTGTAATTAAATCAAGTTTAAAAAATGGTTCTATGAGTTATGGCGAACTTTATATTAAGGGAAAATCAAAAAAAGAAATTCTAATTTCAACTAATATTTGTCATCCTTCAATGGCAAACAATGAAACTTCAGGGATAGTAGTTACTATGGCTTTAGCTAAATTTTTATTACAAAAAAAAAATTATTATTCATATAGAATAATATTTATTCCTGAGACAATTGGTTCTATTAATTATATTTCAAAAAATTTTAATAATTTACAAAAAAATCTAAAAGCTGGTTTTGTCTTAACTTGTTTGGGAACTAAAAATAATTTTTCTATTATAAAAAATATAAAAACAAATTTTGCAGAAAAAATTATTTTGAAAGTATTAAATAAAAATTATAAAGGTTACAAAAGTTATTCTTGGCTTGATCGAGGTTCGGATGAGAGACAATTTTGCAGTCCAAGAGTTAATTTGCCAATTGTATGTATTTCTAAAGGTAAGTTTTATGAATTTAATGAATATCATACCTCATTAGATAATTTAAATTTTATTAGCTCTGAAGATTTAATAGATTCTTTTAAAATGTTAAAAAAATGCATATATGAGATTGAAGATAATATTTTTTATACAAATGTTTATAAATGTGAACCTTTTTTAACTAAACATAATTTATATAGTTCTATGAATAAATTTGATAAAAAAGACCATATAGAAAAAACAAAAGTACTAAATATATTGTCATATTGTAACGGAGAAAATGATTTAAATGATATTTCTAAATGTACAAAACTTACATATAAATATGTAAAAAATAATTTAAAAATACTTTTGAATAAAAAACTTATAAAAAGAGATTAATAAAATTAAGATGGAAAATAATTTTTTTTCTATAAAAAAAAGAAAAATAGGATTAAATCAACCTACTTTTTTTATAGCTGATTTAGCAGCAAATCATGATTGCAATTTTAAAAGAGCAAAAAAATTAATTTATTTGGCAAAAAGAAGTGGAGCAGATGCAGTAAAATTTCAACATTTTTTAGCCCCTAAAATCGTAAGTGATTATGGGTTTAAGAAATTAGGAAAAAAAGCTGGACATCAATCAAATTGGAAAAATTCTGTATATGAAACTTATGAAAAGTATAGTCTAAATAGAGATTGGGATAAAAAGTTAGTAGAGTATTCAAAAAAAATTGGTATTTTATGGATGACAACTCCATACGATTTTAATGCTTTAAATAAACTTAATAAATATTCACATGCTTTTAAAATTGGCTCAGGAGATATTACTTGGATTGATTTCTTAAAAGCAATTTCTTTAAAAAAGAAACCAGTATTAATTGCTACAGGAGCTTCCTCATATGATGATGTTAACCGCGCAGTAAAAACAATTTATAAAAACAATAAAAAGATTTGTATAATGCAATGCAATACAAACTATACAAATAGTCCAAAAAATTTTGAACATATAAATTTAAGAGTTTTAAACCTTTATAAAAAAAAATTTCCCTTTGCTATCCTAGGATTATCTGATCATACAGAAGGGCATGCAACAGTTTTAGGAGCTGTATCACTAGGTGCAAGAATTATAGAAAAACATTTTACAGATAATAGAAAAAGATCTGGCCCGGATCATTATTTTTCCATGGATCCAAATTCTTGGGAAGACATGGTTAAAAGAACGAGAGAACTAGAAAATGCTTTAGGCGTTGAAAAAAAAATAATAGAAAATAATGAAAAAGAAAGCAGTATTCTACAAAGAAGATGCATTAGACTTAACAAAAATTTAACAGCTGGAAAAAAAATCTCTTTAAATGATGTAGAATTTTTAAGACCTTCACCTAAAAATGCTTATACGCCTTATCAAATAAAAGAAATTCTTAAAAAAAAATTAAAAAGAAATAAAAAAAAAGGATCGGAACTTTATAAAGTGGATTTTTATTAATGTTAACAGGAAAAATTGTATCATTAAGAGCAGTTGAAAAAAAAGACTTAAAGCAATTGCTAATTTGGCGAAATAATCCAAAATTTAGAATTTTTTTTAGAGAAAATCGTGAAATTAATAACTATAACCAGAAGCAATGGTTTGAAAATATAGTAAAAAAAAAAGAAGATACACATATGTTTTCTATAATAGAAAACAAAAACAATAAACTAATAGGAGCTTGCGGTTTGTGCTATATTGACTGGATTAATAAAAATGCAGATTTTTCTATTTATATAGGAAAAAATAAAATTTACATAGATTCAAAATATACTATTGATGCTGCAAATTTATTACTTAGTTATGGATTTAGGGTTTTGAATTTACATAGAATATGGGCGGAGATTTATGATTTTGATAAAAAAAAAATCAACATGTTTAAAAAATTAAAATTTACTTTAGATGGTAGATTTAAAGAAAATATTTGGGCAAAAAATAGATGGTGTGACTCTTTATTTTTTGGTCTTTTATCTAAAAATTATTTTAAAAATAAAAAAAAGTAAAATTTGAATTATATGTTGCTCCAAAATAAAACAGCTGTAGTTACAGGATGCAAAAGAGGTATTGGAAAAGCCATTATTGAAACCTTTGCAAAAAATGGCGCTAACATATGGGCTTGTACAAGAAAACCAGATAATGATTTTTCTAAATATTTAAAAAATCTACAAGATGAAAATAAAGTTTTAATTAAAGAAGCTTACTTTGATCTTAGTAACATTAATGAAATAAAAGAAAGTGCACAAAAAATAATTTCTGATCAGAATCCTGTAAATATATTAGTAAATAATGCAGGAGTTATACATACTTCTTTATTTCAAATGACACCAATTGAAAAAATTAAGGAAGTCTTTGATATAAATTATTTTTCTACACTATTATTTACTCAATATATTTTAAAAAAGATGGCAAAACAAAAAGAAGGTTCTATTGTTAACATTTCTTCAAGTTCAGCAATTGAGGCTAATGAAGGACGCATAGCTTATGCCTCAAGTAAAGCAGCTTTAATAACTGCAACTAAAGTAATAGCCAAAGAACTTGGGAGATTGAATATTAGGGTTAATGCAATAGCTCCTGGCTTAACAGATACCGATATGATGAGAGAAAGTACACCTAAAGATGTCTTAGAAGAAACATTAAAAAGAATACCTATGAACAGAGTTGGATCTCCTGAAGAAATTGCAAATACTGTTTTATTTTTATCTTCAGATTTATCAAAATATATTACTGGCCAAGTATTATCTGTTGACGGAGGCATGTAAAATGAATGAAAAAATAAATCTTATAAAAAATATAAAAGAAATGACAAAAAGAATGAGAAAAAACATTCTTGATATGTCTTTATCAGCGGGTTCTGAAAGCTCTCATTTCGGTGGAGGGCTATCTATTGTTGAAATTACAGCTACTTTATTTGGAAGTATTATGAATTATGATCCAAAAAACCCAGAGTGGGGGGAAAGAGACAGATTCATACTTAGTAAAGGTCATGGTTGTCTAGGTTTTTATACTGCGCTTCATGAAATTGGTTTAATTACAAAAGATGATTTAATGTCATTTGAAAAAAGCGATAGTTATTTACTTGGTCATCCAGTTATGAATAGAAAAAAGGGAATTGAATTTTCAAATGGAAGTCTTGGTATGGGTTTGTCTGTAGGTATAGGTGTAGCATTAGCTGCTAAAAAACAAAAAAAAAAATTTAAAATATACGTACTTATTGGCGATGGAGAATGTAATGAAGGTTCAATATGGGAAGCTGCAATGTCTGCTCCAAATTTTAAATTGAATAATATTACAGCAATAATAGATAAAAATAATCTTCAGCAAACTGGAACTAATAAAGAAATTATGAGTGTAGAAAATATTGCAGAGAAATGGAAAAGTTTTAATTGGGATGTAATAGAATTAGATGGGCATGATATAGAAAAATTACATTCCACATTTAGTAAAGAACGAAATTCATCAAAACCTCTTGCAATTATTGCAAATACTATTAAAGGCAAAGGATTTTCCTTTTCTGAGAACAATAACGACTGGCATCACAAAGTAATGTCTAAGTCTCAATATGAATTAGCCGTTAAAGAATTAGAAAAAAATGATAATTGAAGAAAAAAATTCTAAAATGTGGTCAATGATTGGATCAAGAGCAACTTTTGGTCTTACCATGCTTGAATTAGGAAAAGAAAATGATTTAATGGTTTTAACAGCTGATACCTCAACCTCTGCTGGTTTAGATAGATTTAAAAAAACATATCCCGAAAAATTTTTAGATGTAGGAATTGCTGAACAAAATTTAATTGGAATTGCAGCAGGATTATCAAGTGAAGGCATAGAGGTTTTCACGGCAACCTTTGGCCCTTTTCAAACTATGAGATGCTGTGAACAAATTAAAGTAAATGTAGGTTATATGAAGCACAAAATTTGTATGGTTGGACTTGCAAGTGGTGTTGTTCTTGGAACTTTAGGTTATACCCATTGTTGTATTGAAGACATGTCAATTATGCGTTCCATACCAGGAATTACTGTTATTTCACCGGCAGATTGTACAGAAACTGTAAAAGCTACCCAAGCTGCAATTAAGCATAAAAATTCTATTTACTTAAGATTAACAGGGGGCATGAACCAGCCTATTGTTTTTAATAAAGATTACAATTTCGAGATTGGTAAAGGCATTAAATTATTAGATGAAGGAGATATTTCAATAATTGCTACAGGAACTACAGTTCACAAATCTCTTGAAGCTGCCAAAATTCTTAAAGAAAAAGGAATAATAACAAAAGTAATAAATATGCATACAATTAAACCTATAGATGAAAAACTAGTAAACGAATTATCAACAAATTCCAAACTACTTGTTTCAGTTGAAGAGCATAGTGTTATCGGAGGTTTAGGAAGTGCAATTGCAGATTATAAATCAACTCTTAAAAACGCTCCTCCACAATTATTTATTGGATTGCCAAATGAATATAAAAAGTCCGGTGAATATGATGATATATTAGATAATTATGGTCTTACATCTGAAAAAATAGCGAAAACAATAGAAAACAAATACAAATCTTTATAAAAAAATTATTTTCTTTATTTAATCTTTCTTTCTAAAAGCAATCCCAGAAATTTCTGCTAGTTCTTTTTTAGTTAAAAATTGTTTATTATTTTTTAGTGTTCTTTTTAAAATTTCAGCCAAAGTCATCTCTCCTTCAGATAAAACCGCAACATCTATATTTTTATCTTTTAGCACTTCAGTATATGATGCAGTGGGATATGGTCCACCAACTATTATAGGTGTCTTAATCCCAGATTTTCTAAGATGAGCAATTGCGTCATGAAAAAAGTTTCTATAAAAAGTCATTGCTCTAATCCCAATAATATTTGGTTTAAAATCTTTTATTAATTTAACTAATTCATCATGGCTATTGAAATCAATGAAAGATTTAAATATTTTACCATTTACTTGATCTGCAAATTTTTGTTCATTAATAAAACTTAACAATGCCATTAAACCTAGAGGAGGTTCTAGAACATTGTATTCTCGATGATCCCCAGCTTTCATATAATAAGTAGATAAATCAATTAACATCAAATTGAGTGCATCTTTTTTTTTCTTTTTAGGTTTAAAATATTTTTTTATTTTGGTGTCTAAATTTGGTATTTCAATTTTACTCTTATCAAGACATTTTTGTTCTTCAAGTTCAGACCATTTTATTCCTGCAACTCTTAATAAATCATCTAAAGAATTTATTTGTGATGGAAAATAAGCATCGTATCTTTGATCTAATTCATCTTTTGTAAATTGTCTCATTTGATGTGGCAATATAGTAAGTAATCTTTCTTTATTAAGAACATAATCTCTTAAAAAAATTGTTTTTATACCTTTAGTAAAATCTCTAGTAAACGGTATGGTAGGTGATCCTTCTTCATATGACATGTCTTGAGATTCTTCAATTAATTTTTTTGAAACTCCTTGTTCTAAAGCAAAGTGTTCGAGTTCAGTTCCTGGGAAAACTCTTACATTAAACATATATGGAAAATGTATCCATTTTATACTTTTAATAAAATTTAAAGTTTCATAAGCCTCCTCTTCTGTTTCTGTTGGAAACCCATGCATAGTGTTCATACCGACAACAACAAAAGGATATTTTGAGGCTATGTATTGTATATTTTCTTTAAATTTTTCTACATTTAAATTTTTTCTCATAACTTTTTGTAATCTAGGTGATGCATGTTCAAGTGATAAATTCATTCCTTTTGTTCCGCCTTGAACCATAACGTCAATTAATTCTTTTGTTAATAAATCTCCTTTTAATCCTGTTGGAAACATGAATTCTAAATCTAGACCTTCTTTAATTATGGTTTCAAAAAAAGTTGAGCAATGTTTTAAGTTCACATTAAATATGTCATCTATAAATTCGATACGCTTAACACCCAAATCGGCAATCATCTTGACTTCATCTATAATATCTTTTACTGATCTACGATAATGAACCACAGTAGTCTTATATATATCACAATAAAAACATTTATAAGGACAGCCTCTAGTAGCCTGAACAGCCATAAAATTGGTTCTTCCTGCGTGGCCGACATGCTTATGATATTTTTTATAGTCAACCAAGGATCTGTCTATTCTTGGTAACCCATCAAGAGTTGGAATGATAGAAATAGAGCTTCCAATTTGCGCTCTATTATTTGTTTTATAAATATTTGTTTCTTTTTTAATGACATTTTTTCTACCACCAATTAATTCATAGTTGACATTTTTTGATTTTTTTACTTCTTTTGAAATAAATTTATTATATTTATTATTAACTGAATTTCTTTTTATTATTTCTGGCATATCAATTTTTTACAATTTTTTTGTTTAATTTGGCAATTTCTTTTGTATAAATCAAGAAATTCCTTTTTAATTTTAGCTCATTTTCAAGTATATCACCGGTGATGCCAAGATCAACAAGTCCAAAATATGTATTGCAAATTTTATAGCGAAAATATGCTTTATTTTTAATTAAAATATTATCAAGTTTTGGATTTACGTGGCAATCCACACCTTTGTTTAAATCTTTAACATTCATTTGATAATTTAATATTTTTTCCTCACTGTTTTCGTCAACATAGGGGGCAGAAAAACTCTTTAAAAAACGAAAATTGGTTCCTTCCTTTTCTTCTGGATAATGCATAAATGTAAATCCATTTTTATAATCTAAACCAATAAAAAGTTGCTTAGCTTTGAACTTGTGAAAATACCAAAAAGGAGATTTATGTCCCCAACCACTTTTATTTTTAAGATTACATAAAAATTCTTTATCTTTACCCCAAACTAAGAAAGAATAAATTGGATGTCTTGTTCTTTTAAAATCTTTTCTTTTAAATACAATGCTTGGAAGTGATCCAGTTTGTGGTGGTGATTTTAAGTAATTATACTTTTTTCCTTTACAAAAATCCCAATTAAATGAAGGTATCAACAATGTTCCATTTGAACCAATTTTTTTTATAATCGCATCAACAAGTTTATTAGTATCAAAGATTTCTTTTTGTTTTCTAAAATTTAATACTAAAGGAATAATGTCGGATGTAATACATACAATATCATCTTTTTTTAATTCTGAAATTTTTTCAATAATTTCATCATATTTATTTTCTTTTTTTTTCATTTAGAAGAAATAGCAAATTTATTTTTTACTATTAACCTTAAATTTGTTTAATATATCTGGAACAATAATACCAAAATTTGCTTGGCATGCTAGTTGGCTGTTGACAAATCCTTGGCCAAAACATTCACCAACACCACGTTTCCATGATGTGAGTTTAGTTTCTATATTTAATTTATCTCCAATTAATATTTTCTTTTTGAATTTAAGATTGTTTGCTGATGTTAGATAAACTATTTTTCCTTTATTATTTGGCAGTGTTACAACACTTAATGCAGCCATTTGTACAAGAGACTCAATTTGTAAAAGTCCTGGCATGTTCGGATCGCCCTCAAAATGGCACTTAAAAAACCAATCATCTTTTGTTAAATTTTTATACCCTTTTGCACTTACTCCTGGTATTACTTCTTCTGCAACATCTATCATTAAGTAAGGGTCCCTATTTGCCTGGTATTCAAGTATCTCTTTTTTTTCAAGACGCAAGCTATTCATTTAATTATTTATTTGACATCAATAATACGTGATAAATTTTTTTCGATGTCAAACCCATCCCAAATAACATCAATATCTAAGGCTCTTCCTACTGGAACTATTCTATCTATACCTGTTAATCTATTATTAATTACAAAATCCAGTATTTTTAATTTTTCAATTCCAAAATAAGTTAATGTTTGAAATTTAGAGCTAACTATTTTTGATATATCATCAATTTTTTTACAATCGTACTCATAAAAAGTTCCAAATGCTCCACGTTTTTTTTCAATATCTGATTTTATTTTTTGTACACTAATACGATATAAATCATTTCCATATCTTTTTACATCTTTGATATGATCCGTCTCAATTACATCTTTCAACAAATTGCTATATTTTTTTACTACATTAATAGGTGCGAGTTCATATTTTTCTTTTACTGTTTCATATACTTCGTTCCAGAAAATTTTTTTAATTTTTTCATTACTATTACCTACCCACACCACTAAATGCGGTGATGAACATGCATTTTGATCTAATAAATAGGAATCATTAAAAAATCTTTCCGCTAAATTTTTTAATTCATTTTTTTTTAAATTTTTTAGTGACATGCTATTAAGAACACAAAAGGAATACTTATCAGCAAAATTTACTTCAATACTTCTTTCAGGGATTTGGAATTTTCTTATTTCCTTAATCGATGTATCACCTCCCCAAATTATTCTAGCATCACAGATAGAAGAAAATTTAGAAGTAATTTCATCATTTTTTTCATATTTAATAAACGAATTCATTTTTTTTATTTGTTCATATTTCTTTTTTTTAAACAAACTTTTTATTGCATTACATATAATATTTACCTGGGGAGAATTATTGGTTGGGATTCTTACAATGTTAGCATTTCCAGCAAGAAGTCCGAAAACAAATGAATAGGCAAAATTAGTTGGAACATTTGATGGTGTTATGTGAAAAGCTAATCCTAAACCTAATCTAAATTTTCCATCTTGAAATTGTTTTTTATATTTTTCTATATTTGCTTTTCTACACCAAAAAGAGAATGCTTTAACATCGCTATAATTAATTATTTTTTTATCTTTATTTAATTTTTTTGATAAATCATTTAAAAACTCGCAAACTGTTTGATTGAAAGGTATTAATGGTTTTTTATTAATGTTATTCTCTCCAACTAAATATAAAATTTTTTTATTATTAGTCATAAGCATCACTACAACCTCTTATTTCTGCATTTTTCAATCTGCCATAAATTTTAAAATATTTTCCTTTTAATCCACACTTACAATTATCTTCACCTAAAAGTTCTCCTATGTCTTCTGATAGGATTATATGTCCAGGATAACTTTTCGGAATAACTGATATTAATTGAACTAAACCTTTTTGACGAACACTGCATACTGAAAAATCATTATTTCTAATAATAACATCTGAATATATTGAACTATGAAGATGGCCTTTATTACATTCTAACAAAATCGAGCCTGTTTGTTCAACCATGCCATAGTAATTATAAACTTTTTTTATTTCAGTCGCCTTCTTTAATAAACTTTTAAATCTTTTATTGGTAATTAATTGATCGCTTAATTTTTTCCAACCTCCTCCATGAATTAAAATTGCTTTTTTTAATGGAAAAAATTTTTTTTTATCTAATAATCTTTTTACAAAATATTTATAAATTATAAATGTAAATCCAAAAACAAATATTTTTTCATTAGAATGTTTTTTACAAAAATTTTTAATAACGTCATATCTAATTCTCATATTTTTATCTAGTGCAAATATAATCTCATTTCCGAATATTGAAAAACCTTTGATACCTGCTCCTCGAGCAGAAAAAAAATTTCTACTCGCTATGCTGGAATCAGTATCAATTATAATCATTGGTAATCTTTTATTTCCTAACACGCTAGAAACTATTTTTGTTAAAACTTTTGTTTGATTAGTAGCAGTCGTACTATCAAGAAATATTTTAGATAAATTATTATTTGATGTGCCTGATGATGTAATTGTCTTTATAATTTTTGATTTATTAATACTTTTTAATTCAAAATCTTTAAATAATTTTGTTGTAATAAATGGTATTTCAGTTGTTTTATTTTTTTTTCTTGGATTGTAATTTAATCCATCTAATATTTTTTTATATTTTATGCAATTTTTATAATGATGATTAGTTAAATCAAATAAAGCCTCTTCCATTATTTTTTCTTTTTCTTTTTTTTTTAAAGAAAAAGGTGGAATAATTGTTAATTTATTTATATCAAACATTACAACTTATTATTATTTTTTTTATCTAATAGTGAATATAATACTTTTCCTGATTGATTTCTCGGAATTTTATTTATTAAAATTATTGAGAAATATTGTTTATTTAAATTTGTATTCTCTAAAATAATTTTTTCAGCTTTATTTTTATTTATTTTATTTTTCTCAATATATATATTAATTTTCTTATCATTTCCGATACATAAACAATTACACCCTTTATTTTTTAAAATTTCCTCAATGTGTTCTAGATTAATTCTATGACCATATATTTTTACAAATCTTTTCTTTCTTCCTATAATGTGATAAAAAGATTCAGAGTCTTTTTTTGCTAAATCTCCAGTTTTTAATATTCCTTTATTTTCATCTTCCTTAATAAGATCAAACCTATTTTTTGCATAACCTAGGCATACATTTTTTCCTTTATAAATAAGTTCACCAACTATATTGGCTTTTGTAATAATTTTACCATCTTCACTCTCTAAAAAAAATTTTCCTTCAGGAATAGGTTTGCCTACGCTACCAATTTTTTTTTTTGAATCTTTCCATGATAGATATGACATTCTTGCTGTTGCTTCAGTTTGTCCATACATAACTATAAATTTTTTTTTTTTTTTTCTACAAATTTCAATAAATTCATTCAATAAACTTTTATCTAATTTACCCCCAGCTTGAGTTATATATTTTAAGCTTGGGAGATTCATTGTTTTAAATTTTAATTTTTTTAATATTTCAAAAATAAAAGGAACACCTCCAAAGGTTGTTGCTTTAAATTTTTTAAAAAATTCCCAGAATCCTCTATCTATAATTGTCTTTTCTGTAAGCATTATTGAAGCGCCTTGCGATAAGTGAGTGTTAATTATAGATAAACCGTATACATAATTCATTGGCATCGTTGTTATTGGTCTATCGTGGCTTTTAATATTAAGATATTTTACTATTGAATTAATGTTGCTCTCTAAATTTTTATATGACTGTCGAACAAACTCTGAATTTCCAGTTGTACCAGAAGTAGATATAAGCAATGCAAGTTTATTATTAATTTTATAATCAATTTTTAAATTTGTTTTTGATAATGAATAATTTTTAAATAAAAAAATCTTTTTAAATTTAAATTTATTTTTATTAGGGTGAAAAATATATTTTGGTCGAAACTTTAAAACTATATTACCTAAATCATCATTTTTTATTTTATTATCAACTAAAATTATAACACAACCTTTTTTAATAAAACTAAGGTACCCTATAATAGATTCTATACTATTTTTACAAATAAAAAGGATTACACTTCTTTCTTTTATTTTTATTGGAATTTTATTAGCGTAATTCAATATTTTAGAGTAAGTATATTGTTTGCCATCATCACTAATTAAAGCTACGTTATTTAAAAATTTTTTAAAGTTTGAAAAAATTTTAAGACTCATTAATTATATTTTATTTATTATTAAAAATAATTTGCGAAATTACACAATATTTTATATTAATCTAATCTAACCTTTTTTTTATATATATATATATTTAATGGATAACAAAGATAAATATAATAATGCATTTATTGAAACTTTTTCAATTGATGAAAAAATACTAAAAAAAAATCTTGAATACAATACTATACCTGAATGGGACTCTATTGGGCATATGACATTAATAGGAAGTCTAGAGGAAGCATTTGGCATTTCTATGGAAACTGATGACATAATAGATTTTAGTTCATATAATAAAGGTCTTGAAATACTTAAAAAATATAAAGTTGATATTTAAAATCTAAATAATGAACTTAAAAAAAAATATCAAAGAATTAGAAAAATATGGAATTACATTCCTTCCTAATATGTATTCAAAAAAAGAATGTAAAGAATATATAAATACATCAGAAAATATTATAAAAAAATTTATAAAAAAAAAACTACCCATGGCCCCGGATTGTCAACAAATTGAAAATCCTTTTCGCCACAACTCAAAATATCTTGATTTAATATATAATAAACATATTGAAAAAATTCTCTCCACGCTTTTAGATGAAAATTATATTTTAATAAACTCAAATGTAATAAATAGAAAACTAAGAGAAGATGTGTCTCTTGGAGGTAGGGGTATTGGAGATACTTGGCATACTGACTCGAGATATTTAGGAGGAAAGAGATTGGATAAAGGTTTTAGTTATATAGCTATTACAATGTTGAATGATTTTACTACAGAAAACGGCGCCACTCTATACATACCATCAAGTCATTTTAGAAGGGGTGTCCCAGAAAGGAATAAAAATTATAATTGTAAAAAAATGTTGGGAAAAGCTGGCACAGTTGTAATTTTTGATAGTGGTTTATGGCACAAAGGTGGAAAATCTACTTATAACGATAGATGGAGCATGTACAGTTATTATGGGCCTTGGTTTGTAAAACCATATTTTAGATTTCCAGAGATGTTAGGGCAACGATTTGGAAAGAAATTAAATAAACCATTAAGAAGACTTTTTCATTACACTTCTACACCCCCGTTAAATGAAGAGGAAAGAAAACACACTGTAATTAAAGAGTAAATATCTATAGTTGAATTAACAAATAATGTTAATATTTATAATTAAATAAAAAATTTTATGGCAATCTTAAATAAACCAAGAGTATTTGAAAAATTTAAACAATTTCACGATTATGTAAAAAAAAACAATGGTGAAATTGGAATAAAACAAAGAGGCATAGATTTAAATCTTAACAATGCTTGCAATTTAAGATGCAAACATTGTTTTACTAATTCCCCTATTGGAGATCATGTTAAAGATATATTGCCAGCAGAAAAGATTGCTGATATTGCAAATCAGGCAGATGAATTAGGGATTTTTGAATGGGATTTGCAAGGCGGGGAATTACTTTTAAGACCTGATAAATTATTTGAATGTTTAGAAGCAATCAAAACTGAAAGATTTTATATGTATGTAACTACTAATGGTTACTATTTAGATCAAAAAATAGCAAATAAGCTTGCAAAGTTAGGAGTAAATAGAGTTTCAGTAAGTATTGATAGTATGTATGAAGAAGAACATGATAAATTTCGTGGGCGTAAGGGGTCTTGGAAAAGAGCTATTGCAGGATTAGAACATGTTCAAAATGCGGGTATGTCACCTTATCTTAATATTACGGTTGGCCACTATAATGCTCAATCCGAAGATATTAGACAATTATTAGAATACTCAAAAAATAAGAGATATACTACTTTAGTTAATGTAGCTACTCCATCAGGAATGTGGGCAAAAATGTCTGAAATCATGGTAGATGAAAAAGATAAAGCGTACTTAATTAAAATGAGAAAAAAATATAAAAATATTTTAAGAAACTTGTGGAATCCTTTTGACAGAAATTATGAGAAAGTATTAGGCTGCAATACTGTTAACAGAATGTACATAACTCCAATAGGCGATGTTTTAGTTTGTCCTTATGTACATATTAAAATTGGTAATGTTTATAAACAGTCATTAAAAGAAATATCGGAATATGGTTTTAGTTTTAGAAAATTTAGAGAAAATAGTAGTTTGTGTTTAGCTGGAGAAGATAAAGATTTTGTAAAAAAATATATGCAACGTGAAGGAACTTCAATTTTTAAACCTCTAGATCCGAAAAAAATATTTCCAAAAAAAGATTTTAAAGAATTTAAATTTTCAGATCAAAAATAAGTCTTAAAAAAAACTCACTTCAATTTTTTTTTAATCTTTTTTTCTAAATTTTTTATACCAATAATAGTTAAAAGAAAAAGAACTGGTTCAATTGGAATTCTATATCTAGGATTGCCTATCCCAACAGTAGATATGAGAAAAGGAACTAAAATAAATAAAAGAAAAATAATTGGCCAAAAATTTTTTTCCTTTTTTTTATGAAAAATAGAAGTGCAACTATAGAACTGTAATAATCTTAGAAAAATTACTAAAATTTGTGAAAATAACCAAATTATTCCTGGAATTGTAATATCATTATTCTTATACATAATTATTGATTTTAATTCTGTATATGAAACATTGTGAAATTCAAAAATACCTATGATTGAGGTATGAAATAACATTTTTGAAACTGATCCTATGTATGATGTTAAAATTCGAGTTTTATCAACTTCTTCTAATAAATTAAAAAAAATCTCTTTATTAATTTTTAGCTTTAATGCTTTATTTTCAAAATAATTATCATCATAAGGAAGGCTTTTTATATATTTTAATTTATTATTCTTAAATTCGAATAAATAAGGATATTTGTAATTATAATCTGTCCCTAGGTGTTTTTTTATTTCTGTTTCACTTAAATGTCTAGCTTTTTTTAAAGCATTTTGATCTCTGGCACCGCAACCCCATTTTTTAACAATACATGGATAAACCCAATATAAAAGGTGGTCTCCTCTTTCATATGTTAAAATAATTTCACCTGATTTTTTATAATTAAAAAAGTATAAAGGGGAAGAAAGTAAAGTAATTATAATTATTGGTAAAATAGAAAAAATTAAAATTTTTGATAATTTATACTTCTTTCGAAAAATAGAAAAAATTACAATAAAGAAAAATAGAAATATTGGAAGTAAAATTCCAGAAGATTTAGTTAAAAAGGATAATCCAAAAAAAAAACTACCAATTACAATTAAATTAATAGATTGTTTTTTTATAAGAAACTTTAAAAAAAAATAAATAGCACAAGAAATAAAAAAAACATTCAGTATGTCAGGTAAAATAATACTTGATGACCAAAAAAAATTAATATTAAAGGCCAATAATAAAATACTTATCCAAAAATATTTATTGGTAAACAAATTCTTTGCAGCAATTAGAACTGCTAAAATTAAACCATTCAATATTGATTGAAAAAAAACAATTGCAAAATAATTTGTTGCTCCAAAAAATTTTAGTATAAGAAAAATTGTAAAAGGATATATTGGCAATCTATCGAAAGCTCTGAAATGAATAAAAGAATTAGTTTCATTTAAAATTAAAGCAGGTTTAAGAAATCTAAAACTTTCAAAGTTTAGATCTAAAATACCAAAATTAAAATATTTGTAGACTATTGCTATGAATGCTATTAAAAATCCAATTATAAAAGCATAAGTGTATTCGTAGCTTTTACTTTTAGGAGACATCTTTATAAACTACAGCATAATCAATTTTAAGCAAAAAAAAATTTTTATTCTTGTTTTGATTTAATATTAATTATTTTCAAAACATATAACAGATATATAAAAAATAAATTAGAACTAAATTAATATAGCTCTTACATCTAAGATATATGAAAAAGTTATTTAAAAAAAAATCTCAAACAACTAAATTGTTAGGTGAGTTTACATTTTTATCCCCAGCATGTGCTTGGGTAAATAAATTACCAAGAAATAAATTAAAAAACTAAACTTAATAGTCAGTATAAGAAGTTTTTTTGTATCAAGAATTGTTGATATAACTACCCTGTGCTATACTTTTCTCTTATTAATCAACTTGTGGGGATAATTTTCCTTACAAAAATACTTGATGAACGCAAATATACTTATCTTACAACATATCTCTGTAGAAGATCCGGGTTTTATAAAAGATTTGATGATTAAAGACAATTTTAATCTTAAAACTATAAAACTTTACAAAGGGGAAAAAATTCCAGAAGATTTAAAAAAATACGATGCCATGTTTTCAATGGGAGGTCCTATGGATACTTATATGGAAAATAAATATCCCTGGTTAAGAAATGAAAAAAAAGCAATACATGAATATGTTGTAAAACTTAAAAAACCATTCTTAGGCTTTTGTCTTGGTTGCCAATTACTTGGTGAAGTTTTAGGTGGAACTGTAGAAAAAATGAAAAAATCTGAAATTGGAATTTTAGATCTTTATATAAAAAAAGGATGCAACAATGACTTTTTGTTTCAAAATTTTGATAAATCGATAAAAGTTTTACAATGGCATTCCTATCAAGTAAATAATTTAAGCAACGTAAAAATTCTAGCTTCCTCTGATCTTTGCAAATATCAAGCATTCAGATATAAACAACATGCTTATGGTATACAATTTCATCTAGAAGCTAAAAATAATACTATTAAAAATTGGGCATCTATAACTGAATATAAAAAATCATTAGAAAATAGCTTAGGTGTAGGATCAATGGAAAAATTAGAAAACAACACTCTGGCTCATTTAAAAGTAATGAATAAAAATGCTACTTCTATGTACAATGGATTTAAATCAATACTAAAAGCTTTGATTTAAATCATAAATTTTCAAACAACAAATTGGGCAACTCCGTCCCTAAATGAAAAATCAATATCATGGTTTTCAGTTATTGTTATAAAAATATTTTCAGGTTTAATTCCAGGACTTTTCGATAAATTCTCAACTACCTTCTTATAAAATGTTTGCTTTGATTTATTTGAACGACCTGAGCGCATAACTAAATGCATCATTACTCTATCATCTGTTCTATCTTGATATTGAAGACAATCCTGGCTTACTTGATGAACTACTTGGTAACGATCATCATCAGGAAATCCCATAGTCTCTATAACTGCAGAATTTATTCCATCTGTAACTGCTTTAATATATTCTTTGCCTTTACCCTCAAGTAAAGTAATTGTAACAAAAGGCATTGGATTCTCCTTAATCTTGCATCAATTATATATTAATTTTTATAATAAATCACGGATCATGGTGATATAATTTTTTTTATGGATATATTTAATCATTTAGTTATAAATAAACAATTAATAACGGGCGGACACCCAAGCAAGGACAGTTTTAAGAAACTGTCGAAAAAAGGTGTCGCAGTAGTGATTAATTTACTTCCTTCTCATCAAAATTTTATTGATAATGAAGAATTTTTAGTTACAGAAAACAACATGGATTACATTTATATCCCTGTGGAGTGGGATAATCCTAAAGCTACTGATTTTAATTCTTTTGTTATAGCTATGAAGAAACATCAAGGGAAAAAAATTTTTGTTCACTGTGCTAAGAATATGAGAGTTTCTGCCTTTGTTTACCTCTACAGAGTTTTGCACGATAATTTTCCTGAAGAAAAAGCAAAAGAATCTATGGAAAAAATTTGGAAGCCATCTGGCACTTGGAAAAAATTCATAGAAAAGATATTAAATCTATCAATTATACATTCTAGAAATCCTGCAATCTGGAAACCTTGAGATTTTTGGTAACAATTTTGCCTACAAAATCACGGATCATGCTGGGTTAACTATGAAGATAAAATACTTTATTCATTATTTTCCATGTACCATCTACCTTAAGCAATGTAAAAAAATCAGTAAATTTATGACCAGTCCAGTTATCAGATTCGAGACGAACGGTTGCAATCGTACCAACTACATCAATATTGGCTATTTCTGTTTTAAGCTCGGTTGCTGGTCCATTTTCATCATTCCAGTCAAAAAGTTTTTGTATTGGTCCAGCAAATAAGTCGTTACCGATATAACCAAAGATCGTCGCATCTTTGTGGAACGCCGGCTTCATGTCTTCACCTTTTCCAGATTTTGCTCCATCAATATAGAATTGCACAGTCTTTTCAATCATTTCATTATCATTAGTTGTATTATTCATTACTCACCTACTTTCAAAAAATTTTGTAACAATTATATACCAATTTTCCTCAAAATCACGGATCTAAGTGCTATAATCATTTCTATGGTGGAATATTATTCAACTATTACTTGTCCAAATTGTTCATATATGAAAAAAGAGAAAATGGCTGAGAATTCTTGTCTTTATTTTTATAAATGTTCAAGTTGTTATACAGTGTTAAAACCTGGGCAGGGGAATTGTTGTGTCTTTTGCTCATATGGAAATATTAAGTGTCCTCCGGTTCAAAAGACTTTATCATCATAAATTGACACTACTTTTATCTCCAAAATTACAGATCATAGTGCTATAATTTTTGTATGAAAAAATTTTTTTTAATATCAATAATAGGTTTTAGTATAATTGCCTGCGAACAGTTATCTGAGTCAGACCATGAACTTACTAAATTTTCTGCTAAAAATTTACAAGAAAGTTCACAAGCAGAAGAAAGTTTTAAAAAATATGGCCAAGTGTATTATGAAATTCACCTTGGCAGATTGTGTTCTCCTGATGGTAAAGCGGTAAGTCTTATTTGGTTAAACCAGGTTGATCCTAAAGGTGAAAAAATTACTAAAGATCAGTTAAATGTTTCCAAAGAATATTGCAAAAGTGATTAAGACCAGAGATACAAAAAGCAAGCATCATAAGGCTTTTCCAACAATCACCAACTCTTTTTTGTTTCATAATAGAATTCTAGTACCATTTTGCTATAATATAAACTGTGTCGGGGCCTGTAATTAAATTAATATTCTACTTAAAAAAAAAGCTCAAGTATTTTTTGCTGTGGGTACTAACACCACGTGAAATAATTCTTCGTCAAAGAGATAAATTTTATGGCATTAAATTATCTACTAAAATACAAGGATTTCTTTTATCTTTTTTAATCATAATAGGTGGTTGGACAGTATATTCTAGTTTGTTCTACGTCAAATTTGACGAGCTAATTACTTTAAAAGACAAAAAAATTTCTGAATTAAATGACAATTTATATGTAGCAAGGAAAGACCAGGAAAAGCTTGGTCAGCTTGAAAAAGAATATAAATCAACAATGTCTGTTTTCATAGAAAGCACTGAAAATAACTCAAAAACTTTAGAAAAAACAATTGTTGAAGCAGGTCTAGACCCTAATGAATTGGTAAAAAGAGCTTCTGGAAATATTCCGCGAGGTGGTGCTTTTATTCCAGAAATAGATGAAACAAGAAATGAACCCACTATTAAGAATAAACTTCAAAAACTGGAGGCACTTCAAAATATTGTACATAGTATTCCACTTGTTGCACCATTAGATTATTACTGGGTATCAAGTAACTATGGTAGAAGAAAAGATCCTATAAATGAAAAAAAAGGGTTCCACTATGGAATTGATTTAGTTGCACAAATTAGTACTATAATTATGTCTACTGCCTCTGGTATTGTTACTGCTGCAGGAAAAAGAGCAAATTATGGAAAAATGATTGAAATAGATCACGGATATGGACTAAAAACAAGATATGGACATTTACATACAATTAGCAAAAAAAAAGGAGAAATGGTTGGTTTTCGAGAAGAAATTGGTAGACTGGGTACTTCTGGAAGAGTAACTGGGCCGCATTTGCACTATGAAGTTTTATATGATTATAAGCCCCAAAATCCAGCTAAATTTATTAATGCAGGTAAAAATGTATTTAAAATAAATAAAATAGAAAAAGGAAATTAAAATTGGCAATTTGGAAAAAAAATAATAAAAAAGAAGGTAAATATAATCCACCAGATTCAAAACTGTTTAAAGAAATAGAAAAAGACAGGGGTACAATACCATCTATTATAAGTGAAGGTTCTGAGTTTAAAGGAAATATAAAAACTTCTGGAGAAATTCAAATTGACGGCGTGATAAATGGAAATGTTAGAGCAAAACAAGTCGTGGTTGGTGTAAATGGAAATGTTCGTGGGAATGTTACAGCTAATTTTTTAAGAATTTGTGGAAAAATAGAAGGGGAAATTCGAGCAGAAACATTGGAAATAGTATCAAGCGCATCGGTAAAAGGAAATATATATAAAAAAACTATTTCAATTGAATCTGGGTCTAAAGTAATCGGAAATATTAATGAATTAGAAAGTACAACAGCGAAGATTTTTAGACTTCAAAGAAAAAGTCCGGGCAAAGAGGAAGCTAAAGATTAAAATTCTGCTTTTAAATTTACGCTAAATTCGTGCATTCTATCATCTTCAATTGGATCATCATCATTATTAATCCATTCTAATGAATATCTAGGTGTAATTATTAAATTATCAGTTATGTTATAACTTAATCCAGCTTGAACTTTTCCTGCAAGATGCGTACTTCTTTGCTTAACCGCTAGAGTCCCATCACCAGCAATTGAGTCTACATCTTCTCTTACATTTTTAAAACCAAGCCCTGCACCTAAATATAGATCAAATTTATCATTTCTTACTGGATGAAATACTGGAGAAAATAAAAGCCCCCAAAGTTTTTTTTCTCCATCAATTGTTACATTATCACCTGCTGAAAATGATACTGAGCCACCACTTCCAGTTAATGTTGCTGTAACATAAACATCCATATCACTATATGTCGCCTCAGCATATGATCCTTCAATTTCAAAATCTAAAAAATTATTGATGTGATACCCTATTATACCACCAGCTACGTATCCGGTGTCTGCATGTATCTCTGCTGAAAAATTTGCTGCTAGGGTTAATCCATAAGCAGATGCGCTTGCACCTGTGTCTAATTCCCTTGAAAGAAATCTAATAGCTCCAGTATTTACTCCAAAATATAAATTATCAGCGCTAATATTATGATTTCGAACTTCATTAATGGCTGTATCTATTATTTTACTAGGTACATTCAATATAGATTCTATAGTTCCTAGTAAATCTATTTTTGCCATAGCATTTGGTATATTTAATGAAGAAACCATTAAAATACAGGTAGGAATACCATATATGTACTTTCTTATATTCATAATTTTTCTAAATTAATATGCTCTTTGA
>Ga0315338_1000975_pt1 | contig 44574 bp, 43 predicted proteins | sample ASW8metaG_FD_204518 | JGI IMG/M metagenome (GOLD analysis project Ga0315338, IMG submission 204518) | Ammonia-oxidizing marine archaeal communities from Monterey Bay, California, United States - ASW #8 | ecosystem: Environmental > Aquatic > Marine > Coastal | place: USA: California | collected... | reverse complement strand
TTTTGCAAAAATATCTCCTCCTCTTAGATCGGAAAAAGATAGGGTGGCAATAGTTAATGGTTTAAAAGATGGAACAATAGATGCTATACAAAGTGACCATTCTCCACAAGATGAAGATAATAAAAGATTGCCTTTTAATCATGCAGAAAAAGGAATTATAGGATTAGAAACTTTACTTCCTTTAAGTTTGGAACTTTATCATAACAAATCTTTAAGTTTGTTAGATGTAATTAAAAAACTTACAAAAAATCCAGCAGATATTTTAAATTTAGAACATGGCACTTTATCAAAAGGTTCAAAAGCAGATTTATTAATTTTTGATCCTAATAAACCATTTGTGGTAGATGTAAAAAAATTCAAAAGTAAATCTAAAAACTCACCATTCGATAAAAAGCCATCACAAGGAAAAGTCATAAAAACAATCTGTAGCGGTGAAGTTTCCTATGCTGCCTGAACTGAACATAATTCCATTAATAGGTGTAATATTAGCCTTTTTGATAGGCTCTATTCCAACCGGTTATCTTCTAAATAAATATTTTGGACATGGCGATATAAGAAAAGTTGGCTCTGGAAATATTGGCGCAACTAATGTATTGAGACATAGTGGTAAATTACTAGGTTTACTAACTCTTTTAATTGATATTGGTAAAGGTTTTCTAGCACTTGAATTACTTCTAAAGCTTATGGTGGACTCGACTGTCGGGAACGGTATATCGATAATTGGTTCTTCAGTTGTTTTAGGACATATATTCTCACCATGGTTAAAATTTAAAGGAGGCAAGGGTGTCGCTACAATGTTTGGGGTAATTCTTTTTATAGGGACTTTTGATTATATCAATATGTTTCTTATAATAATTTTTTCTTGGTTAATGATTGTTTTTTTTACAAGGTATGTCGCTTTAGGATCAGTAATTTCGTTGATGATAGCAACTATTTATTCCTTTTTTTACATTCCATCTTTTTTTCCTTTTTTTGTTCTATTGACTCTTTTAATTACTTATAAACACAAAGATAATTTTGAAAGAATTAGGAATAAAACAGAACATAAAATCTCTTTTTAATAGTTTTTTGTTGACAAATTAAAAAAAAAGTTCCATTTATCTCAAAAATACAGCTTATAAAAAAATAATGAGTAATATTGTTATTGTAGAATCCCCGGCGAAAGCCAAGACCATCGAAAAATATCTTGGCCCTGGCTATAAAGTCATGGCTAGTATTGGGCATGTAAGAGACTTACTACCAAAGAATGGGTCGGTAAATACTGATGAACAATACAAAATGATATGGGAAATTTCCACACAAGGAAAGAAAGTTATCAAAGAAATAGCTGATGCAATTCAAACGGGAGATAATTTATATTTAGCAACGGATCCTGATAGAGAAGGAGAAGCTATTTCATGGCACGTTGAAGAGGTATTAAAAGAAAAGAAAAAATTAGAAAATGTAAATGTTAAAAGAATTACATTTAATGAAATTACAAAAGAAGCAGTTAATAATGCTATTAACCAACCTAGAGAATTAGATAACAATTTAATTAATGCCTATTTAACAAGAAGAGCACTTGATTTTCTTGTTGGATTTAATTTATCACCTATTTTGTGGCGAAAGCTTCCTGGAAGCAAATCAGCTGGAAGAGTTCAATCCGTTGCTCTTAGAATTATATGTGAAAGAGAAAATGAAATTGAACATTTTAAACCGGATGAATATTGGTCTATTGATGTTTTGTTAAAATCTAAAGACAATCAAATATTCAAATCAACTTTAAAACAAATAAACGATAAAAAATTAAAAAAACTAGATATTGGCACAGAAGCAATAACAAAAGAATACGTAGATATAATAAATTCTAAAACTTATAAAGTTGATGAATTAAAATCTAAAGAAGTAAAAAGAAATCCTTATGCTCCTTTCACAACTTCAACTCTTCAACAAGATGCAGGGAACAAATTTGGATATTCTGCTGCATCAACAATGGGAAAAGCACAAAAGTTATACCAAAGTGGTTTTATAACTTATATGCGAACAGATAGTATAGTTTTATCAAATGATGCAATAAGCCAATCTAGAGAATATATAAAAAGTAATTTTGGTGATAATTATTTACCAAGTGAGCCAAGAGCTTATAAATCTAAAGCAAAAAATACACAAGAAGCACACGAAGCAATTAGGCCTACTAATATTAGCAATGCTCCTGAAAAAATGAAAAATGAAATTGGCCCAGATGAATTTGAATTATATAAGCTTATATGGAATAGAACCGTTGCATCTCAAATGACTAGCGCAATATTTAAACAAATAACTTTAACTATAAAAGCAAATGATAATTCGGTTCTTTTACAATCAACAGGTTCTTCTCCTGTATTTGATGGAATGTTAAAAGTTTATAATTATGAAAAAAAATCAGATGGAAAAGAAGATGAAACAAATATTATACCAAATATTAATCCTGGCGATGATGTGGAAATTGAAAAAATAGTTGATGAACAACATTTTACCCAACCCCCTCCTCGTTATACAGAGGCAAGTTTAGTTAAAAAATTAGAAGAGTTAGGAATTGGAAGGCCTTCAACTTATGCCCCTATTATTCAAGTCCTAAAAACGAGAGGTTATGTAAATATTGAATCAAGAAGAATATTTCCACAAGATAGAGGTAGAATTGTAACCGTATTTTTATCAAATTTTTTTGAAAAATATGTGGATTATGACTTTACTGCAAATCTGGAAAATAAATTAGATGATATATCGGGTGGAAGATTAGATTATATCAATGTATTAGATGATTTTTGGAAAAACTTTTATAATTTAATTGAACAAACTAAAGAAATTAGAATTACTGAAGTAATAGATAAGTTAGATCATCAATTAGAAGATCACTTTTTTCAACCAAATGAAAAAAATTCAACTCCAAGAAAGTGTCCAACATGTAGTGATGGGAGGTTAGGTTTAAAACTTGCAAAAACTGGCCCTTTTGTAGGTTGCTCAAATTACCCAGATTGTAAATTTGCTACACAATTAACTTCCAATATTAATGGTGACTCCCAAAATGGTAATGGTATTTCGCTTCCAAAAGAAATAGGCATAGATCCAAAAACAAATAAACCAATTATAATAAAGCAAGGGCCTTATGGAATTTATATTGAAATGGAAGATAAAGAAGGAGACAAACCTCGCAGAGCATCTGTTCCAAAAAATATGCCACTAGAACAATTAAACTTGGAAAAAGCTTCGCAATTGTTATCGCTTCCAAGAGAAGTTGGTAAGTATCCAAAAAGTAATGAAACAATTATTGCAAATAATGGGAGGTTTGGCCCTTATTTAAAAGTTGGAGATTATTTTATTTCATTAAAAGAAGATGATGTTTATACAGTTGGAGAAAATAGAGCAATTGACTTAATTGAAAAACATTTTCAAAAAATAGAAAAACAAACAATAGGCACTCATGATAATAAAGAACTTAGCGTAAGTAAGCGTGGTAGAATTGGTTATTTTTTGAAAAATGGTACAACAAGCATTAGGGTTCCAAATGAAATAGATGCAAAAACAATAAGTTTAGAAAAAGCAATTGAATTAATCGAAATTAAAAAAGAAAAAGATCAGGCAAAGAAAAAAAAGACTAAAAAGAAGAAATAACTAATCCTTTTTTTTTAAATCTAAAATTTTTAAAGATAATTCTTTTAATCTTTCATCATCTACTTCCCCTGGTGCATTCATCATTAAATCTTCAGCTTTTTGATTAAATGGAAAAGGAATTATTTCTCTAATATTAGGTTCGCCTGCAATTAACATTACAATTCTATCAATTCCAGGGGCGCATCCTCCATGGGGAGGGGCTCCAAAATTAAAAGCATGTAGAAGACCTCCAAATTGCTTTTCTAAATCCTTTTTTGAATAACCAGCTATTTCAAATGCTTTAATCATAATTTCTGGTTTATGATTTCTAATTGCACCACTTGATAATTCTACTCCATTGCAAACAATGTCATATTGATAGGCTTTTATATCTAAAGGGCTTTTTTTTTCTAAATCACTTAACCCTCCTTGTGGCATAGAGAATGGATTATGACTAAATTCTATTTTATTTGTTTCATTATTTATTTGATACATTGGGTAATCAATTACCCAACAAAATTGAAATTCATTTTCTTTAATTAATTTTAATTCATTTCCAATTTTCATCCTAGCAATTGCAGCAAATTCCATTATTTCATCTGCTTTTCCACATAAAAAAAAGATCGAACTATTTCCATTCATCCCATCAATTTCCAGAAATTTTTTCAATCTATCTTTATCTAAGTTATTTGCTATAGGCCCCTTGCCTTCGTTATTTACGAATTGAACATAACCCATTCCACCTTGATCTTCACTTTTTGCCCAGGAGTTAAGTTTATCAAAAAATGTTCTTGGCTGATCATTTGTATCTGGCGCTGGAATTGCGATAACGATTGATCCTTTATTAATGCTGTCGGCAAATAGTTTAAATGATGAATTTTTAAAAACATCTGTAACATTAGATAAAATTAAAGGGTTACGTAAATCCGGCTTATCGTTGCCATATTTTGCCACGCATTCATCAAATGGAATTTTTCTAAATGGTGGTTTTGAAATATGAAAGTTTTTAGTTAGTTTTGTAAAAACATCAAATAAAACAGGTTCCAATGCATTAAAAACATCTTCTTGTGTTACAAACGACATTTCATAATCTAATTGATAAAATTCTCCTGGTGATCTGTCAGCTCTGCTATCTTCGTCTCTAAAACAAGATGCTATTTGAAAATATTTATCAAAACCAGCTATCATTAAAAGTTGCTTAAACTGTTGTGGGGCCTGTGGTAAAGCGTAAAATTTACCAGGATGAATTCTACTAGGAACCAAATAATCTCGAGCTCCTTCAGGAGAGCTTGATGTTAAAATAGGTGTTTGTATTTCTATAAAATTTTGTTTAATCATTCCTTCTCTGATTGATGAAATTACTTTATTACGTAATAAAATATTTTTTTGCATCTTAGATCTTCTGAGATCTAAATACCTATATTTTAAACGAGTATCCTCACCATAATCTTTGTCAGAATTAACTTCTAATGGTAATGGTTTTGAATTTGATTCACTTATATATTCATCAACTGATATTTCAATTTCCCCTGTAGGGATTTTTTTATTTAGAGTTTCATCAGATCTTGGTACTACTTTACCAGTCACAGTTATTACACTTTCTGATGAAGTTTTTTCAGCTTTAGAAAAATATTTATTTTTTTTATCTAATACAACTTGTGTAATTCCATAATGATCTCTTAAGTCAATAAAAAGTAAATTACCATGGTCTCTCTTTCTATGTACCCATCCAGACAATTTGACTGATTTATTTTTATCTTTTAATCTTAATTCGCTACAATTATGTGTTCTGTATAAGTGCATCTTATGATTTTAAATTAATTTTCTTACAAAATTTATATTTATTTTTTTTTTTGTTATCAAAGATTGTTTGTCTATTTTATTAACTATTTTTTGTAAATTAGTTAATGATCGTTCAGATCTATAAACAATAAATTTAATTATCTTTTTGTCTATTAAAATTTGCTTATCTAAAAATAATTTTATTAAAACAGACGATAATAATTCATCATCTGGTTTTTTGATTTTAACATTTATAGAAGATAAAATTCTTGATTTTAAATCAGGCAAACTAATTCCCCAAAATTTAGGAGAATTTGAAGCTGTTAATATTAGATAACCTTTTTTTTCTTCTATCAAATTATAAAAATGTAATAAATGTTTTTCTAAATGTTCTTTTTCACTTTTATTAATTTTATCAAAAAAATTTGAAATATTTTCAATTATAAAACTTTTTTTTTTTAAAAAAAAATTATCAAATCTTATTTTTTTAAATTTGTTCAAATTTAAAACAGAAGCAGAAGTTTTTTTTTGCCAGATATTTGATAAATGAGTTTTTCCTGTACCAGTATCCCCATAAATGATTATTTTTCTACTTGGCCATTTTGGCCACCTATCAATTAATTTATATGCCTCTTTATTTGAACTTGAAACCAAAAAATCATCTTTTTCATATATTTTTTTTTTTTTAAGATTAAATAACAACTGAATATTCTTGTTTATCATAAATCTATTACCAAATCTTTAAGCCATCTTATCAAATATAAAATTCCAGATATAAAAGTTAGATAAATAATAATAAGGCCGAGATATTTAATTAAAGTTTCAAAATTAAAAAAATTTGCATTATTACAAAGCAACACTCCTATAAAAACTAATTGAAAAAAAAATGTTATCTTTCCAATTGTTAATGGAGAATAATTTATTTTTTTTTTTAATAAAATTGAAAGAATTGCACCTAAAAGAATCGTGAAATCCCTTAAAACTATTATTATTACAATAGGAAATTCTATAAAATTTTTATAACCTAATGTAATCAATACTGAAAAAACTAATATCTTATCTATAATAGGATCTAATATTTTACCAAATTCAGTAACTATTTTTAATTTTCTAGCTAATAAACCATCAAAAATATCAGTAATAGATGCAAATAAAAAAACCCAAAAAGCTATTTGCAATTTATTATCTAATATCATTATTAAAATTATAGGTACAGAGAAAAGTCTGAGTAAAGATATTGTATTTGCAATATTTATTATTTTCACTTTACTAAATTTAATTTTTTACCATTTAAATCAAAATCTAGATCAAATTGTTTAAATGCAACTTTTAATTGAGTTAAATTTCCAGAATAAGATATAAAAATAATTGCTCTATTAGATGAAAAATTTTTTACATTAAATTTATTAATTATTGATATATTGCTAATTGTTTTTTTAATATCAATCCAATCATTTAAGTTATTAAATAAAACTGTAATTTTCTCTAATTTTTTTTGAGAAGTTATTACATTGGCCATTTTCCACTGCTCGTTAACAAATGTCTCAACTTTAAGTTTTGCATCATTTAAAATATTATCTGAATATTCATTACTATAGATATCAATTGTATCTTCATAATTGATTGTTTCTTGCCCATCAAATCTATAAATAGATAAATTTAAATTAAATAAAATTTTTGATTTATCACGATTATATTTTTTTTTCAAGATTGCTATAAGAACCCCTGTAGTGTTATGAGATTTTGCTAAAAGCTCAAGATTTTTTAAGTTTTTTTTAACTGCCTGATCTTGATTAAAATAAATAAAGTCAGTAAATTTTCCATCTGATGATTTAATAGGAATTAATCCATCGTTGTTTGAGTCTGTTATCCAAACATTTCTCCAGATATTTTTTTTTTCCCATAAATATGTAACTCCGGCAAATTTATAAATAGGTAAAATTAAAAGTGGTTTACTTTTAGTACTAGTAAATCTTATATTATTCTTATTCAAATATTTTAAAATCCTATCTTCGTTAAAAATTATTGTTAAATTTCCTATATATTTGTTTGAAGTTGTTTTTTCATTTTGAATTTCTATTGCATCAACAAATTCTAAAATTTTTTCAATATTAACACTTTGAATTTTTTCATATTCTGATGGTAAAAGCATTTTATTCATTAAATTTCTAAATCCTTTTTCCTGTGCTTCTAATAATGCAATTTTTTTAGCATTGGTAGATGTTGTTGATTCAATTTCAACTAAAATGTTTTTGACTTCAAATATTTTACTCTGTGAAGTTCCAGAGATTAGAACATTTGACTTAAGAAAAAAAATAAAAAAAAAGATAATGAAGAATTTTATAAAGTTATATTTCATAGTAATATGTTATTTTTTAAAAAAAAATTATTACATAGAAATAATAAATTAATGAAACAAAAAGTAAATAAATACAAAAAATCTGGAGTAAATATAGATCAGAGTAACAATTTTATTAAATCAATAAAGAAAAAAGTTTTTTCTACTCATAAAAAAGGTGCAATTAGAAATTTAAACTTATTTGCGGGCTTTTTTGACTTATCATTATTAAAATATAAAAAGCCTTTACTTATAAGTTCTGCTGACGGGGTTGGGACAAAAATAAAAATAGCTCAAGATTTAAATAAATACAACACTATAGGAATTGATTTAGTTTCTATGTGTATAAATGATATTTTAGTTCATGGTGGAAAACCTCTCTTTTTCTTAGATTATATAGCAGTTGAGAAGCTAAATAAAAAAATAGCATTAGAGATTGTTGATGGCATTTCTAAAGGTTGTAAAGAGGCTAATTGTTCTATTCTAGGAGGTGAAACAGCGGAAATGCCTGGTTTATATAAAAAAAATGATTTTGATCTAGCAGGATTTGCAGTTGGAATTATAGAAAAGAAAAACTTAATTACAGGTAAAAAAATAAAAGAAGGTGACGTAGTGATTGGTTTGAAATCATCAGGATTTCACTCAAATGGATTCTCATTAATTAGATATATTTTAAAAAATAAAAAAATTGACTATAAAAAAAGAATATCAAATAAAATTAAAAATCTTGGCAATTTTTTACTTAAGCCAACTAAGATTTATTCAAAAATAATGTCAGAATTAGAAAAAAATAAATTAATTAATGGTGCATGCCATATAACAGGTGGGGGTATAATAGATAATTTACCGAGAATTTTACCAAAAAACTTAGGTTTAAATTTTAAAAACCACAATTGGGTTTTACCTTATATTTACAAATGGTTTAAAGAACAAGGTGATATTTCTTTTGAAGAAATGTTAAAAGTTTTTAACTGTGGTGTTGGAATGATAATTATATGTAGACCTGAAAAGCAAAAACTTGTAATTAAAAAATTAAAAAATAAAAAAGAACCATTCTTTCTTTTAGGTAAAGTTATTAGAAATAAAGGAAAAATTGATATCAATTGTTTAAAAACAAAATGGAAATGCTAAAAGTTGTAGTTTTGATATCTGGTAGAGGTAGCAACTTAAAAGCTATAATGGATAAATGTTCTAAAAAAAATGTTCCAGCAAAAGTTATTGCGATAATTTCAAATAATTCAAGAGCATCAGGTTTAAAATTAAATGGAAAATTTCAAAAAATAATAATTAACAATAAATTAAGTAAAAAAAAATTTGAAAATGAATTACAAAAAAACCTTGAAAAATTAAAGCCAAATTTAATTTGTTTAGCAGGTTTCATGAAAATTTTAAGCTCATTTATAATAAAAAAATGGAAAAACAAAATAATAAATATCCACCCTTCTCTATTACCATCATTCAAAGGGTTAAATACTCATGAAAGAGCTTTGAATGCAGGTGTAAAAAAAAGCGGTTGTACGATTCATTTTGTTGACGAAAGTCTAGATGGTGGACCAATAATTGCACAAGCATCGACTATGATAAAAAATAAAATGACACGTAAAGAACTATCAGAAAAAATATTAAAAATTGAGCATAAAATATACCCTGAGGTTGTTAATTTGTTTGCAAAAAAAAAAATTAATATAAAAAAAAATAAAGTTTTTATAAAAGATAAAGAAAAATTAAATCATTTTATTAAAAATATATAAATAAATTGAAAAAAATTCTTTTTTTATGTAAATTTATAATATGGATGAAAAAATAAAAAGATCACAAAATAATTGGTTAATATTTTTAAAAGCAACAGTACTCTTAGTAGCTGGTGTAATTGTTATTCTTGCTTTTATGGCTTTATTCTTACTTTAAGATTTATACATCTTTAAAAAAAAAACTAAGTTCTTTTAAAGCATTATCTACACTATCAGACCCGTGAACGGCGTTTTCTTGAATAGAGGTAGCAAATTTTTTTCTTATTGTATTTTCATCAGCTTCAGCTGGATTAGTGGCGCCCATTACTTTTCTATATAATTCTATAGCATTTTTCCCTTCTATCATTTGTACAATTATAGGGCCAGAAGTCATAAATTCACATAATTCATTATAAAAAGGTTTGTCAGAATGAACTGCATAAAATTGTTGTGCTTCTTCTTTACTTAATTTTAGTTCCTTTTTTTCTAAAATTTTTAAACCTGAATTTTCAATCATTAAATTTATTGAATCAACATGTCCTGCTTTAACCGCATCTGGTTTAATAATTGATAAAGTTTTTTGGTTAGACATTTATTTTTTTTCGTGATTATTGTAAATATAGTTATCTATCAATCTTACGCCGAAGGCTGTTCCACCTTTTTTAGATAAAGGTTGGTCTTTATCAAGCCAAGTTACACCTGCTATATCTAAATGTGCCCATTCAACATCTTTTTTTACAAAACGTTTTAAAAATTGAGCTGCAGTAATACTACCTGCCCCACCTGTTCCTGTTATATTTTTAACATCTGCAATATCACAATTAAGTAATTCATCGTATTCTTTACCCAAAGGAAATCTCCAAACTTTTTCATCAGTTTTTTTTCCTGATTTTGTTAAATCATCTGATAATTTGTCAGAATTAGAAAACAGTCCTGCGTAAAAATTTCCTAGAGCAGCAATTATTGCTCCTGTTAAAGTTGCAAAGTTTATCATTTTTTTTACATTATATTTTTCTTGGCAATACCAAAGCGCGTCGGCTAAAACAAGCCTTCCTTCTGCATCAGTGTTTAAAACTTCAATTGTTTGCCCAGACATAGATTTTACTATATCACTTGGTCTTTGAGCATTAGAGCTAACCATATTCTCAACAGAACCAATTACGCCAACTACATTCGACTTTGACTTTCTTAAAGCTAAAGCTTTTATTACTCCTAAAACTACTGCAGAACCACCCATATCCATTTTCATTTCTTCCATTCCAGCAGTTTTTAAGGAGTATCCACCTGTATCAAATGTAACTCCTTTTCCTACAAGACCAATTGCTGGGGATTTTGAACTTGGATTACCATTCCATTCTAAAGTAATAAGTCTTGATGGATTTGCGCTTCCCATTCCAACTCCTAAAAGAGCGCCCATACCAAGTTTTTTCATCTTTTTCTCATCCAAGATGTCTACTTTAACATTTAGTTTTGTTAATTCTTTTGCTCTTGAAGCAAGACTTACTGGATTTAATATGTTTGGTGGTTCATGTAAAAGATCACGTGAAAAAAACACACCTTCTGCTATAGCTTGAAAGTTTATAAAAAGTTTTCTAAATTTACCTGGGTTAGAAACAACGAAACTTACACTTGATACTTTTTTATTATTTTCTTCGTCTTTTTTTTTATATTTTTTAAAAGAATACGATTTAAGATAAATACCAGAAGCCAAATGTAAAATTATATTTTCATTACTAATTTTTACTTTTTTTAAACCACCTACTTGAAATGATATTTCCTTGTACTGTAGTGTTTCTAAATAAGGCTGTAAAAGACCTCCAAAATACTCAAAATTAAAACTCTCAAGTTTATTTTCATCACCAATACCAATAAAAACAAAATTTTGCGGCTCATTATTAGTTATAGTATCTATGTGGCAAATTTGGCCTAATTTACCGTTAAAATTTCTTTTTGATAAACTATTTAAGATATTTTTTTTTATTTCTGAATTAGAAGAAATGTTATGGTATTTTAAGTTTTTTTTATCCTTATTGATAAAAAAAATTTTAAAATTAGGTAATGCTTTTTTATTGATGAAATTTACAATCATAAAATACAAATTAATATAGGTCTTATGTCAATAATATCCAATTATATTTTTAAACAAATAGGATCATACTTTATATATATAACAATTTTTTTCGTAAGTTTAATATGGCTTATCTTATCTTTAAAATTTATAGAATATGTCACTACGAATGGCTTGGAATTTACAGATTTTATAATAATGACTTCTTTATTATTACCAACTATTATACCTTTTTTAACACCTCTAACATTAAGCTTGGCTTGTATTTTTGTTTACAACAAACTTTCAAATGATAATGAATTAATAATAATTAAATCATCCGGATTTAGTACATTTAATATATTAAAACCTGCAATATTGCTTTCATTAATCATTGGCTTATTTAATTTATTTTTAAATTTATATTTAGGCCCTTTAAGTAAATCTGTATTCAAAGAAAATCAAAAAAATCTCAGGGAAGATATAGCGCGTATAGCTTTTAAAGAAGGAAGTTTTTCAAATCTTTTTCAAGATATAACTATATATATTGAGAAAATAATAGATAAAAATAATTATGAATATGTTTTTGTCTATGATAATAGGAATAAAGAAGATCCTGCAACATATATAGCTAAACAAGCAGAGCTAATTCAAGCCGATAGTGTTAATAAAGTAATTTTAAAAAATGGTAATAGACAAGTCATTGATAAAAAAAATTCACAATTAAGTATTATTAAATTTGATGAATATGAAGTTAATTTAGATCTCTTATTTAAGAATCAAAATAAAGAAAGAATAAAGGAACCAGAAGAAATGTTTTTAAATGAATTATGGGATAACAAACATAAAATAAGTGGCCGATATGATCCAAGACAAATTTCAAGCATGATTATTGATGGACATAAAAGATTGATAGAACCTATTTATTGTATAATTTTTACTTTGTTAAGTTTAACTTTTTTATTGTCAGATAAATTAGTCTTACAATCGGCATTAAAAAAAATATCTATTATTATATTTGCAATTTTTTTAATCGAAGTTGTTTATTTATCCTTACCTAATTTTATTGTAAAAGAATTTCAATTGTTGCCCATAATATACATATTCCCATTATTATTACTTTTGTTTTTAATAATTTATAATTTAAAAAAAACTTATAAAAAATTTTATAAATGAAAATTTCATCATTTAATATATTTTCTAGAGAATTAGAAAAATATCTTTTTATAAAATTTACAAAATATTTTATTTTTTTTATATCTCTCTCATTGCTAATAGTTTTTTTAGTTGAATTTGTAGAATTACTTAGAAGGACTTCAGAACACCCTGATATCACATCAATATTTTATGTATTCTATTTAGCTTTATTAAAAATAACAGAAAGTATAATTTTCATAATACCTATTAGTATTTTTGTAACAACAATGATGACTTGCCGTTATTTTAATAAATATAGAGAAATGATTATAATTCAAAATGCTGGCATACATTCTTTTAGAATTCTATATCCGTTCATTGTTTTTACAATGTTATTGTGTGTGATTTATTTTATTTTCCTTAACCCATTTTTTTCACATGCAACAAATACATATCAAAAAATCGAACATGAAGTATTTAGAGGTAAACTAAGTAAAACATCAATTAGTAAATCTGGCATTTGGTTGAGGCAAGGATCTGAAAATAATAAAATTGTAATAAGAGCATCAAATTTCTTACCAAAAAAAAGATTATTTACAAATGCAACTTTTTATATTTTTACAAAAAAAAATAACTTCATAGAAAGAATAGATGCTGAAAACGCACAACTTGAAAAGGACTTTTGGATTTTAAAAAATGTTATAATAAATAAGCCAAACAAAAAAGTAATAAAAATAGATGAATATACTCTTAAAACAAATTTATCTATTAAACAAATTGAAAATAGTTTTTTAGAGCCGCAAAGTTTATCAATTTGGAAAATACCTGATTTTATAGAATTATTAAAAGAGTCTGGGTTTTCAGCTACTAAGCATAGATTATATTTTTATAAAACGATTTTTTTACCACTATATTTAATTGGTTTAATACTCATCGCAGGTTCTTTTACAATTAAATTTACAAAAACTAAGGCAAAAAAATACTTTTTTATTTTAACTGGAGCTGTGACTGGCTTCTTAATTCATGTTATTTCTGAAACCATATATTCACTTGGAATTGCTAATAAACTACCTATGTGGGTTGCATCTCTATCACCATCTATTATAACTATTATGATAGGAGGTTATTTTGTAATACACTTTGAAAAAACAAGTTAAAAAAATGAAAAATATTATTTTATTGCTATTTTTTACAGTTTTTTTGTTTAATAAAAATCTTTTATCAAATGATGATATTCCTTATATATTAAATGCCGAAAAAATAGTAAATAATAATAACGAATCAAAAGTAGTAGCTACAGGAAATGTTGAAGTTATTCAAGGAAAAGAGGTACTTAGAGCTGATTATTTAGAATTTGATAAAATAAAAAATAAAGCATATGTAAAAGGGAATGTTAGTATTTTAGATGAAAATGGAGTTGTTTACTTTGCAGATTATGCTGAAGTTGATAAAGGTTTTAAAAATGGTCTTTCAAAAAATATTTCAATACTTTTTCCTGATAATTCTAAAATGGCTGCATCAACTGGTAAAAGATTCAAAGGCACAATCTCTAGATTAAAAAAAGCTTTGTATTCAGCTTGCAATTGTGATGATCCAAATAAGAAACCAACTTGGCAAATTAAAGCTTCTGAAGTTGTCCATGATTCAAATAGAAAAAAAATTAGTTATAAAAATGCTTTTCTTGAATTTCTTGGATTTCCAGTAGCATATACACCATATTACTCTCATCCAGATCCAAGTGTCAAAAGGCAAAGTGGTTTTTTATTTCCTAGTTATACTACAAACTCTGAATTAGGCACCATTATTAGCACTCCTTATTACTATGCTCTTTCACCTTATAAAGATCTTACAATAGAGCCTATGTATATCAGTAATCAAAGACCATTAATATATGCACAATACAGACAAATGTTCGACAATGGAGAGTTAAATGTAGAAAGTAGCATAACTAATGCTGATAGAAGAACAAGAGTTACAACGTATTCAAATAAGACTAGAGGGCATCTTTTTATAGATGGAAAATTTGATCATAATGAATTTTGGAGATATGGATTTAATGTAAAACGTTCTACAGATGATACTTATTTATCAAGATACATGTTTGCAGGAGCAACCGATAGACTCCAATCAAACTTTTTTACAGAAGGATTTGATGATAAAAATTACTTTTATGCAACAGGAATAGCAACACAAGTGCAGTCAAGCACATATCAAAGCAATAAAACCCCTCTAATTTTACCTTTAATTAATTATAACTATCAAAGTGAAAAAACTAAATTTGGTTTTATTAATTTTAATGCAAGCTTTGTTTCATTAACACGTCGTTTAGGAGCAGATTCAAGGAAAATTTCTGTACAGCCAATTGTCACATATCCATTTACAGATAATTTTGGAAATAGATTTAAATTTCAAGCTAAAACAACTTTGTCTTCGTATATGGTAAGCCATGTAGAAAGAACTAATAATAATGATTATAAAGGGATTAAAAGTCGAATTCATCCTGAATTGCTTTTTGGGTGGGATTTGCCTTTACAAAAATCAAATAATAACTCTGTGTTTTATTTAAAACCAACAGCTGCATTAATATTAGCGCCAAATAGAGGAGGAAACGAGGAAATTCCTAATGAAGATAGTAATAGTTTCGAGTTCGGTGAAACTCATTTATTTAATTCAAGTTTATATCCTGGAGACGATAAATTGGAAAAATCAAATCAAAGGTTTGATTACGGTTTAAACTTCTCAGTTAAATCAGAAACAAAAAAAATTAGTTCTGATTTTTTTATTGGTCAAAGTTTTAGATTTAGAAAAAATCATAATTTTGGTTCTAAATCAGGATTGGATGATAAATTATCTGATTTAATTGGAAGAATAGGATTTGGGTTTGGAGATAAACTGAACATATCATATAGATTTTTACTTAACAAAGATAAAATGTTTTCTACAAGAAGAGATCAATTTACTATTTCAACAAAAATTTATAATAACGATATAAGCATAAATTATCTTTATTTAGAACCTACCACTGGAATCTCAGACGAAAGAGAGGAAATTAATTTCTCATTCTCCCATATTTTTAATGACAATTACTCTTTAAGATATTCGATAAAAGAAGATTTATCTTCTTCTGGGGGAATGTTGGGACAAAACTTAGCATTAAGATTTGACAATGAATGTTTTACTACAGAAATAGGGCTAAATAGGTCATATTATTTAGATAGAGAAATTAAACCAAATGATACTTTTCTAATAACTTTTATTTTTAAAACTCTTGGGTCTTTCGCAACCGGAAGAAACATTTCTAATTAATAAGTAAGTAAATTAAAAAAATTTAAATGAGTTCAATAAAAAAAATATTTAATAGGTTTTTTTTATTAATAATATTTTTTTTTACTTTTATTTATTCTAAAATAAATTTAGCAGATGAAAATGCTGCTCCAATTTTAGAAAGACTGCCTACTAGTATTTTTGCAACAGTAAATAACGAACCAATATCTATATTTGATTTAATACAAAGAGCAAACCTATTCAGTATTTCATCTAAAATTCCACTTAATGAAGAATTTGAAACTAATATTCTTCCAGAATTAATATCTGGATACATAGATGAAATAATAAAGTCACAAGAAATAAAAAAAGGAAATATAACTATACCTAATAATCAAATCCAACAAATAGTTCTTAAAATAGAAAAAGACAATGGTTTTAAGGAGGGTGAATTTAAAGAATATTTAAAAGAAAATAAAACTAATATATCTATATTAGAAAGACAATTAAGTACAACTATTGGATGGAAGCAATTAATAGCTAATAAATTTAGACAACAAATCGTAATTCAAGATTCAGAGGTTGAAACAATTCATAAAAAATTAGAATCTAATATTGGTAAAGAAGAATTTTTTATTGAACAAATATTTCTTTCATTTGAAAATTCAAAAGAAAAAGAAATACAAGAAAAAATTAATAATCTTTATGAACAAATAAATAGCGGTGGTAATTTTGAATCAATAGCAAAACAATTTTCTGATACTTTTATAGGTAAAATAGGTAAAATTGGATGGGTGGCAGAAGTTGATTTAGATCAAAAAATTGCAAATGAAGTAAAAAAGCTAGAAATTAATAAACATTCAAAACCTTTAAAGGGAGAAGCTGGATATTTTATAATTAAAATACTCAATAAAAGAATAATAGGTGAGGAAATAATTGATCAAGTATCATTATATAGATTTCAGCTTATTGAAAAAAATGAGGAGGTAAATTTATTGATGAATAAAGTAAAAAACTGTAATGAATTAGAAGAATTTTCTAAAAAATATGCTTCAGCAAATTCAGGGGCATTAGGGGTATTAAATTTTAATGAATTATCAAATAATTTAAAATCTTTAATAACAAAAATGGATGAAAATCAAATAAGTGATCCTATTAATTTTGGATCTGATGAATATCAAATAATGATATGTTCTATAAAAAAAAATAAACCTGTAGTTCCTAGTAAGTTTAAAATTATAGATGTGTTAATTAATAGAAAGCTTGATGTAATCGCAAAACAATATATGTCAGAATTAAGAACAAAGGCAATTATTGACATTAGAATTTAATAAATGAAAAGAATTATTACAGGTATAACAATGGGTGAACCTGCGAGTATTTCATCTGAAATAACATTAAAAATTTGGAAAAATTATAGAAAAAAATTAGATCCTTTTATATTCTTTGGCGATCCAGATCATTTATTAAATACTTGTTCAAAAATCAAATATAAAGTTCCAATTAAAGTTATCGATGAAATTAAGGAATCTTTTAAAATTTTTAATAATTATTTACCAGTTTACAAAATAAAATTAAATCAAAAAATAAAATTTGGATCACCTTCAAAAAAAAATGTTAATAATGTTTTATACTCAATAAATAAAGTCGTTAAGCTTGCTTCCAAAAAAAAAATATCTTGTGTTGTAACAAATCCAGTTGAAAAAAGTATCATAAAAAAAAAAATAAAAAATTTTGATGGGCATACTTATTATGTATCAAAATTATTAGGTATAAAAAAACCGGTAATGCTATTAACTTCACCAAAAATAAGTGTTGTTCCAATCACACAGCATTTATCTTTAAGAGATGCTTTAAAATCTATAAATAAAAATTTAATAATATATACAACAAAAATAACAAATAAGTACCTAAAAATATTTTTCGGAAAAAAAAATCCAAAAATTGCAGTTGCAGGTTTAAATCCACATGCTGGAGATAGTGGTATGTTTGGAGATGAAGAAAAAAAAATTATTATACCAGCAATTAAAAAAATTAAAGAAAAAAAAATAAATATATCTGGTCCTTATCCAGCAGATACAATTTTTAGCAAAAAATTTTTAGAAAGCTTCGATGTGATTATTTGTATGTATCATGATCAAGCAACAATACCAATTAAAACAATTGATCTTGAAAATGGAGTTAACATAACTCTAGGATTACCAATTGTAAGAACCTCGCCTGACCATGGTACGGCTTTAGACATAGCTGGAAAAGGAATTGCATCAGAAAAAAGTTTATATACCTCAATTAAAATGTCTCAATATATTGCAAGAAAAAGAAAATTGTGGATACAATAAAACAAATTATAAACAAGTTTAATTTAATTTCAAAAAAATCGCTTGGACAAAACTTTATATTAGATGAGAATATAACTGATAAAATAGTAAGATTTTCAAATGTTAAAAACAACTTTGTTCTAGAAATAGGGCCAGGACCAGGATGTTTGACTAGATCTTTAATAAAAGCTGGGGTAAAAAAAATTATTGCTGTAGAAAAAGATTCTAAATGTGTAAATATAATAAATTATCAAAAAGAAATTTTTTTAAATAAAGTTATTTTGATTGAAGGAGATTTTTTAAAAGACCAAATTTTTAATAAAATAATAAAAGAAATTAGAAAAAATAAAAAAAAAATTATAGTTATTTCAAATCTACCTTATAAGACAGCAATTCCGATATTGTCCAAAATTTTAAAAAATAGAGTATTTTTTAAAAAATTAATTTTAATGTTTCAAAAAGAACAAGCAGAAAGAATTTTAGCAAAAAAAAATACTAAAAGTTATGGGCGAATTTCTGTAATAGCACAATGGTTATGTGATATTGAAAAAAAAATGCATTTATCTCCTAACTATTTTTTTCCAAAACCCAAAATAGATTCTCTAATTTTAAAATTTAAATTTAAAAAAAAAATTAAAAAAGTAAATAATGAAATTTTTCTTGTAGAACTTATAAAAAAATGTTTTAACCAAAGGAGAAAAACTATTAAAAATAATCTAAAAAAAATAGTAAATTTTTCAGATCAAATTTTAATAAATTGTAAAATTAACACAAAAAAAAGACCTGAAGAATTAGATTTTAATGACTTTATTAATATTTCAAATTCTTTTAGTAAAAATAAGAAAATTTTATAAAGATTGAATTTTTTTATGAATTAAACCTTGTTTATGGTTGATTATTCTTTCTGCTTCTATAATTGATTTAACCTTTTTTAGTGTTTCTGTTAAATTTTTATTTATTAAAACATATTTATATTCATTCCAATGGCTTAATTCTTTTTTATAAAATGATAATCTTTGTTTAACTATATGAGCAGGATCTTGGGCTCTTTTTTTTAATCTTCTAATTAATTCTTTTTTTGAAGGCGGTAATATAAAAATACTTACAACCTCTTTGCCTAGTTTTTTTTTTATTTTTCTAGATCCTTGCCAATCTATATCAAATAAAACATCTTTTCCTTTATTATTTATTTTTTTTACTTTGATTAAAGATGTTCCGTAATAATTATTAAATACTTTTGCCCATTCTATAAAATATTTTTTTTTCTTTAATTTCATAAATTCTTCTTTGGAAATAAAATTATAATCTTTACTATTTTTTTCTAGTGGTCTTTTCCTTCTAGTTGTATATGAAATAGATAATTCAATATTCTTACTATTTTTTAAAAGTTTTTTTGCTAAAGATGTTTTACCTGCCCCAGAAGGGGATGATAAAATAATAAACAAACCTTTTCTTTTAGTTTTCATATTTTTCATTATTTATTCTTTTTAATTTTTCAATATTTTTTAAATGTGTTTTATAGTTTGATGAAAAGTTATGCCCCCCTTCACCATTTGCTACAAAATATAATAAATCACCTTTGGTAGGATTTGTTACTGCAATGATAGATTCTGTTCCCGGATTACATATTGGTCCTTTTGGAAGGCCCTTATTTAAATAGGTATTATAATCTGACTTGTAATTAAGATCTTTTTTTTTTAATTCTTTTTTTTCTTCTCCCAATTCTTTTTCTATACCATATATTACAGTTGGATCTGATTGTAGTTTCATATTTAGTCTTAATCTATTCAAAAAAACTTGAGCTACTATTGGCTTTTCATAGCTTAGAGAGGTTTCTTTTTCTACTAATGATGCAAGAATTAAGACATCATTATAATTATTAAGATCCAGATCTTTATCTCTATTTTTCCAAGCGTTTATTAGGGCTAAATTCATTCTTTTTTTCATTGTATCTATAATTATATTAAAATTTGTTCCATAAGCATAAAAATAAGTATTTGGAAAAAGTGTTCCTTCTTGAATTAATTCTTCAGATATTTTATCATCCATAACAATGCCTTCTGTTTGTTTCAAAATATCAATAATATCTTTTGAAGTTAAGCCTTCAGGAATGGTTATTTTTCTTAGATAAATATCTCCTGTCCTGATCTTTTTAATTATTTGAAAAATATTATTATTATAAAATTTATACTCACCTGCTTTTAATATTTTTTCAGATAAAGTTAAACGAGCCATAAATTTAAAGAAAAGTTTATTATCAATTATTTTTTCTTTATATAAATTAGTTGTTATATTATTTAAGGTTTCATTTCGTTTAATTAAAAAAGTGTGAGTGTATTGATATTTTGTAAATATTAAATCAATAATTAACAAAAAAATTAAAAAAAAATATAAAAAAAATATATATATATTTTTTTTTATTAAAGATATGTATATCATTTTTTTTAAATTGATTTAAAAATTAAAGATGCGTTAGTGCCTCCAAATCCAAAAGAGTTTGACAATACACAATCAACCTTATGCTCTATAGATTCCAATGGTATTAAATCTAAACCTTCTGCCTCAGAAATAGGGGAAATTAAATTTAAAGTTGGAGGTAATTTTCCATTTTTTATTGAAAGTATAGAATATATTGACTCTACACTTCCAGACGCTCCTAATAAATGACCAATTGAAGACTTGGTTGATGACATTTTAATTTTATCTAAATTTTTTAAAAAAATTTTTTTAATACTTTCTATTTCAATTTTATCCCCAACTGGTGTTGACGTGCCATGGGCGTTAATATAGTTTATATCTTCAGAATTTTTTTTTGCATCATTTAATGCTGACAACACACATCTTTCTGCTCCATTACCATCTTCAGGTGGCGATGTAATATGGTGTGCATCTCCGCTTGAACCATAGCCTATTATTTCAGCCATAATATTAGCATTTCTTTTTTTTGCATGCTCATATTCCTCTAAAATTAATATACCTGATCCGTCACCCATAACAAAACCATCCCTATCTTTATCAAATGGTCTTGAGGCATCCTTTGGACTATCGTTAAATTTTGTTGATAAAGCTCTTAAAGAGCAAAAACCAGCCATACCAAGTCTGCAAATCGCTGCCTCCGCTCCACCTGCAACCATTACATCAGCTTTATCCAATTGAATCAGTCTAAACGAGTCACCTATGGCATGCGCGCCTGAAGCACAAGCAGTAACTGTTGAATGGTTAGGACCTTTAAAATTATATTTAATTGAAACTTGTCCTGAAGCCAAATTTATTAAACTAGAAGGAATAAAAAAAGGACTTATTTTTCTTGGACCACTTTTTTCTAATAAAATAGAATTATCATATATAGTTGAAAGCCCTCCAATTCCAGATCCTATAATTACACCAGATCTAGATGCTTTATAATCATTATTTATAATCCACCCTGAATCTTTAACCGCTTCTTCAGTAGCTATTAATGAATAAAGTATAAATTTATCCATTTTTCTTTTATCTTTATCGCTAAAATTATTATTAATTATATCATCTGAAATTGTTCCACCAACTTTTGATGGCAAATCATCTGTTTTGAAAGAATCAATTAATTTTATTCCTGATGTATTAGAAATTAAATTTTTCCAATTATCTTTAACTCCACAACCAAGTGTGGTTATCATCCCCATTCCGGTTACGACAACTCTTCTCATATCATTAACTAAGAAGTTTTAGTTTTAATAAGATCTACAGCATCTTTAACTGTTACAATCTTTTCAGCTGCTTCATCTGGTATTTCACATTTAAATTCTTCTTCGAAAGCCATTACGAGTTCGACTTGATCTAGGCTATCGGCGCCTAAATCCTCAATAAATTTTGCATTTTCTGTAACCTTATCTTCTTTTATACCTAGATGGTTTGTAATAACTTTTTTTACTCTACCAACAACTTCTTCCGACATTTGACAACTCCTTAAAAAATTATTAATAAACTATAGTAATTATAGCATTAACATTCCACCATTAATATTAACAGTAGAACCTGTTATAAAAGATGCATTTTCCCCCGTCAGGAATTCTACACAATTTGCAATATCATCAGGCTTACCCACCTTTCCAACTGGTATTTTCTTTAACATAATTTCTTTTTGTTCATCAGTTAAAGCCTCTGTCATAGGGCTTTCAATGAACCCTGGGGCAATACAATTAACCGTTATACCTCTTGAAGCAAATTCTAATGCTAAAGATTTATGTAGCGCGATCATTCCGGCTTTTGATGCAGCGTAATTAGATTGGCCGATGTTACCTCCTATTCCAATAATAGAACTTATTCCTATAATTCTTCCCCATTTTTGTTTTATCATAGATTTTATAGCTAATTGGGATAACTTAAAAGCTGCTGTAAGATTTATACTTATAACTTCGTCCCATTGCTCTTTTGTCATTCTAATACTCAAAGCATCCTTATTAATTCCTGCATTATTAATTAAAATATCAACTGAATTAAACTTTTTGATTGATTTTTCACATAGATTCTCAATTTCCATATCTTTTGAAAGATCAGCAATTATAGCTAGATTATTTGGCTTTAATTTTTTCTTTAATTCATCAATTTTTTTCTTGTTTGTTCCAGTAATTATTACGTTAGCACCTAATGAGGATAGTTTTTTTGCTATAGACCCTCCGATTGATCCTGAAGCGCCTGTTATTAATGCAGTTTTCTTTTTTAAATTTAAATTAGTCATAAATTATTATTTTAGATTATCCATATCCTCTGGATTTTGTATAGAAAAACATTCAACATTTTTGGTTATTCTTTTAACTAATCCTGATAAAATATTGCCTGGTCCAATTTCATATATTTTTTTTATACCTTCATTTTTCATAAACAAAATTGTCTCTCTCCATTTAACGCTCATAATAATTTGATCTGACAATAAAGATTTAAATTCCTGGCTATTATTGCATGGAGTGGCTTTAACATTTGAAATTATTGGCACCTTAAATTCATTAAACGAAGTTTTATTTATTTCATCTTTAATTTTTATAGCTGCATTTTCCATTAGCTTACAATGAAATGGCGCACTTACCTTTAAATCAATTGTTAATTTTGCTCCATATTTTTTAGCAATTTTTTTAAATGTGTCCACAGCTTCTTTTTGTCCACTAATAACAACTTGTCCCTCCGAATTATCGTTTGCTATTTCACACACTCCTTCTCCTTTAAAATCTTTAAGTATTTTTTCAATCTCATCTATTTTTAATCCAATAATTGCTGCCATTTTACCTTTGCCAGTTTTATCAGACTTACTCATTAAATCTCCTCTATGTTTAACTAATTTAACAACAGATTCGAAGTCTAGAACTTCTGATGCATAAAGTGCTGTATATTCTCCTAATGAATGGCCCGCCACATATTTACAAAAATTACTTAAATCTATCTTTTTTTTAGATTTTATTACTTCTAACATTGCAATACTAGATACCAAAATTGCAGGTTGTGCATTATTTGTTTTTAATAAATCTTCTTCAGGTCCATTAAAAATTATGTTAGATAAAGGTTCGCTTAATATTCTATCTGCTTCATTAAAAACTTTTTTTGCTTCTTCAAAGTTTTCATACCAATTTTTACACATTCCAACATACTGTGAACCTTGACCTGGAAAAATTATTGACTTCATGCTTTTTTAAAAAAAAAAAATAGTTTATGTTGATGTTTAAACTATTTTAGAGTAAAAAAACCTTATTTTTAAAATATATATTATAAAAAAATTATGTCACTATATGAATTAGTTTTTATAGCTAAACAGGAAATATCTCCTGTACGTGCCAAGGAATTGGCAAAAAAAGTAAATGAATTTATAACAGATAAAGGCGGTAAAATAAAAAAGGAAGAATATTGGGGATTTAAAAGTCTTTCTTATCAAATAAAAAAGAATAAAAAAGGTCATTATATATTCTTTATACTAGATGCTAAAAATACAGCAATACATGAACTGAGATCGCAGATTAAACTTACTCAAGATATAATAAGACATTTATTTATAAAAATTAAAGAAAAAGATTTTGATAAAAATCCGACTGAAATACTTAAGGAAAGCAAAGAGAATGATAGATAGTAATGGGTGAATTACAAAGACATAACTTAAAGACAGATAAAAGACCATATAACTTTAAAAAAAGATCATGCCCATTATCAGGACGTGATGCTCCCAAAGTTGATTATAAAAATGTAAAACTTTTAAAAAAGTTTATATCTGAAAAAGGCAAAATGCTTCCTAGCAGAATAACTTCTGTTTCTGCAAAAAAACAACGTGAATTGTCCAAAGCTATTAAAAGAGCAAGATTTCTAGCTCTTTTACCTTACGTAAATAATTAATATGGAAGTAATTTTAATTGAAAATATAGAAAAATTAGGAAAAGTTGGCGATGTCATCAAAGTTAAAGATGGTTATGCAAGAAATTATCTAATTCCTAAAAAAAAAGTTCTTCGAGCTAGTAAAGAAAATTTAAAAATCTTTGAAGAAAAAAAATTAGAAATTGAGGCTGAAGAAAAAAAAAGAAAAGAAAAATCAGAAGAAGTTGCAAAAAAAATTAAAGGTTTAGAAATAATAATTATAAGAAATGCTTCAGAAAATGGTCAGTTATATGGTTCTGTTACATCTAAAGATATAGTTAAAGAAATTCTGTTACTTAATAAAATCGAACTTTTAAATGAACAAATTAAGTTAAAAAAAACTTTAAAATCTATAGGGGTATATGAAGTTGAGATTTCTGTTTACACTGATTTAAAAACAAAAATTTTAATAAGTGTTGCCAAAACAAAAGAATTAGGAATAAAACAAATTAAAGAATTTAAAACTCCAAAAAAAGCATTAAAAGTTAAAAAAAGAGAAGAGTTAAATGATAAAAAAAATAAAATTGATGAAAAAACTGAACTTAACACAAAAGATTTGATACATGAGATTGAAAAAAAAGATGAAATTGAACCAAAAGAAGGAAAAAAACCAAAAGATAAAATTATGCCAAAAAAAGAAACAAATAAAAAATCAACTAAAACAAAAGAAAAAACTAAATTAAAAAAAGAAAAAATTGATATAAAATCATCAAAAACTAAAAAAAAGCCCAAAAAAAAATAAAAAAGATAGTAAAAAGCAGTTTATCCACAGATTTCTTATTTTATCCCAGTCTTTCACACGTCAATAGCGAACAAAAAAAAAAAATTGTGATAATATAAATTTTTTTCTATAAAACATGGCTTCTGAGATAAAAAACTTTAAAACAAAAGATAATGATTTAAGAATTGCTCCAATGAATATTGAAGCAGAGCAAGCTTTATTAGCCGCCCTTCTGACTAGCAATTCTGTATACGAAAGAATATCTGATTTTTTAAAACCAGAACATTTTTATGACAATATTAATGGTAAAGTATTTGAAGCTATAGCAAAATTGCTTGAAAATAATCAATTAGCTGACCCTTTAACCTTAAAAAACTATTTTTTACAAAAAGATGAGATGGAATTAATAGGAGGTGATAGATATTTAATAGAACTTGCAAAAAATTCGACAATTTTATCTAATACTGAAGAATATGGAAAACTAATTTACGATCTATACCAAAGAAGAGAAATTCTCAAAATTTCAGATGAAATAACTAATGAAGCTAATTCTTTTGATCTTGAAATCAACGCATCGCAAATTATTGAAAAGGCTGAAGTTAAATTATATAATTTATCTTCAACAGGTAATACTAACCAAGATTTCAAAAAATTTTCTAAATCTTTAAAAGATGCACTTACTAGCGCTGAGTCTGCTTTTAAAAGAGAAGGACAACTTTCAGGAATACCTACTGGATTTAATGACTTAGATGATTTACTTGGTGGGTTACATAAAACTGATTTAATTATACTGGCTGGAAGACCATCAATGGGTAAAACGGCTTTAGCAACTAACATTGCTTTTAAAATTGCAAACACAAATTCTATTGATGATGAAAATAAAGAAAATGTCGTTGGTTTCTTTTCTTTAGAAATGTCTTCTGAACAACTTGCTACACGAATACTTGCTGAAGATTCCTCAATTTCATCTGAAAAAATTAGAAGAGGAATGTTTAATTCTAATGATTTTCAAAAAATTGTTCAATCAAGTAATACTTTAAGTGGCTTATCTTTATATATAGATGATAGCCCAAATATATCAATTTCTGCCTTGAGAACAAGAGCAAGAAGATTAAAAAGAAAATATGGGTTAGATATTATTGTGATTGATTATCTTCAACTTATTAGACCAACTTTGAATAGACCGGATAATAGAGTTCTTGAAATAGCTGAAATGACTAGAAATCTAAAATCACTAGCAAAAGAATTAAATATACCTGTTCTCTGCCTATCACAATTATCAAGACAAGTGGAACAAAGAGATGATAAAAGACCTCAATTATCAGATTTAAGGGAATCTGGAGCGATAGAACAAGATGCTGATGTTGTAATGTTTATTTATAGAGAAGAATATTATACGGAAAGGAAAGAACCTAGTCCTGGCACAGAAGACTATCAAAAATGGCAAGAAAAAATGTCAAAAATTCATAATGTTGCAGAAGTTCTTGTTTCAAAACAAAGGCATGGACCAATCGGAAAGGTTAATCTTCATTTTGAAGGGTCAACAACAAAATTTAGCAATCTATCTAAAAGTCAATCTTTAGATAATAAGTAATAAAAAAAATTCTATATTGTTTAATTATTAAATTTCTTTAATTTAAAAAAAATGACATCAATAATAAGTAAAATTTATCAAAATCTCGTTGTTCGTTTTCCAATAGCAATTATTTTCTTTTTAATTTTAATACTTGGTTTTTTTACAATACATGCAAAAAATTTTGAGCTAGATGCATCAGCTGACTCTCTGATATTAGAAAATGATAAAGATCTTAAAATTTTTCGTAAAATTGTAAAAACCTATGATACAAAAGATTTTGTAATAATTACTTATAAGCCAAATGAAGACTTATTTTCTTTAAATTCATTTAAAAATATTAAAAATTTAAAAAATAAACTTGAAAATTTAGAAAATGTTCATGAGGTTATTTCATTAATAGATCTTCCTTTGCTAAAAGCAGCAAACGTTCCATTAAAAAAACTTGACGTAAATAAAATAAAAAAAATTACTGATCAAGATATTGACATTAATCTTGCAAAAAAAGAAATTATAGAAAGCCCCATATTTAAAAATCTTATTGTAAGTGAAGATGGTGAATTAACTTCTTTAATTGTTAATCTTAAAAGAGATGAAAGATTTATAGAGTTACTTAGAAAAAGAAACGACTTACGAGATAAAGAAAAATTAAAAATTGAAGAAGAAAACGAGCTTAAAGAAATACTTCAAGAATATGATAAAAAAAAATCAGATTTAAAAAAAATTAATCATCAAACTATTTCATCCATTAGAGAAATTGTTAAAGAATTTTCTAATACAGGGGAGATTCACTTAGGCGGTGTCCCAATGATTGCTGATGATATGATTGAATTTATAAAAAGTGACTTAATTAATTTTGGCCTAGGGGTTTTTTTATTTATTGTAATCACCCTTATTGTTGTTTTTAGAGAAATTAGATGGGTAACTATTCCATTATTAAATTGTATTTACGCTGTATTAATAATGATAGGTATTCTTGGTTTTGTAAATTGGGATGTAACAGTTATATCATCTAATTTTATTTCTTTAATGTTAATTTTAACAATAGCCATGAATGTTCACCTAGCTGTCCGATACAAACAACTTTGTAGCGAAATGAGTAACAGCGATCAAAATGAAGTTGTTTTTTTAACAACCCAAAAAATGGTATGGCCTTGTTTATATACAGCATTAACTACTATTTGTGCTTTCACATCTTTAGTCTTTAGTGGAATAAAACCAGTAATTGATTTTGGTTGGATGATGACAATTGGATTAAGTATAACTTTTCTAACTTCTTTTATTTTATTTCCATCAATATTATTACTTTTAAAAAAAAAAGAAGAAACGTTTAATAACGAGACTAAATCTCATTTAACTGGAGGTCTTGCATATTTAGCAAAAAATCATGGAAATAAAATTTTGTTTCTTTCCGGATTATTGATCATCATAACAGTTATTGGCATTACAAAATTAAAAGTTGAAAATAGTTTCATAAATTATTTTAAAGAAAAAACTGAAATCTACAAAGGAATGAAGCTTATAGATGACAAACTTGGTGGCACAACACCTCTTGATGTTGTTATAAACTTTGAAAAAGGAAAAGAAACAGTTGAAACTAGTAAAAATATTCCATTATCAGATGATGATGAATTAGGTTTAGATGATGATTTTTTTGATTTAGAATCAACAATTGAAATAAATACTGAAGATTATTGGTTTACGCAAACAAAAATTAATCAAATTGAAAAAGTGCATAATTATTTAGAAAATCTACCAGAGGTAGGTAAGGTTTTATCTTTAACATCATTAATTAGAGTTGCAGAAGACTCAAATGAAGGTAAAAAACTAGAACCTTTAGAATTAAATGTTATTTATAAAAAACTTCCTGAAAAATTAAAAAAAAATGTTGTCGATCCTTATATATCAATAGAAAATAATGAAGCTAGAATTAATTTAAGAGTTCTAGATTCATCTAAAGATCTAAGAAGAAAAGAATTAATTGAAAGAATAAGAAGTGATTTTGTGAATAAGCTAGAACTAAATGAAAATCAATTTCAGATTGCTGGTGTTCTGGTTTTATACAACAACATGTTACAAAGTCTGTTTGACTCTCAAATAAAAACTCTGGTGTTTGTAATGTTAGGTATAGCAATTATGTTTATTGTTCTATTTAGATCCATTACATTGTCTATAATTGGTATTATTCCAAATTTTATAGCTGCAATATCTATTTTAGGAATTATGGGTTTACTTAAACTACCGCTTGATATGATGACAATTACAATTGCCTCTATAACAATTGGAATTGCTGTAGATAATAGTATCCATTATATTTATCGTTTTAGAGAAGAATTTAAAAAAATTAAAAACTATGAAGAAACAATTGATATGTGCCATATGAGTGTTGGTAGAGCAATTTTTAATACTTCAGTTACTATAATATTTGGATTTTCAATTCTGATTTTATCTAATTTTATTCCGACAATTTATTTTGGTATATTTACTGGATTAGCAATGTTTATTGCAATGCTTGCTGTTTTAACTCTTTTACCAAAATTAATATTGCTTATTAAGCCATTTTAAGAAATTTTATGCCAATAGCAGATTTTATTTTTCTCTCATTAATAGCTTCTTCATCTTTATTAGGTTTATCAAGAGGATTTATAAAAGAGTTTTTATCTTTAACTAAATGGATTCTATCTTTATATTTTGCTTTTATATCTTTTGAAAAAACAAAAATAATATTATCTGGATTTTTAAAAGATACGGAAGTTCTTGATTTAATTGCTGCAGCAACTGTTTTTTTATTAATTTTCGTAATTTTAACTTTCATATTTAATTTCTTATCTAAAATTATTTCTTTACAAGGTTTTGATTTTATTGATAAGCTTTTAGGTTTTTTATTTGGTTTTGCTAGAATGGTATTAATATTTTCTTTATTATTTATTATTTACACAGATGTTTTTTATAATCAGGAAAAGCCAGCATGGTTTAATGATTCTTATTCAATTAAATACATAGAGAAAGTATCAATTTACCTCAAGAAAAAATTTTTAGAATTTAATTCAAACAATGCTATCATTACTTGAAACTTGAGATATATCATACAAATTATTATATTATAAACTCTATAAAATAAATATATGTGTGGAATATTTGGTATATTCGATCACGATGATGCGGCAACGATCACTGCCCTTGGTCTGCACTCGCTTCAACATAGGGGGCAAGAAGCATGTGGTATAGTAACGCACAATGAAAATAATTTTTACTCAGAAAAAAGACTTGGGCTTGTAGGAGACAGTTTTACAAGAAAAGACGTTATAAACAAATTGCCTGGTAAACATGCTATTGGCCATAATAGATATGCAACATCAGGAAAAACTTTTCTGAGAAATGTACAACCATTTTTTGCAGATTTATCAAGTGGAGGACTTTCTATTGCCCATAATGGAAATTTAACAAATAGCTTATCATTAAGACATAAATTAGTAGATAAAGGAGCAATTTTTCAAAGTACTTCAGATACAGAAATAATAATTCAACTTATTGCAAGATCTAAAAGAACTATTTTTATAAATAAATTAATTGATGCATTGTTTCAAATTCAAGGTGGATATTCTTTAGCAATAATGACTGGTAAAAAATTAATAGGTGTTAGAGATCCGTTTGGAATAAGGCCATTGGTTTTAGGTGAATTGGATGGATCTCCAATATTAACCTCTGAAACATGTTCATTAGATATAATTGGAGCAAAGTTTATAAGAGAAATAGAAAATGGAGAAATAGTAGTTATCACAAATAAAGGAATCAAAAGTATAAAACCTTTTCCAGTTGTAAATTGTAGGCCTGATATATTTGAATATATTTATTTTTCCAGACCTGACAGTGAATTGGGTGGAAAAAGTATATATGATTGTAGAAAAAATTTTGGAATTGAGCTTGCTAAAGAATCTAAAACACAAGCTGATATTGTAACAGCGGTTCCAGATTCTGGTATGCCAGCAGCAATAGGTTTTGCTGAACAATCTAAAATACCATTTGAATTAGGATTAATAAGAAATCATTATGTTGGAAGAACTTTTATAGAACCAGCACAACAAGTAAGGCAATTTGGCGTAAGATTAAAGCACAATGCAAATCACAGCTGCATCAAGGGTAAAAAAATTATTCTTATTGATGATTCAATAGTAAGAGGTACGACTTGTTTAAAAATAATACAAATGTTAAGTGGTGCTGGAGCAAAAGAAATACACATGAAAGTAGCAAGTCCCCCAATAACTTATCCTGATTGTTATGGAGTAGACACTCCAAAACAAGAAGAATTATTAGCTGCTAGAAAGAAAAACATTAAAGAAATGGCAAAATTTATTGGAGTTAAATCATTAAGTTTTTTATCAGTAGAAGGGTTATATAGAGCAATGGGTCAAAAGAAAAGAAATGAAAATAATCCTCAATTTACAGATCATTGTTTTACTGGAGATTATCCAATTGTTCCAATTGATAAAACTTTAGACAAATCAAAATTTGATCAATTATCATTTCTAAGTAACGTAAATATATAAAAAAAAATTATTTTTTTTTTTCTTGATATGGGTTTTTACTAGCTAAAAATTTTAAAAAAACTGGAATATTATCTATTTTATAATTTAACTTAAGTCTTCTTTCTAAAAAACGTTTGTAAGAAGAGTTTATTTTACTAGGATGATTTGAAAATATTTTAAATGTTGGAGGATTTACATCAGTTTGAACTATATATTTAAATTTTATTTCTTTTCCTCTTATTCTTATAGGTGGATTGTGTTTAACAATACCTCTTAACCATTTATTTAAATTTGAGGTTGACATTGTAGTTTTAAGTAATCTTGCTATTTCCATTGAATATTTAAGGATCTTTTCAAATTTTTCATCTCTCAATGCTGAAATAAATAAAATTTTTTTTTCATCAAATTGAGGCAATGAACTTTTTACTATTTTTTCTAATTCTTTTTTCTTATTTTTTTTATTTTCAATTAAATCCCATTTGTTAAAAATAATTATTAACCCTTTACCGGTTTTAATTGTGTGTGCTGCTAATTTTTTATGTATTTTATCTAATTTATCTATAGTAGAGTCCAAAATTAAAATAATCATTTCTGAATATCTAGTGGCCTTAATTAAAAGATTAAAATTAAAATCTTTTTTTTTATATACTCCAGCTGTATCTAAAAAAACAAATTTTGTTTCGTTACAAATTAATTTTTTTTCAATAATTTTTTTTGTTGTTCCAGGATGTTTACTTATTTGTAAATCATTAGAATTTAATAATCTATTAATCAACGTAGATTTACCAACATTTGGATTTCCAATAAAACAAAGCTTAATTTTTTTTTCTTCTAACATGTTTTTATTTGTATGCTAACAAATTTCCTTTTGAAGTTAGAAAAAAAACAATCTTATTGGATACTATTGCTTGATTTTCAACAGATGATTTAACATTAATTGCACCAAGAAATCTACCAGTATATGGAGATAAAGACGCTATGATGCCGTGTGAACCAGATACAATTAGCATGTGACCAGCTAATAGTGGTCCTGTCCATGTAATTAACTTTCCTTTTTTTTTAAAATCAATATAATCTTTTAATTTACTTACCCAAACAATTTTTCCTTGATCAGATGTAAGGCAAATTAATTCATTGTCTTTTGATAAAACATATATAAATTTAGAAACAACCCATGGAGTTTGTATTCCTCCTATATTTGACTCCCATAATCTCTTGCCATTATTCAAATTCATAGCAAGCATTCTTCCATTATGACTTATTACATAAACAATGTCGTTTTGAATAACTGCATTTGCTCTTATATCAGAAATATTTTCTAATGAACTTTTTTGAACCAGCTTACTCAAATTATCACTCCAAATAACTTCACCATTAGTCAAATTAATGGCATAAATTTCTCCTGATGAATAAGTAACAACAACTATTCCTTTTGAAACTACTGGCGAAGATGATCCCATAAAAGTTGACTTTTCTTCTAAGCCTTCATGTGTCCAGGTTAAATCCCCATTTGTTGAATTATATGCATACAATCTATTATCTTTGGCAAGAACTAAAAATAAATTTCCTGAAATTATAGGTGCGGCTCTAATTGGAGCGGTTATTTTATTTGTCCAAATAATTTTTCCATTATTTTTGTTAAGTGCAAAAACGTTTCCTAATCCAGTAGTTACTGCTAACAAATTATCATTTACTGCTAATCCACCACTAATTATACCTGAGGCTTCTTTAACTTTCTTTTTTAATTTTTTTACCCATTTTTTTTTACCATTTTTTTTATTAATTGCAGTGACAGTTAAAGAGGTATCAAGTGTATATATTATTTGTTGATCGATTACTGGTTGAGAAGATATGGGTTTTTCTTTATTTTGCCCTTTTCCTATAGAAGTTTTCCAAAAAAATTTAATTTTGTTATCTACTAGAGGGTGTAAAATTCTATGCGCCTCATTATTTGTTAATTGTTGCCAAGTATTATTAACTACTGGTTTAGGTAATGAAACCTTTAATCCTCTTAAACTTGAGTCTGGTTTAGCGACGGTTTGAACAAAGGTTTTACCACGATATTTATTTTTTTTATTATCATCCTTATTATCATCCTTAAAATAAGAACAACTATTTAACAAAAGAATTAAAAAGTACAAAGTTATGGAAAAATAATTTAATTTTTTCATTTGTTTTCTTTTATCATTTCAATTACGGTTTTAGCTCTTTCTCGAATAAACTCTCCTGAATCTTCACTATTTATTATTACATCCAATGATTGTATGGCATTATCAAAGTCATTTTGTTTTAAATAATATGATGATAATAATTCATGCGCAATATACTTCCAGGATGAGGATGGTTTCGAAAGATCAATGATTTCATCAATATTGCTTATATTTTCGATATTAGAATTAATTTCATTATTAAATTTTTGTAATGTAATTAGATCATAAAATATACTTTTTTTTTTTACTTTTAGATTATTTAAATCTAAAGATATTTTTTTTTTGTTAACTAAATCTAATATATATAAAAATGCTAAATCACTGTATCCGCTTTCCTGCCCATTATTAATATCTCTTAAAATTTTTTCTGCATTTTGATAGTCTTCCTGTTCAATATATTGCGTAGCTTGAAAAAATAACTCACTTTGTTTCTCTATTTTATTTTCCTTGTTATATTTGAAGATATTTGTTGATGTAATAATAATTAATAAAATTATTATTAATATAAAAATATATTTTTTATATTTATTCCATATTCTTTTATAATCATCTTGTTTAACCTCTTCATCGATTTCTTTTATAAGATTTTGATCATCAGTCATTTTATTTCCATTTAATAGAACATCCCATACTAGATTTTTGTTCTTTAGGACCGTTTCCTGTTTTAATTATTTGATTGAATGCATTTAATAACTCCTTATCCTTTAGAGCCTCACCTGAAATTCCAGTATTATCTAATCTTCCTCTGTATTGAAGTTCTAGATTTTTATTATAACCAAAAAAATCAGGCGTACATACAGCACCATATGCTTTGGCAACCTCTTGTGTCTCATCATACAAATATGGAAATGTAAAATTATTTACTTTTGAAAATTTTTTCATATTTTCAAAAGAGTCTTCTGGATAATTTGCTACATCATTAGACATAATCGCCACACAACCTATTTCTTTTTTTTGCAAATCTATAATATCTTTAACTAATCTATCAATAACTCCCTTAACATAAGGGCAATGATTGCAAATAAATATTACTAAAGTGCCGTTTTTTCCTTTTATTTCCTCTAAATTATAGGTTCTTTCATCAATTCCTTTTAAACTAAATGAAATTGCTTTAGTACCAAATTGACATATTGGAGTAACTTCTGGCATAATTATAATATAATAATAAAAAAAATTATTTATTTAATATATGTCAAAAATTTATCATTTTTCTAAATATATTAAAGGAAAAGAAAAAATAACATTTTCCAAAAAGGATCTTAACTCAATAATTAGTATTTATAGCCAAAAAGTATCAAACGGTATTTGGAAAGATTATTCTATAAATTTTGAAAGAAATTACGCTGAATTTTCAATTTATAAACACACAAATACATCGCCTGAATTCTCAATTGTTAAAGATAAAAAAAAAAATTTTTTTATTTATTCAAGGTCACAAGAATTAAAAAAATCAAAAAATATTAAAGATGTTCTGAATGTAATAAAAAAAGTACAAAGTAAAAAAATTTTTAAAGTTATTTAGCTAATAATATCTTTTTTTCCATAGCAAGAAGTTTTTTTTTCCTTTGAAATCCTTTTTTTCCAAAATAACCTCCTAAATCACCATCAGATCTAACTACTCTATGGCATGGTATAATTGGTGGATACGGGTTACATCTACATGCGTTCCCAACTGCCCTTACTGCTTTGGGTTTTCCTATAATTATTGCAATTTCTTTATAAGTTTTAGTTTTGCCAATAGGAATTTTTTTTATCTCATTCCAAACTTTGATTTGAAAATTAGTTCCTTTTAATTTAATATTTTTAATTTCTATTCCCATTCTATGGTTCCTGGAGGTTTACTTGTGTAATCATAAACAACTCTGTTAACGCCATGTACTTCATTTACAATTTTAGTACTGATTTGTGCTAAGTCTTTTGAATTAAAAAAAAATGGTTCTGCGGTCATTCCATCAACTGATGTTACAGCTCTTAAAGCACATGTATATTCATAAGATCTTTGATCTCCCATTACTCCAATTGTTTTAACTGGAAGTAAAACAGAAAAAGCTTGCCATATTTTATCATACAATTTCTTTTTTTTTAACTGATCAATAAAAATTTGGTCTGCATCTTGCAAAATTTTAATTTTTTCATTAGTTATATTTCCAGGTATCCTTACAGCTAATCCTGGTCCTGGAAACGGATGTCTATTTAAAATAGAATCTGATACATTTAGTTTCTTTCCAATAATTCTTACCTCATCTTTGAAAAGTTCTTTTAAAGGTTCAATTAATTTAAAATTTAATTTTTTTGGTAAACCTCCAACATTATGATGAGACTTTATTTTTACTGAAGGTGCGCCTTTGAAAGATTTAGATTCTATTATATCAGGATATAATGTTCCTTGTGCTAAATATTTAATAGATTTATATTTCTTTGACTCTTTAGTAAAAATATCTATAAATAATTTTCCAATTATTTTTCTTTTTTTTTCTGGATCAATGACATTGTTTAATTTATTAATAAATAAATTATTAGCGTTAATTCTTTTAAAATTACTTCCTAATTTTTTCTTAAAAATTCTTTCTATTTCGTCACCTTCATTTTTTCTTAATAATCCAGTATCTACAAAAATACATTTTAATTGCTTGCCAATACTTTTATGTAATAATGCTGCAGTTACAGATGAATCAACTCCACCAGATAATGCACAAATTACATTGTGATTTTTAACTTCTTCTTTTATTTTGACTAAAGAATTTTTTATAAAATCTGATATTTTCCAATTTGATTTACATGAAGAAATTTTCTTAGTAAAATTTTCTAAAATTTTTTCACCATTTAAAGTGTGAATAACTTCAGGATGAAACTGTAAGCCATAAATTTTTTTATCTTCGTCAGCAATTGCTGCAAATTTAGCATTGGGAGTCGAAGCAATAACGGAAAATGATTTTGGTAGTTTGCTTACTTTGTCACCATGACTCATCCACACTTGATACTTGTTATTTTTTTTATATATTCCTTCGAAAATTTTAGATTTACTTTTAATGTTTATAAATGCTTTTCCAAATTCCCTTTTTTTTGAATTTACAACATTGCCACCTAAATGTTTACAAAGTAATTGGTGGCCATAACAAATTCCAAGTATTGGAATATTTAAAGAATAAATTGAATTATCAGGTTTTAATGGTTTTTTTAATGTAGTAGAAGCTGGTCCACCTGATAATATTAATCCTTTTGGAGAGAAATTATCTATTTCTCTTTTTGATATATTGTAAGGATGTATTTCGCAATATATATTTTGTTTTCTTATTCTTCTAGCTATTAATTGGGTAACTTGTGAACCAAAATCGAGTATTAAAATTTTATCCATTTATAGAAATTTAGTTTGTACCTTCTGGCTTATAATTTGGACTTTCCTTTGTAATTGTTACATCATGTACATGACTTTCTTTAAGCCCAGAACTGGTAATTTTAATAAACTCACAATTAGTTTGCATTTTTTTTATATTTTCATTACCTGTGTATCCCATTGATGATCGTAATCCTCCAATTAATTGATTTAAAACTATGCTAACTGGTCCTTTATAAGGAACTTGTCCTTCAACTCCTTCAGGTATCAATTTTTTAATATCAATATTGACATCTTGAAAATATCTTTCCGCAGAACCTTTTAACATTGCAGAAATAGAACCCATCCCTCTATATGATTTATAAGATCTGCCTTGATATAAATAAACTTCTCCTGGTGATTCATCTGTTCCAGCTAATAATGAACCAATCATAATAGTGTCAGCTCCCGCAGCAATTGCTTTGGCTATATCTCCTGAATATTTAATTCCACCATCTGCTATAAGTGGAATATTTGATTTTTTTGCGATCTCTGATACTTCTAGTATAGCAGTTAACTGTGGGACCCCTACTCCTGCAACCATTCTTGTTGTACAAATTGATCCAGGGCCTATACCAACTTTAATTGCATCAGCACCAACATCAATTAATGCTTTAGCTCCTTCTTTTGTCGCAACATTTCCTGCAATTACTTGGGTATAATTAGATTTTTTTTTTATTTTTTCTACTGTATCTATAACATGTTTAGAATGCCCATGGGCGGTATCTAAAATTAAAATATCTGTATCAACATCTATCAATCCTTCAGCTCTTTCAATGCCTTTATCGCCAGCATCAACTGCTGCTGCTACACGGAGACGTCCTTTTGTATCTTTGCAAGCATCAGGATGTTTTCGTGTTTTTTCAATATCTTTAACAGTAATTAATCCTATGCATTTATAATCTTTGTCAACAACAACTAGCTTCTCAATCCTAAATTTATGCAATATTTGTTTTGCTTTTTCCATATCTACGTTTTCTCTAACTGTTTGTAAGTTTTTTTTTGTCATAAGATCCTCAACTTTAATTTCAGAGTTAGTAAAAAATCTGACATCCCTGTTAGTAAGAATTCCAACTAATTTATTATTTTTTTCAACAACAGGAATACCTGATATTTTATTTTTTAACATTAGATCCAAAGCATCTTTTAGTTTTTTATCTTTTGAAATAGTTACTGGATTAACAACGATTCCTGATTCAAATTTTTTTACTTTTCTCACTTCATCCATTTGTTCTTCAATTTTCATATTTTTATGAATTGATCCAATGCCTCCGGATTGGGCCATGGCAATAGCCATTTGAGATTCAGTAACTGTATCCATAGCTGCTGAAATAATTGGAATTTCCAGACTTACAGATTTAGTTAATAATGCTTTGGTGTTTACATTTTTCGGCAAGATTGAGGATGATGCTGGCTTTAATAATACATCGTCAAAGGTAAGAGAGTCGTATATTTTTCTTCCCATATACAATAATAATGATTACTGATTAAAGGTTCAAGTTTTTTTTTTATTTCAGAAATTTTGAAATTATATATATTTCTTTTGATTCAGCTTTGCTCGATTTAGGCTTATATAAATTAAATTGTAAAAATTGTTTTTTAATCAAATTACATATTCTTCCTGTTTCTTTTCCATCAAAAATTTTAATAACTAATATACCGCCTTTATTTAATAAATTTTTTGCTATTTCAAAAGATCTCTCACATAGCTCTGCATTTTTAATATGATCAACAAATTTATTTCCAGTTGTAGATGGTGCGGCGTCAGAAATAATAATATCTATTCCATCAGAAAAATATTTTTTTAATAATAAAATAAAATCATCATCATAAATATTTTTTTTTATATTTAAAACATTATCAATTGGCTTAAAATCTTTTAAATCAACAGAAAGAATTTTGTTTTTTTTCTCATTAGAAAAAACTTTTTGCGATAATATTTGAGACCATCCACCAGGGGATGCTCCTATATCTAAAGCATTTTGACCTTTTTTTAGAATTCTAAATTTTTTGTTTATTTCCAATAATTTAAAAGCTGACCGTGATCTATAACCTAATTTTTTTGCTTCATTAAAAAAAACATCTTTCAATCTATATTGATGCCATCTACTTTTTTTTTTTTTTTTAAATTTCATAATAAAAAAAACCTCGCAGATAAATTACGAGGTTTTCTAAATATAAAATAACAAAAATTCTTATTTTGCTATTACGACAGATTTTGTTTCAGTATAAGCATCTAGTATTTCAGAACCCATTTCTCTACCCCATCCAGATTGTTTATAACCTCCAAATGGAAGAGCTGCATCAAAAATATTATAAGTATTAACCCAAACAGTTCCTGCACGAAAAGCATCTGCTGTATTAATTGCCTTTTTTAAATCGCTTGTCCAAACAGCTGCGGCCAAACCATAACTTGAATTATTAGAACGTGCCATGACTTCTTCCGCATTGTCAAAAGGCTCAGCTGCAACAACAGGGCCAAAGATTTCTTCTGTGATCACTTTCATTTTGTCATTGGTATTTGTTAAAACAGTTGGTTCAACGAAATAACCTTTATCCCCAACAGTTCCTCCTCCAACTTCACATTTCGCTCCATCATCTTGGCCAGATTTAATATATCCTTTAACTTTCTCAAATTGTTCTTGAGAAACCAAAGGGCCCATATCTGGACTTGCAAGGCCTGGACCAACTTTCATTTTTTTTGCAACCTCAGAAATAGCTTTAACTACATCATTAAAAATTGGTTTTTCGATATACAGTCTAGATCCCGCACAACAACATTGCCCATGATTAAAAAAAATTGCACTCGCGCATCCAGCTGCAGTAGCTTCAACATCATGAACATCTGCATAAACAATATTAGGTGATTTTCCACCTAATTCTAATGTTACTCTTTTTAAGTTACCTGCTGCTGCTTGAACAATCATCTTGCCTACTTCAGTAGAGCCAGTAAATGCTACTTTATCTACACCATCGTGAGCAGCAAGAGAAGCACCTGCAGTTTCACCAAAACCAGTTATAACATTTAATACGCCATCTGGTACTCCTGCTTCTTGAATTATTTCTGCAAGCCTAAGAGCAGAGAGTGGTGTTTGTTCAGCTGGTTTTAAAATAACAGTATTACCTGCTGCTAAAACTGGACCTAATTTCCATGCAGCCATAAGTAATGGAAAGTTCCATGGTATAATTTGTCCAACTACACCAATCGGTTCTCTTTGTGTATATGTTAAATACTTTTGTCCCGGTGTATAAAAATGATCCGTGGATATAGGAAAAGTATCTCCTTTAATTTTAGTTGTCCATCCAGCCATATAATGAAAAAGATCAGCTGATAAAGGAACATCTGCAGCTCCCGCTACAGCTAAAGGTTTTCCATTATCCAATGATTCTAATTCCGCTAATTCATCTGCGTATTTAAGAATTAGATCTCCAATTTTCCAAATAACCTTACCTCTTTCAGAAGCGCTCATGTCTTTCCAAGGGCCAGATTCAAAAGCTTTACGAGCAGCTTTTACAGCTTCATCGATATCAGCTTTATCGCCTTCAGCAGCTTGGGCAACTATATCGCCGGTTGCAGGATTTTCAACATCAAATGTTTTACCAGATTTTGCATCAACCCATTTACCATTGATAAATAATTGTTTTTTCGCTGGCACCCACTTCTTTACAGGTGATTTTAATTCTTTAACTTCCGCTAGTGACATATTATCCTCCTAATAAAATCCCAACACGTAAAAAACAAACTTTATTTTAGTCCTTTTCTGGTTATTATGCAATATTATGAGAACTAAAATTCTATTAATTGCATCTATTATCTTTCTAGTTTCTTTAACCAGGCTAGTTCCACATCCACCTAATTTTACCCCCATTTTAGCATTAGCTATATTTGGAGGTGCTTTTTTACCAAATAAAAGAACAGCGTTATTTCTTCCAATTAGCGCAATGTTTTTGAGTGACTTATTTATTGGTTTTCATTCGCAAATTTTCGCAGTTTATGGGTCTATAATCTTTCTTTCTTATTTAGGAAATATAATGAAAAAAAAAAATATTAGTAATTTAGCTATTACAGGTATTTCAGGTAGCTTAATTTTTTTTATTATAACTAACTTATCAGTTTGGTTAGGTGGAAAACTATATCCCTTAAATATTGATGGACTAATACAATGTTATATTATGGCCATACCTTTTTTTCATAATACATTAATCAGTACTTTTATATTTTTAGCCGTTCTCTTTACAGGTTATTCTTTAATAGAAAAAAGATTCTCAAAAATCTTGAATTAAACCAAAATAAAAACTCCTAGGATAAGTGTTATAACTAGCCATTTGATGATATTTTTTATCAAGGATGTTATTTGCTTTAAAATAAATTTGTCTTTTTTTTAAATATTTATATAAATTACTAACATCATAAGTTAATGAAGAATTTAAAATTCCCCATCCGCCTTCTGCATATTTTCCTGATGCTATATCTCTTGCCCCAGTTTGTGCATGAAAATTTAGATTTAAATTGGCTTTATCCTCAAAAAAAAGATAGTTACTATTTATACCAAAGGCATGTACTGGCACTTTAAGTGTTCTAAAACCATTTTGATTTTCAGACTGGTTCCAAGTATGTGATATTAAAAGATCAAATTTATTATAAATATCATAAGCAATTAAAGAGGTTTCAATTCCTTGAGATCGAAAACCTCCAATTTCCTGTTTGTATCCATTCCCCGTTTCCCAATTAATTCTATTATCTAAATTTATTTTAAAAAATACGCTTTCTAATTTAAATTTATTATTTATTATTGGTTGTTCAAAACCAATCTCATAACTTTTAGTTTTTTCTGGCTTTAAACTAATTGATCCTCCTAAATTTTTATCTTTATTTTGTTCCTCATATAACGAGGGCGATCTATAGCCGGTAGCAATACTACCTTTTAATTTTAAATTGTGAGGAAAAAATTTTGAATGCTTTGGGATTGTATAAGAACCGCTTAATTTAAATGTAAAATGATCTCCATAATCCTGATTTTCATTATATCTGCCTCCCAAAGATAAAAATGTATTTTTCAAAGATTGTGTTTGATAATCAAGAAAAGCTCCTCGTTCCCATTCAGTTAACCCATTTTTTTCTCTAGTACTTTCAGAATTTTTATACCACTCGTTTCGCCAGTCCCCTCCAAAAACTAATGTATTTTTTTTTGTTAAATCTAATACTCCTTGATAATCAACTTCATACATTCTTCCTCGATAAATTCTACCATCTGAATCTGCAATTAATTTACCATCTTCTCGATATGTTCTATTAAATTTTTTATAGTTCAAACCGAATTCACTAAATAATTTTTGATTTATTGAGTCAAACTTAAATGAAAATCTGTTAGATGCTTCAATTCTATCAACGACCCTATCATTAAAACCAGCAGTACCAGCTGTGGCATGAAAATTATCGTAATCTGTTTCATCTCTCATGTATCTGGTTGTATATCTTAAATTTATGTTTTCTAAGTTGGTAATATTGTAAGGAATGGAATATCCAAAGTTTCCAACAATTTGAAAATTTTCAAACGCATCATTTTCTGTCGTTGAACTTTCATCAACCATATCGCTAATTCCTCCTTCATAATAAAAAGTCGGACTAACTGAATAATCGAAATTTTTAAACTGTCCATTAAGATTATATTGTGCACTTCTCGTTTCGTGAGAACCGTATTCTACTTTTAAACTGTGGTTTAAACCTTTTTCACCTTTTGCACTAATTATATTAATTACACCCCCCACTGCTTCACTGCCATACATAAGACCTTGTGAACCTCTTAAAATTTCTATTCTTTCTATTTTGAAAGGCATTAATGATGCAAAATTAAATTCTGATTGTGTTGCTGTACTATCTGAAACTTCAATGCCGTCAATTAAAACTCTAATATATTTAGTATGGAATCCTCTAATAGTAAATTGTTGTTTATTTCCATTATTTCCCTGTGCTAAAAAATTCAATCCTGGAACATATTGCAGTATCTCATGTGGTTGAGTTGATTGCATTCTATCAATATCTTCTTGTAAGATAACTGAGGTTGAGCTAGCAATGTTGTTGTTATTAAGAAAATTTCTATAAGGTGTTACAACAATATTTCGTGATTTAAGAACGCTATCATCGGCTATAAGATATTTACTGCTAAATACAAAAAATTGTATGATTAAAAGAAAAGAAAATAATAAATTAAATTTTAAGTCACTCACTAGAGTTCTCCTATAATAACGGTTTGTTAATTGCCACCGTTAACGGGAACTCCGCGCTGTTGATTCCGCCGACCTCAGCTTGGTGACTTTAATGGCAGGTTTCCTGACTTATAAATCAATGCTAAAAATAAACCTTCCCGGAAAACGGTGGATTAAAACAATTTTTAGCTCATTAATTACAGTTGCGGGGACAGTGCATGAATTCAACATGCTTCCCTTTTACCCTATCGGGCACCATTAAAAGCATTATAATTAAAAAAAAAAAATAAATCAAATTTGTAAAAAAAATTTATAATTATTTTTTATGATTAAATCAATTTGTATTTTTTGTGGTTCGTCATCAACTCAAGGAAAACAATCTTCATTCAAAAAAAAACATGGCGAAATAGCTAGAGAACTTGGAAAGAAATTAGCGTTAAGAAAAATAAAAATAGTTTACGGAGGTGCAAAAGTTGGCTTGATGGGCCTTATGGTAGATGAAGCACTAAAAAATAAAGGAAAAGTTATTGGAATTGCAATGAAATCATTTAAAAATTGGGGAGTTTTACATCAAAAAATATCAAAAATGTATTTGACAAATACTTTGCAAAAAAGAAAGGAATTAATGTATAAAAAATCAGATGCTTTTATTGTCCTTCCTGGTGGGATTGGAACTATAGATGAAGTGTTTGAAGTAATTGCAACTAATATTTTAACAAGATCAAATAAATTATTGATTTTACTAAATTATAAAAAATTTTGGAATAAATTAATAGATTTGCTTGATGATAATATTAAACAAAAATATTCAAAAAAAGAAATTAAGAACAATATTAAAGTAACAACATCAATAAAAGAAATATTTGCTATTTTAAATAAAATATAGCTCTAGGTTATGAACAAAATAAAAGTTAAAAATCCAGTTGTTGATATTGACGGTGATGAGATGACTCGTGTAATCTGGGATATGATTAAGGAAAATCTCATACTTCCGTATCTTGATATAGATGTTAAATATTTCGATCTAAGTATTAAAAACAGAGATAAAACTAATGATAAAATTACTATAGATGCTGCAAATGCTATAAAAAAATATGGTATAGGAATTAAGTGTGCGACTATAACACCTGATGAAGCAAGAGTTAAAGAATTTAATTTAAAAAAAATGTGGGTATCTCCAAACGGAACAATAAGAAATATTCTAGGTGGTACTGTTTTTAGAGAACCAATATTATGTCCTAATATTCCCAGAATAATTCCAAATTGGAAAAAACCAATTATAATTGGCAGACATGCTTTCGGTGATCAATATAGAGCTACAGATTTTAAAATACCCGGACCTGGAAAATTAACTATCAAATTTGAATCAA
>Ga0315338_1000974_pt1 | contig 44579 bp, 43 predicted proteins | sample ASW8metaG_FD_204518 | JGI IMG/M metagenome (GOLD analysis project Ga0315338, IMG submission 204518) | Ammonia-oxidizing marine archaeal communities from Monterey Bay, California, United States - ASW #8 | ecosystem: Environmental > Aquatic > Marine > Coastal | place: USA: California | collected... | reverse complement strand
CGTTCTGTGCGCCGAGGCCGACCTGGCTTCCCACAACAACGTCGGCAACGACGTCCAACGAGAGATAGGTCGGAGCGATCATGACTTCACGATCGGTCGCGTCTTTGCTGCCGTCGACAATAGCTTGCGCCAGCGCGCGTGCTTCGTCGCGCGAGCAATTGAGTTTCCAGTTTCCTGCTAACAACGGTGTTCGCATGATGGTCCCTGCGTGCGTTAAGCCGCCCTCGCGTCGAGCGCGGCGATGCCCGGTAAATGTTTGCCTTCTAGAAACTCGAGCGATGCGCCGCCACCGGTCGAGACATGGGTGATGTCGTCGCTACGTCCCGACAGTGTAAGTGCTGCCACCGAGTCGCCGCCGCCGACGACGGATACCGCCGGGCTGTTCGCAACGGCTTCGGCCACCGACATCGTGCCGGCAGCAAAGGCATCCCATTCGAACACGCCCATCGGGCCGTTCCATAAGATGGTGGCTGCTTGCGCGATGCGGTCGCCGTATCTTCCTTGAGAAAATGGGCCTATGTCGAGCCCCATCTTGCCGTCGGGAATGTCTACGCCCGCGATCGTCTCGGCGGGCGCACTTTCGCTGAAATCAGAGGCTACCACGTGGTCGCTCGGCAGTTCGATGGCGACGTTCTTGGCGGCGGCCTTTTCGAGCAAGCTCGCGGCGAGATCGAGTTTGTCTTCTTCGACGCGCGAGGTGCCGACCTTGTGCCCTTGCGCTTTGAGAAACGTGTAGGCCATCGCACCGCCGACCAGAATCGCATCGACGCGTTCGAGAAGACTCTCGAGCAACAGAATTTTGTCGGAAACCTTGGCGCCGCCGACGATCGCGACGAAAGGATGCTTCGCTCCGGCGAGCAATCCCGAGAGTGCATCGACTTCACGTTGCATCAGGAAGCCGGCAACCGCCGTGTCTACGTGGGCAACGATGCCTGCCGTCGAGGCGTGCGCGCGATGCGCGGTGCCGAATGCATCGTTCACGTATACATCGGCCAAGCGCCCGAGAGAGGCTGCGAACGTCGCATCGTTTTGTTCTTCTTCGCTGTGAAAACGCAGGTTTTCAAGCAAGAGTACGTCACCGTTGTTCATCGCGGCGACCTGGGCTTCGACCTCTGCGCCGATGCAATCGTCGGCCATCGCAACCGGGTGGTCGAGCAAACCTTCGAGTTCCTTCGCAACGGGTGCGAGCGAGAGCTTGGGATTACGTTGGCCTTTCGGGCGACCTAGGTGCGAAGCGAGTATGACCTTTGCGCCCGCTTCGATCGCGAAGCGCAAGGTCGGAAGCGCGTTGGTGATGCGCGAGTTGTTCGTTACACGATCGCCATCGAGCGGCACGTTGAAATCAACGCGTATGAAAACGCGCTTACTCGTAAGCGCGGCTTGATCGATCGATTGCAACGGATCGTGCTTACTTGCCCTACAGTGACGAGCCGATCAGTTTCGACACGTCACAAAGACGCGTCGAGAAGCCCATCTCGTTGTCGTACCACGAAAGGATCTTGGCAAAACCGCCGTCCATCGCTTTGGTGACGCCTGAGTCGAAGATCGACGAATGCGGGTTGCCGTTGAAGTCGATCGATACGAGAGGCTCATCAATGTATTGCAGCACGCCTTTGAGCGGGCCCTCGGCTGCCTCTTTGATTGCGGCGTTGATATCGTCGGCGCTCGGGTTTTTCTCGGTTCTGAACACGAGGTCGACAACCGAAACGTTCGGCGTCGGCACACGAATGGCCATGCCGTCGAGTTTGCCGTTGAGTTCCGGCAGCACCAGGCCGACGGCACGCGCGGCACCGGTCGACGTTGGGATCATAGACATTCCAGCGGCGCGGGCGCGGCGCATGTCGCCGTGCGGCAGATCGAGAATGCGTTGATCGTTCGTGTAGCTGTGAATCGTGGTCATCAGGCCTTGCGTTATGGTGAACTGCTCGTGCAGTACCTTTGCGACCGGCGAGAGGCAGTTGGTCGTGCAAGATGCGTTCGAGATGACGTGGTGATTGGCCGGATCGTACTTCTCGTGGTTCACACCGAAGCACACTGTCAGGTCTACACCGCCTGCGGGCGCTGAGATGATGACCTTCTTCGCACCGGCGGTGATGTGGGCCGAGGCCTTCTCTTTGTCGGCAAAGATTCCGGTCGACTCGATGACGATGTCTGCGCCGAGGTCGCCCCAGGGCAGATCGGCCGGATTGCGCTCGGAGAGCACTTTGATCGTCTTGCCGTTTACGACCAGGTTGTCGCCGTCCACCGCAACGTCGCCCGGAAAGGCTCCGTGAATGGAATCGTATTTTAACAGGAGTGCGAGAGTCTTGGAGTCGGTCAGGTCGTTGACCGCCACGATGTCTAAATCGTAGTTCAAGCTGGCGCGCAACATGTTGCGCCCGATGCGTCCAAAACCGTTAATGCCGATACGAGTAGCCATGAATTCCTCCGAGCCGTGGTGCGAGATCCGCGTCATCTACGCATGCTCCACCCGGCTTACAAACACCCGGAATTGTTCGGGAAAACCAGTGTTTTTCACCATGCTCGGGGCGAGGTGTCAAACCGTGAATAGCGCGCAGTTTCGCACGTCCGATTCATTGACACCCAGTAAGGGGGCGAATACCTTTGATGATTGTGTATGTGGTGGATGTGGTGGTGGATCGACAAGTCGTAGGGCGAGTGCCTTTACGACACCCCTCAAAGGCTAAACGATGACGGCGGACGCAGCGGTGCCAAGCGTTATCGGCATGATCTTCGACTCCGGGCCGATCGTGCAGGCGGTGCTCTACCTCCTGATCGTCACATCGGTCGCCAGCTGGGGCGTCGTCCTTTATAAGGCGCGCCAGATTCGCTCGGCGCGGCGCGGCAGCGACCGCTTCGTCAAACACTTCTGGGAAACCCGCAACCTGACCGAAATGGCCAAGGTCTGCGAGGGCTCGCCGCGCAACCCGGTCGGCGGCGTCTTCAAGGCCGGCTACCAAGAACTCCTGCGGCTGCGCTCGGCTAAGCGCAGCGGGGGCGCCGAGGCCCTGACGACCGACATCGGCGGGGTGGCCAACGTAGAGCGCGCCATGCGCCGCGCCGCCAGCCTGGAACGCACCGAACTGGAGAGAATGCTCACGTTTTTGGCGACCGTGGCCTCGGTCACCCCGTTTATCGGCCTGTTCGGGACCGTGTGGGGCATCATGAATTCCTTCCTCGGCCTGTCCCAAAGCGGCGCCTCGACGATCCAAGCCGTCGCACCGGGCATTTCCGAGGCTCTGGTGGCCACGGCCATGGGTCTGGCGGCGGCCATCCCGGCGCTCGTCGCCTTCAACCATTTCTCGCGGCAAACGCGCGTGATGGCGATCGAGATGGACAATTTCTCCTCTGAATTCCTCAACATAGCCGAACGCCACTTCCTTACCTGAGGCCGGGGGCGACGGCTTCATGGGAGGTGGACTCGATGACGGTGACGGCGGCGCGATCTCTGGGATCAATGTAACGCCGCTCGTAGACGTGATGCTCGTATTGCTGGTCATCTTCATGGTGACCGCGCCGATGATTCAGCAGGGCGTCAACGTCAACCTTCCCAACGCCGGCGGCGAGCAGCTCGTGAGCGAGGAGATGTCGCTGGTCGTATCGGTGACGGTCGACGGGCAGGTCTACCTCAACGACACGAAGTACGAGCTGGCCGCTCTGACCGAGAAGATCATCGCCATCACCCGCGAAAAGCCTAACCATATCATCTACTTACGCGCCGACCACGACGCGAGCTACGGTACGGTGGTGGGTATTATTGCCGCGCTGAAGTCAGCCGGCATCGAAAAGCTCGGCATGATCACCGAGCCCCGGGACGTCTGATGCCCGGTCCATCGGACTCGGGCGCATCGCCTGGCCCCCGGCCTCCCGCACGCCGCCGTTTCGATCCGCAGTTGTGGCTGGCGATGCTCGTGTCGGTTGGGCTTCATCTCGGCATCGTGGGGCTGATTGCGCTTGGCGCCATGTTCGGCACCACAAAGCGTGTGCTTCCGAGAGCCGCAGTCGTGGGGCTGGTTTCGCCGTCGTCGGGCTCGCCTTTGCTCGATCTCGGCCCCTTGGCGGCTGCGCCGGAGCCGCCACCCAAACCCGAGGTGAAGCCGAAACCGAAGCCGAAGCCGCCGCCGCCGCCGCCGCCAAAGCCGAAACCCAAACCAGAGCCGAAGCCTGAGCCCAAACCGGAGCCCAAGCCGAAACCAAAGCCTGAGCCCAAACCGGAGCCCAAGCCGAAACCAAAGCCTGAGCCCAAGCCCAAGCCCAAGCCCGTGGCCAAGCCGGAGCCTAAACCGGAACCGAAACCCGTGCCCAAACCGACTCCGAAGCCTGCGCCGAAACCGGTCGTCAAACCTGCGCCGAAGCCCGCACCCAAACCGGCTGCGAAACCAGCCGGTGGCGGCGGCGGTACCTCGTCGGGAAGTACCACCGGTCCAGTGCGTAGCACGGCGTTTTGGAGCTATTACAACCGCGTACTGGGCTCGATAAAGTCGAACTTCGTGTGGGGGCAGGATGCCGATCCAAACCTGGCGGTGGTGGTGGCGTTTTCGATCCAAGCCGACGGAACCATCACCCGGGTGCGGCCGGTGGAGTCCTCGGGCAACGTGCATTTTGATCGTGCCACGCTGAATGCGGTGCGCAGCACGGTCGATCTGGGACCGCCGCCGGAGAAGTATCGAGCTGACTTCGGCGATTTTGAAGTGACGATTAGCGCCGGAGATGCGGCGCAATGGTAGGGCATTCGAATCAAGGGGGGGCCGGCAGCGGCGGACGTACTATGGGGAAGAGGGTGAAGGTGTGAAGAGAATCGCGGCGGTGGCTATCGCGGGTGCGGCTTTGTTGTGCACGCTCTCAGTACAGAGCGTGCAGGCACAGATTCGCGGCGAGATTATCGGCGCGGGTGCTCGGCTCATTCCCATCGCGGTACCGGCGCTCAAGCGCACCGGCGATATGACCAGCGACCGGGCCGCGCGCCGTTTCATCGAAGTGCTACGCGGCGATCTCGAACTCTCCGGCATCTTTCGCGTGATCGATCCCGCGGCTTATATTGATGACCCGCAGACCAGTGGGCTCACGCGCGACACGGTCAACTTCGAGAATTGGCGCAGTGTCGGCGCGATGACGCTCATCCGCGGCTCGGTCAAGGGCACCGGGTCCGACCTAGCGGTCGAGGTGCGCGTCTTCGACGTTGCCGATCATTCATCGAGCGGTGGACGCCGCATGAGCGGATCCACGACGCAGACCGCACGCATGGCGCATCGAATGGCCGACACGGTGCTCGAGTACCTCACCGGGATTCACGGGCCGTTCGATTCGCGTCTGGCATTCGTCTCGAACCGTGGCGGCCATGTGCGTGAGATCTACACCTATAGTTTCGACGGTGAGGTGAAGAAGGTCACCAACCATCGATCCATTACGATGGCGCCGTCGTGGCATCCGTCTGCGCAGGCGTTGCTGTTTACCTCGTTCCGCAGCAGGGCGCCGGTTCTTTACAGTCTGGATCTGCGCACTGGTTACGACAGCCGTCTGGCATCGAAGCTGGGTGTGAACGTAGGTGGTTCCTATTCTCCCGACGGATCGCGGGTGCTGCTGGCGCGCGAAAGCAACGGCAACACCGACATCCACGAGCTCGATCCATCGCGCGGCAAGGTACGCCCGCTGACCACGCATTGGGCGATCGACGTTGACCCTGGGTGGGCGCCGGACGGTCGGCGCATCGTGTTCTGTTCGTCGCGCTCGGGCACTCCGCAAGTCTACTCAATGAGCATTGGGGGTTCCGATCTTCGCCGCCTGACCTTTGACGGCAACTACAATTGCTCACCGGTCTGGTCGCCTGACGGAAAGCACATCGCCTTCGCAGGCCAGAGCAACGGACGCTTCCAGATCTACGTGATGCCGGCCGAGGGTGGTTCGCCGCGCCAGCTCACGTTTTCGGGGTCGAACGAAGACCCGACCTGGTCGCCCGATTCCCGCTATTTGGCCTATTCGGGCAAGCGCGGAGGAAGGCGCAAGATATACATGATAGACATGCACGGACGGCGAGAGAGGCAATTGACCGACGGTTCGAGCGATGATAGCTCCCCAAGTTGGTCGCGCAGGCTCGAATATAGGGCGAAGAGAACGAACCTGTCCCGATAGCCCCGAATTTATAGAAGTTGCTAGAAGAGGTACATTGAGATGAGGAGACGTATGATGGGCAACAAAAGTGCGGTGATCGTGACGTGTTTGTTGGCGATTACGTTCGCTACGGCGGGTTGTTCGTCCAAGCGCGGCGGCGGCATGTACGACAACGAACTGTCGGCCGATCAGATGGCCGCTGAGTCGAGTATCGACCAGTTCGAAGGCACCGGCGAAGTGGCTGCCGGCGGGGTTTTTCAAGACGTTGGTTTCGGGTTCGACTCCGATGGGCTCGACGCTACGTCGATGGAAGCCGTGCGCAACAACGCGGCCATCATGGAAGCGAACCCCGGTCTCAAGGCGGAGATCGAAGGGCACTGCGATGAGCGTGGATCGTCTGAGTACAACCTCGCACTTGGAGCGCGTCGCGCGCGAGCGGTTCGCGATGCGATGATCGGTCTCGGCATCAGCCACGAACGCATGTCGACCGTGAGCTATGGCGAAGAACTTCCACTGTGCAAAGACACGAGCGAGAGTTGCTGGGCGGAAAACCGCCGCGGCCATCTCGTCGAACTGAGGCGCTGAAGGAAACATGCGAGCTCCGCAATCCGCCACGGCAATTGCCGCCTTCTCTGCCGCGTTCGCGCTGACAGGCTGCGCCGCGAACTCACAGATGCAGACCACCGATCGTGAGCTTCGCCGAATGGTCGTTGAAACGCGTCGGGAGCTCGAAGAAGTCCGGCGCGATCAGGAACGGTTGCGCGCACTGGTCGAGTACATGCAGTACGCCGGAGGTGGGGCGCGTGGTTTGTCGGGGAACTATCCGCCACCGACCGCGCAAGCGGCTGACCCGCGTTGGGGGGGCGATGGTTCTTCGCCGTCGTGGTCGTATCAGAGCGAAGGCGACTCCGTTGATACGTCGGCCGATGATTACGACGCATCTACGGTGCCCGCCGACCCATCTCTCTCCGCCAGTGCCGATGGGCGCGTTACGTCGGCGGCACCTGCGGGATTCCCGGGTGGCGTCGGCTATCCAAGCACTCCCAGCGCGGTGGAGAACGCTCAACCGGGTGCCCCCATGGGGGGCAACGCGTCACGCGAAACCACCGGCGGGATCGTCGCCGGGATCCGCGGCGGTGGTAACTGGGTGGAGCCCGGCGAGTCGGGCCTCGAGAAAGACGTTCCCCACGTTCCCGTAAAGCTTCGCGGTAGCGGTTATGATGACGGGGTGCGCGCCTTCGTGGACCGCAACTACGACGATGCCATTCAATACTTCCGCGACTTTATCCATCGTTCTCCGTCAGCGTCGTATTCCGACGATGCGCAGTACTGGATCGGTGAGTCGTATCTGCGCAAGGGTCTATACTCGAACGCCATCAAGGAATTCAACCAGGTGGTGTTACGATATGGCTCCGGTGATCGCAGCGCGGCTTCACTGCTCAAGTTGGCGAAGGTCTTCAGCAAGATCGGTGACAATGTCGATGCCCGGCTGAGCCTGCAGAAACTCGTGAACCGTTACCCCGGGTCGCTTGAAGCAGAGCGCGCCAACTCCTTGCTGCAACAGATGGGCGGCTAGTCCGCCATCAAGCGCTAAGCGATGCGCGTTATCCGTAGTCTCGAACGTGCGCGCGGTGTGTTTCGACGCCCCGTACTGACCATCGGGAACTTCGACGGCGTTCACTGCGGTCATCAATTCATTCTTCGCCAGGTGCGCGAAGACGCTGCCCATCGCGGTAGTAGCGCGGTCGCGCTGACGTTCGAGCCGCACCCGATTTCCATCCTGCGCCCACAGGCTGCGCCGCGCTTGTTGATGCCGCTTGGTGACAGGCTGCACACGTTGCTTGAGTACGGCATGGACGCCGTCGTCGTGCAGCGCTTCTCACTCGCGTTCGCCGACATCACGGCAGACGAGTTTATCAGTCGATTTCTTGTCGAGATTCTCGATGCCGACAAGATCATCGTCGGTCATGATCTCAATTTCGGGAAGGCGCGCGAAGGAAACGTAGAGAAACTGATCGAGGCCGCCGCAGTTCACGGGTTCGCTGTCGAAGTGATTCGTCCTGTCGAAGCCGAAGGGGTGATCGTGCATTCGAGCGCGGTCCGAGAAACCGTTGCGGCCGGCGATATGACAATGGCGGCGAAGCTACTCGGACGCGCGCACGTCGTGCGTGGGCGGGTGGTGAAAGGTGCGGGGCGTGGGCGCGAACTCGGCTTCGCAACGGCTAACGTGAAACCCAAGACGCAACTGGTGCCGCCCGACGGTGTCTATGCAACGCGTGCTGTCGTGGGTGATCGTACCATTGACGGTGTAACGTCGATCGGCAATACGCCGACATTCGGTGGTACTGAGACGGTTATCGAGACCCATCTGTTTTGCGATTGGGAGGATTTCTACGCGCGCCCGATGGCACTCGAATTTTACGAGAAACTTCGCGATCAGAAGAAGTTCAGCGGCCCCGAAGAACTCAAGGCTCAGATCGCGAGCGACGTCGGTCGCGCGAAAGATATTCTATCGGCGCTGCCTGACGCCGGACCATCGAAGTGAGCAAGACGGGCGACCGGAGAACCTATCTGGTCGATCCTGACGGTGCCGGCGAGCGACTCGACCGCTGGTTGGCGTCGCGTGAGGACGTGCCGACACGATCGCAGATCGCCGGCGCGATTTCTCGCGGCGACGTAATCGTGGACGGCAAGGCCGCGAAGGCATCGACGCGGTTACGCGGAGGCGAGGAGGTAGTGCTGGTCACAGCGCAAGCACAAGACGAGGGCGATGCGGCTACGGCCGAAAACATTCCTCTCGATGTTCTCTATGCCGACGACGAACTGGTGGTCGTCAACAAAGCGGCCGGTATGGTCGTGCACCCGGCTGCCGGTCATCGTGCCGGTACCTTGGTCAACGCCATTTTGCATGCCTACCCGCCCACCGGATGGAACGGCCCGGCCGAGCGTGCGGGGATCGTGCACCGTCTTGACCGCGACACGTCGGGTGTAATCCTCGTTGCCCGCACGGTTGCGGCGCATGAGAAGCTCGCCGCACAGTTCCGTAGTCGCACGATCAAGAAGGAATACGCCGCGCTGGTGCGAGGCAACGTCGAGAAGGGCGGCCAGATCGACGAGCCCATCGGTCGTCACCCGACCGAGCGCAAGAAGATGTCGACGTCGGCGCGCCAATCACGCTCGGCACTTACCGTTTACGAAGTAGAGGAACGCTTCGAGCTGGCGACGTTACTGCGTGTATCACCGCATACCGGTCGGACGCATCAGATCCGCGTCCATTTGGCTGCGCATGGTTGGCCCGTGGTGGGCGATAAGACCTATGGAGCGCCGAGTCCGAAAACCTTGGCCCGCCTGCGCAAGCAGTGGGGTGCCCGTGCCGACGCGCTCGGCGCCATGAAGCGCCAGGCGCTGCATGCTTGGCGTATCGCGTTCGACCATCCGGGCGATGGCAGGCGTATGACGCTCGAGGCGCCGCTGCCCGGGGACCTGCGTGGGCTGCTCGAGACGCTTAGGAGCGCATAATCGGCCGGGCGAGGAATCTGTTGACTCCATAATGGGGATTCAGTACGCTCTAACAACCTTCCCGGAGGGACCTTTCTTACTGCGTCTCGGCGCCAGCGTTCACTTCTCAGCCAATTCGGGTTTTTCCCTTTGTGCGATCAAACGCTGGAATTTTAAGCACTATTACATGCGCGGGGTTTCAGATTCTCTCCGGTTGACGGCAATAACTTAGGCGCGCCCGCGATCCAGGTCGGTTCACGAACCAGCAGTCGGCACCCAAACCGGCGCTACACAAGGACCCCCTAGGAGCCCCGCGAGGCGGCACAATCCACGCCCGGATTCATTATAAAAACGCTGTTGTTTAGGCGCTTTTTGAGCGAAACGGGTTCGAACCAATCCGCAACAACTGCCGAGTACGGCAATCGGACGGAACACTGTGACAGAAAGCAGGACTAAGAAGGGTAAAACGTCTTCGCGCTCGCGCGGAAACTCCTCACGTGGCAAGGGCGGCGGCGAGAAGCGCTCGATGGGCAACGTTGCACAAAAGCGTAGGCACGACGGCCACGAGTCTCAGCGCAATCGGCGCGAAGAGGCGGCTGAGGAAGCGGCTGAAGCCGAGGCGGAGGCATCGATAAATCCCGATGCTCCGACCCTGGATCTCACGCAACTCAAGGCGAAAACGGCCAAGGAATTGGTCGATGTCGCGCGTGAACTGAACGTCGAAGGCGCTTCGAACCTGCGCAAGCAGGAACTGATCTTCGGTATTCTCGGTGCCCAGGCGCAACAGTCGGGCAACGTGTACGGTGAGGGCGTGCTCGAGATTCTGCCCGATGGATTCGGTTTCCTTCGCGCTGTGGACTCGAACTATCTTCCCGGCCCCGACGACATCTATATTTCACCGAGCCAGGTCCGTCGTTTCGGCCTGCGCACGGGCGACGTCATTTCGGGCTTGATCCGATCGCCGAAAGAGGGCGAGCGCTATTTCGCGCTGCTCAAGGTCTCGGCGATCAACTATGAAGCTCCCGATAGGGCCCGCAAAAAGGTTCTTTTCGACAACCTGACGCCTCTTTATCCCGAGCAGCCGCTGGCGCTCTCGCACGAGCCGGCTGAATTCACGTCGCGGGTCATCGATCTGATGGTGCCGATCGGCAAGGGACAGCGCGCCCTGATCGTGGCAGCACCGCGAACCGGCAAGACCATGATGCTGCAGAACATCGCCCACGGCATCGCCAAGAATCACAGCGATGTAATCTTGATCGTGTTGCTCATCGATGAGCGGCCCGAAGAAGTGACCGACATGCAGCGATCGGTCAATGGCGAGGTCGTTGCCTCGACCTTTGACGAGCCGCCCACCCGCCATGTTCAGGTCGCGGAGATGGTCATTGAGAAGGCCAAGCGCCTGGTGGAGCACGGAAAAGACGTTGTCATCCTGCTCGACTCGATCACCCGCCTGGCCCGCGCCTATAACGCGACGGTGCCGCCGAGCGGCAAGATTCTCAGTGGTGGTGTCGATTCGAACGCGCTTCGCGGTCCGAAAAAGTTCTTTGGTGCGGCGCGCAATATTGAGGACGGCGGCAGCCTGACCATCATCGGTACGGCCCTGATCGACACCGGTAGCCGTATGGACGAAGTCATTTTCGAAGAGTTCAAAGGCACGGGTAACTGCGAAATCCACTTGGACCGCAAACTCATGGATCGACGCATCTATCCCTGTATCGACATCCAGAAGTCCGGAACCCGAAAAGAGGATCTGTTGGTCCCCAAGGACGCGCTCACACGGGTACATGTGCTGAGAAAGCTACTCACCCAGCTCAATACGGTTGAGGCGATGGAGTTCTTGCTCGGCAAGATGAAAGGGACCAAGGACAATGACGATTTCTTGGCGTCGATGAATTCGTAGACACGATTTGGCACATGTTTGGAGCCCGATTGACACATTGCATCCCCCCGAATGTTTTGTTATGTCCAGTGTTTATGCGGTTTTCCGGGGGGTCCGAAGGCAACTTTGAGCCGCGGAACCGGGAACCGTTCCAAAGGAAGTATTAAGGCCGCAGTAAGCGGCCGATGCGATTCAGTATAAGGATCTGGATCTAGCACGAAGGGGTCTGAATGAGCCAAGTCACCATGAAGCAGCTGCTCGAAGCGGGCGTCCACTTTGGACACCAGACGAGCCGTTGGAATCCCAAGATGCGGCCGTACATTTTCGGTGCGCGAAACGGTATCCACATCATCGATCTTCAACAGACGGTGACTCTCTTTCGTGCGGCTTGCGATATCATCAAAGACGTCGCTGTCGGCGGTGGAAACTTGCTCTTCGTCGGAACGAAGAAGCAGGCACAGGAACCCGTTAAGATCGAAGCCGAACGCTGCGGTCAGTCTTACGTGAACGCCCGTTGGCTCGGCGGAACGCTGACGAACTTTCAGACCATCAAGCTCTCGATCGAACGACTGAAGAAGGTCGAAGAACAGCTCGAAGACGATGCAGCGATGTCGCTGCTCAAGAAGAAAGAAATTCTCATGCTCCAGCGTGAGTGTGACAAGTTGAAAGCGAACCTTCAGGGCGTACGCGACATGAAGCGTCTGCCCGATGCGATGTTTGTCATCGATCCCGATCGCGAACAGATAGCGGTGCACGAAGCCAACCGGCTTGGCATTCCAGTCATTGCGGTTGTGGACACGAACTGCGACCCCGACAACATTTCCCATTGCATTCCTGGTAACGACGACGCGATCCGCGCGATCCGTTTGTTCTGCTCGGCGATCGCAGACTCGGTCCTCGAAGGGCGCCAAGAAAGAGATGAGCGTGCCAAGGGCGCCGGCGATATTGCTGCAGAGTTCGGTGTCACCGCGACTCCCGCAGAGCCGGCCGAGGCTGCCGGCGACGGCGCCGCAGAGCCTACCGCGGCAACGGCGGAAACCGCTGCCGCAGCTCCTCAGACAGCACCCCCCGCAGCAGGAGCTCCTGAGACAGCAGCTCCTGAAGCCGCGGCCCCTGAGGCAGCGACCTCCGAAGCCGAAGCCGAAGCCGAAGCCGAAGCCGCAAAGGCCGAGCCCACCACACCTTCTGGATCCACTCAGTGAGCAATATCACCGCTTCTCTCGTCAAAGATCTCCGCGACCGCACCGGGGCAGGCATGATGGACTGCAAGCGCGCGCTGGTGGAGACCAAGGCCGACCTCGACGCTGCGGTATCGCTGCTTCGAGAGAAGGGCCTCGCGAGTGCCGCCAAGAAGGCCGGACGTGTCGCCGCCGAGGGGCTGGTGGGTGTCCTGGCCGTTGATGACGCCAGCGAAGCGGTACTTCTCGAGCTCAATTGCGAAACGGATTTCGTCGCCAAGACCGACAACTTCATCTCTCTGATAACGAGCGTTGCCAATGGATTGCTAAGCAGCGACGTGCCCGAACAAGGTACCGCCGACGAGGCAGCCGATGTCGATGTCGATGGCTCGAAGCTCGCCGACGTCATCACCGAATCCATCGCCAACATAGGCGAGAACATCGGGCTGCGCCGCTTTACGCGTATCAAGACCGACGGCGCCGTTGGTAGTTATGTGCACGCCGGCGGTAAGATCGGTGTGTTGATCGAGGTCGGCGGAGCTACGGCCGAACACGCCGAAGTGTTACGCTCGTTGGCCATGCAAGTTGCCGCTGCGTTTCCGCGCTACGCACGTCGCGAAGATGTGCCGGCTGCGGATCTAGATAACGAGCGCGAGATCTTCAAAAACCAAGCCTTGGCGTCCGGCAAGCCCGAGAACATTGTTGACCGGATCGTTGAGGGCAAGATTGAGAAGTACTACCGCGAGATTTGTCTCGTAGAGCAGGACTATGTTCGTGATCCCGATCTCACGATCGAGAAGCTTCTTGCGCAGGTTGGGAAGGAGACGGGGGCGGAACTCGAGGTCAGGCGATTTGTCCGATACCAGCTCGGTGAAGGCATCGAAAAGAAAGAAGCCAATCTCGCCGAAGAGGTGGCCGAACAAATTGCCAAGGGATCCTAGCGGCTCCCGACCCACAGCGTTTCGCCCGCAGTAGAATATGAGTGCGGCCGACTCCAAGTACCGGCGAGTGCTGCTCAAGCTGAGCGGTGAATCGTTAGCCGGTTCCGAATCATACGGAATTTCTCCAGACGTCATCTCCCCTTTATGTGAGGAGTTGGCCCAGGTGCGTCGCGACGGTTGCGAGGTCGCGATCGTAGTTGGCGGAGGCAATATCTACCGTGGACTTGCCGCCAGCGAGGCGGGCATGGATCGCTCGACCGGCGACTACATGGGTATGCTCGCGACGGTGCTGAACAGCCTCGCGCTTCAAGACGCGATCGAGAAGCTCGGGGTCGAGACCCGCGTACAATCGGCGATTACGATTCGCCAGGTTGCCGAGCCCTACATCCGGCGCCGGGCAACTCGCCATCTAGAGAAAGGACGTATCGTGATCTTCGCGGCCGGCACGGGGAATCCCTTCTTCACGACCGATACCGCGGCCAGTCTGCGTGCGATCGAGATCGGTGCAGACGTGATCATGAAGGCCACGCGCGTCGACGGTGTCTACGACGCCGATCCCGAGAAGGTTCCCGGCGCCAAGCGCTATACTTCCTTGACCTACAAGCAGGTGTTAAATGATGGGTTGCGTGTCATGGACGCCACCGCGATTTCGCTCTGTATGGAAAACCAGATGCCGATCGTGGTCTTCGATGGGACCAAACCGGGCAACATTTCCAAGGCCATTGCGGGCGAGCCCATTGGAACGATCGTCGGGAACTCTAGCGTATGATTGATGAAGTTACAGCGGACCTGCAGAGCGAAATGGACGGAACTATCGCGTCTCTGCAGCACGATCTAGCGCGTGTTCGCACCGGCCGCGCGAATCCGGATCTGCTCTCCGCCATAATGGTCGATTACTATGGAACGGAAACCTCGCTCAATAAACTTGCAACGATAAGCGCGCCGGAAGCGCGACTCCTCGTGGTGCATCCTTTCGATCAGAGCGCAGTGGGCGACATCGACAAGGCAATTCGAAACGCCAATATCGGATTCTCTCCGATCAACGATGGTAAGGTCGTGCGCGTTCCAATCCCGGAACTCACTGAAGAACGTCGTAAGGATCTCGTGAAGCAGGTTCGTAAAGAGGGCGAGAATCATCGCGTCTCGTGCCGAAACCATCGACGTGATGCGAATGATCTGCTCAAGACGCTCCTCACAGACAAAGATATCGGCGAAGACGCGAACCGCAAGGGCCAAGAAGATGTGCAGAAGATCACCGACGTGGCGATCGCGCGCATCGACGAAGTCGTGAAGGCGAAAGAAGAAGAGGTCATGGCCGTCTGACGGGGTTTCGCGTTACGCGGCGCCGCCTTTCTTCTTCTCTCCCATGGAGTCCTCAACCCCACAACAAGGTCTTCCCCGTCACGTTGCTATCATCATGGATGGCAACGGCCGTTGGGCTACCTCGCGTGGCCTCACCCGTGTGCAAGGCCATCGCAAAGGGAAGGATGCCGTACGAGAGATTGTCGAAACGGCGCGAGAGATCGGGATAGAGTACCTGACGCTCTACGCCTTTTCGTCCGAGAATTGGCAGCGACCCGAGCGTGAAGTGTCGGCGCTGATGCGTCTTCTACGTCGCTATTTGAAAACCGAACTCGGCAAGATGATGCGCTACGATATTCGTCTTCGTGCCATCGGCAACCTGCGTAAATTGCCGGCCGAAATTCTGAAAGAGATCCGTCACGTAGAGAACGAGACACGCAAGAATACGCGTATGACCGTACTGCTTGCGGTGAGTTACGGAGCGCGTGACGAGATCATCAAAGCCTCGCGCAAGCTCGCGCGGCAGGTGCGCGATGGGGTCCTTTCGCCGGAAGACATCGATGAGTCGTCATTTGGCGATGCGCTGATGACTACGGGAATTCCGGACCCCGACCTGCTGATCCGAACGAGCGGTGAGATGCGGGTCTCGAACTTCCTGCTTTGGCAGATTGCCTACTCAGAGTTTTATGTGACCGAGACGCTCTGGCCGGACTTTCGGCGTGAGCAATTTCTCGAAGCGATGGAGTACTACAAGAGTCGAGATCGGCGCTTCGGTCTCACCGAAGAACAGCTGGCCAAGGCCGAGTGAGCAGATTTTTCGTCATGATTAGGGAACGCACAGGGACCGATGAGCGCCGCGAGCGCACCCCGAGGCCCCGGTGTATCGTGGCGGAACCGACGCTGGCGGCGTCGCTGGGTTAGAGACTTTGCTTCGTTCGCGTCTGATGACAGCAGCGGTAGCCGTACCGGCACTGCTTTGGGTCATATTTTGGGCGCCCATTTGGGTCCTCAACGCGCTCATACTCGTCCTGACCTACGTCGCCCTGCAAGAGTTCGCGGGAATGGCTCTCAAGGGAGTACCCGCCGGAACTACGATGGTGACCACGGGCGGGATGATCATCGCCCTGACCATGGGGTTCACCCAGACCGGTGTCGCCATTTCCGCTGGTCTGGTCGTCTGCCTCTCCGGCGTACTGATCGCGACCCTGGCCACCGCCGAGGACATGGAGCGCAGCGTGAACCACGCTGCTCAGATTCTGCTCGGCTGCCTGTACGGAGGCCTTCTGCTGCCGCATTTTATCTGGGTGCGTGCCATTCCCGACATTGGGCCGGACCTGGTGTGCCTGGTAGTCGGAACGGCTATGGCCGGTGACGCTGCCGGATATTTTGGCGGTTCGGCCTGGGGAAAACGGAAGCTACTGCCTCGGGTGAGTCCGAACAAAACTATCGAGGGCTCAATGTCCTCTTTGGTGGTTGCTTTGATGGTCGCGGTATTGCTGAACGGGCTGGTTTTGCGGGTGTTTAGTACCCCCGAGGTGCTGCTGGTTGCTCTGGTGATCAACGTATTGGGGCAAGTCGGCGATTTGCTCGAATCGATGCTCAAGCGTGCATATGCGGCAAAAGACTCAGGTTGGATCTTTCCCGGGCACGGCGGGGTGCTCGATCGGACCGATAGTCTCGTTCTGCCGATAGTCTTCATCTACTACTATGCTATTCTCACGGTTGGCAGGTAAGTGCGTCTGAGTGGGGTTTTCCGACCCCTCGGGCTCCTCCGCGTTCTAAATCATGAGCCTTACAAGCGTTTTCGGCGCCGTCGGCGTCCTTGCGATAGTGATCTTCGTCCACGAACTGGGCCATTTCCTCGTTGCCAAGTGGTGCGATGTCGAAGTGCTGACCTTCTCAATGGGCTTCGGCCCCACCATCTGGTCGAAGAAGTACGGCGAAACTGATTACCGCTTGGCGCTCCTACCGCTCGGTGGCTATGTGCGCATGGCCGGTGAAGAAGATTGGCGCGCGGCGGAAGAGGGTTCGGATCCCTCACGCGGTTTTGCAGCGAAACCGTTACGAAGTCGCGCGGCCATTGTGGCCGCGGGGCCGGCCGTCAATCTGGTCTTCGCGTTTCTCCTGTTCTCGATGACGTACACGGTCTACGGCGAGAAGGTGCCGACGGAACAGGCACGCATCGGTGGTGTGGTTCTTGGCATGCCCGCCGCTGCCGCCGGACTCACCCTCGGCGATCGTGTGGTGGGTGTTGCAGGCGACGAGATTTCGACTTGGGACGAGTTTGCACTGCTCGTTCGTGAGAGCGAGGGCCGAGCACTGCCGCTGGAAATCGAGAGCGCAGACGGTGCGTTGCGCCAGCTCACGCTGGAACCGCAACTAAACGAGCAGAAAGATATGTTCGGCGAAGTCGTTGGCAAGTTCTACATGATCGGCGTCCACCGAGATATGGACTCGATACCAGTAGGTCTTTTCGAGGCGATCTCGCTGGGAGGCCAAGCCACGTATCGCTGGTCTGCGCTGATCTTCGAAACCCTGGCTCGTCTGATCGGCGGTTCGGTTGATCCCAACGAGCTGGGCGGGCCGATCATGATTGCGCGCGAGGCGGGTCGCCTCGCGGCTAGCGGACTAGAGCCGTTGCTACGTTTCATGGCCGTTATCAGCGTTAATCTCGGCATCATCAACATTCTGCCGATACCGATTTTGGATGGTGGCCACCTGCTCTTCTTCGGCTATGAGGCCGTAAGGGGTAAGCCCATCTCGGTGCGCTTGCGTGAGTACGCGCTGCAGGCCGGTGCTCTGCTGCTCGTGGCGCTCATGATCTTCGTCGTTTACAACGATATCTCACGCATCTTCTTCGGGTGATTCCGAATCCCTCAGAACCTGTCGTCCTGGCGATCGATACGTCGGCGGCGGTGTCGTCCGTCGCGCTTTGTAATGTCGACACAGTATTCGGCCGCGCACAGTTGGCGGCGAAAGAATGCCGAGGTGAGACGCTCGGTTCAATGGTCGACGGCTTGCTCGAGGCGGGATTCGCCGATGTCGGTGACCTGGCCGGCATCGCCGTAGTGGTCGGGCCCGGTTCCTATACCGGGCTTCGCATCGGTTTGGCTCTCGCGCGCGGTTTGGCGCTCGTTGACGAGCTGGCGGTCGTACCGTTCGGCTCGCTGGAACTGATGGCGATGACCGCGGCGCCGAGCCTGCCCGCGCTTCGAGTGGCACTGCTCGATGCGGGACGCGGCAAGCTGTATGCAGGCGCCTATCGGATCTCGGGTCACCGTGCCGAAGTCGTCGCCGAACCCGAAGTCGTCGAAACCGATGACATCGCGACCTACCTGGATAGCGGCGAGCTGGCGGGAGCGCTCGTGTGTATCGAAGATGAAGCGGGCCGCTGGCTTCCGGCGTCGGTGGCCGCAAGCGCAGTCGTTGTCGAGGCGGCGCGGGCATCCGTGGCTGCCGGAGCGGCGCTTGCACGTCTGGCTGACGGCGCGGGCAGTACGGCCGAGTCTGCGCTGCCCGTCTATGTGGGTGGAAGCAGCGCCCGCCCGAATCGGAACCGTGTCGTGCGTAACGATGCGATAATCAAGTAAGTTGCTAATAAGGCAGTAGTTTTTGAGCGGTGCCCGTTTGACTGCGATCGGTACGGGTTGTAGGATTCGGCCATCATCCAACCTGAAAAAGGAGGTCCGAATGGAGCAGCGTGACGAGGAGTTGATAACCTCACTTCTCCCGCAGAATCCCGAACTCAAAGTGGCGTGGGATGAGCATCGGCGGCTAGGAGAAGTGATCGACGGCTTTGCAGAGCAAGGTCATCTCACGGCGCCGGAAGAACTCGAGAAGAAGAATCTCCAGAAGCTGAAGCTGGTGGAGAAGGATAAGGTCCAACGTTTTTTAGAAGAGTATAGACGAGACCAAGGGGCCAATTCCTCGCCCTAAGCATGGTCGATTGCGGGGCCGCCCCGCAATCTAGGAAGGCGACGTCGCAGGGCAAAGTAGCCGATGCGACGCCGGCAAAGCCAGGCTCCGCTCAGAGTCGACGGGCGCGTGTTGCCACGCAGGATTCGTCGCGATTCTCAGCGCGGCCGACGTCTGGTTGTATGTCAGCCACGGCCTACCAAGGACAGATAGCATTGTGAGACACACCATATCCATCTTGGTCGAGAACGAATTCGGCGTCCTATCGAGGATCGCCGGTATGTTCAGCGGACGCGGGTTTAACATCGAGAATCTATCGGTGAACAAGACGCTCGATCCGAGCGTATCGCGCATTACGCTTCAGACCTCTGGTGATGACTCGGTGCTGGATCAGATCACCAAACAACTTGAAAAACTGATCTCGGTAGTCAAGGTCGTCGACATGAGCGAAGCAGAACACGTGGAACGTGAACTCGCGCTCATCAAGGTGACTGCCGATTCGCGCACGCGCGCCGAGGTCATGAACATCGTAAACGTCTTCCGTGCGAAGATCGTCGACGTTGCCGCCAACGAGTGCATTGTCGAGATCACCGGCAACGACGAGAAGATCAACGCACTACTTCGCCTCCTGCATCCTATCGGCGTCAAAGAGATCGCACGCACCGGTAAGGCGGCACTGTTCCGCGGCGACCGGCTGCTAACCGTGGCCTTACCGACCGGCGGAAAAGGGAAGGGCAAAGCAGCGAAAAAGGATCAGGCAGCATGAAGGTCTACACCGACAAAGACACGAGCATCGACCCCATAAAAGATAAGACCGTCGCCATTATTGGCTACGGCAGCCAGGGGCATGCTCACGCGCTGAACCTGCGCGATAGCGGGGTGAAAGTGATCATCGGGCTACGCGAAGGCAGTGGTTCTACGCAAAAGGCCGAAGCCGAGGGGCTCGAAGTATTGCCGGTTGCCCAAGCCGCGGCGCGTGGTGACATTGTCATGTTGCTCGTCCCCGACGAACTAGCCGGCGAACTCTACGCAGCCGAGATCGCTCCTAACCTGCGTCCGGGTACCTACCTCACGGTAGCGCATGGGTTCAATTTTCACTTCGAGAAAATCGTTGCGCCGAAAGACTCGGGGGTATTCATGGTGGCGCCGAAAGGCCCGGGCCACTTGGTGCGCAGCGAGTTCACGAAGGGAAAGGGGGTTCCGTGTTTATTGGCGGTGCTGCAAGATCCCGACGGAAAGGCGCACGAAATCGGTCTCGCCTATGCGAAGGCCATCGGCGGTACGCGTGCCGCAGTCATCGAAACCACGTTCCGAGAAGAGACGGAGACTGATTTATTCGGCGAACAGGCCGTGCTGTGCGGCGGTCTGACCGAACTCGTTCGCGCCGGTTATGAGACGCTTGTCGAAGCCGGATACGCGCCCGAAATGGCGTACTTTGAGTGCATGCACGAAGTAAAGTTGATCGTGGACCTAATGTACGAAGGTGGTATCGCCAACATGCGCTACTCGATCAGCAACACGGCTGAGTACGGCGACCTCACGCGTGGCACGCGAGTTGTAGGCGAAGAAGCGCGCAAGGCGATGAAGGAAATACTCGCAGAGATCCAGTCCGGCAAGTTCGCCGACGAATGGATCGAAGAGCACAAGTGCGGCAAGCCGCACTTCAATGAGCTTCGCAAAGAAGGCGAGAATCACCCGATCGAAAGCGTCGGGGCTGAGCTTCGCGCGTTGATGCCGTGGCTGAAAGAAGGCCGCTTGGTCGACAAAGCACGAAACTAGTCTCGGCCGGCCTCGCTTACGGCGACGGTTCACAGCCATGAAATTCGCACGAGAAGGATACGTTCCAGCGGCGATCCCTGCAGTAGCAGGGGTTGTCGTTTGGTTGTTTGTGTCGCCGGTTGTCGGTGCAGCGCTCGTCGTTCTTGCGGCGGCGGTACTGATGTTCTTTCGTGACCCCGAACGAAGCCCCGACGGCGGTGACGGCGCGATCATCTCGCCGGCCGACGGCAAGGTGGTGTTCGCCGGCCCGGCCGATAAGGGCGACCCGCTTGCACCCGAGTCGGGCATGCGGGTGTCCATTTTCATGTCGCCGCTCAACGTGCACGTCAACCGCATGCCCGCGGCCGGTACGGTTGCCGACATCCGCTACAACAAGGGCAAGTTCGAGGCCGCCTACAGCGAGAAGGCGGCTGAGGTGAACGAATCGAGCGCGATGCTCGTGAAGACACGATCGGGTATGGATCTTGTCGTGATTCAGATCGCCGGCTGGTTGGCGCGGCGCATCGTGTGCAAAGTCGCACCTGGCACGAGTTTGCAGCGGGGTGAGCGATTTGGCCTCATCATGTTTGGCTCCAGAGTTGACGTGTACCTACCCGACACGGTATCGATTACTACGAAGGTCGGGGACCGCGTCGCTGCTGGACGCAGCGTTATCGCTGAGGAGCGAAGCGGCTCGTGATCGAGAGGGACGATGGTATGGGTGGACCGGCCAGCGTAACGCGAATATCTAGCCGCTCGCGTGCTGCACGCGGTGTGTATCTTCTTCCTAATTTGCTGACGACTGCCGGGCTATTCTGCGGCGTCTTCTCCATCGCGCAGACCATGCAGGGCTTCTACTTCACGGCGGCGTTCGCGCTGTTCGCCGCGCAAGTCTTCGACGGAATCGACGGTCGCGTTGCCCGTCTTACGAATACTACGAGTCGATTCGGTATCGAGTACGATTCTCTTTGCGACCTGGTCTCGTTCGGTATCGCGCCGAGTCTGCTGATCTATCAGTGGGCGCTGCTGCCCTGGGGGGTCTGGGGATGGCTCGCCACCGCAACCTTCGTGGCATGCGCCGCCATGCGCTTGGCGCGTTTTAACACGATGATTACCGAGGTCGACCAGGGCTACTTCCAAGGCCTTCCAGTTCCCGTCGCGTCGGCGCAGCTGGCCAGCCTGGTGTTGATGTACAACTTTATCGGCAAGTGGGGCCTGCCCGACAAGCATATCGCGCTGCTGCTGATGACCTATACGCTGGCCGTCTTGATGGTCAGTTCGCTGCCCTACCCGAGTTTTAAGCAGCTCCAGCTGCACAAGCGCCAGCCGTTCTGGGCTTTGGTGGCGCTCATCGTCTACCTGCAGTTGCTTGTCGCTCAGACCGAGTTGGTGCTGTTCACGATGTCTATTGTCTATGTCTCGTCGGGCCCAGGAATCGCGGTATACCGGTGGTTACGAGGTCGAGATGTCCGCCCCGAGGGCTCGCGACGCTGGAGTGACGACGTTACCGATGCCCCGGAAGTCCCGGAGTCCGACGAGCGGGTCGCCTGAGGCTTGCCGCCCAGCGGTTCAACTCTTGGTTGACACGGAAACCACGTCGCCGGTAGGATAATAGCTAACGGAACGGACTGATGCGTTATCACAAGGACAGCACTCTTCTTCTCCTGGACCTGGCACTTATGTGCCCGCCTGAGGTTCGGGTGGTGGTGTAGTTCCTTACGCATTACCAGTGTACGGCCGCAGGCGGATCTCAATTGAAGCCTGCGGAATGAAGTTTTTTGAACGGCCGCGGGTTTCTCCCGCGGCCGTTTTCGTTTTGCGCATACGCCCGGGAGTGACTCGCCACTACGGAGGATCGGGAACATGTCAGTGAATGGAGATTGGGTTCAGATATTCGATACGACCCTGAGAGACGGCGAACAGTCGCCCGGTTGCACGATGAACGTCGAAGAGAAGGTTGTCATCGCCGAGCAACTCGAGGCGCTCGGTGTCGATGTTATCGAAGCCGGATTTGCCGCAGCATCGCCTGGGGATTTCGAAGCCGTACGGCGTATCGCCGAGGCGGTGAAGACGCCGGTGGTGCTGAGTCTGTCGCGTACGCGAGAGGCGGATATCGATAGGGCGCTCGAGGCGGTATCCAAGGCTGCGAACCCGGGTATTCATATTTTCATCGCGACGTCGGAGCTCCACATGGAGCAGAAGCTGGGAATGTCTCCCGATGAGGTGGTCGATGCTGCGGTCTGGGCGGTCACGCGTGCCAAGCAACACGTCGACCACGTCGAGTTCTCTGCCGAGGACGCCTCGCGCAGCACGTCCGAATTCCTCTACCGCGTGTTCGGTGAGGCAATCGGCGCGGGGGCTACGGTTTGCAACGTACCCGATACCACGGGCTACGCGGTCCCCGAACAGGTGCGCGAATTGTTCGCAGGACTGCGAGAGAACACGCGGGGTGGCAAAGACGTCGTTTGGAGTGCACACAACCACAACGATCTGGGCTTGGCGGTTGCCAATTCGCTGGCCGCGGTCGAGGGCGGTGCCCGCCAGGTTGAGTGTACGATCAACGGGATCGGTGAACGCGCGGGTAACACATCGATGGAAGAGGTGGTGATGGCGCTCAAGACGCGTCAGCATTTCTACGGGATCGACACCAAAATCGTGACCGAGCAGATCTACCCGTCGAGCAAGCTGCTCTCGCGCATAGTGGGAGTGCCGGTAGCGCCGACCAAGCCGATTGTCGGCGACAATGCGTTCGCGCACGAGGCGGGTATTCATCAGGACGGCGTGCTCAAGAACAAGGCGACCTACGAAATCATGCGACCCGAGGACGTCGGTCGTGCGAGCAACGTGCTGGTGCTGGGCAAGCATTCGGGGCGCCATGCTTTGGCGTCACGCCTGCGCGAGCTCGGTATTGATCTCGAGCGCATCGATTTCAGCGCGGCGTTCCAGCGCTTCAAGGAACTGGCCGACAAGAAGAAAGACATATTCGACGAAGATCTGTACGCCATCGCGGCCGAAGACTCGGATATGTCGGCGCGCTACGAGCTGCTCGATGTGCGGGTAGAATCATCTCTCCAGGGGGCGCCGCGTGCAGAGGTCACCATGTCGGTAGACGGAGAGAAAAAGACCGAAGTTGCTGAAGGCGACGGTGTGGTCGACGCCTGTTACCGCGCAATCAAGCAGATCGCCGGAATCAATCCGCGGCTCGAACGCTATCAGGTCAAAGGCATTACCGGCGGTACCGATGCGCTGGGTGAAGTCAGCTGCCTGATTCGTGAAGGCGAAGTGCGCGTGCGCGGGCATGGCTCGCACACCGACATCATCATGGCCAGCGCAATCGCGTTTGTGGATGCGCTCAATCGCTACGTCTATCGTGTCGAAGCGCGACCCGGCGACGAGCACGTTGTTGGGCCGTAGCTGAAGTTGCGGCGGGTCGGTGGCTCGACGGTGCGGCCGACCCGTTGCTTACTTACGAGGAACATTCTCAGTCATGCGCGTTCGAGCGACAATAGAGTACACGGGGGCGGCCTACGCAGGGTGGCAGATGCAACCCGATCAACCCACCGTTCAATCGGCGATCGAGAAAGCATTGGAGATCGTCGTCGGAGACCGTGTGCCGATCGAATCCGCCGGTCGTACCGATGCCGGCGTACATGCACTCGGGCAGGTGGCCGCGTTCGATCTGCCCGACGGCACTGATCTTTATAGACTGCGCGCATCTATCAATGGACTAACCAACAACGACGTCTCGGTGGTGTCGATCGAAGAGGCGCACGTCGATTTCAATCCACGCCGCGATGCCGTCTCTAGAACCTATGAGTATACGATCGTCTCGGGCCGTCCGCGTGCGCCGATGCTCGACGATCGAAGCTGGTTCATCTATCGGGAACTCGATGTAGATCGGCTCAACCAAGCGGCGGCGTGTTTGATCGGCACGCATGATTTCTCCGCCTTTCGAGCTGCCGATTGTGTGTCGACATCGACTATTCGCAATATTTTCTCGAGCGAATGGAGTCGGGAAGACCACATCTATCGCTACCGCGTTACCGGCAACGCGTTTCTCAAACAGATGGTGCGTATCCTCGTAGGTTCGATGGTCGATCTTCAGCTGGATCGGTTGGAGTTCGATACTTTCCGCGCACTGCTCGCCGGCGGTGATCGAGGCGATGCCGGCCGCACGGCGCCGCCTGAAGGGCTGATCCTCGTGCACGTGAAGTACCCGAGTTCCGAGTAAACTAGTCTTTGTCGAAGAAGCGTTTTTTCGCGATCGCGTCGGGTAGGTACTGCTGGGTTTTGGCTTCTTGTTCCGATCCATGCGGATAGACGTACTCGCGGCCGTATCCGAGGTTCTTCATCAACTTGGTTGGCGCGTTACGAAGATGGATCGGCACCGGCAATGCCCCCGATTCACGTACTTCTGCCGTCGCGGCGGCGCCGGCCACGTACGACGCGTTCGATTTTGCTGCCGCCGCCAAGTACGCGACTCCGTGCGCTAGATTGATGCGTGCTTCAGGGAGCCCAACGAAATGTACGGCGTCTTTGACCGCTACCGCGAGCGGCAACGCTTGCACGTCGGCAAGCCCGACGTCCTCGCTGGCGAATATGACCATGCGGCGCGCGATGAACATGGGGTCTTCACCGGCCTCGAGCATGCGCGTCATCCAGTAGAGCGAAGCGTCGATGTCGCTTCCACGCATGCTCTTGATGAACGCTGAGATGACGTTGTAGTGCTCGTCGCCCGACTTGTCGTACAACAGCGCCTTTCGTTGCATGCCTTCTTCGGCAAGGGCCAGGGTGATGCGCTTGTCTGCAGTTGCCGCCGCCAGATCCGACGCTGCTTCGAGAGCGCCGAGCGCGGCGCGTGCGTCACCTGTGGCCCGCTCGGCCAAAAACGAGCGTGCATCGTCGTCAATTTTGATTCCCAGGCGTCCGAGGCCTCGTTCTTCATCTGAGACCGCACGGTCGATCAGATCCGCCATACCCGCGGCCTCGATTTGCTCCAGCACCACGACCCGACATCGCGACAGCAGCGGGGCATTGATCTCGAACGACGGATTCTCCGTTGTCGCCCCAACCAAGACGATCGTGCCGGCCTCGACATGCGGTAGGAAGGCATCCTGCTGGGCTTTGTTGAATCGGTGGATTTCGTCGACAAACAGGATCGTGTCGCGGCCGTCCATCGCGCGCCGATCTTTGGCGCGCTCGATGATCTCGCGTAGGTCCTTTACGCCCGAAAGCACAGCCGACACGCTCTCGAGTTCGAAATCGCGTCGGCCGGCGAGCAGCCGGGCGATCGTGGTTTTGCCGCTGCCGGGAGGCCCCCACAGGATGCATGAGCGGGGTGCGGCACCGCGAAGAATTCGGCCGAGAAATCCATCGGGTCGGATGGCATTTTCCTGTCCGACCAGTTCGTCGACCGTGCGCGGGCGCATACGTTCGGCCAGCGGCGTGCGTGCCGGGTCGGCCGTGGCGCGCTTGCTCTCAGCGTGTCCGAATAGGGTTTCTTGCTCGCGCGTGGCCACGTACGTCGTCCTCCCATAGGATGTCAGCATGCCCCGTCCCAAGAAAGGTCGAATACGCACTGTGGCTATCGTGGTCCGGCCCGACGACGCTCAGGTCGCCGCCCGAGCTCGCCGCTTGGCCAAGTGGCTCGGCGGTCGCAAGGTCACGGTTTTGGCCCACTCCGACTGGGTCGCACGCAATAGTGACCTGCCGGTACGTTCCCGCAGAGAGATGATGGCGCAGGCCGACATGGTGGTCGTGCTCGGAGGCGACGGCAGTTTGATCGGCACCGCGCGTCTGAGCGGAAAAGGCTCGGCCTCGGTACTCGGCGTGAATCACGGAGAACTGGGCTTCTTGACCGAGTCCGACCAGGGGAATCTACACCGTGCGCTTAGCAATATCCTCGCGGGCAACTACGAATTGCAACGTCGAACCATGCTCGGCGTGCGCGTGCTGCGAGGCAAGGGCAAGAAGAGGCTCGTCGTCGGCTCACAGGCGCTCAACGATGCAGTGGTCACGCGCGGCACTTTCTCGCGGCCGTTGCGCCTGAGCGCGACGGTCGACGGTGAAGAACTTGCCGGCTACATCGGTGACGGCTTGATCGTGGCGACGCCCACCGGATCGACGGCCTATTCGTTGTCGGCCGGTGGCCCCGTGGTTGAGCCGGCCATGAGCGCGATCCTCGTCACTCCGATTTCGGCGCACACGCTGACCAGCCGCCCGGCCGTGCTTTCCGATCAGCGAATCGTGGGGATTCAAATCGAGGCGGATTGTGACGATGCCGTGCTGACGCTCGACGGCCAGGAGTGGTTCGAACTCGAAGGCGGAGACATCGTCGAGATCAAGAAATCGCCGAATCAGGCGTCCATCGTCACGACGAAGCGTTTCTTCGAGACTCTCCACGAAAAGCTGCACTGGGGCGCTCGCGGCCGCTAGCATCATCTGGGTTTGGGCGTTAGGCGGATTGAGAGTGGTGGTGTCTTTGTTTGGATTGGGCGACGGCGACTTCGGTCATTTTGCCGATTCCGATTCCGACCATGGGGAGTGCGATTAGGCCTTGGCCGATCAGCGTGAGGAATTGGGTGGCGTTGATGAGGATTCCGAAGGCTAGGGCTTCGGCCTTGGGGACGCCGAACAGGCCGAGGGCGACGACCGAGGCGATTTGGAAGATACCGAACATTCCGGGAGGCGGCGGGATTGCGGTACCGGCACTGATGGCGACGAAGACGCACAGCGCGGCTGCAAACGGCACGTCGAAGTCGAATCCCAGAATGAAGATGTAGCTGGACAAAATAGGCAAGAACCAAAGGCCGAGCGTCACTACGAAGACCAATGCGACCAGGCGTCGGTCGGGAAGAATCTGTAGCCCCTCACGGGCATCTTCAAGAATCCTCAATACCTTTGTGCGCGGGCGGTCGGGCAGTATGCGCCCGAGTGTGGCGTTGAAGAACGCCTCGCCGCGCAGCCAAAAGCCCACGACGACGCATAGCAACGTGCCGAACATGATAAGGCTCGCCAACGATGCGGCGTTCGCCCATTCGGGAAGATCGGTGACGATCAATGCGACGTGAAGGAAGAACACGATTGCCGCCGTGTCCATCATCTTCTCGAACACCCAGTTGCCGACGATTGCGGGGATCGTCAGCTCTGTCTTCCACGACAGCAGCACGGGACGCACCGGTTCGCCCAGGCGAAAGGGCAGGAGGTTTATCATCATGTAGGCGACGGCCACAACCTGCCAGACAAGACTGAAACGTAGATCGGCCAGCGGCGACAGTTCGATCTTCCAACGCCAGGCACGAAAGATCTGAATCAGCAGACTCACCGTGATCGCCGGGATGAGGTAGAGATGATTGAAGCCGGCGAGCGCGTCTAACAGCTCTTGCCCGTCGACGTGCAGCGCTGCCGCCCAAAGGCAGACCGCGGCAATGACGAAGCTTGCTAGGAGCTTAACGGACAACATCGTTCGTCTACGAATCGAGAATCGTCTTCGACACGATGTTCATGTCGTCATCAAACTGGTAGGTAATCGGAACGCCGGTACCGAGATTCAACTCGAGCACTTGCTCGCGTGTGAGTTTGTCCAGGTCCATGACGATCGAGCGTAGGCTGTTGCCGTGCGCCGCGACGATGATGGTCTCGCCTTTCCTGAGATCGCTGACGATGTGCTCGTTGAAGTAGGGCAGAGTGCGCGCAGCCGTGTCTTTCAACGACTCGCCGTCGTCGCCGGGCGGCGGAACGTCGTAGCTTCGGCGCCAGATGTGGACCTGTTCGTCACCGTATTTTTTGGCGGTTTCGGCCTTGTCGAGCCCTTGAAGGTCGCCGTAGTGGCGTTCGTTGAGCGCCTTGTGTTTCACGACCGGGATGTCGGTCTGACCGAGGCCCTCGAGGATGATCGTCAGCGTGTCCTGAGCGCGCTGTAGATCCGAGGTATAGGCTTTTGTGAACTTTACGCCCGATGTGTCGAGCAGTTCCCCCGCATGCGCGGCTTCGTCGCGGCCCTTGTCGGTCAGCGGGACGTCGACCCAGCCGGTAAAACGGTTCTCCAGATTCCACTGCGACTGTCCGTGTCGTACCAGTGTGAGCGTTGCCATCGGCGGATCTTAAGGGGGGCGGGGGAATCTGCCAAATCGCCCTCAACCAGGGGTCAAAAAGGGACCGCCACGCTTGCGCCGGCGATTGTGTAGACAGCCTCGTGTTGAGTGAAACGCCCGGCCTGCTTTGAGCGCGCCGGAGCCTGCTGACATCCTTCGCCGCATGTGTAGTATCGGCCGTTGCTTGCCCGTCATCCTTCTAGCGACTCTCGTCTCGTCGGGTTGCGGCACCATGCAAAACGGCCGTGGCTGGGGGCAAGACGCGACGCTGAGCCCCGGCTGGGCGCATCTACGTGATGCCGCGGTGCGTGCCGTCAAAGCTCCGGAGGTATGGGCGCCGGCGATTACTGCCGGCCTGTTGCAGATCGGCGGAGCCGACGAGGAGATTTCGGAATGGGCGGTCGATGAGACGCCCATATTCGGCTCGAACAGCGATGCCAAAGATGCCAGCGACGTATTGGTCGATGTCGGCAGCGGTCTGTTCATTGTCTCTGCACTGGCTGCGCCCAGCGGCGATGACACGAAGCAGTGGTTCTGGTCGAAGACCAAGGGGCTGGCCGTTGGGTTCGGCAGCTTGTTCATCACTTCGAATATCCCGAGCCCGATCAAGGATGGGACTAAGCGAGAGCGTCCGAACGAGAAGGACGACGAGAGTTTTCCATCGGGGCACGCCGCCTCGGCGGCTGTCCGCTACACGCTCGCTTATCGAAACTTCTCTACGCACGATATGCCGGATTCCGCTCGCACGGCGCTGAGGCTCAGCGCCGTCAGCCTGTCTCTGAGTACCGGCTGGGCCCGCGTGGAAGCCGCAGAGCACTATCCCGCTGACATTCTGTTCGGCATGGCGCTGGGGCATTTCATCGGGTCGTTCATGACAGACGCCTTCCTCGGCTTGGAGGCCGGATCCGATGTCTCTGTGGCAGCCGTGCCGGAAGACGGAGGCATGCGCCTGTCCCTAGCGGCCCGGTTCTAACCACCGCCGTCCAGCCTTCGTGATTATTTGTCTCACAAAAATTGACAAATGTATCACAAATCACTACATCCTATTACAGGAGGCAGTGACCCATGAGCGATTCCAAACCCCGAAAGGGCAGCGATTCACCAGAAACTCCCGAAGAGGGCGCCGAGGAGAGGCAGGAAAAGGTCCTGCATACCCGGATCTCTCCCACGCTGGATCGTGAGATCAAGCGCCGAGCCCGCGGGCTCGGAATGTCGGTCTCTACGGTCGTACGCAACGTGCTGCTCCATACATTCGATCTCGTCGAAGACATCGTCAACGACAGCGCCGGCGTTGCGCTATCGCTGGCAGGCGATGAAGTCGCAGCACGAAGCGACGCCTCGAAAGGCTCGGGCCGTTCTCGTGCCGGCCAGACCGACGACCCGGGCGAGGTCATCGCTTGGCAGGAGGCGGTCCTCAACCTCAACGCGGTCTGTGACCGCTGCAATACCATTCTCGCCAGCGGCACCAAGGCCGCGATCGGCATTCGCGATACTCCCGGGCCGCGCTCGATCATCTGCACGGCCTGTGTCGAAGCGCTCGGTAGCGACCCTTCGGAGTCCGACTGATGCGTGTCGTAGAAGAAGCCAATCGCGCTCCCATCCGCGGCCTCAAACCGGAACTGAAGCGTGTGACCATACACGGTCACGAGATCCGCTATCGCATCGCAGGCAGCGGGCCCGTTGTGTTGATGCTGCACGGCATGGCATCGAACTCAGAGACTTGGGCACATGTCGCCCCTGAACTCGCACGCGAGTACACGGTGGTCGCCCCCGACCTGCTCGGACACGGCGACACCGCGAAGCCGGTTACCGAATACTCTCTCGGCGCACAGGCCAACATGTTGCGCGACCTGCTCGCCGTGCTCGGCTATGAACGCGCTACCTTTATCGGCCATTCGTTTGGCGGAGGGGTGGCCATGCAGCTTGCTTATCAGTACCCCGATCGCTGCGAGCGGCTGGTGCTGGTGGGAAGCGGCGGCCTCGGGCAAGAAGTCAACGCGCTACTGCGCATGCTGACGCTTCCCGGTGCCGAATATGTGTTTCCTCTTTTCTGCTCGCGCGGGCTGCGCGACACGGGCAATCGAATTGCCGATTGGGTGACACGACGCGGCCTTCGGCCCTCGCCCGTGGCAACAGAGATCTGGCGGGGCTACTCATCGCTCGCCGATGCAGAAGGACGCAGCGCGTTCTTTCGAACGCTGCGCGGCGTGATCGATCCCGAAGGCCAGGCCGTAAGTGCCTGGGACCGTTTCTACCTCACATCAGAGGTCCCGACTCTGATCGTGTGGGGAAACGAGGATACCATCATCCCCGTCGCGCACGCGCACGCGGCACATCGCGCAATTCCCAATAGCCGGCTCCATCTATTCCACGAGACAGGGCACTACCCGCACTGCGAGATGCCGGAGACGTTCGTCGATGTGCTGACCGAATTCATCGGCACGTCGAAGCCGGCGTGCCATACCGAGAGCGATTGGCACGAGCTACTCACGAATCATCAACCGTCGACCGACGGTTACGACCCAGGCGTTCGCGCCGAATAACCACGCCGCTCGAAGAGTTCGACGCAGGCGGTCACAGGAGATCGATATGACAACAGCGAAATGGATTGCAGAAACGATTCACGACACGATCGACGAAAGCGCGACCGCGATTGAGGGGATTCATCACTCGATTGCCGAGCTTCCGCTGGACATTTTCTCGGCGATCAAGCCGTTCGAAGAAACGCTTGCTGAGGTGCGCGACGTTCAGACGCGCTCGATCAAGGGCGTATATGGCATCGTTCGACAGGTGAACGACCGTATCGGCGAGATCGCCTCCGAGGTCTTGCGCGAGTCGGACTAGAAAGCGCTAAAGAAAGCCATCGGGCTCTTTGCCGAGCATTGTCTTTCCCAGGGTCTCGAGGCGCGCATCGAGATCGAAGACTACGTGACAGGCCATCGTGTTCACATCGCGCACGGCGCGCTGCAACGGGTGTGAGAGGAAGTGCGCGTGCGCACCGCTCGCTTCGGCAATCGAGCGCAGCACGTTTTTGCTCTGATCCACCGCCATTGCGTACGACGCGAGCCAACGCGCGCGATCGTCGAGAGTTGCGCGATCACGCAACTCCATGACCTCGCCCACTACCTGGCGAAGCAGAAGCTCGGCCTGGCGTGCTTCGAGATCTGCCCGTGCAAGTCGAATCTGAGCGGCGGATTTATCGGCTTGCTTGCTCCGTGACACGTACAACGTTCGGTTGTGCATCTGATCGCGAAAGCGGTTAACCGCTGCGCGCGCCTGCCCGACCGACGGCATCGATGCCGCCAAGCCGAGAATCGATAACATCGGCGTGCGGTAAAGCGGCCCTTCATGCAGGGCCGCACCGAGACCTCTGCCGGCACCGAGCGCTGCGATAGAGGCGGTGTGCTCTTCGGGTACGACGAGTTCGTCAATGACTATGTCGTTGCTGCCCGTGCCGGCCATACCGTCGACCAACCACGTATCGTCTATGTGAATATCGGATCGGTTCATCGCGAAGAACCGCTGGTCAAGTTTCCCATCGGGCCGGTCCACGCGTGCGCCCACAATCACTCGGTCGGCGTGCATCACGCCGGATCCCCATTGCCAGCGTCCGCTCAAGCGGTATCCGTCTTCTACCGGCTGGGCCACGCCGGTCACCGCGATGGCGGCCGGCGCCAGCACGTAGCCGCGTTCGGCGAATACTTCTTTCTGAAACGCCTCGGCGAACTGACAAAACATCCAGCAGTGTTCGATGTAGAACGTGGTCACCCATGCCATTGAGGCGTCGCCTTCACCCAGCACGAGGCCGACCTCGAGGAACGTGTCGAGATCCAATTCGAAGCCGCCATAGCAGCGCGGCACCATCAACTTGAAGATTTCGGCCTCTTCCAGCGCCGCAATCACGGCGTCGTGTGGTCTGCGAAGTTGCTCGGCCTCGGCCGCATGCTCGGCGAGCAGGGGCGCAAGAGCGCGGGCGCGTTCAATAAGGACTGAGGCCATGTCGGGCATGTGCAGACAATAACATAGGCGCGCCGGTCGGCCAGTCGCGTGGGCGGCTCAGATCTCGCCACTTGTCCGCGTCAGGAAAAGGCTCTAATATTCTAGCCTTCGCGGGGCCGTAGCTCAGCTGGGAGAGCGCCTGACTGGCAGTCAGGAGGTCGACGGTTCGATCCCGTTCGGCTCCACCATTCTTTTCAAGCGGTTAGCACATTGTTGCTAGCCGCTTTCTTTTACGCAGCGCCTCTTCACCCCCTTCGAGGCGAGTGCGGCGCACGCATCCGCAGATTGAACCCGATGGCCCCGGCGTCCGCAAGGCCGCGCGGGAGGCCGAACGACTCCTTTCTAGACCGGACCCTAATGCCCTGATCTACGGTAGCGCTTGCCGGTTCCAGCGGGCGGGGGGCTTACGCGCGCGTCAGTTGTTCTTGCAGAAAAGCTTACGGGAACCCCTGGTCTTGCACACGGTGGCACTGTCACGACGGGCAACCGGATTGGCGAACAGGCCCACGTCTACCGGCCCGGTGGGAAGAACAACGCCAGTCGAAGCAGTGTCAAGTCCCTTCGCGCGCACCTTGAGCTTGGACATGAACAACGACGAACCCTGGTAGGGACCACGGATGCCCACCATCGGCTTGAGCACGGCCTTGACCAGCCTATCGACCGATCGGCATACCACCCGCGCACCGTTACCAGAGGACTCGCAGCCGGTTATATTTATCGTGTGGGAGAAGCCGCCCTGGTCACCGAGAGTGGCAAAGGCATTGCCGGCCAGCATCGTATCAGCAAGGCCTCCACCGGTGTCGTTTTCGTTGACGTAACTGCTGGAGATATGCGCGATCCCGTCGCTCTTCGAAGCCCTTGCAGATCTCAACATGACGCTCTTGATGATGAACGAACCCGGGGTCGTGTCGAGATCGTCAACGTCGCAGGTCCCGTCGCCATCGGTATCGTCATTCCCGCCCGTGTTGATGCAAACCCCGCCCTGGCACTCGTCCGGCTCACTGCAGGTGTCGAGGCCACTGTCACAGGGGGTGGTGTCAGGTTCAGGCACGCAGGTGCCGGCAGGCTCTGAACAACTCGCGTCGCACGGGGCCGTGCATTGTGTGGTACCGGCCACGCAGTTACCGCTGCCGGTGTCACAGGTCTCGACACCGTTGCACGCCAGGCCATCGTCGCACTCGGGATCAGTAGCGCAACCGCAAAAGCGGGCCTGGAACTCCCGGATCCTCGCGTCCGCGCTATTGCCGGCGGTTGGGAAAACCAGCTTGGCCTTCAGGACGGTCGCCGCCGATATGTCGACGACCTCGGTGCCGACTCCCAGCCCAGTGAGGCTGGCCACCTGCGTCCACCCGGTTAACGACGAGGAAACCGCCGCGGCATCGGTGGTCACGTATATGTCCAGGGCCTCGCTGAACGCGCCCGTCGCGAAGTCGGGGTCTTGCTCGATAGCGAACTGGTTCACAACCTCTTGCGAAGAAAACTCGGCGACCAGGTAGGAGTGGTCTCCGTAGCCCTCGGTCGGCTCGTTCCCCGCACCGAACCAGTCGCTGTTCCAGTAGGTGCCCGAGTCCATGTCAAATACCTTCGCCGCGTCAGACGGCAGCCCGTCTTCGTCGGACCACACGTCGGTCACGATCGCCGCTACCCCGCCATCAACCGAGCTAAACAAGTTGTCTTCGCTGGTACAGACCTGCGCAGTCGCCTTTTCAACGAGGAGAACACCCGCCAGCACTACAATCGTCAGGGCAACCGAGAGGCCTGCTAACCGCCGTAGTCCCGGATTCAATCTACCTGGTTCCATAGTGTATTTCTCCGTCCGTGCCCGGGTGGCCGAACTAAGCCGTGAGCCCATCACTCGCTGCACACCAGCCGCTTACGGTCCTGGCCGCCTGACAACAACGTGCATCCGTCGATGGTATCGACCCTGGTGATGAATCCGTGTACCAGGCTTCCCGTCAGCGGGGCGACCGGGTTCATCGCCCCGCCCGGGCCCGTCTCGGCAATGGTAAGTTTCTTCGCCTTTATCCGCAGCAGGAACAGGTACTCGCTGGTACTCCTCTTCTTCGTTGCCCTGACGCGCACGCGGCCGTCGTTAGAGCGGCAACGAACCTTGCGCTGCGTCGCGAAAGGCGCCGAGCAGTTCTCGAGGAGCAAAGGGACACTGAAACTGTCCGAATCGGTCAGGTCCATCGTGTTGGTCCCGGCGAGGAGGTTGGTAATAAAGCTGCCCTCGGAATCGGTGTCGGAGAGAAGCCCGACCACCATCGCTTTTCCGTCGTCACCCGACGAAGCGCCGGCAGTTTTCAACTTCACCCGCAGCAGCGTGAAAAAGCCCGGCGACGTATTATCGTCATCGAGATCGCAGACCTGATCTTCATCCGTGTCCCCGCCGCCACCGTTGTTGGGACAGTCACCCTGCGGGTAACTGGCAACGCCCGTGCAGCTATCGGGCACCGTACACGTGTCAAGCCCCGAGTCGCAGACGGTGGACGCCGGCACAGCCACACAGAGACCCGGCTCGTTACACACACCCGTGTCGCAGTCGCCCTGGCAAGGAAGCGGGCCCGGCCCGCAGTTGCCCGTTGGGTCGCAGATTTCAAGCCCGTTACAACCTATACCGTCGCTGCAGTCGGCATCGGTGGCGCAACAAAAGCGAGCCTGGAATTCCATGATACGAGCATCTGCAACGTTGCCAGAGGTAGGGAAGACCATCTTAACTTTCGACGCCGAGACGGTAGTTATGTTGACAAGCTCGGTGCCGGCAGCCTGACCGGTAAGCCCGGCCACCTGTGTCCACCCCGTCAGCGAGTCCTCGAGCGCCGCTGGGTCGGTGCTCACGTAAAGATCTATCGCCTCGCTGGTGGTCGTATCCTGGACGATGCGTATCTGATTGATGTCCTCGGCCGAGGCAAGCTCTGCGTACAGGTAGGAGTCGTTTCCATAACCCTCGGCCGGCGCATTCCCCGGACCCATCCAGTCGCTGTTCCAGAAGGTGCCATCGTCCATATCGAAAGCGCCGGGCGCGGACGACGGCAGCCCATTTTCGTCGGACCACACGCTGGTTACCACCGGTGCCACCCCACTATCGACGGAGCTTAAAACGTTGTCCTGTGTCTCGCAGGCCGCCGGGAGCTCCAGGTTACAACTGCCGTCACAACCGTCACCGGGAATCGTGTCTCCATCGTCACATTCTTCAAAAAGCTCGACGGTACCGTCGCCACACACCGCACCGCAGGTGGGGGGACCAACCGGAAGCGTGCAGGGTGTCGCGGCGGAGTTTAGCGCCAACCATATGGTGCGGGCACCCGGCCCGGTGCTGTTAGTGATCCCGCGCGAATCGAAAGCCGACGCACGAAGCCACGTGCACTCAAAGTCCGGCGAGTCCGTGTAGGTGATATCCCCGTACTTGTCCAGGTCAGCCCGCGGTATCGACCACTCTATCGGGTTGATCGTGGCGCCGACCACGTTCTGCGCGAAGGTCCAGGTGCTCGACGGCGGTAGAGTTAGAAAGTTGGCCTCTCCTCCCGCAATATCAAACAGGCCGCCCACACACTCGGCAGCGAAGTGCCCGTCAGTCATGCCGTTGGAATAGAATGTGCCCGTGCAAGCCTCGCAACCGGTAGGAGCATCGTTGGGATCACCGAGGGACGGGTTGAACATCACGCCAAACACCGTATCCGCACAACTGCTAGGGGCGCCCATCGGATCGGCAGCGAGGTACAGGTTGGTAGCGTCCCAGTCCCAGTGCAGGGTCCAGTCTCCGTGACAGTTCACCGTGCCGCCGGCGAAGCTACCCGAGGTACCGGGGTCGTACACGCCGCCCAGGTCGGGAGTGCTGTCAACGACAACCGACTGGGTGTACTCGCCGATGTTGATCGTGCCGTCAACGATCGGTGTAGCCGATGACACCGAGGTCTGTCCGACCGCTGCAAGTAACGCGACCGCGAAGGAAGCGACAAGCCGATACCTGTTTTTTGTCATGCTAACCTCTGGCGAACGCCGGGTGTGGTCATCCCCCGAACTCAATCGAGGGCCGGTGCGGTTTTCCGGCGAGCATTCCGCTTTCTACTGTTGCCCCTTTAATAGCTGTGTCAAGTTCAAACCCTAACTTCCCCCTTTCCACCCCATATGGTAGTCAACCCCGCCCGGAACGAGCGGTCTTCGCAACTAATACATGCCTCAGATTGATACTTTATGGACTGCGCCCACCAAGGGGCTCATCGCGCGGGTACGCCTCTTTGAATCACCGTCCTTGTTGCGCGTCCTGTTGACCACTGGCATGTAACGCAACAACTATGACTTCGTTAACCCGTCTGATTGCAGCGTCCTGTATCGCGCTGATCGGGAGTTCCATGGGCCCAGCGAAGCCGGTCGACGCCGCCCGGCCCGGCGGTGAGTCGGACAACACCACCGCCTCGAAAGAAGAGCAAGTAAGTATCGAGCAACAGGTGCAGCGCATAGTCGACGAGCGCAGGCATAGGGACCGGACGGTCTGGTCCGGAGAAGTCAGGGCGCAGGTGTACGAACAGGCTTTCGTCAGACTCTGGGATGAACTGCGCAGACGTGACGACGGCTTTGAAGTACTGGCCGATTTCCGTTTCCTGGACACGCTATTGATGGGCCGGCCCGGCCCGGCCCGCGTCGTGGGCCAGGGAGTAAGCGCCACGCGATTCGGCTCGCCCGCGCGCGCTCTCGACCGGGAGCAGTGGCGGCTGTTTTTAAACGACTGGAGAGAACGCGGTTATCGCATCGAGCAGACCGAGTGGCACCATACCCGGTTTTCGTACGATGAAACGGCCGGGGCCCGGTCACTGGTTACCTTCGCTATCGACTGTGTCCAGGCCGAGCACGGGCACCGCGTCTCGATACGCGGAGAATTGGATGTCCGTTGGTCGGGGCTCGGCGACGCGAACGGTTTTCCCATAGCGCGCAGTATCGATGCGTCATCGATCGAGATATTTGAACGGACCGGCAATCCCACCTTCGAAAAAGCGGCTACGTGGAACCTGGGCTACGTCCCGCCGCTACTGGTCCACGACCTGGACGGCAACGGGTACTCCGACGTGGTACTGCCCGGCATGAACACGGTCTACTGGAACAGGGGCGACTGGCGATTTGACAAGGCCCCGTTGCTCGATCGGCCCGCGGCAGTGGACGGCGAGATAACGGCCGCCGTGCTGGCCGATTTTACCGGAGACGGACACCTCGACCTGCTCAGCGGGGCACGCGGCGAGTACCTGCACCTTTACGAGGGGGCGAGCGGCGGTAGGTTTCCCACGCAGCCGCACCCGGTAAAGGCCACCTCCAGCCCGTTGGCCAACCCGCAGGTGCTCACCGCCGGGGACGTGGACGGTGACGGTGACCTCGACGTCTGGGCCGGCCAGTACAAGATAGCCTACCTCGCCGGCACCTTGCCCCAGCCCTATTACGACGCGCGCGACGGCTACCCGTCCTACCTGCTGTTGAACACCGGCCACGGCCGCTTCGAAGATGGGAGCGGCGCGGCCGACATGGGCACCAAGCGCTACCGCCGCGTACTGAGCGGTTCGCTGGTGGACATCGATGGCGACCGCGACCTGGACCTCGTAACCGTCAGCGACTTCGCCGGGGCCGACGTCTATCTCAACGACGGCAGTGGTCACTTCAGCGACGCTACCGACCAGGTCATCGACGAAGGCGCGGGGTTCGGCATGGGCCACTCGTTTGCAGACTACGATCTGGACGGATTGCTGGACATGTACATGATCGGCATGAGTTCGACCACCGCGCGGCGACTCGACTTCATGAACGCCGGGCTCGACGGTTTCGCACGACACCAGGAAATGCGCAACCCCATGACCTTTGGGAACCGCATGCTGCTTGGTACCGGCGCCGCCCGCCTGGTCGCGCCGGCTTTCAAGGACAGCGTGGCGCGCTCAGGCTGGGCGTGGGGAACGGCATCGCTTGATTTCGACAACGACTCGGACGTGGATATATTTGTCGCCAACGGCTTTCGCAGTGGCAACTCGGCCAAGGACTACTGCACCCGCTTCTGGACGCAGGACATTTACATGGAGGCCGATGTCCCCGATCCCGCGCGCCACTCTTTCTTCAAGAACACGTTTTCAAAGATAGGCAACGAGTGGTCGTGGAACGGTTTTGAGCACAACGTCCTCTACATGAGCGATGCGGGGCGCGACTTTACCAACGTGGGTTATCTCATGGGCGTCGCTGACGAGATCGACGGCCGCGCCGTCGTGGCCGACGACCTCGACCTGGACGGGCGGGTCGACCTTCTGGTCGTCGAACACGACTACGAGGGTGGATTCAACAAGCCGCGCCTGCACCTGCTGCGCAACCGGTGGCCTGGCGACGACAACTGGATCGGTGTCCGCCTGGCCGACCGCGCGGGTGGGCCTTCTCCGTTAGGCGCGAGAATTGCCGTGGAACAGGAAAGCGGCGCGCGCCGTATAGCGCGCATCGTAACCGGCGACTCTTTCTCGGCGCAACACGCTCTGCAGAAACACTTCGGCCTGGGCCCGTTGCAGTCGGTGTCGGCAATAGAGGTCGAATGGCCGGGTGGGCGCTCGACCCGTATCGATAAACCGGCGATCGGGCGCTACCACCTCGTCGAAGCGCCCGCGGCGGTCGAGCCGCCCGCTAACTGAAGGAGCGTCCCGGCGCCTTCAGTCGCCGAAGCAAGCACGTCGCTCCGCGTAGAACTCCTCCATCGGCTTGAACTCCGGCTCGGCGCCAAAGTGCTCCAAGGGAGATTCCTTCGTAGGGGGTCTCCCTTTTTCTGTGTCTCGCACAGGGCCGACACCGCCCCAAGAAGAGCCCCCCATTCGAGGGGGCGTAAACGCCCACTTTCGGTCAATTCGCCGTAGCCTATATATCTACACTGTTGATACACTCCACCCACCGATCGTTTCTTGACCACTTAGCAGGAGATCCCGATGTCAGACCATAGGACCGCTGCCCGCCGCGGTGCGCTAATAGGCTTTGCGCCGCGAATTTTTCTCGGCCTGATCGTTTTGCTTGCGGCGCCGGCCGTTGCCCCAGCCGCGCCGATGTCTCTGTCGGCGTCACCCGCCGACACTACCGTCGTGCGTACGAACGACGCCACCGGCGTTGCTCGTTGGATTCTGGTAGGCGCGAATGATCGCCAGACCTTCGCGCGTTCGACGTCACAGCTGAGCGCGCGGGCGTTCTTGCGCGCGAACGCATCATTGCTGGGCCTCTCGGCGCCTGACGAAGAGCTCGTTCTGCGACGCACCGATCGCGATGCCTACGACGGCGAGCATATTGCCTACACTCAGCGCTATAAGGGCATTCCCGTCTTCGGCAGCGACTTGCGCGTGCATACCGACGCGAACGGCCACCTGCGCAGCGTATCGGGTGTGGTGATTCCTGAGATCGCTCTCGATACGGTGGCGACGATCGACGCTGGAACGGCCGAGCTGCGCGCCGCGATTGCGGCTGCCAAGCATCACCAAGAAGCGCTGCCGTCACTGTCGGCTTCGTCCCAAGGCCTCGTCGTGTTTCGCGAAGGACTGCTTTTCGGAATTCCCGGCGCAAACCGGCTCGCCTACAATGTCACAGTGTCGAAGGGCAGTGGCCTGCGCGACGACGTCTTCGTAGACGCGCACTCGGGCATCGTGTTGGCACGTTATAGCCTGGTGCACGAGGCGCTTTTTCGCCGACTCTACGAAAACAATACCGGCAACGAAATTTGGACCGAGGGTGATGCCTTCCCCGCTTCGCTCGACCAGTGGCAGCAGAACGAACTCGTTGGTGCGGCGCATGCCTACAACTTCTTCTCGAACGCGTTCGGCTATGTGTCGTATGACGGAGCCGATGCCGAGATGCGCACGATCAACAACGACCCGACGATCAATTGCCCGAACGCTAACTGGAACGGCTCCACCGCGAACTACTGCACCGGCACGGCATCGGACGATGTGGTCGTACACGAATGGGGTCACGCCTACACAGAGCATACGTCGAACCTGATTTATTTCTGGCAGTCCGGCGCACTCAACGAAGGCTACTCGGACATCTGGGGCGAGTCTATCGACCTGCTCAACGGCTATGAAGACGCCGGCGAAGATCTATCGGTGCGCACCGGCTGTGGTTCGAGCGATCGCTGGATGGAGGGCGAAGACGCGAGTGCCTTCGGCGGCGCGATCCGCGATATGTGGGATCCCACATGCAAGGGCTCGCCCGGCAAGGTCAGCGACAGCGGGGAATACATCTGCGACACGTTCGATTACGGCGGCGTGCACATTAACTCGGGTATCGTCAATCACGCCTACGTGCTGCTCGTAGACGGCGGCAGCTACAACGGTGAAACGGTTACGGCGATCGGCTTTACGAAGGCATTGCACATCTACTGGCGCGCTCAGTTCGTCTATCAAGGTATGACGACGGATTTCTACGCGCATGCCGATGCACTCGAAGCATCGTGCGCGGATCTGATCGGCATCAATCTCGAAGGTCTCTCGACCACCTCTACGCCGGCGGGTCCGTCGGGCGAGATGATCACCGTCGCTGACTGCGACGAGGTGACCGATGCCATTGCTGCGGTCGAATTCCGCGATGAAGCGTGCCCCGGTGTCTTCGAGCCGATGCTCGATCCCGCAGCGCCGAGTCTATGCAACATGGAATCGCCGACCGACGTCCTGGTTCAGGACTTCGAGTCGGGGCTCGGCTCATGGACCGTGGGCCAAGAACCCGTAAATGCCGGGACGTGGATGTCGCGTGATTGGGTGATCGACGCCTCTCTGCCCGATGGGCGCTCGGGTACCGGCCTGTACGGTCCCGACCCGTTTGATGGTGACTGTGCTACCGATCTAGAGAACGGTGTGATCTATCTGCAGAGCCCGCCGATCGCGATTCCAGGCGGTGCACCGCCTCTGGTTCGGCTCGCCTTCGATCACTACGTCTCTATGGAACAGGATTGGGACGGCGGCAATCTGAAATACAGCACCGACGGTGTCGTTTTCTCACTGGTTCCGTCGGGCGCGTTTATCTTCAACGCCTATCCTCGGACGCTGAACAGTTCGGGCGAGGGCAACGACAATCCACTTGAAGGTGAGGCCGCATTTACGGGCGCCGATGGTGGCTCGGTGGCAGGCAGCTGGGGGCAGAGTCAGATCAATCTCAACACACTTGGTATCAACCCAGGTGACACCGTGCACTTGCGCTGGGAACTGGGAACCGACGGCTGCAACGGTTGGGACGGCTGGTATCTCGACGACATCCGCATCTACGGGTGCGAGTTGAGTTCGACGACCACCACGACGACCACGACGACCACGACGACCACGACTCTGGCCAATGCAATCTGCGCTTCGACGCCGGCGCTCGGCTGCAAGAGCGCCGATCTTCCTGTGGGCTTGGGCAAATCGCAGGTGCAGGTCAAGGACACTGCCGACGATTCGAAAGACAAGTTCAAATGGAAGTGGAACAAAGGCGAGCAGACGCTGCTTGGCGACTTCCTCGCTCCGCCTTTCTCATCGACATCCGACTATGCGGTCTGCGTCTATGATGACTCCGGGGGGAGCCAACCGATCTACGAAGCTACAGTTGGTTCGCAGGGAATATGTGGAACGAAAGCCTGCTGGAAGTTGACCGGCACGAAGGGCTACAAGTTCAAGGACAAGACCGGCATGTTCGCCGGCATCACCGACATCAAGCTGAGGTCGGGCGACGCGGGCAAGGCGCAGGTGCAGGTCAAGGGACGCGGTGCGGGGCTGAGTGGGCTTGCACCGCCGCTGAGTTTGAACGTGACGGTGCAGCTGATTGCGGGCGATGGTGTAACTACCGAGTGCTGGCAAACCGTCTTCAGTGCCTCAACCAAGAACGAACCGGGCGCGTTCAAAGCGAAAGGGCCTTAGGCGGTTCGCTAACTGTTATACGAGTTCGGCGCCGAGGTTATTGGTGTTGAGTACGGGAACCGTTTCGGTGTCATTGCGATAGGCGGTCATCCAGCCGGTGAACCATTTCGGATCGGCTATCTCGCGCGGGTCGTGGCTCGGCGCGCAGGAGCGGGCGAGGTGAGGGAGCACTACGCGTAGAAAGCCTCCAACCATGCGCCACAGCCGCATGCGTGCGCGGATCGACGTCCACGTGCCATCGTGGATCATCATCGAGCGATACGCTTTGCGGGCGTGGTAGACGACGTGCCCGGTGGCGGCGCACAAGCCGATGATCCGCCAGGTGTTGCTGCCGTAGACCGCGCGGTACACGTCGATAGCGACGTTCTTGTGCTCGATCTCTTCTACGAAGTGCCACAAGATGAGCGAGGCGACACGCGGGTCGGAGCCGCCGAATAAAAACTCGCGCTCGTCGGACAACCAATGGCCGATCGCGAGCGCCATGGTTTCGAAGCCGGCAGTATACGCCAGGTTGAACTTGAGCGAACGCTTTGCGAGGAAGCTGTCGAACTCGCGTTGCATCTGTTCTTCGTTCTCACGCAGTTCGCTGTAGCCCTGCGCGATCAGCAGTTCGTTGAAGCGCTTGTGTTGACGGAAGTGCTGGCCTTCCTGCCCGCAGTAGGCTTTGGCGTCGGTGCGGAGCTGCGGGTCTTCAATATGTTCGAGCGCCATACGCACGCATTGAATCAGGTAGGGCTCGACGTAGGGCATCGTGAGCGACGCGCCGTTTACCATCAGGCTCCATTCGGGTTTGTCGGCGTTCCAGTAAGCACGAATGTCATCGGGGAATTCGAAAGGAATGCGTCGAACGACAATGTCGGTCTCGGCAGTCTGTTGTTGGTTCGCGATGATGTCGATCCCACTTTAGGCGCCCGCACACGCCCAGGACTGCAATTCCTTAATCTTCATGTATCCGCCGCTGCCTTCGACGATGCCTTCGTCTCTTGCGTCGTGGATGCAGTCCACCGGGCACAAGGGTACGCAGAAGCCGCAGTCGATGCATTCTTCCAGCGTGATCGCCAATCGGCCCAGGAAATCGTCGGCCACGGCGTAGATCGCGTCGACTTTACCGGGGCAGGCGTATTCGCAGGCCCCGCAGCCGATGCAGGTCTCGTCGATATAGAGAACTGGAGACGAACCTGTCAATGGATTTATTGAGAATTTTATCAATAGTGCTTAGGGTGCCGTTGATAAGGGCTTTTTGATGGCTAGAAACCCGCAGAAAACGGCCCGGCGCAGGCTCAGCCCCGAAGCCCGTAGAGCTGAACTGCTCGCAACAGCGATGGCGGTATTTGCCGCCCGAGGCTTGGGGGAGGCGCGTCATGCGCAGATAGCCGAAGTCGCCGACTGTTCTCTCTCCACGGTGTTCGTGTACTTCCCAACGCGCGAAGAACTGGTCGTCGCGGTACTGGCCGAGACCGAGCGGGCGCTAGTTGAGATGGCGGAGCGCGTGCACGGGCAGACCGACAAGTCGGTGCCCGCTGTCTTGCGCGAGCACATCTTGGCGTTCACGAACTTCGTTGAGTCGCATCCGGACTATGCGCGCGTGTGGTTGGATTGGAGCACGGCGCTGCGCGAAGAATACTTTTCGCGTTATCTCGAATTCCAGGAACGCATGGTTGGCGTGATCGGTGAGTCGCTCGCGCGCGGTCAGCGAGAGGGCACGGTTGCTGTGAACGTCGACGCGGCCGAAGACGCGCGTCTCGTCGTCGGGTCGGCGCATATGTTGGCGCAAATGAAGATGAACGGTCGTCCCGACGAGGCCGTTGAACGCTTCATCAATACATTGCTCGGCGCCGTACTGGGTAGCAGTTCGGCGACGTCTTGAGCCATTAAGCGGCCTGCTTCTTCGCCGTACGGAGATTCAGAGCCAAGCCGACGACGAGAAACAAGAACGCCAGAAGCAGCCGCGGATCGCCCATGTGGAACCAAGGGTCGACGGGGAAGGCGATCGTTTGCTCCATTGCAGCGAGCTTGAACCGGTGTGTGCC